>Ga0180007_10000062_pt1 | contig 181851 bp, 166 predicted proteins | sample MM_PC_MetaG_FD_121122 | JGI IMG/M metagenome (GOLD analysis project Ga0180007, IMG submission 121122) | Groundwater microbial communities from the Aspo Hard Rock Laboratory (HRL) deep subsurface site, Sweden - MM_PC_MetaG | ecosystem: Environmental > Aquatic > Deep subsurface > Groundwater... | reverse complement strand
CTATATAAACGACATATAACGGCTATATAAAGGTATGTTCTCACTCCACTAATTCATGCAAAAAAATGTTCAAAGTAGTGGTTTTCATAGTAATCGACAGTTCTATCTAATCGGCCTGGGCAATAATGTGGCTCTAAGCTGCTTGGCTTCTATACTGAAGGATGAATTAAGTCTTCTAAACGAAGTCAAAAAATCACATTAAGGAACCACAATTTTACCTTCATTACTGAAAGGCAAAAGTGCCGAAAGTACAAATTTATTTTTGTTAAAAGAGTCGTGTATCATGATAACTGACAGTTGTTAAATCTGCAGCACGGTACCTTAACTGTTTTTATCGATTGCTGCTCAAAAGCATTCCATCAACATTTATCACTATGGCATTTATGTTAAAGAAGAACTAAAAGATTATTTTATTACTAAACACCAAGAGATGTTAAATAAAACACCGAATATGGGTAAAAGCTGTATAAGGTTTAAATCGATAACAGAGGCAACTCTCAGACTACTTTCAGATTTATCTCTTAAAATGTCAGTAGAAGAATTCATAGAACTATATGAATTACAGAGGAGGCACGAGCTATGGCCAAAGCAATTGGAATCGGAGGCGTCTTCATTCATTTAAACGGAGATCAAAAAGATCTGTTCGATTGGTATGAAATCCATTTAGGCCTGGAATTCTCCGCCTATGGAACCGGATTCATCGAAGGAGAACAATTAATGGTTCTCACATTAAAACGTGACCACAACCCAAATAACCCTTATCTGAATCTAAGGGTCGATGACATTGATACCATCATTACGAATTTGAAACAAGAGAAGGTAGAAATCTTGTCTGATGTCACCTCCTATGATTATGGAAAGTTTGCGACATTCAAAGATCCTTTCGGCAATCCAATCGAATTATGGGAACCTAGTGTGACCGAATATAAAGAGATGGTAGAAAAAGAAATTAAGGATTATAAGCTTCATCAGAAGAACTCATTAAAGTAAAGTTCAATTTATAGAAAACATAACACATACACAAAGAGAGGTTTAATCTGTAATGGGTGAATTTTTTAGCGGACAAGTGGGACAAACGATTGAATGGTTTGGGTTAACACACATCTTATTATTACTAGGTTTATTTTCTACCTTGGTTTTCATTTGGACTCTCGGTCCAAAACTTAAAAACACCAAGTCTGAAATTTGGGTTCGTATCTTTTTATTGGTATTGGTTGTTTTATTTGAATGGAGAGTATTTGAAAACAGAATATTGAATGGATCGATCTTCCGGATTCCACTTTGTGGACTCGCACTTTATGGTCTGACTTTTTCCTTGGCTTTCAAAAACGAGAAAGCATTTAAAATATTCTATTTCTATGCATTTGGTACCCTTCTGACTTATTTTTTCTTTGATACAATCTGGGGGCTTGACAGATGGGACGGATGGACCTATTTTGGTGCACATGCCTGCATTGGATGGTTTGCGGTCTATGGATACCGGGTGTTAGGATTTAAACCGGTAAAAAAGGATTTACTCATCTCAATGATGTTTCTAGCATTCTATGGTATGATCTCAGGTTATGCTACCTTCAAGTTCGGTGGATCAGATGAACTGTTCTTGTTCCATGTGCCAGCCGACTTTATGAGTTTCTTGATGAATGTCAACCAATTCGTATATCTGCTTGTGTTTATACCTTTGGCTGCGCTCTTAATGTATTTAATGTATTTACCAATTCATTTGACTGAAAAAGCTAAACGAAAAGAAATTCAAGCTTAAACTGTTTTTCTTCAACATTTATAAAAAAAATGCACAACTTTTCTTGTGCATTTTTTCATTTTATTATAAGTTCATATTCAGTTCATAAAAGAATTGTAAACTAATGATGCATCCAAGGAGGATTAATATGTTAGAACTAAAAAACTTAAGTAAAAATTACCACGTAGGAGAAACAACCGTCAAAGCATTAAAAAACATCAACCTAAAATTTAGAAGGAATGAATTCGTTTCTATTTTAGGCCCATCCGGTTGTGGGAAAACAACCATCTTAAACATCATCGGAGGACTGGATCAATACACTTCTGGAGACTTGTTGATAGATTCCACTTCGACAAAGGAATATTCAGACCAAGACTGGGACGCTTATAGAAATACCACGATTGGGTTTGTCTTCCAAAATTACAATTTAATTTCTCATTTATCCGTATTAGAAAATGTAGAAATGGCACTTTCTTTATCCGGTGTCTCGTCCAAAGAAAGAAAAGAACGTTCCATCAAAGTTCTTGATGAAGTCGGCCTTGCCGATCAAATTAACAAATTACCGAATCAACTATCGGGAGGACAACTTCAAAGAGTCGCCATCGCAAGAGCGCTCGTCAATAATCCAAAGATATTATTAGCTGATGAACCTACCGGCGCTTTAGATTCTAAAACGAGTGAACAAGTCATCAAACTAATTAAAGAAATCAGTCGCGACCGTCTAGTCATCATGGTTACACATAATGCATTGATTGCGTCTACTTATAGTGATCGAATCATTAATCTTCTCGATGGAGAGATATTAAGTGATTCCAATCCCGCCAATGGTGACATTGAAATCGGTGGAAATCTAAAAAGCACAAAAACGTCGATGAGTTTCCTCACTGCAATTAAAACTAGTTTTAAGAACTTAGTCACGAAAAGAGGTAGAACACTAATTACCTCGATTGCTGGAAGCATCGGGATTATCGGTATCGCTTTGGTCTTAGCCATCTCTAATGGAATGACAAACTATGTAGACGACATCCAAAGCGATACCCTTGCTGGATATCCAATCACCATCAACAGCGTTGTTCAAGCGGAATTACTAGGCAGAGGTGGAGGACCAGGAAGTATTCTTGGTCAAGCAGAACAAGAAACGTATGAGTTTCCTACAGAATCGATTATCTATGCTTATGATCAAAGTGAAAGTACCACCTTGCATACGAATATCTTTTCTAGTGATTTTCTTTCTTATTTAGATCAAATGGATTCATCCCTTTACAATACGATTTCCTACACCAAATCAATATCGATGCCTGTGATTACTGAAAGCAACAATCAAAGCTATAACTTAATCAAAGTCGATAACAGCACTTCTAGCAACATCTTTCAATCCAGCAGTACCATCTTCAGTGAAATTCCAGACAATCAAGAGTTTATCGAGTCTCAATACGACATCCTCTATGGAACCTATCCTGAAGCTTATAATGAAGTCGTATTGATTGTCGATAACATGAATCAACTGAATGTCAATACTGTAGAAGCCTTAGGTTTTGATTTAGAAGAAGAATACTCGTTTTCAGACTTTATCGGAAAGGATTTTAAAGTCATCCCAAATGATGTATACTATAGTCAAGTGGGAGAAGTCTTTGTCCAAAACTCTGATTTAGAATCGTTATATAACAATACCGAAGCCATCACTATTTCGATTGTAGGAATCTTAAGAGTGAATCAAGAGGCATCCAGTGAAATTCTCAATTCAGGGATTGGCTATACGACTTTATTAACAGACTATATGCTGGATAACTCCAGTCTATCTGAAATCGTGATTGCTCAAACGAGCAATCAAGACGTGAACGTCCTAACAGGACTTGCATTCAATGAACAAATGACATATGATACCGTCATGAAGTTACTTGGAGGAAACGCAACCCCTGTGGGTGTTCAAATATACCCAGTTTCATTTGAATCGAAAGATGTAATCAAAGCTTATTTAGATGACTATAACCTAGAACTCGATGACACCGACAAAATCGTTTATACGGATATTGCGGAAACGATTTCCACAACGATTTCAGGGATGATTGATACGATTACCATCATCTTGTCCGCTTTTGCTGGAATCAGTTTAATCGTCTCCTCGATCATGATTGGTATCATTACCTATGTATCCGTGATTGAACGAACGAAAGAAATCGGAATCATGAGAAGTCTAGGAGCGAGAAAGAAAGACATTTCAAGAATATTCACTGCGGAAACCTTGTTGATTGGACTCACTGCAGGCGTATTCGGAATCGTATTTTATTTGATTCTTTCTTTACCGGTCAATCAGATCTTATCTCGTTTGATTGGCGTGAGTGGATTTGCATCTCTAAGTGTCCTCAGTGCCGTTGGATTAATTGCATTAAGTAGTGGATTGACTTTATTAGCAGGAATCATTCCTAGTAAAATAGCCGCAAACAAAGACCCTGTTGTTGCATTAAGAACAGAATAAAGAAGGTAGGAGTTGGATGGATGAAAATATTGATTGTTGAAGATGATTTGTATATCTTAGATATTCTTACAAAAAATTTAATCAAAAATGGGTATGAAGTTACATCTGCAGAAAATGGAAAAACAGGATTAGCTACCTTTGAACAACAACATTATGATTTGGTGATTTCCGATCTCATGATGCCTTATGTTTCCGGGATTTCACTGATCAAACAAATCAGGCAGTTGAACAAAGACATCCCAATCATCATCCTCACAGCTCTAGATTCCTATTCGGATAAAGAAATGGGATTTCAAAGTGGAACCGACGATTACATGGTGAAACCTGTGAATTTACAAGAATTGAATTTAAGAATTAAAGCATTACTGAGAAGATATAAGATTATGAGTGAAAATGTGCTTGAATACAAGCGCATTTTCCTCAACTACCAAGATAAGAGTGTGACATTAAACGGAGAACTTGTTTCTCTGACCATCAAAGAATTCGAGTTGTTATTTAAGTTACTTTCAACACCAAACCGAATTTTTACAAGAGAACAATTGATGAATGAAATCTGGGGATATGACAATGATTCTTATGACAGAACCATCGACACCCACATTAAAAGAATCAGAGAGAAAATCAAAACCGATTGTTTTGAAATCATCACGGTGAGAGGCCTAGGATATAAGGGGATATTATTATGAAAAAAATAAGCAGTAAAATCATTTTGATTGGATTCTTGACGATGGTCCTAAGTGGAGCCATCGCAAGAATCATCATTCAAGTCATCGCTGGGGTTGATCTTCATCAAGCCATTACCGAAGGCAGAGTATTTAATGGCTTTCTCATCGTCTTAGCCTTGTCCTTAGCCCTATTTGCTTATGCCATCAACCATTTCATCGTCAAAAGAATCAAAAAAGTGGATGAGGCGACGATTCGAGTCAAAGAAGGATATTACGACTTTGAATTAGATACGAGTGGGAAAGATGAGATAACAAATCTATCCAAGAATTTCAATTTAATGCTCAACGCTTTAAAGTCCAATGAATATGTAAACAAAGAATTTGTGAGGAATTTCTCTCACGAACTCAAGACGCCTCTATCCGCGATCAAAGGCTATGCAGAGTTGATCAGTCAAAATGAACTTACACCAGAAGAAAGAACGAATTATCTAGATATCATCATTCATGAAAGCGAAAGACTATCTCATTTGTCTAATAACATGTTACAAATATCTTTAGTGGATAGTATGTCGATTGTAATGAAAGAAGATCATTATAACTTTTCAGAACAAATCAGGAAAGTCATCCAAATCATGCAGCTGTCATGGGAAGAAAAAGGACTTGTTTTTGATTTGGACCTCGTTGAGGTCCATTTCAGAAACAACAAAGAATTAACATATCAAGTCTTATTGAATCTGATAAGCAATGCAATTGAGTTTTCAACTAAAAATACTGAAATAAAAATAACCTTGAAAGATCTAATCGATGAAATCAAATTGACCATCACCAATCAAGGAGATCCAATCCCGAAAGACGATTTTGAAAAAGTATTTCAGTTATTCTATGTAACTGACAAATCGAAACATCAAACATCAACTGGAATAGGACTTACCTTGACAAAAAAGATTGTTGAAAAACTGGAAGGGACGATTTCTTTTCAAAGTGAAGCTGGGTTGACGACTTTTGAAGTTGTTATTCCAAAAACGATATAAACTAAGAAGCCCATTGCGACAATGGGCTTCATTTTATAATGTGTGTGCAAAATTCAATCATTACAACGAATGAATTTTGTTTCTTATGTATAAATGAGGAATGTTAGATTTAAGTGGTATCTCAGTTCATACTTTGTAAAAACAAAAAAGAAAAATAGTGGAATCCGCGTAATATTTTGAGTGGTAACATAGATTCTATGAAGTATTTATTTGATAATATGGAAAATTTATTTACCAATTTATTGTAATATATTTATATATATGGTAAAATACACTTGAAAGGATTGATGAATATGAGCATTTCTAATATGATTGGAAACAACATTAAGAAACTGATTGAAGAAAACGATTTATCATACCGAAAAGTGTCTGAAGCCATTGGCGTAACTCATCCTACTCTAAAACGATATGTCGATGGAGAACAACCCATCGACAGCGAAAAACTAATGAGCATTGCCAGATATTTTAACAAACCATTTGAATATTTTTTTAGTGAAGGATATCAGGATCCTCAGTTTTTGTTTCGTGCAGATAACCCTCAAGAAAAACTATCCCCTGAGGACATTCAAAAATTCATTTTTTCGATGAAATCTTACTCAGATGTTTTTGTGGATTCAATAATACACTATTTGCCCCAAAGATATCTTCTTGAAGTATCAGGAAAGAAATTGAATGAAAAAGAAGATGCTCTCATAGAAAAAATAGCTTATGAACAACGTAGAATCATGAATATCGATAAAATCATTCCAGCAAACTATTTTAGCGTTATAGAGCAATTAGGAATCAACGTCATCGTTAGAGACTTTAGAAACGACGATTTTTTTGGTGCATCATCCTATTCGAAAGAATATGGGTCGTTTATATTAGTCAATGCTTCCGAACGAATTTCAGAAGAACGTCAACTTTTTTCGCTGATTCATGAATATGGACATTTGTTATTTCATAGTGATCAATACATTAGTATTCAATCAACGAATATGTATACGTCTTATCGGTCAGAAACGAACGAGATGGTTGCGAATCGCTTTGCCGGATACTTTTTGATGCCGAGGTATTTGATCAACGAATATAATCAATCTTTTGATTCGAAAATTGATTTGAAGGAAATGAAACACTATTTTAAAGTCAGTCTTAACGGGCTACTCTACAGTTTGAACAATTACGGACTATTACCTAAGGATACTTACAAAAATTATATTAAACATATCAAGACTAATCATTATGAAAAAATCGAACCAGATCCTCTTGAAAAAATCGGATTTGAAAAGAAAAACAGCAAACTTATACAAAAAATCAAAGAATTATTTGTTGATGACAAAATCAGCGCAAGCAAAATTTCGGAAGTTTTGGGAATTGGAAACCTCACGACTCGGAATTTATTGAAAGAATGGAGTGAGGTGGATGATCGATATCTTCGAATCTCTTGAAATTTCTGCTGTCGTTGACAACAATATTCTCCAGGACCTATATGAGCTAAATCGAATTGATATTTTATTCAATGTTTTCGATATGGTTATCATACCAAGAATTATTTATGAAGAAGAAGTGACTGAAGAGGTGAAGCAATCCTTAACCATTCACACTTTTGTCCTTGGGGATATTGTTACAGAAATTGGATTCGAATTGTATCGAACTTTATCTAGCAATGTTGAATACAGAGGTTTATCAAGAAGGGACAGGTTTGCACTGTCGATATCTTTAGAGACGGACTATTATTGTAGCAGTAACGATGGACTGATTAGAAAAGCATGTGAAACACATGACATTAGATATACTGGGATTTTGGGAGTATTACAAGCAGCGTTTCAAAAAAAGTATCTTAATGAAAATGAAGTTAAACATTTAGTTCATCAACTACAAAGCATAGACACTACTTGTTATATCAGTAGAAAAATATGTGAAGAGTTCTTGAATAAGTTATTCCATACGTGATGAAAGGAGAATATTGAATGGCAAAAACGCAGACAAGTGTTCGAGGAGAACAAAACAAAAAAATTGTAGTTGTCAAGCCTTATACTAAAGACGACGGTACCAAAGTGAATGGGCATAGAAGATCTACTCCAAAATAATAAATAAAAACACTCGAAGTCAAGTTGACAGCGAGTGTTTTTTTATGGAACAAATGATATATATTGATTATTATCTACTGGTTGTTAAGAATTCAATCGTTATTTGGATTACTTCGAAAGAAGAAGTTGCCTTTATATGCCGATTATTAAATTAGGTAATTTATCCTTGTGATCCCAAAGAAAAAAAACGAAACCAAAAAACTAAAATAAATGACTAAGTATCTTGACTAAATTTGAAATGTTGATTTGAATAGATAAATAATGCTAATTGCGAAGATCTACTCTAACTCGATGATGATTTGCTTTGAAATGCACCATGAAGTATCACTATCTTGGGTGAGGGAATCCGTACCAGAAAGGGATTCATATGTTACAGTAATCGTTCCTTCAAAATCATTTTCAAGCCATACACCGATTCCACCCATCGGATTTGCGATCTGTTCACCCTCAAAAACGATTTCGTCTTCTGAATCTAAAATCGTCACATAAAATGTCTCTCCTGAGAAGAAGTCCGTTGCTTCAACTGACGGGAATATCATATAATAAGTCTCATCTGACTCTTGTGTTTGGTCGTAATACCCACCCATCATCGGATATCTCTCACCACCATTATAACATCCGTACTCATTATTGTTAAATCCCATCCATCTTCTCATACCGTAGAACCAAGAAGATTCTGGGGTACCACTCGCATCTGCTTGAACCTGGTTTCCAATTAAAAATCCGCCAAACAAGATGAATGCTGAAACTAGGGCTAATAATAACCATTTTTTTCTGAACATCGTTTAGACCTCCCTAGTCTAGAATTTCCTCTAACTCTTTACCTAAATAAATAGGCAAGTAACCTATTTCTTCGATCGCACGAACGATTTTAAATTCATCAACCTCTGATTGATTGAAATAATCAATCTTCGCGGTCATTGTTCTTAAGTCAATATCGACTTTATCTGCGCCAAGATTGGTTAGTAATTGATCAATGGCGTTGATACATCCACCGCAATGGATTCCATCGATGTGTAAATATACTCTCATAAGCATCACTCCATTACTCCCCCACTCTAGGAGGGGGTGTTATACTTGAATTATACGCTTATAAAATAGTTGTGTCAAGCAAATACATCATGTATTTTTCAAGTGAAAATCACAAGTAATTATCATGTAATTTAGATTAAGTGTTCAAACTCTTTTTTCTAGTTTCTCTCTGTATCATCCCATGAGAAAAATGATTGTTTTATTTACATTGTTAATCTTAAAGACTATAATAATAGTAATAAGCAAACGATATCGATTGATTAATAAAGGAGTCCTATGAATAAAAAAATCCTAATATTGCTTTTCTTGTTTCTATCTGTTGTACTAGGTGGTTGTATTAATACTTCAGAAACAACCACGACGACACTGGATTCTGTGACGACTAGCTCCGAATCAAACACCTATCTTTCATTCATCAATACAGAGTATATTCCAAATGATGCTGTGAAACAGTTTGTTTTATCTCATGATTACTTCATCACAGTTTATTATGATGATGATATCGCTGTTTTTGTCTATGACTTCACAGTATATGTTTTTGATGGAGAAGGAAACCAGAGTACTTATGACTGTCATATTTCATCCTATAGTACGATTTATTACTACGACAAAGAATTAAACGAAATCTATTATTCGGATTCCAATTCGATGAAAGCAATCAATTTAAATACGGATGATATCCGAACCGTAGAATACGCTCTCATGGGCACTTCAACATTTCCAGGAGGTTACGTTTCTTTTAGTGACTCCACCAGCATCACCTTGTTCCCAAACACCATTACAACTTATGACAGGTATGAAAAAGCATACAGTTATAAAGATTCGGCTGGACTACACTATGGAATATACGATAATGCAGGTAGTCAATGTTCGATTAAACTTTTTTTAGATGCAGAGTTATTAACGGAAGTATCACTTCAAGGGGTCTGTAATCACACTGCAAGCTATGGTGTGGATTTCGGTGTATTTGAACAGACCTATACTTATGATCAAGAAAACAATATCATCAGGGATCGATACGTTGTCGTCAATACGGACGGAACGATGAATTATCTAGAAATTCCGGATTATGATCATCTAGGAGAAGTGAATGTCTATACGAATTACATTCAGTTCACCTATGATCAACCCTTTGATGAAATCGTTCCTTCCACAAAGTCCTATTCCTTGCCAACGCTTGAAGAAATCGACTTTAGAGAAACGGAGATTGCTTATTGGAACCTTATGCGCGCAACAGATGATTTCTTTTATGGATATACCCTACAAAACGCATTTATTCAAGTCTCAAGAAGTGATCATTCCGTTCTTGTCAATGAGCCCGAATCCATCTTTGGATATTCACAGTTCTTTACGTTTTATGACAATGAATACCTGATTTATGATATGGAGAATTATCCTTTGATTTCTGGGACTCTCTATTCGATGGATGGAACTGTATTGTTTGAAGAACTGTCTTACTACGCTAAGATGAATGACAACACTTCAGTATATATGCTTCCCAATGAGGGCTCCTCCTATGATATCTATTTTTATGACTTATCAACACAAGTTTCCACAAAATTAGAAGATGTGACCTTTCAGGATGAAATGATGATTCACTTGACAGAAGAAGCATTGGGATTGATGCTTTACGGAGAAACGGACGGATTGGAAAACTCCAATCACGTTGACATTGTCTATTATGATTTGGAAGGGAATTACATTGATACTTACACAAGGTATTCTCATTCGAAATATTCTTGTTTTGTCAATGACAAGGGAGAAATCCTGTTCTCAAAACCACTCAATTAATAAGATCATTCATTTCAATACTCATTACATCGCACATCTTCGCGGTCAATGAACATCACCAAATTTTCTAAAATTAATCCTTGAGTTAAAAGCGCTTTCATTGTATAATATATACGGTAGAAGGCGCTTTTGAATTCTACACACCTTTGAGGGGGTAAATTACGTCCTGTAAACTAAGCTAAAATTTCCATTTTCAGCTTTTTTTTATTCTCTAACCGACAAAAAATCAGGTTTATCTGATTAAAAATACAATATAAGTGAGGCGACAAAATTGTTTAAAAGTGAGTATTTGAATCAAATATTCAAAGACATTTCTGAGAAGCATCCTTCTCAGACCGAGTATTTACAAGCAGTTGAAGAGTTCTTCGAATCGATGGATTTCATCGTCATGGGTGACCCAAACATCGAGAAGAACGCCATTATGGAACGCTTAATCGAACCAGAACGTTCCATCAAGTTTCGTGTAACCTGGAGAAACGACGAAGGAAAGATTATCGTCAACCGTGGATACCGTGTTCAATTTAATTCTGCGATTGGTCCTTTCAAAGGTGGATTGCGATTCCATAAGTCCGTTAACGAATCGATTTTGAAGTTCCTTGGTTTTGAACAAACCTTCAAAAATGCGTTAACCGGTCTTCCTATGGGCGGCGGAAAAGGTGGATCCGATTTTGATCCAAGAGGAAAAAGCGATGAAGAAATCATGCGTTTTTCCCAAAACTTCATGCTTGAGCTCTATCGTCACATTGGTCCAGACACCGACGTCCCCGCTGGAGACATCGGCGTAGGAAACAAAGAAATTGGTTATATGTATGGAATGTATAAGAAAATCAGAAACGAAGTCACCGGTACTTTGACAGGAAAAGGATTATCCTATGGTGGATCTCTTGTTCGTACAGAAGCCACTGGTTATGGCGTTTGCTACTTCGTACAAGAAATGTTGAAAGTCTATCGAAACGATGATTTCAAAGGCAAAAAAGTCATTATCTCCGGATCCGGAAAAGTGGGACAATACGCTGCTCTAAAAGCACACGAACTCGGTGCTACGATTGTTGCTATGTCAGACATCAACGGTTATGTTTATGACCAAAACGGACTTGATTTATCAATCATGAAAATGTTGACGGCAGATACCGGTGAATTCACGAACAAATACGTGGAGTACCGTGCGAATGCAACCTTTGGAACCAATCCTGCCGATATGTGGAAAGTTCCTTGTGATATTGCTTTACCTTGCGCTACTCAAAACGAACTTCAATTAGAAAGTGCAAAAGCACTTGTTGAAAACGGATGTTTCCTAGTTGCTGAAGGCGCCAACATGCCTACGACTTTAGAAGCAACCAAATACTTGCAACACCACGACATCTTATTCGCTCCTGGAAAAGCAGCCAATGCAGGCGGCGTTGCAGTCAGCGGACTTGAAATGAGTCAAAATGCAATGCATTACCCATGGACGTATGCCGAAGTTGATGAAAAACTAGAAGCGATTATGGCAGAAATCTTTAAACAAGCCTATACACAGGCAAGAAAATATACAGACCACAGAAACTTGGTTGTTGGCGCTAATATTGCCGGATTCGTCAGAGTCTACCAAGCAATGTTGGCTCAGGGTGTATTATAGAATGCCTGTCGTTATCACACCGAAAATCTTATTGCCCAAGGAAGAAATCAATTTAAATTCATGGGCAGTGATCGCTTGTGATCAATTTACAAGCGAACCGGAGTATTGGCGTGAACTGAAAAAGTTGGTGGGCGAAAGCCCATCAACTCTTCATATGATTTTGCCTGAAGTGTTTTTAGAGCTCGATAATCGAGTCAAAATAAAAACCGCGAATCGTATGATGGAAACGTATTATCAATCCGAGATTTTCACAGAACAAGAATGCATGGTCCTTGTCGAACGGAAAACCCCTTTTTGTGAGCGGAGACTTGGGCTCATTCTCGCGATTGACTTGGAAAGCTATGAATTTGAATCAGGTAAAACCGCACCGATCATCGCGAGTGAGCATACCGTCGCAGAACGAATTCCTCCTCGAGTCGAAATTAGGGAAAAAGCACCGATTGAGTTACCTCATGTCTTGGTGCTGATCGACGATGAGAAGAGCGAAATCATCAACCACTTATACAGAATCAAACGAGAATTTCCAGTTCTATATGATTTTGAGCTCAATATGGGTGGAGGACATCTCAAGGGATATAAAATTACAGATACCGATCATATTATTCATCAATTGATGGCTTCTGCGGAAACGATCAAAATGGTAGTCGGAGATGGAAATCACTCTCTGGCTTCTGCAAAAGTGTGTTGGGAGAGAACCAAAGGTTCACTCTCTGATAAAGATTACCATACCCATCCGGCAAGATTCGCACTGGTCGAAGTCGTTAGCTTATTTGATGAAGGTTTGACTTTTGAACCGATTCACCGTGTCATATTCAATACAAAGAAAGATTTTCTAAAGAAATTTCAAAAAACAATCAACGGCCAAGAATTCACAAAATTCTTGGATGGAAACAAAACCAAGTTCATCAACATCCCGAGCAATCCTTTTATTGCTATCAAGCAGATTCAAGATTTTCTCGATGAATACGTGAAGACTCATAAAGGATGCAAGATTGATTACGTCCATGGAGAAGATTCTCTAGAGAAAGTCATCAAAGAAAATAAAAAAGCAATTGGGATCATGATGCCTCATCTGAAAAGAGACGAACTCTTCCCCTACGTCAAGAAATTTGGTGCATTACCTCGTAAATCGTTTTCGCTTGGCGAAGCCATCGAAAAACGATACTACATGGAATGCAGAAGAATCGTGAAATAGGAAGGAGACGCACCAATGGATGTCAAAAAACTGGCAGTCGACTTTTTTAACAAAACATGGGAATACATTGAGAGACCACAAAGAAATGATGCTGAAACTTTAGCGATGATTGATGCCGCTTTTCAATCCAAATACAATTGGATGAAAGTCGGAACCAAACTTCATATCGTCCGAGCGGATTGGTTGATCTCCCGAGCATTCACCGAAGCGCATCTTTATGTGCCAGGATTGCTCTATGCCAAAGATTGCCTCGAAATGACTTTACGAGAAGGATTCAAAGATTTTGATTTGTTTTTTGCCTATGAAAGTTTTGTCCGGATTTATCATCTTCAAAAGGATGACGAAAAGCGAGACAAACTCTTACAGAAAGCCAAAGAAGCAATTCATACGATAGAAAAAGAAGAAGACAAAGACTATTGTCAGAAAGAACTGAACAAGATTTTGTCAATGGAAAGAATGGAGTGAACGTTATGAAAAGAGTGTATAACTTTTCTGCAGGTCCAGCAGTATTGCCTGAACCTGTATTAAAACAAGCCGCAGAAGAAATGCTTGATTACAAAAACACAGGAATGTCAGTCATGGAGATGAGCCATCGGTCCAAAGCATTCGAAAAAATATTGGACGAAGCGATTCTTGATTTAAAAAAACTGATGAACATCCCAGACAATTACAAAGTACTATTCGTCCAAGGTGGCGGACATACCCAGTTTGCAATGGTTCCAATGAACTTGATGAAACACGGAACTGCTGATTATATCATTACTGGAGCCTGGGCACAAAAAGCTTACAAAGAAGCTAAAAAATATGGAAAACCGAGAGCCGTAGCCTCCAGTGAAGACAAAGGGTTTACCTATATCCCGGATTGTAAAGACCTAGACATCAATCCTGATGCTGATTATCTTTACATGTGTGAGAACAATACCATTTATGGGACAGTGTTCCATGATTTGCCAAACACCAAAGGCAAAGTACTAGTCTCCGACATGTCCAGTTGCATTCTCAGTGAACCTGTCGATGTTTCTAAATATGGTTTGATCTATGCAGGAGCGCAAAAAAACATCGGTCCCGCAGGAACAACCATCGTCATCATCAGAGAAGACTTGTTAAGAGTTGACTTGGATACTTCTGTTCCTACCATGCTTTCCTATCAGATTCATGCGGATAACAACTCACTATACAATACGCCTCCTACTTATGGAATTTATATTTGCGGACTCGTGTTCAAATGGCTACTCAACCTTGGCGGTCTGGAAGAAATGAAGAAAATCAATTTAAAGAAAGCAAACTTGCTTTACGATTATCTTGATTCTTCAAAACTATTCATCGGAAACGTCGAGAAAAAAGACAGAAGCTTGATGAATGTGACTTTCCATACTCCTTCAGAAGAGTTAGACAATGCGTTCATCAAAGAATCCGTAGAACGCGGTTTCACCAATTTAAAAGGACACAGATCCGTCGGTGGAATCCGGGCTTCCATTTACAACGCCATGCCTTATGAAGGCGTGAAAGCACTTGTCGATTTCATGGAAGATTTCGAAAGAAGACATACTTCATGAAAGTCGCTTGCCTAAACAACATTTCAAGTGTTGGATTAAATGAATTTACCAAGAAATACGATATTACTGAAGAAATCGAGAAATCGAATCTCATATTAGTAAGAAGTTTTAACATGCATTCGATGGAAATTCCAAAGCATTTAATTGCGGTTGCTAGAGCGGGTGCAGGTGTCAACAACATTCCGATTGAAGAATACGCCAAACAGGGAATCGTTGTCTTCAATACGCCAGGCGCGAATGCGAATGCAGTCAAAGAATTGGTTCTGACTGGCATGCTCCTAGCTTCAAGAGACGTCATCGGCGGTGTCAACTGGGTGAAAGAAAATGCTTCAGACGAATCAATCGCAAAGACCGTTGAAAAAGCAAAAAGCGCATTTGCAGGAAATGAAATCATGGGCAAAACGATTGGGTTGATTGGACTTGGACAAGTCGGATCAAAAGTCGCCAACGCTTGTGTTTCCTTAGGATTAAAAGTCATAGGGTTCGACCCCTACCTGTCCGATGAACTAAGAAATAGTTTAGACGAGAATGTAGCGATTACCCAAGACCTCGATACCATCTATCAAAACTCAGATTTCATCAGTTTGCACGTTCCTTTGCTTGATACAACCAAAGGGATGATGAATCAAGCTGTTTTCGCTAAAACGAAAAAAGGATTGGTTCTCCTGAACTTCAGTCGTGATGCATTAGTCGATGATCTCGATTTGGAAGTCGCAATCCAAGAAGGAATTGTTAGAAAGTATGTAACCGACTTTCCAAATCCGAAAGTAGCTTCGATGAATGGCGTCATCGCGATTCCTCATCTCGGAGCTTCAACGGAAGAAAGCGAAGATAATTGTGCCTATATGGCAAGTCATGAATTAATGGCGTATGCAGAACTTGGAATCATCAAGAACTCAGTGAATTATCCCGCCATTGATCCAGGAAAAAAAGACACGTTAACGAGAATCGTCATCTTGCATCATGCAGAAGAGTTGATGAATGCTTTCATGAATCTATTCTTCAATAAACCGGTCATGAACATCATTTCAAAATCGAGAGGCGAAGTCGCTGTTACGATCTTTGATATAGACGAAGAGATTCCAACAGATTGTGTTCAAAAACTGAAGGATATCAAAGGCGTTTTCAAAGTAAGAAAAATATAAAAAACAAAGGCCCGATTGAATTATTAGACTAATTCAACGGGCTTTTTCTATTTTTTTACAATTTTTTATGGGCAAAACATGAACATGAAAGTACTATATGTGATATAGTAATATTGATAGGAGTGATTATTATGGAGTTTCTAAAAACATATGGTGTCGCATTTTTAATTTTCTTTGTCATTGATTTAATATGGCTTACGCTCATTTCAAGAAAAATATACAATCAATATCTGGGATCTTTCATGGGTGATGTGAAGTGGGTTCCGGCAATTCTGTTTTATTTGTTATTTGTCGTTGGACTAGTATTTTTCGTCATCAGTCCTGCCATCGCTAAACAATCCTTTGCCACCGCGTTGCTTTCAGGCATGCTGTTTGGATTGATTACTTACGCCACTTATGACTTAACCAATCTCGCAACACTCAAAAATTGGCCGGTCGTCATCACCGTCATCGATTTGGCTTGGGGAACCGCTCTTGGCGGAATTGTTTCCTCACTGACTTATCTCATTTTAAAATGAGTGATTTATTAGTATTGAAGGGTAATGATGTCTACAACGCATTTATGACGGGTGCGAAAAATCTTATTCACATCAAAACCCATCTCAACAAAATTAACGTATTCCCTGTTCCTGACGGCGATACCGGCAGCAACATGGCCTATTTGATGCAAACGATTTTGGATCAGGCAAAACCAAATGATGACTTAAGCGTGACCATGGATTCGATTGCCTATGCCGCCATGAATGGTTCCAGAGGAAATTCGGGAATCATCTTTTCAGAGTATTTGAATGGTCTTGCGGAAAAATTAAAAGGGAAAGCCAGTGCGAAAATAGAAGAGTTTCATGAAGCGGTCATTCATGCGATTCAGAAGGCGTACCACGCCATCATGAATCCCGTGGAAGGCACGATTCTCACTGTTTTAAGAAAGGCTTTCAATCATCATGATTTCAAGGATGTGAAGTCTTATTTTGAGACTTCTTTGACTTTAGCCAAGTCTTCGCTTCTCGAAACACCGAACGAACTTCCAATCTTGAAAGAGAGTGGTGTCGTGGATGCGGGGGCCGAAGGTTTTACCGCTTTTCTTGAAGGGGTTACCCAATATCTTCAAACCGGTAAAACCGAGTTTACCTATCAAGAAATCACGCAAGACGAAGCTTTTGCGGTGGTTCATGAAATGGTGATCGAAGAACGTTTCTGCACGGAAGCACAGTTGAAAGACGTTAAAATTTCAAACGAAAGCATGATTTCTTTATTATCAAAAGATGGATCTTCATTAATTGTATCCGGTGACCAAAACAATATGAGAATCCATATCCATACCAATCAACCCGACGTCTTTTTCTTAAAACTCAGAAATGTCGCTACGGTCACAAACCAAAAAGTAGACGACATGTTAAGACAAAAACAAGCGATTGAAGACATAACGCATAAAATTGCCGTCGTTACCGATTCGATCGCGGATATTCCTCTCTCATTAAAAGACAAATATCACATTCACATGATTCCGGTTTATTTAATGGTGGATGATTATTCTTATTTGGACCAGATCAGTGTGACGACTCGGACTTTTTATCACATGATATCTCAAGCTAAACATTTTTCATCTTCACAACCAGATAAAATTACAATTGAACGAATGATGGATTTCCTATTGGAACATTATGAACAAATCCTGTTTGTCAGTGTGGCTTCAAAACTATCAGGCACATATAATGCCATCAATCAATATGCCGAGAAACATCCACAAGTGACTGTATTCGATTCCAAATTGAATTCAGGTGCAGAGGGTCAACTTGTATTAAACGCTGCGATGATGGCTCAAGAAGACATGCCACTGGAAGAAATCATTTCAACACTAGAAGATCAAAGGAAGCGTACCAAGATTTATGTATCTGTTAATACATTAAAATACATGGTCAAGCAAGGTCGAGTATCGAAAGTCACAGGACTTGCGGCTAAGATCATGAACTTGAAACCAGTGATTTCACTTGATAAAGACGGCGGAGGAACGATTGAAGCGAAAGCATTAAGTTTGCGTTCCAACGAAAAGAAGATTCTAGAGTTATTATCTAAAGGAGAAATCGAATCCTATGCAGTCGTTCATGCGATGGCAGAAGACCGTTGTTTGAAATTAGCGGATCGGATTGAAAAGATGACTGGAAAGAAACCGGAATATATGACCGAAATCGGTCCAGTCTTATCGATGAATGCTGGACTTGGTGCAGTGGCCGTCAGCGTACTATTCAAAGAGGAGGTATAAAGTGAATTACATTTTAGGTTTACTTGCCCTTTTGTTTGTTTATTTCACTGTTTTTTTCACGATAGCTCAAATCAAAAAGAACAATTCGATAGTGGATATTGGATGGGGTTTAGGTTTTGCAGTTTTAAGCCTATATTCCCTTGTTTATGGTTTGATTGTAAATGGAGGATTGACACTCCCTCAAATCTTTGTGAGTGTCGCAATGATTTTATGGGGAATGAGATTGTTTCTATATATTGGTGTTCGCAATTTCAAGAAACCCGAAGATTATCGTTATGTTGAAATGAGAAAGAAATGGGGGACGAATCATCCTGGAGTCCAGGCCTTTTTCAAAGTATTCATGATTCAAGCTTTATTCATGCTTATCATTTCCGCAACTCTTATTTTTGTCTATCTTAGTCCATCGGATGGAAACCTCATTTTCATCTTGATTGGTTTCTTTGTCTTTCTCTTTGGACTTGTCTTTGAATCGATTGGAGACATCCAATTGAAAAGGTTCTTGAAGACAAGAACCGAACCAGGAAAAATAATGACTACCGGTTTATGGAAATACACAAGACATCCAAATTATTTTGGTGAAACCGTTGTATGGTGGGGCATCTTCATCATCACCTTTGGAATGCCTTGGTTCTTCATTGCGCTCTTCAGCCCTGCGATGATTACGTGGCTTTTACTGTTTGTCAGTGGGATTCCACTCCTTGAAAAAAAAGCGATGAAGAAGCCAGGATACCCAGAATATGCCGCAAAAACCAGTGTCTTTTTCCCATTGCCTCCGAGAAAGTAATATTTTATTGGAAACGGACTTTTTTTACTTGCTTTTTTGACCGAGAAATAATAAAATATAGAAGTGACTGATTGGAGGATTTTGTATGAGAACACAATTTACGTTAAAGTGTACAGTGTGTAAGGAAGAAAACTATACGCTCACGAAGGATAAAAAAACACATCCAGACAGGATGGAAGTCCAGAAATATTGCCCTAAATGCCAGAAACACACAGCACATAGAGAAAAGAAATAACTTCCTTTTGGAGGTTTTTTTCTTAATTTGGTAGATAAATTATCGTTATTGAATCGAGGTACACATGAAAAAATACCTATGCGGAGTCGATATTGGTGGAACATCCATTAAGATTGGACTATTTGACATTGATTTTAATCTCCTTGAACGTTTTAGCATTCCCACAAACTTAGAAAACCATGGTTCACAGATCCTTTCTGAGATTGCTTTTGCAATCCAAGAAAAGACTTCTTTTGACGATATCATCGGTATTGGATTTGGCGTGCCCGGTCCTGTTTTTCGTGATATCATTCAAAAGAGCGTCAATCTTGGCTGGGAAAGAGTCGACTTAAAGAAAGAGTTTTATGCCATTATCAAAAGAGATGACATTGTCATCCATGTTTCCAACGACGCCAATACGGCGGCCTTCGGTGAATATAAACACGGAGTGGCGAAAGGCCACACCAATGTTGCGATGATGACGATTGGAACTGGAATTGGTGGAGGAATCGTCATTCATGGTCATATCGTTGACGGTGTCAATGGAGTAGCCGGTGAGATTGGCCACATGATTGTCGACCATAAATATGATTTTTTATGCAATTGTGGAAAGATCGGGTGTCTCGAAACTGTGGCTTCCGCAACCGGAATTATTCGAGTTGCCAATTATAAACTTAAAAATTCTAACTTAGATTCCGCATTACGAAACTATCATCATGGATTCAGCGCAAAAAAAGTCATTGATTTTGCAAAAGAAGGGGACTTGCTTTCAACCCAAGTCATGAATGAAGTTGCGGACTACATCGCGACGATGTTTGCGAACATTACCTATACAATCAATCCTGATATTTTTGTCATTGGTGGTGGCGTTTCACTTGCGGGAGATTATTTATTATCTTTAATCGAAGAAAAATATTATCCCTATGCGCTTCCCTTTGTGACTAAAACCAATATTAAACTATCGACTTTAGGCAATGATGCAGGAATTTACGGCGCAGCTAGCCTTGTGAAACCATGAAAATCCTGACGTTTAATGATAACGTAGCTTCACAGAACAGTTACTTAATCATCGAAAAAGAAGAAGCGATTGTGATTGATCCTGGATTTAATGGAGAATCCATTCAAAATACCATGGAAAGATTACATCTTCTATTGAAAGCATGTGTTTTGACACATGGTCATTTTGATCACATTCGAGATATCAAGATATTACTAGAAAAGAACTCATTTCCAGTATACATTCACGAATTGGAAAAGTTGTTTCTATCCGATTCGTCTCTCAATTACTCTTCTGCATTTGGAAGTCATTTTTCGCTTAAAAAAAATGCTGAAGTCATTACTTTCAAACATTTAGAAGAACTTGTTTTCAATCAAATCAAATTGATGGTCCACCATACTCCGGGACATACAAGAGGGTCTTCTTGCTTTCAGGTTGGAAGAAACCTGTTCACAGGAGATACGCTGTTTTCGGATGGATTTGGAAGAACCGATTTAGCTTCGGGAAGTTCTAAATTAATATATCAATCCCTAAAATACATCTATTCTCATTTTTCAAACGATACGACTTGTTACTCAGGACATGGCACTCCTGAAAAGTTATCAATTATCAAGCAAAAGAATACTATTTAGTAAAAAAATTGTAAGAATAACCAAGATTAGTAGAGAAATCCAACGAATTGTGGTACAATTATTACATAAATCAATCCTTAATAATCCGGAGGATACGTATGCCTTTTCTTTCAAGTTTCACGGACGTATTGATTGAATTAATAAGAAACTCAGTGCTGTTATTTGCTCTGGTTTTTGTTTATGGAGCGACGAATTTCAAGCCGAAAGAAAAGTTATTGAATAAAAAAATATTGTTAGGCTTGATTATCGGTGGTTTTTCTGTATTGATTATGTTAAATCCCTGGACATCAGCTCCAGGACTGATTTTCGATACAAGATCGGTGTTGCTCAGTGTTACCGGAATGTTTTTTGGCTGGGGCACTACGCTGATTTCAGTCGTCATCTCTATGGTTTATCGAATCATTGTCGGCGGAGCTGGAGTCTACGCAGGCGTATTAACCATTATTACGACGGCTTCAGTTGGACTTTCTTGGAAACACATTCGTAAACTGATTAGAAAATTGCCTCGTTGGCTGGAATATTACCTTTTTGGTGTCATTGTACATATCGTTACTTTGCTATGCCAACTGGCGATTCCGTGGCCTGGTGCATTTGACGTCATTGCAAGCATCGCTTTACCGTTCCTTGGTTTATTCCCGATTGTAACGATGGTATTGGCCATTTCCATTGATAACCAGATTGATCGCTTATCTGCTCATGAAGAACTTATCAATAGCAAATTACTTCTTGAATCTTCCATTGATTCAGCGGTTTCGATGGAAATTTATGCTTTGGATCGAAAATTGAATTATTTGGTTTTCAATCAATATCATCAGCTATCTATGGAAAAGTATTATAACTTGCAAATATCAATTGGACATAGCTTCCTCGACATGATAGAAGACGATGAGATGAGATACCGATTGGAATCTTTCTTCAAGAAAGCCCTTGAAGGAGAAGCCTTCTCTAGAATTCTTGAAGTTGAAACAACAAGAGGTAAGTTTTTAGAAGAACACTATTCTCCAATTCGAGATTCAAAAGGAGACATCATTGGAATTACCGTATTCTCTCAAGACATCACGGATCGAAAGAAATATGAAGAATCGATATTGTATTTGTCTTACCATGATGCCCTCACCGGATTGTTTAACCGACGCTTCTATATGGAAGAGTTGGCAAGGTTAGACCGTCCAGAGTTTTATCCACTTTCCGTCGTCATGAGCGATATCAACGGACTCAAAATCATGAACGACGCCTTTGGTCACGATGCGGGAGATGAACTTCTTAAACTTGTATCAGACGAATTGAAAAAAGCCTTTGGAAATCATGGAGAAGTCGCAAGAATTGGTGGTGACGAATTCGTCGTTTTATTGAAAAACACGTCTAAAATCAAAACAGCCAACATGGTTGAAACGGCGAAGCGCCATATCGAAGAAAATGAACTGAATGGGATGAGAACTTCAGTCTCCTTTGGTTTTGAAGTCAAAGACGACCGCTTATCGATGGCTGAAGTCATCAAACTTGCGGAAGACGACATGTACAAGCATAAATTGTTTGAAGTTACTTCAAACCGAAATGAAGCCATCAGGACCGTACTCCATACCCTTCATGTCAAGAACCCCAGGGAAGAAGTTCATTCCAGAAGGGTTAGTGAATATTGCTTTAAAATTGGACAGGCGGTTGGACTTCGAAAAGACGAACTCGATCTTTTGAAAGTCATCGGAAATCTTCATGACATTGGAAAAATAGCCATCGATGAATCCATCCTTAATAAACCCGGAACCTTGTCTTCCGAAGAATGGGCAGCCATCAAAAGACATTCTGAGATTGGATACCGTATTCTTTCCTCTTCTCCGGAATACACAGAGATTGCTCTTGACATACTGAGTCATCATGAGCATTTCGACGGAACCGGATATCCTCAAGGCCTTTCAGGCAACGATATTCCATTCAGAGCGAGAATCATATCCATCGCAGATGCATTTGATGCAATGACCAGTGAGCGTTCCTACAGAAAAGCAATGAAGATTGAAGAGGCGTTAAAAGAAATCGAGCGTTGTGCAGGAACTCAGTTCGATCCATTCATCACAGGTAAATTCGTTGAGGCAATGCGAAATAAATCCGAGTAAATATTCTTTACAGTCTATACTATAAGACCCATTGAACAATAATGGGTCTTTTTTTTTAGCTCTGATGATTTAATCATCTCGCAGGTATCTTTAAATCATTAAAACATCACGATTTTGCTACAAAGGTATCACATTCGTGAATTAACATATGGTTATGATTATTCATTTAGGAGCGATTATGAAAAAAACATATTTAATTGTACTTATACTAGTTTCAGGAATGTTGTTGTTTGGATGCAACTCAAACGGGTCTTTAACCATATCGACAACTACATCAACCCTCCCAAGTGTCACAACTGATTTAGGAATTGAAGATGAATACTCTGATTGGGATGAACAAACATCCACCCTTGTCGGATTTAATGGAACAGAAGTATCTTCCTCCATCTCAAATGGAATTCAAGTAGGGGGTACAACGGTTGTTATTGTATCTGGAGGAACATATGTCCTTTCAGGATACTATTTAGGAACGATTATCATCAATTCTCCTGATGAAGAAGTAAGGTTGATTCTAAATGATTTGACGATTGAATCATCAGATGGATCTGCCATCATTTGCCTTGAAGCATCAAAGCTAATCATTTCCGCACCTGAAGGAACATCTAACGCAATCACTGACTCTAATTCATATAACTACACAGACAGTGAACTTATGAATGTAAATGCGGCCATCTATTGCAAAACGGATTTAGTGATCAACGGTGATGGGTCCTTGAATATTTACGGCAATTACGAGGATGGTTTGAAAGCAAACGACTCCTTATACATTACCGCAGTAACGCTTTGGATAGAATCATTAGATGATGGAATCAGCGTCAACGACACTTTGCTGATTCAAGATGGAGTCTTTCATCTTGAGTGTGGTGGAGATGGAATCAAAGTGAGTCATGATGATGCAGAACTAGGCTACATTGTAATTCAAGATGGAACATTTGTAATCAATGCTTTTAATGACGGAATTCAAGCATCATCTTACCTAATGATTCATGGAGGTACTTTCAATATCGTCACAGGTGACGGAAGTGAATCGACGATATCTTCCGATCAATCGAGCAAAGGGTTGAAAGCATCTCTAGGGATTGAAATTGTCGATGGCACCTTTGATATTGATTCCTCCGATGATGGATTAAACAGTGATGAATTAGTCTCCATCATTGGCGGAAACTTCACGATATCTAGTAATGATGAAGCCATCCACAGCGATAGTAGTTTGTCTGTGTCAGGTGGAGAGATAACAATCGAAAAATCAGTAGAAGGATTTGAAGCCAAATATATTTCAATTTCTGGTGGATTGATTGATATCACTTCGACAGACGATGGAATCAACGGTTCTGACCCTCTCATCGAAGTTTCACATGTGCCTTCATTAGAAGATGAAACCAACTCTACTGCACGTCTTGACATTTCTGGCGGAATCATAAAAATCAAATCCATCGATGATTCCATCGATGTCAATGGTTCCATTTATCAATCGGGTGGAATCATCTTAATCAACGGGCCGACCAATGGTATGCAAAGCGCCATCGATTATGATCTCGAATGGGTTATTACAGGTGGCCTAATGATAGCAGTTTCGGGATATGGAGCGGAAACCAAAGTTCCTTCAACAAATTCAACCCAAGTCAGTTTAATGTACAACACACTATCGGTTCGTTCGTCAGGAACAACCGTATCAATTATGGATAGCTTCGGAGACGTATTGTATTCATTCGTTCCAGATACTTCCTATCAAGCAATTACGATATCTGCCCCGGATCTTGAAAAAGGAAGCAAGTACACATTAGTTCTTGGTGGAACAATCACTGGAGAGCTTGAAGACGGGTATTACAAGTGCCCTGAGATTTCTTCCGGTCTGTCATTACTTACGATGAACCTCGGTTCAGTGGTTAACTCCTTTAACGATACCTTAGATTCATCCGGTCCGCCAAGAAGGTAAATTATAAATAATATAAGCATATTCCGGTCACCGATGACCGGAATTTTCTTTTATGACAATGAGATTTTTTTGAGTTTTTTTGATAAATCCAATGGATACATTATGGTTATCTAAGTCAAAGGCCGATTCTGTAAACACCCTTTTCATTTTCGAGAAACAATCACATAAAATTCATACAATAATTAGCACTCAATGCTTGACTTTGCTAAAAGGCTTTAGTATAATAGTGTTAGCATTCCGACAGTTAGAGTGCTAAAGGGGTGAAACAATGTTAACAGAAAGACAAGAAACCGTACTAAAATTGATTGTTGACGAGTATATCAAAACCGCTGAACCGATTGGGTCGAGAAGCCTTTCTAAATTCATGAATGTTTCACCGGCTACAATACGAAATGAAATGAGCGATTTAGAAGATCTAGGGTTTTTAGAAAAAACGCATACATCGAGCGGAAGAATTCCTTCTGAACAAGGATATCGCTACTATATCGAAACCATCATCAAAAATCTAGATGAAAATACTGAAGGTTATTTTGAGTTTGAAAATCTATTTGAAAACAAGGAAATCGAACGAGATGAAATCATCAAAGAAGCAGTGGATCTGTTAAGCCAGATTACCAACTGTACCGCGATTTCACTTGGACCGAATGCGTATCATTCCAAAGTAAAAAAAGTACAATTGATTCCCCTTTCTCCAACCCAGGCTCTAATTCTAGTCATCACGAATTTCGGTTATGTCGAATCCAAACAAATCGCCATATCTGAAGACATGGAGATTGAAGAATTAGTCAAAGTCATCGACTTGCTCAATGAAATGTTGAAAGATACGCCTATCTCACAAGTCAGTGAGAAATTACATTATGAAATTCAACATCACAAAATTAAAGAACTACTCAAATATCGCGAAACCATCGTAGATTCGTTCATCGAAGCATTCCAAAAGTTTGCTCAAACGAAATACTATTTAACAGGTCAATCGAACATGCTTTACCAGCCGGAATTCAACGATATTCAAAAACTGAGAGAATTCATCTCAACGGTTGAAAACAATGAAATCTTTAAACTAGTAGAAACCAACGCAGAAGGCGTATCCGTTAAAATCGGTACTGAAAACAGTGTGACTTCAATGCAAGACTGTACCGTTGTCAGTTCATCCTACGAGACCAAAGACGGAGAAAAAGGAACCATCAGTGTTGTTGGCCCGACTCGAATGGAGTACCGGAAAGTCATTCCATTGATTAAATACATCGCAAAACACATCACGAAACTATATCAAGAAGAATAGAGGAGCACGAATGGAAGAAAACAAAAAAGATCCTTTAAAGGATGAAGTCACGATTGAAGTTCCTGAAGAAGAATTGAAAGAGAAACCAGTGACTGAACCGAAAGAAGAAAAACACAAAAAGAAAAAGAAAGAAACTCTTGAAGACAAACTTGAAGAAATTCAAGAAGAACTGAAGGAAGTCAAAGATAAATACTTCCGTGCACTTGCTGAAATGGACAACACCAAAAAAAGACTTCAGGAAGATTTGAAAAAAGAGCGTACGTATGCTTCCTACACCTTAGCGGACAAAATGATTGATTCAATCGAAATATTTGACCAAGCTCTAGGGATTGAAACAGAAGATCCAAACTTCAAAAACTTCCTATATGGATTCAAAATGATTAAAGACATGTTCATGAACGCTTTAAATGAAGAAGGCGTCAAAGTCATTGAAACAAAAATCGGAGATCTATTTGATCCCAACACAGAACATGCGGTAGACAAGATCCATGACCCTGAAATTACAGATAACACCATTGTAAAAATCGTCAAAAAAGGTTACAAATTCAAAGACAGATTGTTGCGACCAGCCATGGTCGTCATCAATATCGTCCCAAAACAAGAAAACGAAAGCGACTCTTCGGAGGAATCCCCTCAAGAAGAAGCCACCGCATAATAATAGGAGGAACATAAAATATGAAAATAATCGGTATTGACCTCGGAACGACAAACTCATGTGTTGCCGTTATGGAAGGTAAAGAAACAAAAGTCATTCCAAATCTTGATGGAAACCGTACGACCCCGTCGGTAGTCGCATTCAAGGATGGTGAAGTTCAAGTCGGTGAAGTGGCTAAACGCCAAGTCATCACCAACCCAAACACTGTTTACTCAATCAAGAGAAAAATGGGAACCAACCAAAAAGTACAAATTGAAAACAAATCCTACACACCACAAGAAATTTCCGCAATGATTCTTAGAAACTTAAAAGAATCCGCAGAAGCTTATTTGGGCGAAAAGGTAACCGAAGCTGTAATCACGGTTCCGGCTTACTTTAACGATGCACAACGTCAAGCAACCAAAGATGCAGGTAAAATAGCCGGACTTGACGTCAAAAGAATCATTAACGAGCCTACTGCAGCTGCTTTAGCGTATGGTATCGATAAAACAGACAAAGAACAAACCGTACTGGTTTATGACCTTGGCGGTGGAACCTTTGACGTTTCGATTCTAGAACTTTCCGATGGTACTTTCGAAGTCATCTCGACAAGTGGAGACAATCACCTTGGTGGAGACGATTTCGACCAAAGAATCGTTGAATGGCTCACAGAAGAATTTAAAAAAGAAACTGGTGTCGATTTATCAAAAGATAAAATGGCGCTTCAAAGATTAAGAGACGCTTCTGAAAAAGCGAAGAAAGAATTATCTTCGATTACTTCAAGCCAAATCTCTTTGCCTTTCATCTCGATGACATCCAGTGGACCTGTCCATTTAGAGAAAAACCTTTCAAGAGCGAAGTTCAATGAACTGACTCATGATTTAGTCCAACGTACCGTTGAACCCGTTAGAAGAGCATTGGCAGACGCTAAAATGAAAGCTTCAGACATTGATCAAGTCTTGCTTGTTGGTGGTTCTACCAGAACACCAGCTGTTCAAGATACGGTTAAAAGCATTTTAGGAAAAGATCCAAACAGATCCATCAATCCGGATGAAGTTGTGGCTATGGGCGCAGCCATTCAAGGTGGAGTTTTACAAGGCGATGTCAAAGACATTTTGTTATTAGACGTCACTCCACTCTCTTTGGGTATTGAAACTCTTGGTGGCGTATTTACTAAATTGATTGAAAGAAACACCACCATCCCAACATCCAAATCCCAAGTCTTCTCGACTGCCGCAGACAATCAACCTACCGTTGACATCCATGTCTTACAAGGCGAAAGAAGTATGGCAAAAGATAATAAGACTTTAGGACATTTCCAACTTGGAGATATTCCTCCTGCACCACGTGGAGTGCCACAAATCGAAGTCAAATTTGACATCGATGCGAATGGTATCGTCAATGTCCATGCGAAAAACGTCGCGACTGGAAAAGCAAACTCGATAACAATTCAAAGTACGACCTCTTTAAGTGATGCTGAAATAGACCGTTTAGTTAGAGAAGCAGAAGAAAATGCAGAAGCTGACAAGTTAAAACGTGAAGAAGCGGATCTCAGAAACGAATCCGACCAAATGATCTTCATGACCAAAAAAGCGATTACCGATCTTGGAGATAAAGTAACGGATAAAGAGAAAAAAGACGCAGATTCCAAAATCAAAGATTTAGAGAATGCGCTTAAGAAAGACGATTTAGACGATATCAAGAAGAAAAAAGAAGCTTTGGAAAAAACAGCTCAAGCATTATCAGAAAGAGTCTATAAAGAAACCGCTCAACAACAGCAACAAGAACAAGGAGCTCCAAAAGACGAGAGCGGTTCTGACGAAGGCGAATCAGACGACAACGTTTTTGACGCAGACTACAAAGAAGTATAATTCTCAAAAAGCAGGCAACTGTAATTTGTCACGGACAGAGGTGAAGTATGGATAAACGCGATTACTACGAGGTGCTGGGCGTTTCTAAAAACGCAAGCGATGATGAAATCAAAAAAGCGTACCGGACACTCGCGAAAAAGTTTCATCCCGACGTTTCGTCGGAATCAAATGCCGAGGCAAAATTTAAAGAAGTTCAGGAAGCATACGATGTTTTATCTGACTCCACCAAACGTAGCCAATACGATCAATTCGGCCATGCCGGAATGAATCCTAATTTTGGAAGCGGAGGATTCGGCGGAGCCGGATTCGAAGGCTTCGACTTTGGAGATATTTTCTCATCCTTCTTCGGCGGGGGACGTACTTCTTCCGGAGCGAGAAATAGACCAAGAAAAGGATCTGACATTCAAAGAAGAATGACAGTAACCTTTGAAGAAAGTATTTTCGGAAAAAAAGAAACCATGAGAGTTCCTGTGTATGACGAATGTCATGTTTGTCATGGAACGGGTGCTGCTTCCAGTAAAGACATTCACACCTGTTCAAGGTGTCATGGAACAGGGTATGTCGTGATAGAACAACAATCCTTATTTGGACGTACTCAATCAAGGACGACTTGTCCGGTCTGTCATGGTAGTGGTAAAGAAATCATCAACAAGTGTTCTAACTGTAATGGAGAAGGTGTTGAAAAAACAAATAAAGACGTTGAAATCAAAGTGCCAGAAGGCATCGAGACTGGTCAACAAATCCGTCTGGAAGGCTTTGGAAACAAAGGATCAAGCGGAGGCCCCAACGGAGATTTATACATTGTTTTTGAAGTTCATCCTTCAAGCATTTATACCAGAGAAGGCGACGACATCGTTGTTGAAGTCGAGATTACATTCAGTCAAGCAGCACTTGGAGATGAAATCGAAGTGCCGACCGTCTATGGAAATGTTCTCTTGAAAATTCCATCTGGAACCCAAAGTCATACGAAGTTTAGACTTCGTGGAAAAGGTGCGCCAAACGTCAGAACCAAAGTCAAGGGAGACGAACACGTGATTGTGAATGTCGCAACACCTGCCAAACTTTCTAGTGAACAAAGAAAGTTGTTTGAACAACTTGCAAGACTTGACGGTAACACACCTTCGAAATCGAAGTGGGGAAAATTCAAATCGAGTTTTTCAAAAGCAAGAAACTAAACAAAATAAAACGTGAATCCTCAAGGTAACCCGGATTCACGTTTTTATATATCTAGGATGGATTACACAATTTATCGAGTAATTCATTCTTTTTCGATTTCATCAATAATATTGAAGTAAAAATCATCACAACGCTGACAAGGATGAATGCTGGAATGTAGCCCATTCCTTCAATGATCAATGCGCCAATCAAAGGCAAGATTACAACCAATACATTTAAAGACCCACGAATCCCCAAATACTCAATTCGACTTGAGCTTGGTGTAATGTCGAGAAGATAGGGCTCAAATCCGATTTTTCTTCCAGATATCGTAAATCCAATCAAGAAGAATACAATGCCAAACAAGCCTGGTGCGAAATTCGATAACAGAATTGCAAGGATGGGATTGAAACCACCAAGCAGAATACAGAAAGTAACGATGCTCTTTGCGTTTTGCTTCTTGCCGACCCAACCCCAAATGAGATTTGAAAATACTGCCCCTGATATTTGAAATAATAGATATACACCGATGGAAATGTCACTGACTCCCAGAATCTCTTTTGCAAAAAGGATATAAAAAGGCATAATCATCATTCCAAATGAGGATAGATTTTCAATCAATATGTATCTTCTGAACTCTTTGTCTGATTTCAAGATGGAAGGGATGCGCTTAATAAACATCGAAAAAGGTTCCGTTTTTGTCTCTTGAGGAACGCTCTGAGGTTCTTTTAAAAACCAGAAACCTGCAGTCGCAATAAAAAGACCGATAAATCCAATTAACAGATTGATTGAGAAATTCGCCGGGAAGGCGATTTCTCTCGAAAAGATGTAAGTCACAATCAATCCTCCAACAAAACCCGATACAGAGGAAATTAGTTGCTTATATGTATACATCAAGGTTCTTGCCTTTGACTCCGGAATCGTTTTTGCGACCAAGTCTGAATAAGAAATACCCGCAAAACCCGCACTGATTGAAAATGTCAGTAAGAAGAAGAAAAATCCCAAAATGGTTAAGGTAGGATTTGTTAATCCAAACAAGTAAGTAAACACGGCCATTCCAAGAAAAGAGAAGCTTCTCATTAAAATTCCAATTAAGAGATATTTTTTCTTATCGCGTTTGTTTCTGAGATAATGAGAGAAAAGCATATTAAAAATAAGAGGCGTTCCAAGCGTGATTGTAAGCATCAATGCGAAAATGACTTTGTTTTGTGATAACCGGTTAATCAAGGTCGGAAATACGGTATTCATGTCTAACATCGATAAAGTAATTGCAAGAAAGAAACCATGCCACAAAAATGCGAAATACACTTTTTTAACTTGTTGTTTTTCCATCAGATTTTCCTCGTTTTGTAAACTAATTGTCATTATACCTAAGCCTAACAGATTTGTAAAGAAAAGCGTTTCAAAACTCGTGAAACTACAATTTTAGATTTTACAAAAATACCTCATCCGATTTTGAGCAAACTACTTTGAACTTCAAAATAATAATGCTATAATCAACCTGTAGCAGTCAAATGCCACAAATTGAATTTCCCCCTCCATTATTTTCAATATTTTTATATCGATTCATACTTGAATTCTATGACATAAGATCATTTGTTCTCTCTCCAACAAAATGACCCCCTGTACCAATTGTTAAAAAAGAAAGAGCGTTAATCAACGCTCTTTTTTTTTATAAAGGAAGGTCTTTTTTACTGAATACCCTAATTCCAATCGTATATAAGACAGCGGCTCCAATAAAGAATACAGCACTTCCAATCCATACGATGTTTCCGCCTTCCAGCCAATCATTTGGTTCAAACAAGGATAAAGCTGTGAAGTACTTAAAACCGTCCAAATCAGGGCTAGCACCGCTCAGCATGTTGATGATGAAGAATGCGAGTGGAATTCCTGCACCAAAGGCGAGTGAATTTCTTGTTTCATTGAAGATGCATGAAAATACGAATGAAATCGAACTGATCAAAGCGAAATATCCGATTAAACCAAGATTCAAAACCAAGAATTTGTTAATATCTAGCAATCCCGGATACAAGGTTGAACAAAGAAGAAGATTGACCACGCAAGCTAAGACGAGTAAGATCGTAGTTGAAGTAAACAAGAATACGGCTTGAGTCAAAGCGATTTTTTTTCTCTTGTTCGGAGTCGAAAGCAAAAAGGCCATGGATCCGGTATCTACATATTGGGCAACCAATCGGTTTCCTACGATAATGACATAAATCATCGGGAAAATAATCATAATGAATCCGTATAGATAGCCTGAAATAAAGCTAATTAATTCTCCATCCATAATCGTAAAATTCATCGCTCCTAGCAATTCGGGAGGGAACATATCCATCAAGTCAGCAAAGGGGTCTCCAATGGTAGGGTCATATATACCTACCATGATAGATACGTACATGGAAAGTATGGCAAGAAATATAAGAAAGACGTTTCTATTGGATTTAATGTTCATTACAAATAGTGCTTTATTCATTTTCTACATCCTCCTTGTAATAATTCAGAAAGATTTCTTCCAAGGATTGATTCATCACGTCAAATGCAAGGATGTTGTATTTGGAAAGAACACGGAAAAAGGTGTTGATGTCTCCACTGACGATGACTTCACAAGTGTTGGTTCCTCTATCGATGATTTCAAAACCGTCTTGTTTGATTTTTTCGATATCGTCAAGAGATTCAAAAGTGACAGTATAGGCCTTTCTTCTTTGTTCTTTCAATTTTCTGATGTCTTCCAGGGTAACCAATTTTCCAAGTTTGATGATTAATGCACGGTCACAAGTTCTTTCGATTTCTTCAAAACTATGGGAAGACATCAAAATCGTCTTTCCTCTTTTTTTCTCTTTTAAGATTAGTTCAACAAATTTAACTTGCATCAAAGGGTCCAAACCGGAAGTGGGTTCATCCAAAATCAGTATCTCTGGATCATGCATGAATGCAGCGACCAAAGCCAGTTTCTGTTTCATTCCTTTCGACATCTTCTTAATTTTTCCAGACACGTCCAAATCGAGAAAATCAATTAAATCATTCATTTTGCTTTTACTTTTCATTCCGCGCATTTTAGCGAGAAAATTCAAAAATTCAATACCCCTCATCTGATTGAAAAAAGCGATTTCTCCAGGGAGGTAGCCTAAGTTTTTTTGGATGAAGGAAGCGTATTTGAACGAGTCAAGGTCATTGACAGACGTGCTTCCTGAATCAGGTTGAATAAATCCAAGCAAATGCCGAATTGTGGTGGTCTTTCCTGCACCGTTTGGACCGATGAATCCAAAAATTTCCCCTTCTTTGACTTCGAAACTCAAATCAAAGACTCCTTTTCCGGGACCATAGGATTTTGTCAAGTGTTCTACTTTTATCAAAGTACCCCTTCTTTCCGTTTCCCTCATTTTATCACTAGATTAAGATATTGTAAACAATGTAATATAAACTATTCAATTTATATCCTTGATTGAATTTGATAATCAATCAGGTATAATATTTAGTAAGGAGGGATCAACTTGAAAGAAATCGAAGCGAAAACCATACTCACAAAAGTAAAGCCATCGGATGAATTTTGGTATCATCACGATTATAATATGAATCTATATCGCGGTTGTTCCCACGGATGCATTTACTGTGACTCCAGAAGCGATTGTTACCACATTGAAAACTTTGACGAAGTCGCAGTAAAAAAAGATGCCCTTCTCTTATTTGAAGACGAACTCAAAAGAAAGAGAAATAAAGGTATTATCGGGATGGGTGCGATGTCAGACCCTTATAATCCTTTAGAAAAACAACTTGAAGTGACAAGAGGCGCATTATTGCTTATCGAAAAATACGGGTTTTCAGTTTCGATAGCGACAAAGAGTCATCTTGTATTAAGAGATATCGATGTCCTGGAAAGAATTGCAAAAAAAAGTTTTGCTCACGTTGCAATTACCATCACGACGGCTGATGATGAACTACAGCGAAGGATAGAGCCTAGAGTATCCTCTTCAACCATCCGTTTTGAAACCATAAAAGCTTTAAGAAAAAGCGGAATCCACTCGGGAATCTTAATGATGCCCATCTTACCTTTCATCAATGATACACTTGAGAATGTGGATCAAATGGTAAAAAAAGCAAAAGAATCCAATGCAGAGTATATCTATCCGTTCTTTGGCGTCACACTAAGAAACAATCAACGAGATTATTTCTTTGAAAAAATTGATTTATTATTTCCGGGTACGAAAGAAAGATATATCAAAACCTATAAAGAAAGATATGTCTGTGAATCTACACAATCAAAACAGTTGTATCTTGCTCTAAATACCTTGTGTAGTCAAGAAAACATCATCACCAACATGAAGCAGATCAATACCTTGTTCAAAGTGCCGGTTAGTGTAGAGCAGATGTCCTTATTTTAATCAGCAAATATCTATTTCAAAAGACAATCCTACGGGGTTGTCTTTTTATTTGGAAAAAAAATAGAATTTGCACTTTACATCGAATACCTAATCAGTTATAATATAACCAGATTATGCATAATCACGATATACATAATCAGATTATATAGTGAGGAGGTGTGATAATGACGAACTCAGGAGAATACATCCGTGGTTTCACGGATTATATTATATTGTCGATTTTATCGAAATTCAACTCTTATGGATATGAAATGACAAAGATTATAGAAGAAGTAAGCAACCAATCATTTCAACTCACTGACGCAACGCTTTATTTTGCTCTTAAGCGACTTCAAGAAGATGGTAAAATCAATTCTTATCTCGGTAAAAACAAAAAAGGAATGAGCCGCCGTTATTATCAAATCACCCCAAACGGCATCGAAGCCTTGCATGAATTTAGGAAAGATTGGATATTGATTGAAAACACTCTTTCCAGTTTGGTGGGAGGTAAATTCGAATATGATCGAAATGAATAATAAGGGCAGGTACTATCATGGAATTATTTAACATTATTCCGGAGAATTTCTTTAATCTCCTTACAGGAAAAAACCAAAAAATTTATATTGCATGCGTTGGAGAAGTCTTCAAAGCTTATGAACAAGGTTCCATCCTTGGAATGGATAAGCGGATCGCCCAACAAGTCATCATCGATTATCTCGACATCCATCCTGAACTTTTGCTTGATGAAGATACGCAAGAAGAAAAAGTAGAAGATTACGACTATATACAAGATCAAGAAGAACAGGAAGAACAAGAAGAAAGATCGATTCGGGAGGTTTCGAACAAAGTCCTCAAACGATTGGAAGAATGCGAGTGGATCGATATCGACGTCAATAACGACTACGTCGAAATATTGAATTTCCGTGATTATGCCATTACCATCATCGAAGCTTTAAAAACAGTATCTCTTGATACATACTATGGATTTGGAGATGACGAATCTCACGAGTTCAGAGGATACATCTACACGGTATATTCGCTTCTCAGTCATGAGCATATCGAATACGCAATGGTACTCGATCAAGTTTACCGAAATACCGTCGCTTTCGTCAGGGAAATCAGAAAACTGGATTCAAGACTGAAGTACTACATTAGGACCATTATCGAGAATTCAGAAATCAGAGACTTGATACATTTGCTTGTAAATTACAAAGTAGAACTCGTTGATCAAGCCTATTATCGACTTAAAACAAGCGATAATATCAATAAATATAAACTCTCGATTGTAAGCACACTCGAACGCTACCAACAAGATCCGTTCATCATCGAAACCATCGCCAGAGATTATCTTCCAAAATCGAAAAACAACATGGAACTTGCAAAAGTGAAGGTCAATAAAAAGATTGACGACATGATTGACATTTATAATGCACTTGATTCGATTATTGATGAAATCGATGATAAAAACAAAGTTTATGTCAATACAACGATTGCAAAAATCAAATTCCTTCTCAACGATGACAAGAACATCATTGGTAAATTAACGACAATTTTGAAATATACTGCCAGTGAAATGAAAAAATACAAAACGGATCAAGCTCTAAAGACGATTCGGCCACTCTTTGATATTTCATCTCACAATCAGATTTCAAACAACTCGCTCTACACACCAAGAGGGGCATACGCAAGAAGCATTGCACAGTACTTGCAAGAAAGCGAACTGAATCCTTCCGTTCAATTACAGGAAGCTTTCTACAAAGAATTTGAGACGAACTATTCTGAAGACGTCATCAAGAAATTCTTATTCAAATTCTTTGAAACCCGAAGAAGCATCAAAGCATCAGAACTTCTGAGCAAAGATATGAGCGACGAAGCCGTATTAAGGCTACTATACATCCTGGTTTACGCAGGAGACGAAATGAATTATTTTATCACACCACTCGAATCGGAAATTGAACACGAACGTTTCACATTAGCCGATTTTGAGATCACAAGGGGGTATTAACCATGATTCTAGAAAACTTTGAAAACCTGAACATGGGGCAGCAACAAATATTTTCAGACACTTGTAATAAACTATTGTCTTCTGGATTTCTTGCAAGAGACAAGAAAGACAACAAAGAACAATACTATTTTCTGATTAGTTACAAAAACTACTTTGATGAATTCTTTAAAATCATCAACTATGAAATCGTCCTTGACAGAGAGCAAGGCGCAGTTCAACTCGTTCAAAGTGATAACAAAAACCTGCTCAGGTTGAAGAAAGAAGAATCACTCATCTTGCTGATCTTAAGGATCCTATATCATCAAAACCTTGTGAAGACATCCATCAACGAAAATGTCATCATTTCCATCGATGAGATTCATAGCAAGTACGATGCTTTGGAACTGAAAAAGAAAATTAACAAAACGGATCTTGTCAAAGTACTACGTCTTTACAAAAAGCATAACATCATAGAGCCTTTAGGCGACATTACCCAAAGCAACACAAGAGTTGTCATCTACCCGACCATATTGATGGCAATCAATACCCAACAAATTAACGAAGTCTACGATTTGGTCAATAAAATCGCTAGTAGCGAAGGAAGTGAATAAGAATGAAAAAGCTCACAAAAGTACGTCTCGTCAACTGGCATTACTTTGCGAATGAGACTATTTACATTCGAAACAATACTTTGATTACCGGTCAAAATGCCACCGGTAAATCGACCATCGTCGACGCGATTGCTTTCGTCATTACCGCCGGAGATCAAATCTTCAATTTGGCTGCCAATGAAAAAAGCAAACGAGACCTTCGTGGATACGTTAAATGTAAACTTGGAATCGACAATCATGAATATTTAAGAGAGGGAGACACCACAGGTCATGTCTGTCTTGAATTCTATGACGAGAACAAAGACGAGTATTTTAATGTAGGAAGCGTTATAGATGTATTTGGTGAACTCATTCCTCCTAAAGTCGTGTTTTATCAAAACGAAGGAAGAATGAGTGAAAAGCTCTTCGTCGGAGAAAATGGCGAAATCCTAACAACGCTAAACTTTAAAAAAGCAAAAGTCGCAGATCGCGTCTACAATACAAGAAGAGAAGCAAAACTAGCTTTCAGAAGCACCTTCGGATCAGTCAATGAGACCTATTTCTCCTTACTTCCAAAAGCACTTGCTTTTAAACCGATTGCAGACGTGAAAGATTTTATCTATCATTATTTGCTCGAAGAGAAAACTCTCGATGTAGAATCCATCAAAGAGTCGATTCATGCCTACAGAGATTTGGAAGCTACTTTGAAAATAATAAAACAAAAAGTACTAGAACTCAAGGAAATGAAAGACTTATATGAAGACATTCAAAAGAATCAAGAGCAAAGAGAATTCCTTTCCTATTTCCTACAAGTCATCGATATGGAAACAACAAAGGTTTTGATTGAAAACAAAGCAAAACAACTGGAAAAAATCAATTTCAATCGAGACAAGAATCGAGAATTAATATCTGAAATCGACCGTCAAATTGAATTATTAGACGATCGCAGCAAAGAAATATACTCGATGCTTCAAAGTGACGATTCGTTCAAAGCGGATGAACTTTACGATAAAGAAATCTTGGGATTGACAAAAAAGATTGACGAGCAAGAAGAGATTCAACGATACTATGTTCGTCGTGCTGAAAAAGTAAAACCATTGGTTCAGGAACTCAAAAACGAATATAAGAGAAAAGTGTACCATGACTTATCCAAAATTGATTTTCTCAATGTATCGGAAGATGATTTTGAAGATGTGAAACTGAACATCCTTGATCTTCAAAAATCACTCAATTCTGTCGTCGAAGAAAACACAAGAGAATCCGGTCGATTAGAAGAAGTCAAGAAATCGTTAGTGACCGAAATTAATGATATTTATCAGACTTTAAAAGATCTTGAAAACCATAAGATTCGTTATAATCCAATGGTTATCAAACTGAAAACAAAAATCGAAGAAGGATTGAAAGAACGTTTTGGACTCGATATATCCGTTCATGTACTTGCGGAGTTGTTGGAAGTTACAGACTCTAAATGGCAAGATACCGTCGAAGATTATCTTGGTCAACAAAGATTCAATTTGATTGTTGAACCTCGGTATTTCGATGAAGCACTACAAGTCTACAATAAAATCAAAGACTCCCTTAACATTTATGGAATTGGACTTGTCAACACGAAAAAGATTCAACACTTCATCAATAATCAACCCAAATCACTGGCATCAATCATCACAAGCGAAAACGTCGATGCCATTCATTACATCAACATGACTGTCGGAAATCTAATCATGGTCGATGAAGTCACAGAGCTTGAAAAACATCCACAGGCCATTACCAATACAGGAATGGTTTACCGCTCCTATACGGTCAGAAGTCTAAATACTTCAACGGAAAAACCATTCATCGGTAAAAAAGCCGGTCAGATGCAAATGGAAAAATGGAAGATTGAAGCAGTCAACTCTAAAACAAAATACAACGAAATCAATGACAAGACGAACACGCTTCAAGAAGAAATCAAAGCCATTGCCAGTTTAAATCTTGACGGAATGATGTCGATGCTCGAAGCGTCGCTCTCACTTCCAACCCTAAAAGAAAAACGCAAGAGCTTAATCAACAAAAAACAAACACTTCCGAAAGAATCAATCAATAATCTTCGCGAAGAATACGAGAAGATCAAAGAAGAGGTTCGAGGCTATAACAATAACCGCAGAAAACATTACGAAGAAAATGGGAAACTGAATTCTGACGAAATGAAAGCACAAGAGGATATCTTAACACTGGAAAACAAAGTGAAAGAGATCGAAACTTCTCTTGACTCTGTTCTTGAAATGTATCCAAGAATGCAACAGGATGCCTACGAGCTGTATTCAAAAGAAATCGGTTCAGCCAAAGATCTTAAAAAGGTTCAAGTCGAATACCGTGAACGAATCGAAATGGAACTTTCTAATCTTCAAAACATGGAAGACTCGCTCAAATCAAAACAATTCAATTATGTCAACACCTACAGATTGTCATACCAATACGGAATTGAGTACATGCAACAATATCTTGACGAATTGAATAAACTAGTTAAATCCGATTTGGTGAAATACGAGTCCAAAGTCAGAGAAGCGAGAGAATCTGCAGAGAAACTCTTCAAAGAAGACTTCCTTGCAAAATTAAGAAACTACATCGTTACCGCTCAAGAAGAAATCAAAAAGATCAACAATACCCTGGCAACGATTCACTTCGGTGAAGATACCTATGAATTCATCTTCCCAAAAAGCAAGGAGTATGGAGACTACTACGACATGGTATTAAGTGATGAATCGATGCAATCAGGTGGAGAAATCTTCAATTACGACTTTGAACTAAAATACCAAAGACAGCTCGAAGAACTATTCATCAACCTAGCGAGTGAAGATTTGAATTCTAACGGTTCCATCAACAAGTTTACCGACTACAGAACTTATATGGATTATGATATCAAAATCATCAACGAGCAAGGAGATACGATTCTTTACTCCAAAGTCTTTAAAGAAAAATCAGGTGGAGAAACACAAGTACCGTTCTACGTCGCTACCCTAGCTTCGTTCGTCAGAGTCTTCCAACAAGCTTCTAGAAGCAATCTACATGATTCGATTGGTTTGATTCTATTCGATGAAGTCTTTGATAAAATGGATACCTCCAGAATCAAATCGATGATGGAATTCATCAAAAGACTCCCGGTTCAAATCGTTCTCGCAACACCACCTCAAAAAATGGAAGTCTTAAGTAAATTCACGGATACAACCATCGTTACTCTACGTGAAGGCAAAGCCGCAAGAGCTTACGAAGTCGTCCAAAAATATTAAAAAATCTTCACACGTTTCTCATTGTTTTCTGCTATAATATTCACATATTACATAAATGAGGATTTCAAATGAAAAAACTATTTGCCCTTGCTCTTGGCATCTTGCTAGGACTATCAACATTCGGATGCAACCAAACAACAACCACGACCACTTCGGGACTTGATTACGACATGTTCTTCTCCATTACGGACTATTCTCAAGTCTTCAACCGAAATCAAGGAACTTACATTGTTTACATGTATTCAGATACTTGTGCACACTGTGTAGCAATTAAGTCGACGGTTCTTGAGTTCGCAGAAACGAACGACGACATCGTCATGTACTTCTTTAATGTATCGACGGGGACTGAAGCTGCACAAACTGCTTTTCTTACTACCGTAGGATTGACGACTTCCAACTTTGGAACGCCGACGTTAATCGTTGTCGTTGATAACGACTTCAATCTGACTTCTCGTTCAAACTTCTTGTTTGAAGGAGAAATTCCAATTACAAGCATTCTAAGAGATATTGAGAATGACGCTTATGCTTACATAAAATAACCGAGAAATCGGTTATTTTTTTAGAAAGAAAAATCAAATTATGGTATCATTAAGATGGTGATTTTATGCAAAGATATTTTATTGAAGATTCTCAAGTAACGGACGGATTCATCCAAGTACGAGGAAGTGACGTTCATCACATGAAAAATGTGATGCGTTTTCGGATTGGAGAAGTCGCTGTATTTATTTCTAAAAGTGGCATGATTTATGAAGCAGAACACCTGTCTTTCCAAAAAGACGAAGCTCAGTTTAGAATTTTATCGAAAACGATATCCACAAAAAAAACTTCAAGAATCACGATTGCCCAGGCGCTCATCAAAAAAGATCGCTTTGAACTCTTCTTGGAAAAATCAACCGAACTGGGAGTTTATGAAATCATTCCTACTCTTTTCAGTCGATCGATCATCAAACTGGATGAAAAAGAGGAAAGCAAGAAACTTTTGAGATATCAAAACATCGTCAAAGAAGCTTCAGAACAATCGGAAAGAGATCATTTACCACTCATCAAAGAAGTCACGAAACTAAAAAACATTCCATTTGAAAACTATGATAAGATACTCGTTTGCTACGAAAGAGTTGGGGAATTGAATCTTCTAAAAAATCATCTTCCGAACTTGAAGCCGGAAGATCAAATCCTTGTCTTAATCGGCCCTGAGGGTGGAATTGCCCAAGAAGAACTAGATTTCATGATTTCAAAAGGTGGACAAGTCGTTAGCCTTGGTTCTCAAATTCTTCGTTCCGAAACAGCATCTCTTGTCATTCTTTCCGCCTTGATGATTGAGTGGGGACTTTGACATGAAAGTATCGATTACTACGCTAGGATGCAAAGTCAATTCCTACGAAAGCGAAGCTGTTTTAGAACAACTCGTTTCAAGAGGCTATACCGCAGTTGATTTTACGGAGAAAAGTGATATCTATATCATCAATACTTGCATGGTTACCAATACCGCAGAAGCAAAATCAAGAAAAATCGTTCATCGGCCTTTAAAACTAAATCCAGACGCAATCATCGTTGTGATGGGTTGCTGGACCCAATTAAAAGCAGAAGAAGTGCTTGCCATTCCAGGTGTCAAGATTGTGTTAGGGACCGTTCATAGAGAGCATATACCTGACTTCATCGAAGAGTACCTCAGGGATAAAGTCCCTCTAAACAAAGTATCCTCACTGACAAAAGACATCCAATATGACAAATTATTGATTGAAGATTTCAAAGGACATCATCGTGCATTCCTTAAAATCCAAGATGGATGCAACAATTATTGTACTTATTGCATCATTCCTTATACAAGGGGAAGAGTCCGGTCCAAACCAAAAGAACAAGTCCTTTTAGAAGCAAAAGAACTTGTGAAACACGGACACTATGAAATCATCTTGACCGGTATCCATACCGGCGGATATGGAGAAGATTTAAAAGAAGTTACATTTGGGTCTTTACTAGAAGCTTTGGAATCGATTGAAGGATTGAAACGTATCCGAATCTCATCCATAGAAATCTCAGAACTAACGGACGAAGTCATTGATTTAATAGCAAAATCCAAAAAGATCGTCAACCATCTACACATCCCTCTTCAGGGCGGCACAAATCGAATCTTGAAACTGATGAATCGAAAATATACACTAGAGGATTATTCAGATAAAATCAAGGATCTGCGACAAAAAATTAAAAATCTCGCAATTACAACCGATATCATCGCCGGATTTCCAACCGAAACCGACAAAGACCACGTAGAAGCACTTGAATTCATCTCTAAGATTGGATTCTTTGAATTGCATGTCTTTCCCTATTCCAAGCGTAATGGTACTCTCTCGGCGAAGATGACCCCCGAAGTCGATGGTGTTGTCAAAAAAGTAAGAGTTCAAGATTTTCTTGAACTCAGTACAGTACTTGCCAAAGCATTTATTCAATCACAGATTGGAATACTTCAAGAAGTTGTTTTTGAAACTGAAAAAGACGGTTATCTTGAAGGACATACTTCTAACTACATTCAGGTAAAAGCCATCGCCGATCGGACTTTGATTGGAGAGGTCGTCAATGTGACGATTGTCGAAGAAAACTATCCTGTTTCAATTGCCAAAATCCAATAAAAAAAGACCAGATTATCTTCTGGTCTTCTTTGCTTTTTTTGCTTTTGCTTTTTCGACTTTTGCTTGTGCTTTCAATTCAGCCTTGGTCATTTTAACGGGTTTTTGTTTGCGTTTGATTTTCTTGACGTTCTTGACGATGTCGTAACTCAAAGAGAAATCATTGTCATGGTTGGTAAAGCGGTAGCTTGCGCCTTCAAAGATGTGTAAGGGAAGCTCGAATAGATATCCTACAAGTGGGGTCAGCATTTGGTATTTGTTCACGGCTTTAACCAAACCTTTGACTTTTCTTCTCTTGTCCCAGCGATATACGACCTTATCCATTTCATCTAAGAAAAGGATGACGAGTTCGCTTTTATTCTTGTCTGTCGATACAAAACTTTTGAGTAGTACCAATTCAGGAAGATTTTTGGTGTAGTATTCCAAATACTTCACTACTTTTCGTCTTCCCTTGGATCTCATTGATTTGAACGTGTTGGTCTGGTCAATGGCATAATTTTTGATGATTTCCTCAACAAGAATGTTTCCGTTGTACTTTTTCGTTAAAGCTTTGTCCATTCTCTTATAAAAATTCTTGTATCTAGCCGCATATTTTCCTTTGTTGATGAAGACCGCGAGGATGACGACAACAACGATGACAACGCCTAGAATAATGGCATATTCTTTGATTGTAAAGTCACTTAATGAAAATAAAAACACCATAGGATTCACCTCAATCATAAATTAAGATAATAATAACATAAACGCGCTGAAAATAAAATGATTTTCCAAAAAATATTAGTTTACAAATGGCGCGAATTCTTGTATAATAACAAGTGCATCGAGAAAAGGGGTGAAAGCATATGGCAAAAACCGTCGTAAGAGAAAACGAAACAATTGAAGACGCATTGCGCCGTTTTAAACGTGATGTTTCGCGTGCTGGAACACTAGCTGAAGCCCGTAAGAGAGAATACTATTTGAAACCAAGCGTTTCTAAGAAGTTAAAACAACGTCAAAATCAAGGCCGCAAATAATTCGAAAGCACTTCACTTAAAATGAAGTGCTTTTTTTCCCAACAACTCCCCAAGTTTGTGGGATTATGGTATAATATATTCATACAGTTCAAAGGAGTGATGCTTCTTAATGGTTGATTTGACAAAACTGGATTTAAAAATCTCAAGCGTATCAGAAATGGTAACGCTTTTTGGCACGAACGACAAATACTTAAAACTTCTTTCCAAATTATCCGGAGTCGAAGTCTATGCGAGTTCCAATCAGCTTTTGATTGATACTGACAACAATGAAATCGTTCTACAAATCAAAGCCGTTGTTGAATTGCTTCAGATTCTTCTCAAGAAGAACATTTTCTTCAACGAACGTGACATCATCTATATTTATCAGATGATTCCTAGAACCGGACACGACGAACTGATGGATTTGTTCGTCGGTCGAAAAGAAATCATCAAAACTTTGCAAGGAAGACCCATTTATCCAAAAACACTCAACCAAAAGAAGTATCTTGATTTAATTGAAAAGAGTGCACTTACTTTTGGAATTGGGCCGGCAGGAACGGGAAAAACCTATTTAGCAGTTCTGATTGCGCTTCGGAAACTGAAAGAAGGATCCATCAAAAGACTAGTACTAACGAGACCCGCCGTCGAAGCAGGAGAGAATCTTGGCTTTCTCCCCGGGGATTTGAAAGAGAAGATCGATCCTTATCTAAGGCCGCTTTACGATGCAATGTATGAAATTCTCGGATTGAAACAAACCGAAGACTTAATTGAAAAGGGAATCATCGAAATCGCTCCTCTTGCATATATGAGAGGACGAACACTAGAAAATGCATTCGTAATTTTGGATGAAGCTCAAAATACAACGATCAATCAAATGAAACTATTCTTGACGAGACTTGGTTTTGGATCAAAGATGGTCGTGACCGGAGACATTACTCAAAGTGACCTTCCCTCCAAAGTGGAATCAGGATTGATCAAAGCATCGAATATTTTAAAAGAAATCAACGATATCTCAATCCATTTCTTTGAAAACAGCGATGTTGTCAGACATCCGCTTGTTCAAACGATTATCGAGAGGTTCGAAAATGCTAAAAATTAATATTTTCAACCAATACGATGATTCGAAAGAATACCATAAAATAATAAAAAAAGTGATCAAACAAGCCAAAAAAGACTTGTCAATCAAAGAAAGCAAAATCATCAACGTCATCCTCGTTACCAATCAAGAAATTCATGACATGAATCTCAAGTATCGCCATTTCGACCGACCAACCGACGTCTTAAGCTTTGATAATTCGGACGGTGGAAAAGAGTTAGGTGATATCTTCATTTCAATCGATAAAGCCAAAGAACAAGCCATTGCCTATGGACATTCCTTACCAAGAGAACTCGGCTTTCTTGCCTGTCACGGATTCCTCCATTGCAATGGATATGACCATCAAAATCCAGAAGAAGAAAAAGCGATGTTTGATTTACAGGAATCGATTCTTGAACATGCATCGTTACAGAGGTAATTATGAAAAAACTAATTGAACTAGCCAAAGAAAATGCTAAAAACGCTTATGTACCATATTCCCATTTTCCAGTTTCAGCGGTTTTGGAACTGAAAAATGGAGAAATCTACAAAGGTGTCAATATTGAAAACGCCGCCTACGGACTTGCGAACTGTGCAGAAAGAAGTGCACTTTTTGCGGCATACTCCAACGGTGTCAAAAAAGAGCAAATCAAAAGAATCGTCGTCTATACAGACCATGATTATTTTGTCTCGCCTTGCGGATCTTGCAGGCAAGTCATGAGAGAACTGATGGAAGAAGAATCTCAAGTCATCCTTGCGAATAATTTAGGTGAAGTCAAGATTTTAAGAAATGTTGACTTGCTGCCATTTGGTTTCACGAAAGAGGACCTCTAATGTTTCGTTCCGGATTCGTATCCATCATCGGCGAACCCAATGTAGGGAAATCAACGTTTTTAAATCAAGTAATGAAACAGAAAGTCGCCATCGTATCTGACAAACCACAAACAACCAGAAACGTATTTTCTGGTATTTATACGGATGAAGATTCTCAAATCGTATTCATGGACACGCCAGGAATTCACAAAGCAAAAACAAAACTGGGTGAATACATGACTTCATCCGCACTGAACACCGTGAAAGCCGTGGATCTGGTTCTGTTCTTAGTCAATGCATTTGATGATGTTAAAGAACGTAACTTGGGAATTCTGAAGGAATTAGCAGGAGTCAAAACACCTGTATTTTTAATCGCAAACAAACTCGATACGATCAAAGACTATCGAAGACTGAGAGAAGCGCTGGATGTTTATAAAGCCGCTTTCGAGTTCAAAGACTCTTTAGCGATTTCTGCACTGACTGGGGACAACGTCAACCATCTAATGGATGACATCAAAAAACAACTTCCAGAAGGACCGAAGTTTTATCCTGACGGTGAAATCTCCGATCGTCCGGAGACCTTCTTGATTACGGAATTCATTCGCGAAAAAATCTTGGAATTAACGAGAGAAGAAGTTCCTCATTCTGTGATGGTGACGATTGACCAACTAAAAAACAAGAAAAAGTTGGTTGAAATCATCGCAACGATCATCGTTGAACGCAATTCTCAAAAAGGAATCATCATCGGAAAAGGCGGATCGATGTTAAAACAAATCGGTTCACTTGCGCGAATCGACATAGAAAATTTATTCGGTAAACAAGTCTTTCTCGAATTATTCGTCAAAGTAGAAGCAGACTGGCGAAACAGAGAGTATTATTTACGTTCCTACGGATATAAACCAAATCAAGAATAGAGGGATACTATGGATGTTTTTGAAGGTATCATTTTAAAACATCTCGATTATAAAGAGACAAGTCAAATCATCTACGTCTATACCGAAAAAGGAATGCAAAGTTTCTTGATACGGGGAGCGAATCAGTTGAAGAGTCCGTTCCTAGGAACGAAAGACACCTTGTCGTATGTTCGGATTTATGCCTCCGGCAAAAGTCTAAAAACAGTAAAAGAGATGAATATCATCGAGTATTTCAAAGGAATCAAAGAATCGCTCGATAAATACACATATGTGCTCCACATTTTAGAACTCGTCGAACATTTTTCCGATGGAGGATTAGATCATCCCAAGAGTTACCCTTTTCTTATCAAAATCTTACGAAAAGTAGAATCAGAAATGGAATACGTTCCTTACATCAACATGTTTGAAGCGAAACTATTGTTTTTACTGGGAGTCAATCCAAGATTTCATGAGTGCGTCATTTGTAAAGACACCCATGATTTATCTTTTTCAATCAAGGATGGGGGAATGACTTGTCATGATCATACCCAGTCAAAACCGAATTTTTCTGAAAAATGCGTGAAACTTTTCGAGTTCCTTTATTACTACGATTTAGCGAAGCCATCATCGATTGAAACAGAACTCAAAACGATTGTAGAGTTAAGAAAATTGCTTGATTCCTACTACTTGTATCACCTCAACATTAAAACAAAATCAAGAACAGTGCTCGAAGGATTAATCGGCTATTAATCCATAAGCACTGTTTCTTCTTATAATTTGGCCATTTTATATATTTTATATATATAACAAACCTTGACAAACCAACCATAAGCTATATAATTAAAATGAGATAATATGCCTTTACGGAGAGGATGATTCATTTGAACAACACGTTAGAACAACTTTCGACCTATGCGAAGCGCTATGGCTTTATCTATCAGGGATCTGAGATTTATGGCGGTCTTGCGAATACATGGGACTACGGCCCACTAGGAGTATTACTGAAAAACAAAATAAAAAAAGCATGGTGGGACGCTTTTGTCAGAACCAATCCCTATAATGTCGGATTAGACTCTGCGATTCTCTTGAATCCTGAAACTTGGGTTGCGAGCGGACACGTTGGAGGCTTTCAAGATCCTTTGATGGATTGTAAATCTTGCAAGTCCAGACATCGAGCAGACAAACTGATTGAAGAATTCACACACGGGGCCGTCGATGCGGACGGGTGGAGCAAACAACAGATGTATGATTACATCGTTGAGCATAAAATCCCTTGTCCTGTATGCAAGGAAGTCAATTACACGGAAATCAGAGAATTCAATCTGATGTTCAAAACTTCTCAAGGCGTCGTCGAAGACAGCAAGTCTTCGCTTTATTTACGTCCGGAAACCGCGCAAGGAATTTTCTTGAATTTTAAAAACGTTCAAAGGACATCCAGAAAGAAAATACCTTTTGGAATCGGACAAATCGGAAAAAGTTTCCGAAACGAAATTACGCCAGGTAATTTCATCTTCAGAACGCGCGAATTCGAACAAATGGAACTTGAATTCTTTTGCCAGCCAGGTTCGGAGTTGGAATGGTTTTCCTACTGGAAACAATTCTCAAAAGAATTTCTGTTATCCCTTGGTTTAAAAGAAGAAAACGTCAAATTATATGACCATCCAAAAGAAAAACTATCTTTTTATTCGAATGCGACAACAGATATTTTATACAAATTCCCTTGGGGATTTGATGAACTTTGGGGAATTGCGTCGAGAACGGATTATGACCTGACCCAACATCAAAACCACTCCGGCGAGAACTTAATGTATTTAGACCCGGACACCAATGAAAAATACCTTCCTTATGTCATTGAACCTTCGCTAGGCGTAGAGAGATTATTATTAGCGGTATTAACGGATGCTTTGGAAGAAGAAGCGTTAGAAGGTACTGAAGAGACCAGAACTTTACTCAAAGTTCATAGTTCCCTCGCTCCTTATCAAGTTGCCGTATTCCCTCTCGTCAAGAAATACCACAATGACTTGGCTTCAGAAGTCTTTCAAACCTTATTGAAAGAATTCGACGTTGTCTTTGACGAAACCGGAAACATCGGAAAAAGATACAGAAGGCAAGACGCCATCGGTACTCCTTTTTGCGTCACCATCGATAATGACAGCTTGGAAAACAATACCGTCACAATTCGGTATCGTGATTCCATGGAACAGATCAAAGTCGATTTGAAAGACTTAATTACAACCCTTCATAAAGAACTTAAATAAAAAAGAAAGTTGGTGAATCCATGGCAAGAATCAGCCAAGAGTCGATTGAATTAATCCGCAATACGGCTGATATCGTTGATGTCGTAAGCGATTATGTGCAACTCCAGCCATCCGGAAAAAACTTTAAAGGGCTTTGTCCTTTTCACAGTGAAAAAACACCATCTTTTTTTGTTGATAAAGAAAGAGGGTTTTTCCATTGCTTCGGTTGCGGAGAAAAAGGAAACGCCATTACTTTCGTTCAGAAATACAAGAACACGACTTTTGTCGAAGCACTCAAAGAACTGGCTGATAGATATCATATCGAACTGGATACCGGCGGAGATGACACTCTTGTCGATCATCATAAACGTTCTTATGACATCAATGAAACAGCCAATTCATTCTATCAAATCAATTTGACAAACCTTGAAAAAGGCAAGAAAGCTTTTGAGTACATCAAAGGTAGAGGGTTAGATATCCATACCATCCAATATTTTGAAATCGGTTATGCTCCTGACGAGCCCAAGGCTCTTTTCTCACAGATGAAAGAAAATTACGAACCGGTTGAGCTCATCGAGCTCGGACTTCTCAAAAAAGGAGAAAACGACTATTTTGATTTATTCAGAAACCGTTTGATGTTTCCAATTCGGAATGAATTTGGGAAAACGGTCGGATTCAGCGGTAGAATCATTGAAAACAATCCTCTAGAACCGAAATACGTGAATTCTCCACAAACAAAAATCTTTACCAAGGGGAAAGTTCTTTATAATTTAGACAAGGCTCTTCCTTTCATTAACAGAGAGAAAAGAGTGGTTTTGTTTGAGGGATTCCTAGATGTGATTTCAGCTTTTTCCGCAGGAATCAAAGAAGGCGTTTGTTCCATGGGAACCGCTTTGACGCCTGAACAAGCTTATTTGCTTAAAAAACATACCGATCATGCCGTTTTATGTTATGACGGTGACTCCGCCGGATTTGAAGCCTCTTCGAAAGCCATACCGATTTTAGAAGAAGCAGGACTCCGCGTCTCGGTTGTTTTACTTCCAGAAAAACTCGATCCCGACGAATTTGTCAAAAAGCACTCCAAGGCGGCATTCGTCAACTGGATTAATGAGTTGTCGATGGATCCTTTTGAGTTTGAATACCATTATCTCAAATCTTCTTTTGACTTGACGAAACCTTCTCAGGTCGAAGAACTAAAACTTCGGATATTCAATATTCTACTGAAATCCGATTCTCAAATGCTAATGGAAATCTATATCAAAAAACTATCGGCCGATCTTAATATATCTTATGATATTTTACAATCCGATTTGCATCATTTCCAACTGACCAAAGCAATCAAGACTTCTCAGAACAAACGAAAAGAGAAGATTATCAACGTTGTGATTCAAAACAGAGCGGTGGTTGCGGAAAGAAGAATTCTTTGCTATTTCATTAAAGCGAAGGAATACCGTGAAGTCATCAATAACCTCATCGGAGGTATATTCACAAAAGATCGCGAGAACTTGGAAATTTTGATTAATGCGGAAGAATTCATCAAAGGTGGGATCACCGAAAACTTGAAAGAAAAAGTCATTGGTACTTTCGTCGAAAGCAAACGCGCATCAGTTGCTAAAAGGCTAAATGATCATGGTGAACCTTATTCCATTGATGACTTGCTTCAATTGATTATGACCTATAAAATCCACGAAGTTGAACTTGAAATAGAAGAAGTTAACCATCAACTCGCAGCTCTTGGAGAGTTTGCGAAGAAAGAGGAAACCACACCTCTTTTCAATAAGAAAGTCGAATTGACAAAAAAAATAAGAGAAATACGAAAGGAAAACCTATGGAAAAAAACGAAATCGTAAAGAAACTGATTGCCTATTGGGAAGAACAAGGTTTTTTAACATTCGATGAAATAAAAAAATACGCAGATGAAAACTCTACGCTTTATGACGAGATTTTAATCTCGCTTGAAAAGGAAGACATCTTCCCTGAAGCCTACATCGATCTAGCGGAACTGGATGAAGCACTGGATCTTGAAGCGGAAAGAGAAGCCGCAAAAGGCGAAGAGACCGATGAAGAAGAAAATGATTTCATCGATTTGGATGAATTGTCTGATGAGGATATTCCTGAAGAAGAATTAATCGATTTCGATTATTCCAAGGAAATTGAAGAAGAACTGATGATGGAAAAACAGTTCGACTCTTCCGTTTCCATCAAAGTGGATGACCCTGTTAGAATGTATCTAAAAGAAATCGGACGCGTGGAACTCTTGACCGGCGAAGAAGAATATGAAATTGCGACTTTGATTTCAAGAGCCAGAAAAGCCAGAGACGTATACAACCAAAAAATAACGGACGGAGAATCGATTTCTCAAGAAGAAATGGCTGAATTCGAAGAACTTTTCAAAAGAGGAGAGTTTTCGGAAAAGAAACTAGTCGAAGCCAATCTTCGACTTGTCGTCTCGATTGCTAAAAGATATGTCGGTAGAGGAATGCAATTCCTTGACTTGATTCAAGAAGGTAACATGGGTCTCATGAAAGCCGTATATAAATTCGATCATACCAAAGGGTTTAAGTTTTCTACTTACGCGACTTGGTGGATTCGTCAAGCCATCACCAGAGCAATTGCAGACCAGGCTAGAACCATCCGAATTCCGGTTCATATGGTCGAGACGATCAACAAATTAGTCCGAACTCAAAGAACATTAACTCAAAAATTAAAAAGAGAACCTCACCCTGATGAAGTGGCAGCTGAAATGAAAATATCAGTTGAAAAAGTCCAAATCATTCAAAAAGTGGCACAAGAACCCATTTCTTTAGAGTCTCCTGTCGGAGAGGAAGAAGATTCTTCTTTGGGAGATTTCATTCCAGATCCAGACACACTGACTCCTTATGAATACACATCAAAAGAAATGTTGAAGCGTGAACTCGATGCTGTTTTGGAAACTTTGACAGACAGAGAAGAAAAAGTACTTCGGATGCGTTTTGGTCTTTTAGACGGAAGAACAAGAACGCTTGAAGAAGTAGGCAAGGAATTTGGAGTTACTCGTGAGCGTATCCGCCAAATCGAGGCCAAAGCTCTAAGAAAATTACGTCATCCTTCCCGTTCGAAGAAATTAAAAGATTTCACGAGTGGAAGACAATAATGAAACTCAGTCCTCGTCTAGAATCCGCACTGAAACATACGGAAGGATTTGAGTGCCTGATGGATGTCGGATGCGACCATGCTTATCTACCGATTGAAGCTTGGAAAAGAGGATACGTCAAAAAAGCGATTGCTTCCGATAACAAGGAAGCTCCTTTTCAAAATGCCCTCGAAAATGTAAAACTATCGGACGCAAGCCCTCATGTTCAAGTCATCAAATCCGAAGGCATTGAACAAATGGACGATTCGGTTGATATTCTGTCCATCTTAGGAATGGGTGGAAACATGATTGTTGACATTCTCAATCACGGGAATTTAAAGAATGTCAAAAGACTGATTCTCAGTCCGAATTCAGATCCGGCAGAAGTCAGAGATTTCTTAATGAACAATCATTTAAAAATCATTGATGAAGAGTTTGTCAAAGATAACGACAAGTATTACCAAATCATGATCATCGAACACGGAGAAATGAAACTGAATAAATCAGAAGTCCGATTTGGTCCCTATAACATTTTAAAACAATCACCTGAATTTGTAGAATACATTCACAAATTGATTGCGAAACTAGAGAGAGGTAGACAAAAAGCCAGACAAATCACGGCGATTAGAAGCCTCGATAGCGAAATCAAATCATTAAAGGAGTGCATCAAATGAATTCGATAGACATCATCAAATATTTAGAAACCAAATATCCAAAAGAAGCCGCTTATGACTGGGACAATGTCGGTGTTCAGGTTGGTTCTTTAAATCAAAGAGCCAGAAAAGTATTGATTACACTGGATGTCACAAAAGAAGTCATCAAAGAGGCGATTGAAAAAAAAGTTGATTTGGTTATCAGCCATCATCCACTGATTTTTACCCCCTTGATGAATGTTCAAGTAGAAACCCCTCGAGGATGGATGATCCATCAACTCATCAAACATGGAATCGCACTTTATTCAATGCATACCAATTATGATGTGTGCGACGGCGGAATGAACGACGCATTTTCAAAAAGACTTGGATTAAAAGACTTGTCTCTACTGGACGATGAAGTCGGAATTGGACGAATAGGCTTGATTGAAGAAACACCATTTGACATCTTCGTTGAAAAACTGAAATCAGAATTTCAACTTGAAGATATCAAACTAATCGGTTCTCCAAGGTCTATTATTAAGAAAGTAGCCCTTTCACTCGGTAGTGGATCTCATCACATGAATCCTGCAAAAAGAAAGAATGCAGATGTGTTCATTACAGGGGATGTCACCTATCATAGTGCACTTGATGCCATTCAAATGGGGCTTTCGATTCTCGATATAGGACATTATGCTGAAAAGATCTTCAAAGAGGCGATATTCGAAGACTTGAACGTGACTTTTCCAGATGTTTCCTTTGAGATTTCAGAGGTCAATACAAATCCATATCAGGCGATTTAGTAAAATAGTATTTCTCTCTTGCAAAAGATTCTGGAGTATGATAAACTACTCTTTGAAATTCAAAATATTTGAAGTTAAAACAAAAAAGGAGAAATAACATGTCAAAAATAGGCGTTGCCGTATGTGGAAATTCCGGACTCGATTACTTGGTACACGATAAGGAAATCAGAATTTTCCGTTCCTTGTTGCTCATTGAAAACAAAGAATTTGAAGATTTCGTTGAAATCACTTCAGATGATTTCTACGAACGGATTACTAAAAATCCTGATTTAGACATTCATACTGCACAAACAAGCACCGGATACCTTCTTGAAATGTACAAGGAAATGGTTGCTTCAGGTTATGAAGAACTCATCATCATCACCATCTCAAAGCATTTAAGCGGTACGTATCAAAATGCAATATTGGCAGCGAAAATGTTAGAGGACGTTCCTGTCCACGTATTTGATTCCTTAAGTCTTTCCTATGTCGAAGCGAAAATGGCGATGACGGCGAAAATACTTGCGGACAAGGGTTTAACTGCTCCAGAAATCTTAGAGAGATTAGAGTTTATCAGAGATCATAATCATATCTTCGTCACCGTTGAAACTCTAAAATATCTTGTGAAAAACGGACGTCTCTCCGGCGCTAGCGGATTCCTTGGAGGACTTCTTAAATTAAAACCCCTTCTTCATGTATCACAAGAAGGAAAAGTGGTTACACTTGAAAAAATTCGTACCACCGAAAAAGCAAGAGATGGAATGCTCCAACACATATTAAACGAAATCAAAGGAAAAAAAGTCGAAGTATTCATTATCTATACCAACAACATGGGTGAAATGCTTGATTTCCAAGAAAAACTTCAAGAAATTGAAGGCTTGCCAGAAGTCAAATTAATTCCTCTTACTCCGGTTGTCGGATGTCATGCAGGACCCGGAACCATGGGTATGGGATTCATCGAACTAGAGTAGGAGGCATCATGAGCAAAGCGAAAGCAATCATCAATGAACTCTTGGTTGACATTTTCAACAGAATCCTTTCGATTGAAGGGGAAGAATTAAAGAAACAAGGCGTAAAATTGTCGATGAATGAAATTCACGTTCTTGAAGCCGTCTCCGTCGTCGAAGAACCCAACATGACTAACATAGCCGCAAAGCTCGGCGTTACGATTGGTTCTGCGACTACTGCGATCAATACACTCGTTCAAAAAGGATATGTCAGAAGATATACAGACGATTCAGATCGAAGAAAAGTATTGATTGCTCTGGAATCTCCTGCAAAGCCGGTTTTGAAAATACATAATCAGTTTCATAAAAAGATGATTGATTCGATCTTTGAAGACTTAAATATTGAAGAGGATGAAGTATTGATTGCATCACTCAAGAAGGTTTCTTCTTACTTCAAAAAGCCAAGAAAATAAAAAAAAATAGCGACTTAGTCGCTATTTTTAATGACAAATCTTTATTCAGTGATGATGCAATCAACTGGACAGTTGACTTCGCAGACTCCGCAGTCGATGCATTGTTCCGGATCGATGACATAAATATCTCCCGCAGTGATACAATCTGTTGGACAGCTTTCAGCACATGTACCGCAAGCAATACAAGTATCTAATATTCTTCTTGGCATGAATATCCCTCCTTTACGAGATGATGATTTCCTAGACTATTTTACCAATCATTAGCACTTTTGTAAAGGTTAATTTTGTAAATCGCCATGATTTTATAATCGAAACGGTTTCACATAAATACACTTGATTATTCATGCCCGTTTTGATACAATGAATACGTTGAATAAAGGAGTGAACAATTATGCCACTATGGTTAGAAATCACATTACCGATTTTGACTCTAATTATCGGATTAGTCGTTGGTTTTTTCCTCTCTAGAAAGTACTTCCAAAACTATTTAGAAAAGAATCCACCGATTAACGAACAAATGGTAAGAGCGATGATGTCTCAAATGGGAAGAACCCCATCTGAAAAACAAGTAAGACAAGTCATGGCCTCCATGAAACAAGCAAAATAAAGACGCTCGAGATTGAGCGTCTTATTTTTTTGGTTTTAATTTTGATCCTTCGATTTCTTATTGATGATCTTTTTGTCCAGAAAATCAAGCCAATGAACTCTACGTTCTGTTCCTTTTCTCAATCTTTGATAGTTCGAGCGATGACTATAAACGATGATTCCCACTGAAATAGCAGTAACGATAATCAGTGGAATGCTTTCTTCTAAAGTGAAGTACCTGATGATGACAAGAATCAGAGTCACTACCGCACTGGTGACGGATGAAACGGAAACGTATCTTGTGATGATTTGAGTCAAGAAAAATACAAGCACCATGACAATCGCGATTCTGTAGTCATAGGCAAGGAGTAATCCAAATGAGGTTGCAACACCTTTACCACCCTTGAATTTGAACCAAACAGGATAGACATGTCCAATGACCGAAGCAAGTCCAAAATACAAAGGACTGATTAAATCTAAACTGTCAAACCACGAGGTGTTGATCATCAAGAACACCAAGAGACCACTTTTTGTAACATCGAGCAGACTGACTGCAATCCCAATCGGTTTTCCAAACTCTCTAAAAGCGTTCGTAGCGCCTAAATTGCCACTTCCAAGCTTTCTCAAATCCTGATGTCTGAATAATTCTCCGAAGAGATAGGAGAAAGGAATCGAGCCTAGAAGATATGCAAGCAAAAGAAATAGTACATTTACCATATTACGACCTCCGATATACCACAAAATTATATCATAATAACTTCAAAAAGATAAGGAAAAAAATGTAAAAGTTTGGTATAATAATAGAAGAGACAAAAGGGGTTATGCACATGAGCGCAAAAGGAAATGAAATCTACAATGCACAGTCCATCCAAATCTTGGAAGGTCTTGAAGCAGTTCGGAAGAGACCTGGAATGTACGTCGGTTCGACCGACGCTAGAGGACTTCATCATCTCGTCTGGGAAATCGTTGACAATTCGATTGACGAAGTTTTGGCAGGATACGGAAAGACCATCAAGGTGGTTGTCAAAGAGGACAACTCGATTTTGGTCACGGACGATGGGCGTGGTATGCCTGTTGACATGCATTCTTCTGGACTCTCCGGCGTGGAAGTCATTTTTTCTAAATTGCATGCAGGTGGCAAATTTGGAAACACCGGAGTTTATAAAGTTTCCGGTGGGTTGCACGGCGTTGGAGCTTCTGTGGTCAATGCATTATCCGAATTTTTGGAAGTGACGGTTCACCGTGACGGACTGATGTATAAAATGCGTTTTGAGAATGGCGGAAAGAAAGTCAATGAACTGATCGTCATCGGAGAAACGAAAAAGCAAGGAACCGAAGTATGGTTTAAACCAGATCAAACGATTTTTTCGACGACTTTGTTTCACTTTCAAACCTTGGAAGAAAGATTGAGAGAAAGTGCTTTTTTAATCAAAGGACTCAAAGTCATTTTGCAAGACGAAAGAAGCAAACAAAAAGAAGTCTATGTATATGAAGACGGAATTTCTGAATATGTCAAATACATCAACAATCAAAAGACACCTTTGCACGAAACAGTTTATTTTGAAGGTGCTTCGCAAACCATCGAAGTCGAAGTCGCTTTTCAGTATACCAACGCCTATTCTGACAATGTCATCTCTTTTGTGAACAATGTCAGGACAAAAGATGGCGGAACCCATGAGACAGGCTTCAAGTCTGCCTTCACGAAGGTCTTTAACGACTACGCCAGAAGAATGAGTTTATTGAAGGAAAAAGATCTTGCCTTGGAAGGTGCGGACATCCGTGAAGGATTGACTGTCATCATCTCGATTCGGATTCCGGAAAACCTATTGCAATTTGAAGGACAAACGAAAAACAAACTTGGAAGTCCTGAAGCGAGACCCGCAGTTGAAAACGTCATTACCGAGAAATTGAACATTTACCTCACTGAGAACCCACAAATATCACAAGTCCTGATTGAAAAGTCTCTTGGAGCTAGAAATGCAAGAGAAGCCGCAAGAAAAGCTAGAGAAGATGCACGGCTTGTGAAAAAAGTAGTGAAGCAGGATATGATTCTGTCTGGAAAACTATCTCCAGCAACGTCGAAAAACCCGAAGATCAATGAATTGTTTTTAGTCGAAGGAGATTCGGCAGGCGGTTCAGCAAAGCAAGGAAGAGACCGAAAGTTTCAAGCGATACTACCTCTTCGTGGAAAAGTCATCAACTCTGAAAAACAAAAGATGGAAGACGTCTTGAAAAACGAAGAGATCGGAACCATCATTTCAACGATTGGAGCGGGACTCGGAGGCGACTTCCAAGTTCATAAATCCCAATACAACAAAGTCATTATCATGACCGATGCGGACACCGATGGTGCCCACATCCAAGTTCTTTTGATTACTTTCTTTTTCAGATACATGAGGCCACTCGTCGAATCTGGAAAACTATATATTGCACTTCCTCCGCTCTATAAAATTACGAAAAACTCCAAAAGAGAAGAAATCACTTATGCGTGGAACGAAGAAGACAGAGAACAAATTTGCAAAAAATATAAAATGTATAACATCCAAAGATATAAAGGTCTTGGAGAAATGAACGCCACTCAACTTTGGGACACCACCATGAATCCGGAAACCAGAACTTTGATTCAAGTTCGGATTGAAGACATGGCGGATGCAGATCAACGTATCAGCGTATTGATGGGTGACAAAGTCGAACCCAGAAAAGAATGGATTGATACTTTTGTATCTTTTGAGAGTGAAGACAATTATCGGATTAAGTGGGAAGAATAATGGCAAAATCAGTCAAAAACAAAATTGACGTTTTTCTTGACGAAAAGATCATCCCCGAAAATCTTGAAACGATTGTCGGTGACCGATTTGGAAAGTACTCCAAATACATTATTCAAGATCGGGCACTCCCAGATGTCAGAGACGGCCTAAAACCGGTTCAAAGAAGAATTCTATATGCTATGCATGCACTTGGCATGGGCTCGACCAAACCCTACAAGAAATCCGCAAGAATCGTTGGAGAAGTCATTGGTAAATACCATCCTCACGGAGACACTTCCGTTTATGACGCGATGGTAAGAATGAGTCAAACCTGGAAGATGGGGACACTTCTCATCGACATGCACGGAAACAACGGATCGATTGACAATGATCCTGCCGCCGCCATGCGTTATACGGAAGCTAGGCTTTCTGTATATGCGGAGCAATTACTGAAAGACATCGATAAAAGAACCGTCAATTTCATTCCAAACTTCGACGACGAAGAATACGAACCCGTTGTTCTTCCAGCGAAGTTTCCCAACTTGCTTGTCAATGGGGGAATGGGAATGGCTACCGGATACGCAACCAATATCCCACCGCACAACTTAAACGAAGTCATTGAAGCGGTCATTCATAAAATCAGACACCCGGAAGCAACCATCGAAGATCTTGCAAAGATTATCAAAGGACCGGACTTTCCAACTGGTGCGATTGTCGAAGGAACGGACGAAATCCGAAAAGCCTTTGAAACCGGCAAAGGTCGAATCATCATCAAAAGTAAAGTGGAGGTCAAAGACACTTCTTTGATTGTGACCGAAATTCCTTATGAAGTCAATAAATCAGAACTCGTACGGAAAATCGATGAGATCAGATTGAAAAAGAAAATCGACGGAATCATCGAAGTTCGTGACGAATCCGACCGAGAAGGATTACGAATCGTCATTGATCTAAAAAAAGAAATATCTTCGAAAGTCGTTCTTGCATATCTATTGAAAAACACGGATTTATCAGTTGCTTTCAATTATAACGTCGTCGCCATCGATCAGAAGAGTCCAAAACAACTCAGTTTAAACGACTTATTGAATTCCTATATCCTTCACCAAAAAGAAGTCATTCGAAACCGCAGTAACTTTGAACTTCAACGCGCTGAAAAACGTAGTCATATTGTCGACGGATTTTTAAAGATGGTCGAAATTTTGGATGATGTCATCATCGCCATTAGGGCTTCCTATGGAAAAAAAGATTCGATTGACAAACTAATGAGTCTCTTCAACTTTACCGAAATTCAAGCGGATGCCATCGTTAGTTTGCAATTATACCGATTGTCTTCAACCGACGTTGAAGAAATGAAAAAAGAAAACCTTGATCTTCAAAAGCAGATTAATCAATTATCCAAGATATTAAGCAATGAGCTTGTATTAGAAAACGTCATCGTCAGCGAACTTTCTGAACTCTCCGCTTCTTTACCACAACCAAGAAGAAGCGAAATCAAAGACGAGATTCGAAAACTAGAAATCGACGAACAAGAATTGATTCAAAATGAAAATGTCATGGTTGTTCTATCGAAAGACGGCTACATTAAGAGAACTTCAATGAAAAGTTATCAAGCGACCCCAGGAAATACGGGTCTAAAACAAAATGACGTCGTGTTGAAACAACAAGAAGTCAACACCAGAGACACGCTTCTCATTTTCACGACTTTAGGAAATTACATCAATATTCCAGTCTATAAAGTCCCTGACATGAAATGGCGTGACTTAGGAGAGTTCATCGGTGTTTTCGCCCCGCTTAAAGACTCTGAAGATGTTTTGGACATGATTACCATCGATTCTTTTGAAGACGAGAAAATGATTCTTTTAGCCAATCAACAAGGCGCAATCAAACAAGTAACTCTTTCCGAGTTTCAACAAATAAGACTCAATAAAACTTATAATTGCATGCCTGCATCGAAGATCAATCATTTGGTCAGTGTCGACATCAAAGAATCTTATGATACGTCTGTCACCATGGCTTCTAAAAACGGATACGTCGTCAAGTATGATATAACCGATATTCCGGCTCAATCACTCTCTGCCAAAGGTGTGAAAGGAATCAATCTTCGAGACGATGATCTCATCGGCGCAAGATACACCAACTCGATTTCGAAGGATGAAATCTTATTGCTCACCAACAGAGGCGCAATCAAGCGTTGTTTCACTTCCACAATCGATATCAGTCATCGCCCTGCAAAAGGAAAGTTATTCCTGAAGAGCGTAAAGACAAATCCATATCAATTCATTGGTTTCATCAGTGAAAACGTCTTCCGATTGAAAGACTACATCACCTTTAGAATTATACTCAAAGACGGAGAATTCATCATCCCAGGAAATGATCTCAAACCCGATAAATATGAGCATGGAGTTCCAATCCTAGAAAAAGAAGATTGTCCAGTCGATTTTAAAATGGACAAGAATCAACCTTATCTTGTCAATCAGTCCTTGATGAAACTCTTCAAGGAAGAGGTTCAAACCGATGAACTTGATGAATCGGAAGAAGAGGTTGAAACGGAAGACGTCATGCTTGAACTGGAGAAAATTCTATCAAGCAGAGCAGATTTCGTTCCTCAGGAACGGCCTGTATTGAAGGCGAAACTCGAAATCGAAGAAAAAGAAGAAGAGGAAGAAGACGATGATTCAATCATCGTTCAACAAACCTTGTTTTAATCACAAAAAATTCACTTGTTTAAGTTATGATATACTCATCACTTAACGAATAAGGAGTACATAATGAAAAAATTAGCCGGAATGCTTGTGGCTTCCCTAGCTTTATTCCTAGGAGGATGTTCCTTTTTTACGACGACCACAACTTCAACGACTGTAACGACGACCGATAATGAAAACACTGACCCGGTTGAAATATGGACCATCGAAGACTTGCAATCCATCACATCTTCGGACGATGTTGAATTAATGGCGGATATTGACCTTCAAGGAGTTGAATGGGAGCCTCTCTGTAGCCATGAATCCCCCTATGCAGGTACTTTCAATGGAAATGGACATGTCATATCCAATATGACCATAACGCTTAAAAATACAGATTTCAACGGTCTGTTTGCATCCATCACCGGAGATGTTTCCAACCTTACAATTGAAAACTATTCCATTTCATACACATCCACTTTCTTGACATTTGCGGGTGGGCTTGCAGGTGAACTGTCTGGCGACGTTACCAACGTTTTTGTCGACGGTGACATCACCATCATCAATGCAATGTCATCAAGCTATGTCGGTTTATTAGCAGGGTTGATTCAAGCACCTGTGACTTCGACAATGACCGCGACTGAATTCGTTCCGAACACAATATCAGGAAATCAAGTCATCGGTTCTATCGATGTCCAATCGAAATATTTTGCCTATGTTGGCGGACTTGCAGGAAAAACATACAATACAGAAATCATTGGCAACGAAGTCTTTGCTCAAATTGACGTGAGTTGTGATATTTACCGAGCTTATGTTGGCGGATTGGTTGGCCACCATTATGGCGGAGTCTTGATCGGATACGAAGATTATGTTGATACTTCAGACATCATGATTACAGACAATACCATTATCTCTGAAATAACAGTGTCTGCGAACGGCACTCAGGCATCCATCGGAGGCCTGATCGGATACTCACAATTTGGTGTTATGATTGATAATTTCGCAGTGTCGACGATTTCAGTTTCCGGATCCAGTTTGAATATTGGGGCTTTTCTTGGAGAAGGATGGTATGGAAGGCTTGAAAACTCTGTATCAGTGACGGATGTATCTGTCACTCTCCAGGAAGACCAAACTTTGTTTGTGTCCAGCCTTGCAGGTTTTATGAACGATGAGTTTACGCAAGAGACGAATTACTATCTGATCAGCGCCAACGTTACAATCGATACCGTCCTTGGATTAGAAACTTCAAAGGCATCTCTATCCGTCGAAACATTCTATTCAACGGTCCTGAACTGGGATGAAACCTACTTTGATTTCGCTCTGCTAATGGAGAACTTACCTGAATAACCAAAAAGAACGGCTTAGCCGTTTTTTTAAACTCAAAAAACGGTATTTGAATATGTTTACACTCAATTTAATTCAAAATTACCAAAAAATCGATATCATTTTAACTCATCTTGGAGTATAATTATTCCGAGGTGATGGGAATGAAATGCTTAAACAATCTCGTAAGAACTCCGATACCAAATGACGTATTCATGATGACGCTAAATCTCTATTATCAAATGGGGAAAAATGAATATTATCTAAAACTATTTGAAAACGATCAAGAGTTCCTCGCAAAACAAATCGCTTTCCAGGAAGCTTATTCGTTTTACAAGTGTTTTTTTTCATCCAACAAAATCGTTGAATCGAGAATGAGAACTTTGCAACTAGACTCGACTGTCCCTAAAAATAGAGCGGAGTCTCTATACAAAAACATCATTAGAATCTTTCAGACCATTCATAATAAAGACACCGAGCCATTTCAGCTCAATGTGACTGAAATATCGGATTTGGTCAAAATATTGTTCAGTGACTTTCACCCAAACGAAAAAATACAGTATAAGAAAATCGAGCGTCAGAAACATACGCTGATTTCTTCTGAAGTCTCTTCCAAAAGGGAAAAGTTAGAAGAACTGATTAAAAAACTCGATGAAATCAAAAAGACGAAAGAATATGAAACCACATTTCTATATTTGAACTTTATCGTCGATTTTATCAACATGGATATATTTAAGTTTGAAGAAAACGACGTCGTCGCAATTTTGATATTTTATATCATGGTAATGCAAGAAGGTCTGATTGTTTCCAAATACATCTCCTTCTTTGAAAAAATGCTTTTGTATGAGAAAGAGCTCAAACTTGCCATCGACAAGTCTCGCTTCGGATGGAGTGAAGGCTTTTCCGAAATGATGCCTTTATCGAGATTCATATTGAACATTTATTATAAAATGTATTTAGAACTTGCAGAAAAAGCAAGAGACTACGATTATGAAAACAATCTTGAAATCTCAAAATCCGACTACATCGAAAACACGATAGACAAGTTGCCAGAAGTGTTTTCAAAAGAAGATATCAGAAATCGTCATCCTTTGATTTCAGACTCGACAATCAACAGAACACTGAAGCGATTATTTGACGAAAACAAGATTCGACCGCTTGGAAAAGGTCGCAGTGCAAAATGGATTAAATTATACACGAAAGAGAAAAAGCCAAGAATTCAAGAACAACTCAATTTCGATCTTGGAGGGGAATAATATGAAAGACATCGATTTAATTATCAACGAAGCATTGAAAGAGGACATCCCCTCGAAGGACATCTCGAGTATTTATCTATTTGAAGACCAGGAATCGATCGCTAATTTCATCGCAAAAGAAGATGGAATCATTAGTGGGATGAAAGTCTGTAAAAGGACTTTTGAAATCGTGGATTCCAATGTCTATTTTAATGTCTTCAAACAAGACGGCGATTCCGTCGTCAAAGGCGACGTCATCGCTACGGTCAAAGGCAAAACGCTATCGATTCTAGCAGCTGAGCGAGTGGGTTTGAACTTTTTACAAAGAATGTCAGGGATTGCGACAATGACTCGCGAATTCGTCCGAGAAACAGAAGGAACCAAAGCAGAAATTCTCGACACAAGAAAGACCACGCCGCTTTTGAGAATTCTTGAAAAACAAGCCGTCAAAGACGGCATGGGCAGAAATCATCGAATGAGCCTTTCGGATATGGTGATGTTAAAAGACAATCATCTCAAAGCATCGGTTTCCATCAAGGATGCCGTTGATAAAGTCAAAAAGAATATTGACCCGGGGATTCAAATCGAAGTCGAAGTCGAAAGTGTATCCATGTTCAAAGAAGCACTTCTAACCGACTGTGACATCATCATGCTCGATAATATGTCGCTTGAAGATATGAGAACTTGCGTTTTCCTGAACCAAGGGAATAAAAAGATTGAGGCTAGCGGAAACATGACTCTAAATCGAATAAAAGACGTCGCACAGACCGGTGTAGATTACATCAGTGTCGGCGCATTGACGCATTCTTACAAATCTTTGGACATTTCACTGAAATTCTAGGGTTTTTTCTGTCTTTGCCTATGCAAAAACAGTCTTATTCTGTATAATAGATTGTTAAGAAATGAGTGATAGGCTTGTTAAAAGCGAAGTATTTATGGGCTCCTCTCGTTGAAGGGGTCGTTCCTGACCATCAAATTTATGAAGTCATATTAAAAAATAGAGGGATTGATGATCCAGACCATTTTTTTTCCATGGGAAAGGAAGTCTTAATCGACCCTTATTTGCTGAAGGGAATGGACAGGGCGGTTTCTAGAATCCTCAAAGCCATTTCAGCGGATGAAAAAATCGTTATTTATGGAGACTATGACTGTGATGGAATCACAGCCATTTCCGTCTTATATAGAACCTTGAAAAAGATGAAAGCCAATGTTTTCTTCGATCTACCAAACCGTTTTGTCGATGGGTATGGCCTGAACATGAATGCTGCCAGAAAAATGATTGGCGATAAGGTTGAACTCGTCATTACCGTCGATAATGGAATCACATGCGTTGAAGAAGTCGCTTTATTGAAAGCGCACGGGATTGACACCATCATCACAGACCATCACGAAGTGAAAGAAGTTTTACCGGATGCTTATGAGATTATTCATCCGAAAATTTCACCGAACTATCCCTTTAAAGAGATTGCAGGAGTGATGGTCGCATATAAACTTGCCTCTGCATTATCCGATTCTATCCTTGAAGATTTGTTTGACCTTGTCATGATTGGTACCATTGCTGATTTAATGCCTCTTGAAAAAGAGAATCAAGCCATGGTCAATCTTGGACTGATACAAATGAATAAGACAACCAATCTAGGACTAAAAAAAATTATTGAATACTCACACCTTGAATTAATCAATGAAACGGCAATCGCCTTTAAAATCGCACCGAAAATCAACAGTTCCGGTCGGCTTGGAAAAGCAAAGGAAGCAGTCAAACTGCTAATAAGCGATTCTGAACGTGAAATCAATGATTTAATCCTTCAAATCGAAGAATATCATGCAAACCGCAAAGACTTGACAGAAGAAGCATTCCAGCTCTGTGAAAAATTAGTCACTCCGGAAGAAGATGTCATCGTCATCGCTTCTACGTTTCTTCATGAAGGAGTCATCGGAATCTGTGCCCAGAAAATTGCGGAGAAGTATCAAAAATCCACCGTCATCATCACTCTCGATGAAGAAGGCGTTGGAAAAGGATCGATGCGTTCCTTCGGTGGAGACAACATTCTTAAAATGCTGGAACACAATAAAGATTTGTTAATCAAATTCGGTGGGCATTCTCAAGCCGCTGGACTGCAAATCAAAAAAGAAAACATTGATATGTTAAGAATGGGATTACAAAGAGAAGGAAGTCATGACCAACCGATTCTTAAAATAGACATGGAAGTACATCTTCCGGATGTCAAAGTCGCTACCATTCAAAAACTTCAGGACAACTCCTTCTTTACCGCTTCATTTTTATTTAAGAACCTTACAATCACAAAAAAAATGATGATGAGCGATAAACATACCAAGCTTATCTGTGAGGTAGAAGGGGTATCGATTGATGTTCTTTCATTTAACAGTCTTGAGTATTTCTACCTCCTCGAAGTTGGAGACATCATCAACGTCGTGGGAGGGTTGAACATCAATTTGTGGAGAAAACGAACCACGATTCAAATTATGATCAAAGATTTGGAATGTTTGAAGTTTCAAGTACTTGATTTCAGAAATCAAAATTTATTTCCAGACGGGGTTCTTTGGATGAAACCATCCAGTTTCACCATTTCCGACGAAACATTACTCGATGGAAATTTGAAACAGACTCTACTCGAGCAAAAACCGAAAACAATTGTTTTATTACCACGAATTCATCAAGACATGATTGAAGCATCCGTGGCAAAAGAAACATATATCAGAATTTATAAAGCAATTACAGAAATCGGAGACATCACTCTGTTTGATTTAGAACAGAAGACCAAATATCCGGTTTGGATCATTAAAAAGGCCCTTGAAGTCTTTCTGGAACTACGTTTGATCAAAAAGACGGAAGACGGTTTTTCAAAAGGGGCGGAAGGTGTGAAATCAGACCTTCATACATCCCCCACTTATCACGAGTTAGAAGATTTGAAAGAGACAGCAGACTGGCTCTATCAAGAAAGCATTAGCACCATAAAATCATCGCTTTATGCGTGGACGGAGGCCCACTATGAATTTTGAAAAATACATTATTAACGTTCCTGATTTTCCAATCAAAGGAATCCAATTTAAAGACATTACAGGCCTGATTGGAGATGGTGAAGCCTTTCACGCTGCCATATCTGAATTGGCTGAATTTTCAAGACTTTTAAATGCAACGAAAGTAGTTGGACCAGATGCCAGAGGTTTCATCACAGGTGCACCCGTAGCGGCTCTATTACAGGTTGGTTTTATTCCCGTAAGAAAACCCGGAAAACTTCCAAGAGAAGTCTTGACCTATGATTATGATTTAGAGTATGGTCATAATACACTCTGTATGCATAAAGACGCCATTTCTAAAGGGGACAGAGTCGTCATTATGGACGACTTGCTCGCCACCGGAGGAACCATGGAAGCGACGATCAAATTAGTTGAAGCAGCCGGAGGAGAAGTTGTCGGACTAGGATTTTTAATCGAACTATCTGAATTAAAAGGAAGAGCACGTTTGAAGAATTTCCCAATTAAAGTATTGATTCAATATTAGAAGGAAGGTTTTCATTTGACCCCCGATCAAGCTTATAAACCCTTAGAGTTACAACTATCAACTTATCTATCCAAAAAAGAGCACCTCGATTTCATCAGGCGCGCTTTTGACTTTGCTTATTTGAAACATGAGGGTCAATTAAGAAAATCCGGAGATCAATACATTACTCATCCAGTACAAGTCGCTATTACTTTAGCAGAATATCGCGTCGATCCAAATACAATCGTTGCTGGATTGCTTCATGATATCTTGGAAGACACCGAAACCGATTATGAAGAAGTCAAAAATCTTTTCGGAGAAGAAGTAGCGGACATTGTCGAAGGCCTTACAAAATTGCATATGTTGACATATGAAGGTTCAAAAGCTGCTCAGCAAGTGAAGAATCATCAAAAAATGGTTCTTGCGATGGCAAAAGACATTCGTGTGATTTTTGTCAAACTCGCTGACCGACTGAATAATATGAGAACGCTGTATCATTTGGATGAAGAAAGACAAATCAGAATTTCAAGAGAAACCTTAGACGTTTTCGCTCCAATCGCACACCGTCTGGGAATGTATCGATTAAAAGCCGAACTAGAAGATCTTGGATTCAAATATCTGTATCCAAATGACTATCTTGAAATCGCTCGAATGATTAACGATAAAAGAGGAAATCGTGAAGCCGACGTACAAGTCATGGAACGCGAGCTCGAAGAAATTCTTAAAAGAGAAACGCTTCATTTTGAAATCAGCGGAAGAATCAAAAACATTCATTCTGTTTATAGAAAGATGAAAATAAAACACTTGGATTTTGAAGAAATCAACGACTTGCTTGCTTTACGGGTCATTGTCGATACGATATCCGATTGTTATCGCGCGATAGGAATCGTTCATTCCAGGTTCATACCGGTTCCTGGAAGGTTCAAAGACTATATTGCAATGCCAAAACCGAATATGTATCAATCGTTGCATACAACGGTTGTCAATAAGGGTAAGATCTATGAAATCCAGATTAGAACCAAAGAAATGGATGAAATAGCCGAAAAAGGCGTTGCGGCTCATTGGGCATACAAAGAATCTCAAACGGGCCAAACCACAAGGAAAAATATCGAAGACATCGTTTCTTCTAAATTGAGATGGTATTCCGAATTAATCAAATTTACGGAAGAAAACGAATCCGAAGAAGAAATTCTTTCCATTTTCACTGACGACATTTTGAATGCCAACGTGTATGTTTTTACACCAAATGGAGACATCATCGACTTATCTGCTGGAGCTACTCCGCTTGACTTCGCGTTCCGTATTCATACCAAAGTAGGCGAAAAAACCGTAGGCGCAATCGTCAACGGTAAAATTCAGCCGCTCGACTACACTTTGAAAACGGGCGATGTCGTTGAAATCAAAACTTCTCAGAATGCAGTCGGTCCAAATGATAACTGGCTTAAAATAGCGAAAACTTCAAACGCTAGAAGTAAAATCAAAAACTTCTTGAATAAACAAAGACGAGATTTCTTAATTGAAAAAGGACAATCCGAATTTGAAAAAGAAATTCAGTCCAGAAGAATTCAAATCCCTTTGTCGGATAAAATCTGTAAAGAATTCTTTGAAAACAAAGGTGTCAAATCGGTTGAAGATTTCTATTATGAAATAGGAAAAAACATCATATCTCCAATTGGAGCCATCAATCTTCTAACCGGAAAAGAAACCTTGTCAGAAGAAGAGTTGATTGATAAAATCAACAAAATCCCAGATGAGAGAAAACAACAAAAATTAAGAACGCTTCACTCTGATATCAACATCATTGTTGAAGGTTTGACCAATCCGAGCGTCAAACTTGCCAATTGTTGCAACCCCGTACTTGGAGACGAAATCATCGGGTATGTCACCAAAAACGCTGGAATCGTCGTTCATAGAGATGTCTGCAAAAATGTCGAAGGATTTGAAAAAGAACGATTATTGGATGTTTTTTGGGGCCAAAACGTAACCAAAAAATACGAAACGAATTTAAAGATCATTGTCATGAATCGAGACAACATCTTAGCAGAAATCATCAATACCGCAACTTCATCCAAGGCGAAAATCAATCAAGTCAGTGCACAAACCAATAAAGTAAAAGAAGGATTAATCCGTCTTAAGGTCGAGATCGGAAATGTGTTGGAACTAGATAACGTGATTGCCAATCTTCAAAAAATCAAAGGAATCTATTCGATTGAGAGGGTATGCTGATGAAAGTCGTGGTTCAACGAGTTTCACAAGCTAGTGTTCAAGTAGAAGATAAAATCATTTCAAAGATTAATCAAGGATACCTTCTACTGGTTGGTTTTCACCAAACGGATACGATGAATACAGTGTCTTATCTAGCAAGGAAAATCGCCAAACTTAGAGTTTTCTCTGATTCTGAAGGAAAGATGAACAAATCGATCCAAGATATCGACGGCGAGATTCTATCCGTCTCACAATTTACACTCTATGGAGACACTACCGACGGGAACCGACCTTCCTTTACATCCTCCATGGATCCAATCAATGCAAACAAGCTTTATGATGCCTTTAATCAAGAACTAAAAATGCTTCTAAACAAAGAGATTCAGACGGGCATTTTTCAAGCTGAAATGCAAGTTTCACTAGTCAACGACGGACCGGTCACCATTTTACTTGAAAGAACATAAAATTTCCTGCTTTTGTTTGACTTACATCAATAAATAAACTATAATTATTTCAGTAGAAATAAACAAATCTCGGAGGCTACAATGGATAAAGTACAAGTAATCTTTGAAAAAATCAAAGAAATCATCGTCGAAGAATTAGGCGTAAAAGCTGAAAAAGTCGTGATGAATGCTGCATTGGCAGATGATTTCGGTGCGGACTCACTTGATGCACTAGAATTATTCAACCAAATCGAAAGCGAATTCTTAGTTTCAATTTCAGATGAAGCAGCGACTAAAATGAAAGATGTACAAGATTTGGTTGACTATGTCGTTGAAAAAGTAAGCGACAAATATTTCGAGTAAAAGAATGTGTGAACCACCTCTCTTACAGTAGGATATCGTCCTTTTAAAGAGGACGATTTTTTCTTAAAATTGCTTTCATTGAGAATTTTATTGTCTCAGATTTTTTTACAATGGTCTTAACTTAAAATAATGAATTCATGCAGTTGAAAGGAGTTCCCAAACCCGTTTTGTTTGGGGAAAAGGCAAAATGATATCAAAAATCAGAGGAACCTATGACATTCTTCCCTGTGAAGTCGAAAAATGGCAAGAACTGGAAGACGTCATCTATCAAGTTTCAAAACTTTATCATTTCAAGGAAATCAGAACGCCGATTTTTGAGGCGAGTGAATTATTCCACCGTGGTGTTGGCGACACGACCGACATTGTCAAAAAGGAAACATACGATTTTCTCGATAGGGGAGATCGTTCTTTGACACTCCGTCCGGAAGGTACTGCCTCCGTTGTAAGAAGCGTTATTGAAAATAAATTATATGCAGATGCCAATCTGCCTCTTAAATATTATTACTATGGTCCAATGTTTCGTTATGAACGTCCTGCAAAAGGCAGACAAAGACAGTTTCACCAGTTTGGAGCTGAAGCCTTGGGTTCGGACTCTCCACTTGTCGACGCTGAAATGATTGCTTATTCCTATACGCTTTTGAAAGCACTTCATCTTCAAAATGTATATGTTAAAATCAATTCTTTGGGTGACACCGACTCCAAAGCCGTTTACAGAGAAAAGCTTGTCAGTTATCTTGATAAACACGTCGAGAATCTCTGCGACGACTGTAAACGTAGATATCTTGAAAATCCTTATCGAGTTCTCGACTGTAAAATCGATCGAGACACGCCTACCATCAAAGAAGCTCCCAAGCCCATTGATGATTTATCCGAGAAGGACAAAGCTCATTTCGACAAAGTGCTCGATTATCTCGATGGTATGAACATTGACTACATTGTGGATAAAAACTTGGTCAGAGGTTTAGATTACTATACCCACACCGTATTTGAACTAGAAGCTGATCTCGAAACTTTGGGAGCCCAGGCTACACTCGGTGGTGGAGGAAGATACAACCACTTATTCAAAACGCTTGAAGGGCCAGAATTCAGTGCAGTTGGCTTTGCATTTGGAATGGAAAGACTATTGCTTGCACTTGAGAGTCTCAACCGAAAACGACCACAAGAATCCATCCATGCTTTCTTAATCATGTTAGGTGACTCTGTAAAATCGGAAGGCCTTGAACTCATTATGAATTTAAGACATGGTGGATTGGTTGTGGACTATGACTTCTTTGATAGAAGCTTGAAGGCTCAGTTCAAACAAGCTGAAAGACAAAATCCCAAATTCTATTTAATATTTGGTGAAGAAGAAGCGAAGTCTAGAACCATCAACATCAAAGACGCGGTTTCCGGAGAACAGGAAAGTGTCTCTTTGGACAATTTATACTCCACCCTAGTCAGCAAAATTCAAAACGCTTCATCATGCTCCGGTCATTGCTCGGATTGTGCTGAAGATTGTGAATAAATCTAGAGGCACCTGTTTCATTTCAACCACAGTATGCTATAATGTTCTATAGATAGGAAGTGATTTTATTTGAAGAGACCACCGATTACGGACGTGAAACTCAATCGAATCATCAAATTTCTTGCGATTGCACTTCTTGGACTCGCTGTCCTTTTCATGGCGACTCAGTTTTCATCGCTTTGGAATTGGATTACATCGGCAATCAAAAGTGTGATTGTACCGATAGCGATTGCCTATTTAATCGCTTTGATTGTTTTTCCACTCATTAAAATACTAGAGCGGAAAGGTATTGGACCTCGTTGGTTATCCCTTTCTATCGTGTTGATTGTATCGATTGCTATCGTCATCGCTATTTTTTATTTCGTAACACCTTTTGTCGTTTCTGAAATCACGAACTTCTTTAACAACGACTTCCAGAAAATTCTTGATTATTTTACAACGGATTTGAGAGACGAATTTATCTTAGGACGTGACTTGTACGATCAAATCTACACTTACATTTCCGAAACCGATTTAATCGCTAATTTCCTAAGCACTCTGGTTCCTTCCGCAATTTCATATGTTACAAGCGTTGCATTACCAATATTCACTAGTGTTGCGATTGTACCAATGTTGCTGATCTATTATCTACTTGATTATGAATTAATCGGAGACCGTCTCCGTTCGATCGTCCCACAAAAACTGGAAAAGAAAGCCGCAGACCTTGGCAATAGACTGAACCGGACCGTAGGTTCATATTTGAGAGGACAACTTTTCTTGATGGGCGCGATTGGTGTTGTTGCCGTCATCGTCTATAAATTGATTGGAATGCAGTATTATCTTGTATTTGGATTGATTGTTGGAATAACGAATATCATCCCTTATTTTGGAAGTATATTAGCAGCCATCCCACCCATCGTATACGCATTCATTTCAGGCTCGATCAACCCATTTTTCGTACTAGCCATCAACATGGTTTTACAGTTCATCGAAGGAAACATTTTCCAACCTTTGATTATGTCTCAACAATTAGAGATGCATCCAATCATCATCATCGTTTCGATTCTATTCTTTGGAAGCTTGTTCGGTACGCTTGGTGTTATCTTCGCTTCGCCAATGGCAGCGAGCATCCGGGTCTTCTACCAGTTTTATAAAGAAAATAGACCTCGGCCTACCGAAGTACTTGTTTCCCCAGGTGGAGGGAAGACTTGATGAAAGGGAAAAAAATAACTCCAATCTATTCTCAATATGAAATCAACACGATTTTGTTTTATGGGATGATGATTTTATTTCTTCCTTTGGTTTTGGTATTCACTTATATTTTTGACGTCGATTCTTACCTTGACATCAACAAGTTCATTCTTTGGACTGTGATTGTAAACTTTACAATCTCGTTGATTGGAACCGTTGTTTTATTATTAAGAAAAGACCATTTGAAACGTGTCGTCAAAGCGAACTACAGGAATGAATTCTTTTTCTTGGGTCTGATATCGATTTTTGGAATATTGGGCGTCGTGGTATTTTATGACTACATGGGTGGAAATCGAGACTACATTGCAAACATTCTTGTCTTGATTTTTGCAGTCTTACTATTCACACTTATCTTTTTAGGCCGTAAATTTTTTAAGTTTGATTATATGAAGAAAAAATAATGGCTGCCGATGCAGCCTTATTTGTTAGCGAGGAATTTATGAGATTCGATCGATTAAAGGCTATCACGAATGATTTCGATACGATAACCAACCATACGATTCTAATCTTTGGGTTAGGCGGCGTTGGGTCTTTCGCAGCGGAAGCGATTGCTAGAAGCGGGTTTCAACGAATCATCCTTGTCGACTTCGATCAAGTCGCAGAATCCAACATCAACCGTCAAATCATCGCACTCGATGATACACTCGGTCTTTTTAAGACAGAAGTAATGGAAGAGCGGATTCATAAAATCAATCCCTATTGTAAAGTCATCATCCATACCGAAAAAGCAACCGAAGAAAATCTGTTCATCTTTTTTGAAGAAAAAGTCGACTATGTCATTGAATGCATTGATGATATGGCTGCGAAAATCGCGATTGCCAAAGAAATAGAAAAACGAAATATCGAGATGATTTCCTCGATGGGATTCGCAAACAAATTTGAACCAGATAAAATTAAAATTGCACCACTTGACAAGACCAACGTTTGTCCTTTGGCAAGAAGATATCGCGCTTTATCAAGAGAATCCGGGTTGTCATTGAAACGAGAAGTCATCTTTTCAACGGAAACGCCCTCGAAGTCATCCAATGAATCTGTAAAATTAGGTTCAACCGCTTTTGTCCCCAGTGTTGCAGGCTTGATGCTGGCGGCTCATGTATTCAATCATTATCGGAAAGAAGGTTCATCATCATGAAAAAAATCATTGTCGCTGCAGGGTGTTTCTGGGGCGTTGAACATTATTATAAAAGACTCAAAGGAATTATGAACACAAGAGTAGGGTATACGGACGGACCGACTGAAAATCCTACTTACAAGGATGTATGCGATAATTCAGGTCACGTAGAGGCCGTCTGGATTGAATATGACGAAGAAGTCATTTCTTTAGATAAAATCTGTGAACACTTTTTCAGAATCGTGGACCCGACTCAAAGAAATCGTCAAGGACACGACTTCGGCGTGCAATACCGAAATGGATTCTTCTTGTTTACAAAAGAAGACGAAGATCGAGTGCTTACATTCATCGAAGGGGCAAGAAAGAACTACACCAAACCATTATCGACGTTTGTCAAGCAAGCCAGTGACTTTTACGATGCAGAAACCTATCATCAACACTATTTAGAAAAGAATCCTTCGGGATATTGCCATGTCAACATGTCTCTTGCAAAAAAAGAAGAATTGAAATCAGGTGAATAAGATGTTAATGATCTCAGATGAAGTCAGAAAAGCAATTGAATCCAATCAACCTGTCGTCGCCTTGGAATCGACCATTATTTCTCATGGAATGCCTTATCCGAAAAATATTGAAACCGCATTGAGATGCGAAGAAATCATTCGAGAAAACGGAGCGATTCCAGCAACAATTGCCATCATCGACGGCATCATCAAAGTAGGACTGTCCAAATCGGAAATCGAAGCGATAGCCAAGCCGGACGCAACCGTTATGAAAGTATCAAGAAGAGATCTTCCATTGGCTTTAAGCAAAAAGAAAAACGGTGCATTGACCGTCGCAGCGACGATGATTGCTTCACAGCTTGCAGGTATTCGGTTTTTTGCGACCGGAGGAATTGGTGGGGTGCATCGTCACGGTGAAACGACGATGGATATCTCCGCAGATTTGGAAGAACTCAAAACAACCAGCGTATGTGTCGTATCCGCTGGCGTGAAATCGATTCTAGACATAGGAAAAACACTAGAGTACCTTGAAACCCTTGGCGTTCCAGTCATCGGCTTTGGCGTCACTGAAATGCCAGCGTTTTACACAAGAGACTCTGATTTCGACGTACCCATCAGTTTATCTTCTTTTGAAGAAGTCGCATCTTTTTTAAAAGCAAAATGGGATTTACCACTTCCTGGAGGTGTCTTGATTGCCAATCCGATTCCCAAAGAATTTAGTTATGACAAACAAGCCATAGACGCGGCGATTGAACAGGCTTTAATCGAATGTGATGCTTATTCCATCAAAGGAAAAGAGATTACCCCTTATCTTTTGAAAAGAATAACCGAAATTACCGAAGGCGCTTCCTTGGTCGCAAATATGGAACTCGTCTTCAATAACGCTTATGTCGCGGCTAATATAGCAAAAATCTACTTCAAGGAGAATTTTCCATATGAAACGGAATGATTATCTATCCTGGGACGAATACTTTATGGGTGTTGCCGATTTATCGAGCATGAGAAGTAAAGACGATTCCTCTCAAGTGGGAGCGTGTATCGTCAACCCAAAAAACAGAATCGTAGGAATTGGATACAATGGTTTTCCAATTGGATGCGACGATGATGATTTTCCATGGGAAAGAGAAGGAAAATTCTTGGATACGAAATATCCTTATGTCGTCCATGCTGAACCCAATGCGATTCTCAATTCCAATGTCGACCTTGAAGGGTCGAAAATGTATGTTACTTTGTTTCCATGCAACGAATGTGCCAAATTAATCATTCAATCAGGAATCAAGGAAGTGATTTACCTGTCTGATAAGTATGAAGGCACTGAAATAGACCAAGCCTCAAAACGTTTATTCAATTCTGCTAAAATCAAGTATCGAAAATTAGAAGATTATCGTTTAAAGGTGATCAAAGATGAATGAACTGATTGAACATTACTGGAAAAGAATTGTCGTATTAATCATTCCATACTTCATCTTTTTGTTCTTAGCTTTCATGCCAATTGGATTTTATCTAAATACACCAGGTGGGTTGACGGAAGTAGAAGACTTGATTACGATTGATTACAATCAAGATAAAGTCACGGAAGGTTCCATATCGTCGACCTACATTATGGCAATCAATCGTCCCACTTATCTAGAATTCATTCTAGGGACGTTCAGTAAGTTTTCAACGATTGGAATCCTCGCAGGATCCAACCTGGACTATACCAATGAAGAAATCAACCAAATCAGTTATCTTGATAAAGCCACCTCGGTGGATGCGGCAATCATTGTGGCTTACAATAAAGCATCCCTTACAAACTCAGAAATTCACATTGAATACAATCAATCCGTCATGGTCTACGGAAAAGCGACCTATCTCTCACATTATGATGAAATTGAATTTGGGGATATATTCATTCAAATGATAGGTGATTCCGATGTCATCGTCACCACACTGGAAGGCATCTCCTTGAATTCCTCTTTATCGGATACCTACACTTTCACATTCAAAAATGAAGATGGAGAGGAATACGATGTAGAACTTACAAAAAGTCCTGAAACAGGCCTTTTTGGAATCACATTGAAAACTTACTATCTCGTTGATTCTTCCCTCACATATCCGATTTATCATGAAGGCGACTCTAATATTGGCGGACCTTCTGGTGGGTTGTTACAGACATTATCGATTTACAACATGCTTTCAGACGAAGACATTACCCACGGACTTAAAATTGCTGGAACCGGCACCATCAACTATGATGGCTCGGTCGGATACATCGGCGGAGTAAAACAAAAGATTGCGACGGCTTATTTAAACCATGTAGACGTATTTTTCATTCCATTCCTAGATGAAAATTATTACTATGACAACTATATGGAAGCATTAAGAAGTTGTGAGGAACTGGGAATCGATCCTACCGGATGGCTGGTTCCTGTTTCCAGTTTTGACGATGCCATCAATCATCTGAATGGTTTGGGGGACTAAGATGAAAAAATATCTTGAAATCCTCAAATCATTTCATCAACTATTTACGCTGAAAGAAAGACTTTCCGCTATGTTTGGCGGGTTACTATTTTCTTTTTTAATCTTTATGCCTCTGATAATTCTTTTGGCTGAAGTCATGGTCGTTTACATTTACATGATTTATACTTTGACCGTTCTTGCGATTTTCATTGGATTGGCTTTTTCTGCAGTCGCAAGTCATCTGGAAAAAAAGGCTTTGTTCTTGAAAAAACCAGAACTCGTGAATGATTCAACTGTAAAATCATTATTGTTCATACATCAAATCGTTATTAATTCCATCATTGTAATCATTGGACTTTGTTTTCTCTTATGGTGGATTCCTATCTTAATGGTATAAAGGAGCTATTCTACTTATGAAAAAATGGATTTTGATTACATTATTGCTTTTGGCGGTGGACCAAGTGACAAAACTCATCGTCGTTCAATCTTTTGATTATGTTGGAGATACTTTTCCAATCATTCAAGATTTCTTTCACTTTACTTATGTCAGGAATTCAGGCGCCGTGTTTGGGCTTGGAAGCGATATAGGGTTTAGTTATTTAATCGGTGTTGGATTTGCAGTCTTGGCCACCGGCATCTTTGGGTATATGCTTTTCACCAATGATTTTTCTGATAAAAAAAGATTTTGGTATACCCTCAGCTTATCGATGTTGATTGCTGGTGCGTTAGGAAATGGAATTGATCGCTTGTTTCAATTGGATCATAGCGTTGTTGATTTCATCGATTTCAGAGGAATCTGGGTCTACGTGTTCAACTTTGCGGACATGTGTCTTAACGTCGGAATTGCACTTTTCATCTTCGATCAATTCATTCTAGAACCGAAACGGGTGAAAAAAAATGCGGCCTAACGATTTTCAATATGAATGGACAGTGTCTAGTTTTGATGAACTCACCAGAATCGACAAATTTGTTTCCGCTGGGTTTGAAGAATTCTCAAGAACACTAGTTCAAAAAATGATTTCAGAAGAATACATCGTCTGTAATCATCAAAAAGTAAAACCGAATTATCAAGTCAAGGTTGGAGACCTTATCCAAATCGAAGAACTTCCGATTACGTTGCAGGATGCCTTGCCTGAAAACATTCCGCTCGAGATTGTTTATGAAGACGATGACTTGCTAGTAGTCAATAAACCTTCCGGAATGGTAGTACATCCAGCGCCAGGTCACTACACTGGAACGCTCGTGAATGCACTTCTCTATCATATCGACCATTTATCATCAGGTAGTGAAGAAGAGCGACCAGGAATCGTACATCGTATTGACAAGGATACTTCAGGGCTCTTGATGGTGGCAAAAAATGATTTTTCTCATCGAGCTCTTTCTGAAGAACTGAAAGATAAAACAACCAAAAGGGAATACGTTGCCATTGTCGATGGCGTGATTTTGAATCAGATGGGGTCGATTAACGCGCCCATTGGTAGAAGTCGCACCGATCGCAAAAAAATGACTGTAGTCGAGGACGGAAAAGAAGCAAAAACACATTTTGAAGTGTTGGAACGATTTGAAAAAGCGACTTTGGTGGCTTGTCGACTAGAAACCGGAAGAACACACCAAATCAGGGTTCACATGGCTTATATCAACTTCCCCTTGCTTGGAGATCCCGTGTACGGAAAAACAAGACACGTCGCTTCTACAGGTCAGTATCTTCATGCAAAATCACTAGGATTTACTCATCCAAGAACGAAAAAGTGGATGGAGTTTGATTCGTTACTACCAGATTATTTCATCCAAAAAATAGAAGAATTGAGAAACCGATAAATTTATCGGTTTTTTTCTTTTTTTGGTGTTGACAATCGTTATTGAAAGGAATAAAATAGAAGTGACCATGTGGTCACGTTCGGAGGGATGCTTTTGGAAAAAGAATATTCTGCAAGAGATAAAATACTCGATGCGGCTTTGGTTGAGTTTGGTACACACGGCTATACCAAGGCGTCAACCAATCGAATTTATCAGGAAGCAAAAGTGTCAAAAGGTTTGATTTTCAAAATTTTTCAATCCAAAGACAATCTATTCACGGAAGTATTCAAGCGCTCTCTTGGCAGAATGCTTTCTGAAATGGAATTGACTAAAATTACCGACTCACATGATATGATAGAAAAAATGATGGCCGTCGTTGCCTGGAAATTGAAATACGCGACTTCTCATCCACAGGATACTTTGGTGATGATGGAAGGATTCAATTCACCTCCAAAGGAAGTACAATTATATCTTCAGGAACATATTAGAGAACTCACTGTTTTATCCACAAGGTCTTTCTTCTCAGATATCTCAATGGAAAATATCAGGGATGAATATACAAAAGAAGATGTCTTGACAAATCTTGAAATTGGGATGATTGGACTTCAAGAAAAGTATTTGTCACAAAAAATGACGTTGGATGATATGGAATCTTTTAAAGATTTGGGCTTGAAATTTTTAAATACGATACTAAAAGGAATGGAGAAAAAATAATGTCAAACGCATTTGTAGTCAAAGAACTAAGATTTAAGTATCCCAAAAACAACGATGATACGATTCAAGGGATTTCTTTCCAAGTAGAAGAGGGGAAAATCTTCGGACTCCTTGGGCCTAGTGGGGCAGGAAAGTCGACAACACAAAAAATACTTTCCAAGCTTCTTGAAGATTACTCCGGAGAAATATCCTATTATGGAAAAGATTTAAAGAATTACCATAAGGAGTTTTATGAAGAAGTTGGTGTCGGATTTGAAATGCCCGTTCATTTCAACAAACTAACAGCACTTGAAAATTTGAAATATTTTGCCGGACTTTACAAAACGAACATTGATTATATCGAACTTTTGACAAGAGTCGGGCTCTATGAGGCAAGAAATCAACTGGTTGGAGAATTTTCTAAAGGAATGAAGGTCAGACTCAATTTCGTCAGAGCTCTTTTAAACGATCCGAAAATGATTTTCCTTGACGAACCAACGGCTGGTCTTGATCCAAAAAATGCAAAAATCATTAAAGACATGATTTTGGAATTCAAAAAACAAGGAAAAACAATTTTCGTTACGACTCATCTCATGGGAGATGTCGAGCAACTTTGTGATTATGTCGTATTTATGCACAAAGGCCGGATTACCGAGACGTCGACCGTACGAGATTTAAAGATGAAATACGGAAAAAAAGAACTTAAAATCGAGTATTACAATCCAGACGGTTTGAAATCAGAAACCTATCCTCTTGATAAAATCGGTACAAACGAAGCTTTCTTGAATGCGCTGAAAAAGAATGAAATCGAAACCATCCATAGCGGCGAAACGACGCTTGAAGACATCTTTATCAAAGTGACGGGTGACGTAGACAATGAATAAAATGCTTCATTTGATCAAAGGTGAAATTCTTCGTTTGGTTCGGTATAAAATCATTTTTTTCGCAGTTTTGGTTTCAGCTATTTGGGTCATTATCATTGCTTTATCCGATGAAGCAACAGCACTTGCACTTGGCCCCAGTCTCATTTTGATGGATGCCGGATTGATGAGTGTCATCTTGCTAGGATCCTCGTTCTTTCTGGAACAACAAGAAGGCACGCTCCATGCATTGCTCGTAACTCCTGTGCAACTATATAAAGTATTGATTGCCAAAATTTGTTCAGCGATGTTCATGGGCTTTCTTTCATTGATTATCGTTGCTGGCTCCATTCTGATTTTCCATGGACCGATGATATCGATATTACCAATTATTTTCTATACATTTTTAGTGATATTGACTCATACGGCCATCGGTTTTCTTTTGATTCTTCACTCAAGGGATTTCATGGCAATGCTTGTGAAATACATGGGGATGGTGCTTTTGTTCATGTTGCCAGTATTATTGGTGGCGGTCAATGTGGTTCCTGATGAATATGAGTTCTTGACATTGCTTTCTCCAAGCTATGCAGGTCAGGTGTTGTTTCAATCAACCGTCAAAACAGTGGAAACTTGGAAGGTAATATTCTCTGTTTCTTACTTGGCATTGATACCAGGATTACTCTATCCGCTTCTTGTATACAAACAATTTGTGAAAGTCGCTATTGAGGGGTAATATTATGAAAAAATATACTAGTTTATTAAAATATGAAATGAAAACGATCATGAAGGATTCGATGAGCGTCATCATGATTCTATATCCATTTCTGATTGTTTTCATCACGGGATTTATCATCCCTGCCATTTTGGAAAGAACCACCGATTCATCATCCACGGCCTCTATGAATACACTTCTGATAGGGTTTGTGATTACTTTATCGATGGGTGGTTTCGTCATGGGAGCGATGCTTGGATTCAGTTTGCTTGAAAACAAAGACGAAAACACCTTAATCAACATCGCCGTCACTCCGGTTACCGTATCTGGATATGCAACCTTCAAGGTGATTTATACAACCGTCATTGCATTTTTAGCGAACTTGTTCATGGTTGGAGGACTCAAATTGGTTGCGGTTAACAAGTATGTCATTACGATTGGTACGACGACGATTAAATTACTTGATACCATCAACATCGGAGAAATGCTTGCTTTCTCATTTGTAGCCAGCTTGGTTGTTCCGATGATTGCATTGGTGATTGGAGCCGTCGCAAAGAACAAAGTCGAAGGCTTTGCATTTATGAAATCAAGCGGAATCATCATTTTGATTCCTTTGCTTGCATTACTTAATATGTTTAAAGATGCAAAACAATACATCCTTGGAATCGTTCCGAACTTTTGGGCAATGAAGGCTCTTCTGAACGAATTGATGAATGAAGTCAATACCGTCATGGGGATAACGAATTCGTCCAATCTCAATTTTTACTGGTACATGGTTATAGGTGCGGTGTATACCATACTGATTGGTTATGTATGTCTACGTTTCTTTATCAAAAAGTCAAATTTAAAATAAAGGAGGATTTACAATGTTAGCAATATTTGGTTTAGAATGGTATTGGTGGTTATTGATTATTCTCGGCGTTGGTTTCATTGGTTGGCTCAAACTTTGGTTCTTCAAAAAAATGAAGGAAAAAAGTGAAAAGAAACCGAAATACAAAGAAGAAGACGAATAAAAAAAAGAACTGGTCGAGTACCAGTTCTTTTCTATTAGGATTGATAACGAGTAGCCACTTTGTCCCAATCGATGACATGGAAAAAATTTTCAATGTACTCAGGACGTCTGTTTTGATATTTCAAGTAATAGGCATGTTCCCAAACATCAAGTCCAAGAAGTGGTTTGCCTAAGGGTAGGACGGGATCCTGGTTCGGAGTCGATACGACCTCGAGACCACCTTGGTGATTTTGAATCAACCATGCCCAACCTGAGCCAAATCTCGTTTTGGCTGCATTTGAGAATGCATCCTTAAAAGCTTCAAAACTACCAAAAGTCGTTTCAATGTCTTCAAGCAATTTGCCACTGGGACGACCATTTTCATTGAGTTTCAAAGTCGAGAAAAAGAAGTTGTGGTTGAATACTCCTCCACCATTGTTAATAACCGCCGTCCTGATGTCAAAAGGGAGTTTGATGTTGTCAAGCATCATTGATTCGAGATTATCATATTGAATCTCGGGATGCTTTTCAAGCGCGGCATTTAGATTGTTCACATAGCCTTGGTGGTGTTTCGTATGATGGATTATCATGGTTTCTTTGTCAATGTGTGGTTCAAGTCCATCATAGGGAAAGCCTAAGGGTTCAAAAGCGAATTTCATATATAAATTCCTCCTATAAATAAGTTTGTTGATACACTTATATTATATGCTTATTGAGGGAGGAAATATAATGATTTGCTCTAAAAAGTTAGCCACGGCTAACCGTGGCTATTTTATATTCATCAATTCTTTAATCTTATCGTAATTTTTAAAGTGAACTTTGGCTATTTCTTTGAAAATTTCAAATCCTTTTTCAAGTGCAATTCGTTTTCCTATCATATCGACCGCAATAGAAGCACCTTTTGGCAACAATATTCCCAGTGTAGAAGAAAGCTTTTCCATCTCTTGTAAAAACCTGTTTCTTGCAAGAATAGAGGCGCAAGCTACGCTAATCGATTGATCTTCTGCTTTTTGAAGGAAAGTGATATCCGAATAATATTCTCTTTCTTTCAAATACTCAAAATATAGTTTTTTAGAACAGAATTCATCGATGATGACCCGATCAACTTTTAAAGACAGGCTTTGTTTTAATTTAAGTATGGCGTGGTTATGCAAATAAGCTTTGATTTTATTGAGATTGAATCCTTCATTCACTAATTCATTGTATTTTGGATTTGGGAGAACCAAGACATGATACTGAATGTACTTTTCTAAGTCATGAGCGATTTTCTGAATGACTTCATCATTGAGCTTTTTCGAATCAGCGACGCCAAGTGCACGGATTTGATCGATTTGAGAGCGTTCTACGAACGCGGCACAAACGACAACCGGACCATAGAAATCACCGGTTCCCACTTCATCGGATCCTATCGTCGATTCATTCAAAAACATCAATTTTCTTTCCAAAGCAACCTGAACGGTAATTTCTTTTTCCACAGGTTCAAAATCAAAGATTGCGGACCACATCAAATAATCTTCATAGGCATTCTTGCCTTGAAGACTGACTTTAAGCGAGGAAAAGACGGTAATCGTCAAGTCCGGGGCCGATATAAAAGCTAATACATGGGGAGCCTTCGGTTCTTGAAGCGAATCTTGATAAAAATCCAAGAATTGTTCCAACTGCTCTTTTTGAATTGAAAAAACATAAGTCATAGTGTCAACTCCTGTGTATATTTTATCACATGTTATGTTAAAATAGAAGAGAATGAAGGTGAGTTCATGAATACAGACATTACCTTGTTGGAATTTGACAAGATACTAGAACGATTGAAAAAAGATGCCGTCACCGATTTGGCTAAACAAACGATTCCTTCCATCCGTCCCTCCAACCATTTAGAAGCGATTGAATTGATGTTAAAAGAAGTCGAAGAAGCCCTAACGATGATAGAACGATATGATGAAACGCCACTTTCTGGTGTGTTAAATGTCAAGGAGGCTCTCATCAGAAGTAGCATCGGATCGACGCTTTCGATTGAGGAACTTTTAAGAATCGTTTCTTTAATCGATGCTTCTTCCAGAAGCGTCGCCTACATCAAGAAAATCAAACAACTAGAGATTCCATCAGAGATATTGTATCATTATTACGAAGACATCACGAATCATCCTTTACTCAAACGTGCAATCGAAGAATGCATTGATGATAAGGGAACGGTTGTCGATGATGCGTCTATGGAATTGTCTCAAATCAGAAAAAAAATTCACATCTCTGAAAAGAGAGTGGAAGAACGGATGTCACAACTTCTTCGGAGTGAACAAACCAAATTAACCGACTCGATTATTACGATTAGAAACAATCGGCTCGTTCTTCCAGTCAAGGCGGAATATAAGAATTCTTTTAAAGGAATCATCCACGACCAATCTTCATCAAAGGAAACGGTATTCATCGAACCGATGAGTTGTGTAGAGATTAATAATCTTCTTTCGACCTTGCAAGTAGAAGAACAAAACGAAATTGAAAAGATTTTACAAAAACTGTCTTTTCTTGTCAGCGAAGTGTCTTTAGAACTTCAGAACAACTTGAGAATATTTACTGAACTTGATATTATATTTGCCAAAGCAAAATACGCTTTAAAAAATGACCATCATCGACCTGAAATTACAAAGAATGAAATCGAGTTGCGTCAAGCAAGACACCCTTTAATTCCAAGAGAAACCGTCGTTGCCAATACCATATCATTTTTTCAGTATAAAACAATTGTTATTACCGGACCTAACACGGGCGGAAAAACTGTCGCCTTGAAAACATTGGGACTCCTTTCATTGATGGTCCAATCCGGATTACTCATTCCGGTTGCGCCACTTTCGAAAACGATGGTCTTCAAAAATATATACGCAGACATCGGAGATGAACAATCGATTGAACAATCACTATCGACTTTTTCATCACACATTACAAAAATCATCTATATTTTACGCCATTTAGAACCGAATTCTTTAATATTGCTCGATGAGCTTGGAAGCGGAACGGATCCAAAAGAAGGCGCAAGCTTAGCCATCAGTATTTTAGACTACATCCGAACTCAAAATGTCTACTCCATGGTAACCACCCATTATCCGGAACTGAAAGTCTATGCCTACGATCTAGAAGATACCGTCAATGCCTCTGTTGAATTTGACATTGAATCATTAAAACCGACTTATCGTCTCAAAATAGGTGTTCCAGGAACATCAAATGCCCTGGACATCGCCCAACGACTCGGGTTGATGGATGAAATTATCAACCATGCCAGAACGGTTTCGATGTCGTTTGATAATGATACCGTGGTTTTAATGAAAAAACTTGAAAAACAATCTTTGTTATTACAAGACAAGATTGATGAAGTCGAAAAGAGAAACCAAGAACTTGAGCAGAAAAAATCTGAACTTGAACAACAGATGATTTCGGGAAGGCAAAAGATTAACAGGCTGATTGAATCGACTCAAATCGACAAAGAACAAGAGATAGAGAAAGCCAAAAAAGAAGCGGAAAAACTGATTGAAGAACTCAATGAACTGAAGAAATCAGCATCCTTTAAAGAACATGAACTTGCGACCTTGAAACATCAGGTAAAAAATCTTGGGGCTAAAGATTCCAAATTTCAAAAAACCAATCAGTCTTCCATTCAAATAGGTGACACGGTCAATGTTGTTCCTTATCAAAGAAACGGTGTCATCCTTAAAGAACGATCGACTGGCGAATACCTAGTTCAAATGGGAACCCTCTCTGCAGTTTTCAAAGAAAAAGATCTGGAATTCGTTTCCAGAGAAGAACAAACAGAACTGAAAAGCAGTGTTAAAGTATCTACGGTTTCTCAGGTGAAAGCTGAGCTTGATTTAAGAGGAATGCGTTTTGAAGAAGCCATGGAAGAATTGGATAAATACATCGACATTTGTCTGATGAATCATCTTGAATTTGCCTATATCATTCACGGATACGGGACTGGAGCACTTCGAAAAGGGGTTCAAAGTTATCTTAAAACCAATCAAATCGTTAAAAGTCATCGTCCAGGCGGAATGAATGAAGGCGGTTCCGGAGTGACAGTCATCTATTTTAAATAGTCGAGGAGGCAAGAAGAGTGGTAAACATCAAAGCGGACCAAAACATTGATTTATCTCACGGAACATTCGTTCTTGAATTTTTCGCGAGATGGTGTGGTACTTGTAGACAAGTCTCGAAATCCTTTGAGGCACTCGAACCTCAATACAATGCAGAGTTCATCAAAATCGACACAGAACACGAAAAAGAAATCACCACAAAATATCAAGTTACTGCGATTCCTACCGTTATTATCATCAGAGACGGAATCGAAATCATTCGAAAAAGCGAATCCATGAATGTTGAAGAATTCAAAGAGTTTCTGGATTCAGTGTTATAATCAATCTGTTTGAGAGAGGAGGGTCCTGATGTATCAGATTCTATTGATTGACAAGGCCAAAGGCTATACCAGTCATGACGTCGTCAATGATTTGAGAAGACATTTGAAGTTGAGAAGAATCGGCCATACGGGTACGCTTGATCCTTTCGCAACCGGACTGATGGTCATGCTTATCGACAAAGCGACGAAATTATCCAAATACTTTGTTGAACACGATAAAACTTATGACGCAGAAATCACCTTGGGAATCGAAACCGATTCTTTGGATATCACCGGAAAAGTGACTTCCAGAAAAAGTGTGGAAGGTATTAACGCTTTCAACGTATCCAAGGTATTGAAATCTTTCATTGGAAAGCAAAAGCAAATGCCACCAATGTATTCCGCCATAAAAAAAGATGGGAAAAAACTTGTCGATCTAGCAAGAAAAAACAAAGAAATTCCTGACATAGAACCAAGAGACATTGAAATCTATTCTTGTTCAGAGCCTTCCAATTTTAGAATCGAAGAAGGTTTAGTCAAATTTTCAATTTCAATGGAAGTATCAAAGGGAACCTACATTCGCGCGTTCGCAAGAGACGTAGGTATTGCTTTGGGCAGCGTCGGTTGTTTATCTGAACTGAGAAGAACCAAAGTCGGAACCTTCTCCATTTCTGATGCTGTCTGTCTAGAGTGTCTTCATACGCTAGATTATAAATTCATGAATCCGATTGATCACATGAATCTAGACAAACTAGTGATTGATGACGAGTTTGCCAAATTGGTTGAAAATGGACGTTTTCTTCCAAACGAACTTTTCAAAACGAAAAGCGACACGATTCTTTACAATCAACTACAAATACCCATCGCCATCTATACCTACGACGAGGAAAAAAACGTGATGAGAATGTCGGTGATGCTCAATTGAAAACCATCCACTACAAATCGAGTGATTATGCAAAGCAATCAGAACTTGCCATTTGCCTTGGCTTTTTTGATGGTTTGCACATTGCTCATCAAACCTTGATGAACAAAACCATCGAAGAAGGAAGAAAACGTGGTCTTAAAACGGCAATGCTTACTTTTTCGGATCATATCCTTTCTTTTTTGAAGAAAGAACCTTTTTCATTCATCACCTCTCTAAAGGACAAAATTTTAGCCGCTAGAAAACTTGGTTTTGATTATTTTTATGTCTTGGACGTATCAGAAAAACTGGTCCAAATGGAGCCTATCGACTTCATTGACAGGTTTTTGAAAAATCAAGCAGTTGTGATTGTCGGGTTCGATTTTACTTTTGGAAATCGAGGAAAAGGGAATGCGTCTTTTCTAAAAGAACAGAATTCATTTGAAACGATTGTCATTGAAGAGATGGATTTTGAAGATGAAAAGATAGGTACCACTCGAATCAGACAATGTACCAAAGGCGGGAACATGGAAGAAGTGGCAGCTTTGATGGGAAAACCGTATACCATCAAAGGAAAAGTCGTTCCAGGAAAGAATCGCGGAAAAGCCATGGGTTTTCCTACCGCTAACATCAAAAATACGGGCTATTTGGCTCCGAAACAAGGAGTCTATATCTCTACAGTGAAAATTGGAAAACGTCAGTACAACGGAATTTCGAATGTTGGGAAGAATCCAACATTTGGAGATAATCAAGAGACAATTGAAGTCTATGTGATGGATTTTGATGGACATTTATACGGACAACATATCGAACTTTCTTTTCTTCACTATATCCGTCCTGAGATTAAATTTTCCTCGGTTGAGGAATTGATTGAAAAAATGAAAGAAGACGAAATAGTTTCGAGAAACTATTTCGAAGAAAGGAATAACCTATGAAAAAATTTGGAAAAGGATTTTGGATTACACTTGGAATCGGATCCTTACTATTCGCAATACTAGTCATTCTTTCCAGTGTGCTGCAACTGGGGGAAAGACTCGCTTTAATTCATCCGTACGTCAGTTACGCATTTTACGTGGTTGCGGCGATTCTGTTTATTCTTCTGATTGTACGTCCTATTCTTCAAGTAGTTTTTTCACCGACGTTTTCGATGGATACGTTATTCGATGAAGAGACCAATGCGAAGAAGAACTACCTGATGTACAAGAAAGTCGCAAAAAACATTGTATTGGAGCCCTATTTATCAGAAGACGAAAAAGCATCTGTAAATGATAGCTTGGATTCTCCAGTCGAACTCAAGCAAACGTTGTCGATTGTTTTTGACAAGACAATCAAAAAAGAAATCAACAAGATTATCGTGAAGCATGCGGAAACAGTGTTCCTTTCTACTGCGATTTCTCAAAATGGAAGATTAGATGCTCTTGCCGTGTTTACGATCAATTTGAAATTAATCAAAGAACTCGTCTTGAAATGTGGGTTTAGACCCAGCTACCCGGCATTAGGGAAATTATCATTCAACGTGATGACTTCCGCTGTCATCGCGGAAAGCTTAGAAAATATCGATTTCAATGAATTATTTCCTTCCAAAGGGATTAATGTCTTGTCTGAAGTTCCATTCTTGAAATTAATCACCGGTTCCCTGGCTCAAGGGGTTGGAAATGCATTATTATCTTTGAGAGTCGGGATTATCTGTAGAAATTATCTATTTATGAATTTAAAAGGTATTTCTAAAAACGACGTTAGAAAGATGGCTTTTGCGGAAGCAATCACACTTTTGCCGAGTCTCATTGCCGAATCGGTAAAAAAACTCCCCAGCAGACTGAAAACCATCTTTGAAAAAGTCTTTTAAACGCGCAAAAAGTTTGCATTATTCACGCTCGTTTGCTATAATAGTGAAAGTGATTATTGAACATGGAGGAAAAAAATGATTATTGATAAAATCAGTGGTTCAAGAGTACGTTTTGACGTAACTGTGTCTGTAGAATTATTCGAACATGCACTAGACCACGCTTTTGAAGAAGTAAACAAAAATGTGGAAATCAAAGGTTTCCGCAAAGGAAAAGCACCAAGAAACGTCTATGAAGCAAAATATGGCGTTGAATCACTATATGAGGAAGCAGTCAACCATGCATTGCAAGACACATATTATGATGCAGTAACCAGCAACAACATCGAAGTTGTCGCACAACCGAAAATTGATTTAGACATTCAAAAAGTAAAAAGAGGGGAAGAATTCACCTACTCTGTGACAGTGGCGGTCAAACCGGAAATCACTTTAGGAGATTACCTCGGAATCGAAGTCGTTGTTTTAGGCAACGAAGTATCCGATTTGGAAGTGGATCAAGAAATCCAAAAAGAACTCGACAAAAACGCTGAAATGGTATTAAAAGAAGAAGGCGTTCTTGAAGAAGGAGATACGGCAGTATTCGATTTTTCAGGCTCGGTCGACGGAGTCAAATTTGATGGTGGAACAGCTGAGAACCATGAACTAGTCATCGGTTCCAACCAATTCATTCCTGGATTTGAAACTCAAATGGTCGGAATGAAAACGGAAGAAGCGAAAGATGTAGTCGTCACGTTCCCTGAAGACTATCAAGAAAAAACTTTAGCAGGCAAAGAAGCAGTATTTGCGGTTAGATTGCATGAAATCAAGGTTAGAGAAGTTCCAGTGTTGACTGAAGAGTTCGTCAAGGACTTGAAGATTGAAAACGTTGGAACCATTTCAGAATATAAAGCTCACATCGCAGAAAATCTTAAATCTCAAAAAGAAGCTCAAAATAAGAATCACGTATTGAAGACCGTGATTGAAAAGGCGACTGAAAACGCATCTTTTGATTTGCCAGAAGAAATGGTTAAAGATGAGACTGCAAGAATGCATGAAAATTCAGAACGTCAAATCAAACAATACGGACTTGACTTCGATACTTATCTTCAATATATGGGCAAAACAAGAGAAGCTTATGATGAAGAGCTAAAAACGGAAGCTGAAAGAAACCTTCGCCAACAATTAGTAGTGGAAGCGATTGGGAAAAAAGAAGCCATTGAAGTCACTGACGAAGAAGTAGAAACTAAATATCTTGAAATCGTTGAACAATACAAATCTCAAAATGTTTCCTTGGAACAAGCGAAAGCGGCCATTCCAGTCAACGCAATCAAAGATGAAGTCATCTACAAAAAAGCCATTGACCTGTTGGTTGAAAAAGCCGTTATTCTGTAAAACACTTAAAACCCTGATCTTGATTTGAAATTTATTTTTCAACCGATCGTCGGGGTTTTTTTCTTTTGTTTAAAACATTCATTTGCTTTGTAGTTTATGTTTACATGTGATAAAATATATTATCATAAAGAAACCTTGGTTTACAACTTGCATCACAAAGATAAAGAGGTGAAGAAAATGTACGAAATCAATAAAGTATTTACCGATTCCCTTCCCGTCGTACCAGTCAGAGGAGTCATATTCCTTCCTGGATCCGATGTCAGAGTAGAAGTTGGCAGAGATTTTTCCAAAAATGCCATTTATGAAGCAGAAAACAATCGGGACGGACACGTTCTTCTTGTTTTTCAAGAAAATCCAGAAATCCAAGATCCTGAGTTCGATGATTTAGTCGAAGTCGGTCTTTTAGCTAGAATCTCAGTGAAAATCAAATTGCCGAATGGCAATTACAAAATTAAATTTGAACCATTAATGCGTGTTCATCTCAATGATTTAATCGCAAGAGAGCCTTATTATCTCATCGACTTTACATCGATGGTTCTTCGTCCGGAAAACATTGAAGAAGAACAAGTCCTTCTCAAAATGGTCTCGAAAGAAGCGATTGAAAATGCTTCGTTTTTATTCCGTGACTCGAAAAAAATCCTCGATGCGATGCACCAAGGAATCACAAGTGACAAATTATGTGACCTAATTGCTTCTGACATGAGAATTTCAGAAACGGAACGAATCAAATACCTCAGGACGATTTCAATCAATACTCGCCTTCAAATGATTTTGGAAGACATTCAAAAAGAGAAAAACCTACAAACAATCGAATCTAAAATCAATGAATCCGTCCGTAAGTCGGCAGATCAAAACCAAAAAGAATATTATCTTCGTGAAAAGATGAGAGCGATTCAAGAAGAGCTCGGAGATTCCAAACAAGACGACGCGTCAAAACTTCTCCAACAAATCGAAGAATCTGATATGCCTGATCACGTTCGTACGAAAGCATTGAAAGAACTGAAGAGATACGAATATTTATCCGCAAACTCCAGTGAATCCAATGTGGTTAGAACTTATCTTGAAACATTGATTTCCATTCCTTGGCAAAAACAAACGGAAGACGAAAAAGACATCAATATCGCTATTGAAAAACTGGAATCGAGTCATTATGGACTTGAAAAAGTGAAAGAGCGTATTATTGAATATCTATCAGTCAAAATGTTGACTGGCAAGAACCCACAAACCATTCTATGCCTTTCAGGTCCTCCAGGAGTTGGAAAGACTTCACTCGCCAAATCAATCGCAAATGCACTGAACCGCGAATTTGTCAAAACGAGTCTGGGTGGCGTTCATGACGAGGCTGAAATTAGAGGACATCGAAGGACCTACGTGGGAGCACTTCCCGGAAGAATCATCAATGGAATGATTAAGGCAAAAGTATCCAATCCGGTTTTCTTGATTGATGAAATCGATAAACTCGTAATGAATGAAAGAAACGACCCTTCGGCTTCCTTGTTGGAAGTACTTGATCCTGAACAAAACCAATTTTTCAGTGATCACTATGTAGAAGAAGACTACGACTTGTCCAAAGTCATCTTCATTGCGACTGCCAATTACTTGGAAAACGTTCCTGCACCACTGAGGGACAGAATGGAAATCATCGAACTCAGTTCTTATACCGAAATTGAAAAATTCTACATTGCCAAGAAGTTCCTTGTATCCAAACAAATCAAGAGTCATGGCTTAGAAGAAAACAGATTGATTGTAACAGACGAAGCCATTCGTCTGATGATTAAGGAATATACCAGAGAAGCCGGTGTCAGACAGTTAGAACGTCTGTTCGGTTCGATTGTTCGTAAGGCAATCAAAGAAATCTTAGTGAATAAACTTGACAAGGTCGAAATTACGCCTGAGAATCTTCACAATTATCTTGGCAAGCCGATTTTCCATAACAACAAAATTCAAAAAGAAGATATGGTCGGTATCGTCACCGGACTTGCATTTACGATGGCTGGAGGCGACACTTTGGATGTGGAAGCCACTTACTATGAAGGAAAGAATCAGCTTGTCTTGACAGGTAATCTCGGAAATGTCATGAAAGAATCCGCCATGGCGGCTCTATCTTATGTCAGAACAAATGCAGATACACTTGGAATCGATCAGTCCATCTTTGAAAAAGCGGACATTCACATTCATGTTCCAGAGGGAGCCATCCCCAAAGACGGTCCTTCCGCAGGAGTCACTTTGACGACAGCGCTTGTCAGTGTTCTTTCAGGAAAAAAAGTGAGTCGATTCGTTGGCATGACCGGTGAGATTACTTTAAAAGGTCGAGTCCTTCCAATTGGAGGATTGAAAGAGAAATCCATTGCGGCCGCAAGAAGCGGATTAACCACGATTGTGATTCCCAAAGGCAATGAAAAAGATGTTGACGACATCCCGAGAGAAGTCAAAGACGCCTTACAAATTCATTATGCCGAAACCATAGATGAAGTATTAAAAATAGCATTGATTGCCTAGAGACGTCATCCTGAAAAGGATGGCGTTTTTCTTTCAAATGAGTTATACTACTACCGGGTGATGAAATTGATAAACAAAAGAATCGTATTGAATGTTCCGCTTCTAGAATATTATGACGAATTGTTAAAAACATATAAAGGAGTCGTATTTCTTATTCATGGTCATACCGGAAATAAAGAATTCTATGATTTGCAGTCACTTCCTCTCGGGTTTATGAATCGTGGCTATTTTGTCGTCTCGATCGATGCATACAAACATGGAGAGAGAATGGAAGAACCTTATCTAACAAAATCAAATACTGAAATGACGGTAGCAATGCCTGAAGTCATCCTCCATACCATCCAAGACATCCTTGATCTATTTGAGTCTGTCTACTCTAGAATCAGCAAAACTTTGATTGTATCCGGAACCTCCATGGGTGGACACATCGCTTTTCAAATACCTAAATATTATGAAGAAGTCACAGCCATATTCCCCATCATCGGTACCCCGGATTTCCGGAGTCATTACTATGAAACAAAAAGAGCGTTCCTTGGGGAAAAGATTCGCTTGTGCAGAGAACAAGTAGACTCTTTGGCAATCACAGAACTCCATCCTTATTTGGATACTGTGATTGGAATCTATAATGGAAGTGAAGATCCCATTGTTGAAGTTCAGTACGTCAGACCCTTCTATCAAGAATTATTAAGAAAAGACCACATTCATTTAGAGATGAAGGAATATCCGGTTGGTCATCAGGTCACCGAAGAAATGATTCATGACTTGTTTGATTTTATTGACAAAGAAATGGCATAGAAAACGTTTTTACTGGATTTTTTTCCAAATTGAAGATGAAAAACATCCAGTTAAGTTATAATGGACACAATCGTTTCGAAACGCTTGTGTTTGAAGTTGATTGTGTATGAAAACTTTCAAACAGCTTTTCGGAGGAATTTGACATGAAGGAGAACCAAATCGCTTGAGACTGTGTCACCTCAGTACTCAGGACTGATTTTAAGTGCGTAAGATGAAATTTACACTTAGAAAAAATATTTACTATCTGATTGGCCTTACTTTTTTAGGTATCTGTGTTTCTTTGATTCAACAGACAAATTTAGGAATGGCCGCATGGGATGCGTTTAATCGTAACATGTACGAAGGCATTCCATTAGAATACAAATATTTGAATCCTGCAGTCGCAGTCGTACTAGTCGGATTTGCATACTTGCTCGAAAAGAAAAAACCCGATTTATGGATGTTGTTTCCGCTCGTTATCAGTTTTTACATTGGACTCGTGATTGATTCTTTATTGCTATTTTTACCGTCTGTCGTGGGGCTGGGGTTATTATGGAATTTAGGATACCTTTTACTCGCTATACTCATTTGTGCCATCGGGTTGAATTTTCTATTGTATTGTGATTATCCTTTGCCTGCACTCGATCAATTATGTCTAGCGATTTCCAAAAAAATGAAAACAACCTTTGGCAAAGGGAAGTTGATGGGAGAACTCATCGCCATCGTTTTGGCAATACTCACTGGTTTGTTGTTTCAACATCAAACGCAGTGGTTCTACATTGGACCTACGACACTCATTTTTGGGCTATTCATAGGGTTCTTTGTCGATTTCTTTAAAAAACCGATTCAGAAAGGATTGGACAAATATCAACGATGAATATCGAACTTTTTTCAGACGGTCTTGATAAAAGAGACCGAAATCGTCATGTTCCAAGACAAGCTTCGAGAGGAATCATTCTTAGAGATTCAAAAGTGCTTATACTTTATTACCCGGTGCTTGACATCTACGTATTCCCAGGAGGTGGCATTGAACCAAAAGAAACGTTGGAACACTGCCTAGAGAGAGAAATATTGGAAGAAACAGGGTATCATCTTTCAAAATACGAACCAAAAGTAACGGTCACTGAGTATTTCCTCGACTCGACTTGGAAAAATACTTATTTTGTATGTGAACTGAACGAATCGATACCTCAAAGAACGCCTGATTTGACGGAAGAAGAAAAAGAGTATGGAAACATTGAATATCTTTGGCTCGAACAACCCGTCGTGCTTGAATTGCTTGATTCCTATGTAAGTAAAAATCCCTATGGTGCCAATATTCACGAACGTGAATTCATTGGTTTCTTCAACAGCATCTAAACATCTTGGCCATCTTTCAAAGATGGCTTTTTTTATTGGAATAAACATTTTTAAATTTCTTTAAAATTACACGAATTTACCTTAAAAATATTATCGCTCCTATGGTATAATCGAATTGTGAGAATCCACCATCAAGGGGTAATGACATGATTGTAAGAACAATCGATTTGTTAAACCATCTCAGATGCCGAAGATTTGGAGCATTACATGCGAAGAGCTTATCCCATTCGAAGGATGAGGACCTCTTTCTCGGCTTGAACGAGGACATCGAAGACCTTCTTTCAGATGAGGAGTCTTCTGAATATTTAAGCACCTATTCCGAAAGCATTTCAGTGCTTCGGTCTCTTTTCTTCAAACATTATCAAGACCTTCTTCCAGAGGCAATCGCAAATGTTCAATACAGCGCGCCTTTCAATGACGATTTTACTTTAGAATCAAAGATTGATTTTGTGAACGAATCGATCGACGAGACCACTTTCGTTAAAATCAATCCATCCTCTGCTTCCCATTTTCTAAAAATAAAATATTCATTCGAAAAGCATAAATATCCACTTTTCGAAAAAGACTCAGACGGTATTTATCAACCAAGACTTCAACGTGTCGTTGAAGGAGACCGAACGAATTATTACGATAAGCTGAAACGATGTCTATCGAGACATTTCGACACGGGACGGTTGGTTTATGACCTAGGATTTTCAGAGTTTGTGATTGGTCCGAGCCACCCGACTGAAAATCGCAGATATCTATGCGCAATGTTGAACGCTGATTACATCAGAACCGACGAATCGGAGATTGGCAAAGAGTTATTTGTGATATTCGATTTTACCGATCTAGTCATCTCGCTCCAGAGCAAGATACAGGCTGACCTGTATCGAATGGCCAATTTAATCGAATTAAATGACGATTCCAGATGTCTTCTCGTGAGAGATGAATGTTTGTTGAAACACCCATTCGAGTGTGAATATACCGATTTCTGTTTTTCTCATATACCCAAAGTGAATTCGGTACTCGATTACTTTTCCAGCCATTTGGGATTCAAAGAAGGACCACACAAATCGGATCCGGTTCATGAAACCTATGATTTGATTAATGAAGGAATCGTCGATATGCTGGACGTACCGATTTCTTGGCTCCAAAGACAAAAAAACTTGATGCAAAGGTATTGTGTAGAAAACGACTATACTTTCATCAACGTTAAGAAGATGAAGGATTACTTGAAAAGACTGAGTTATCCACTCTATTTTCTTGATTTTGAATCTTATCCAAGTCCGATTCCACGCTTTCCAGGTGAATCACCATACAGTCAAAGCGTCTTCCAATATTCGCTTCACATCAAAATGGATTCATCCTCAAAGAATCTGATTCACAAAGAGTACCTGATGACGGATCATCAAGATCACCGAAGAGAACTTGTAGAAGACTTGCTTGAATCTATTCCGATTGGAAAATCTCCGATCGTGGTCTACAACATGACTTTTGAGCAATCGAGACTACAAGAATTTCAAACTTTTTTTCCAGAATATCTTCATCATTTAAAGAACATAGAAGGACGACTTTTCGATCTTTTGAAACTTTTAAAAACGGACCTACACTTTTTTCTTGCGCTCGGATATCCTGAAGAAGAGGCAAAAGCATATAATTTTTACCACCCCCTTCAATCAGGTTCCTATTCCATCAAACGGGTACTAAAGGCTTTGGGAGAAGATCGTTACGAGAAGCTAGAAGTCCAAAATGGAGTCATGGCATACAGTCAATATTTAAGGATTCCAACCTTGGATCAGCCGATGAAAGAAAAAGCGATGGAGTCTCTCAAAGCGTATTGTAAACAAGATACTCTATCCATGGTTACCATTCTCAATGAAATCTCAAAACGGCTGTAAATTTATCGCTTGCATCTTGAACTCAACTATGTTATAATATCTATCGCGCCTTCCTCTGAAATTAGCGAAACTCCAACGCTTTTTCCGGACTAAGGTAAGTTTGAATTAAAAGGAGGAAACAACAATGGCTCTATCCAAAGTAAGAACGAAGGAAATCGTCAAGGAATATGGATTCAAAGAGGGGGACACAGGTTCTCCGGAAATCCAAATTGCGCTTCTTACAGAAGAAATTCTTCTTCTGAATGAACACTTGAAATCGCATAAGCATGATTTCCATTCAAAAAGAGGACTTTTGATTAAAGTTGGTAAGCGTAGAAGTATGCTTAACTACTTGCAATCTGTTTCGGCAGAACGCTATTTAGCATTGATTCAAAAGCTCGGACTACGTAGGTAAAGAGGAAAGCACCCAAGTTTTGGGTGCTTATTTCTTGTCCAAAAATGATGCATTTCAAACCAGGTTTATGGTATAATACCATTGAGTACTTTCATGAACCACGAAAAGAGGAAACTATAAATGAGTGAAAAACGAGTATTTACATTAGATTTTGCAGGACATCCACTGACAATTGAAGTAGGACAACTGGCAAAACAAGCTACCGGAGCGGCATTGGTTCGTTATGAAGACACAGCCGTCTTGTCCGTCAGCGTCGCTGGGGACGAACCAAGTTCTTTAGATTATTTTCCATTAATGGTACTATACCAGGAAAAAATGTATTCCGTCGGTAAAATCCCCGGAGGATTTTTCCGCAGAGAAGGACGTCCTTCCGAACATGAAACATTGGCCGCAAGAGCCATAGACAGACCAATCAGACCATTGTTTGACGATGACTTCAGAAATGAAGTTCAAATCATCAACACCGTCATGTCCGTCAACCCAGATTTCTCACCTGAGATGTCTGCATTGCTTGGATCTTCTTTGTCTTTAGGACTCGGTGGAGTTCCGTTCAACGGGCCTGTAGCAGGTGTTGTCGTCGGTATGATTGATGGGCAGTTCGTCGTCAACCCCGGTGCAGAACAACTGGCACTCTCCCCACTGGACTTAACGGTTGCGGGAACGAAAGACGCAATTAACATGGTCGAAGCCGGCGCAAAAGAAATCGATGAAGACACCATGCTTGACGCTATCATGTTTGCGCATGAAAAAATCAAAGAATTGGTTGCTTTCCAAGAACAAATCATCAAGGAATGCGGAAAACCGAAAATGGAAATTCCACTGGTATCCGTTCCAAAAGAAATCAGAACAGAAGTATATGAGATGGAAGCTGGCAGAATCGTTAAAGCCATTTCCACAAAAGATAAGCTAGAAAGAATTGAGAAAGTCGGTGTCGTCGAAGACGAAATCAGAACGCATTTCGAAGCGAAATTTAAATCACAAGGGCTAGAAAAAGACGAAAGAAAAGAACAACTTAAATTCGTCAACATGGTATTGGAAGATATTCAAGTCGATGAAGTCAGACGTTTGATTACCGTAGACAAAATTCGTCCTGACGGAAGAAAAGTCGACGAAATTCGCGATTTGGAAACTGAAATCGATCTATTTGAAAGAACTCACGGATCCGCTTTATTCCAAAGAGGACAAACTCAAGCTTTGGCGACTGTGACTCTAGGAGCTTTAAGAGAAGCGCAAATCATCGACGGTGTCACCATCGAAGACGACAAACGTTTTATGTTACATTACAACTTTCCACAATATAGCGTAGGATCCACAGGACGTTACGGTTCACCGGGACGTCGTGAAATCGGACATGGCGCTTTAGGAGAAAGAGCATTACTTCAAGTCATGCCTTCTGAAGAAGAATTCCCATATACACTTCGCGTCGTATCTGAAATTTTGGAATCGAATGGTTCCTCTTCTCAAGCAACGATCTGCGCAGGTTCGCTCGCATTGATGGCTGCCGGAGTTCCAATTAAGGCTCCAGTTGCTGGAATTGCGATGGGTCTCGTCAAAAAAGGTGAAAACTATACGATTCTAACAGACATTCAAGGATTGGAAGATCATTTCGGAGACATGGATTTCAAAGTCGCCGGAACAGAAAGCGGAATTACAGCTTTACAGATGGACATCAAGATTTCCGGTATCACGAGAGAAATCTTCAAAGAAGCGTTGTCTCAAGCCAAAAAAGCACGTTTAGAAATTCTTGAGACCATGAACAAAACCATCTCCAAGCCAAGAACAGAACTATCTAAATACGCGCCAAAAGTCAAAATGATGATTGTCCCAGTCGACAAGATTCGTGAGGTTATCGGTGGCGGAGGAAAGACTATCAACGGTATCATCGAAGCTTGCGGTGACGTGAAGATTGACATCGAAGACGATGGAAGAATCACCGTTATGCATTTGGACTCTTACTTTATCGACAAAGCAATGAAGATGATTCAAGATATCATCCGTTCAGTTGAAATTGGTGAAGTGTATGCCGGAAAAGTCACAAGAATTGAAAAGTTTGGATGTTTCGTTGAACTTTGGCCAGGTCAAGAAGGCTTATGCCACATTTCCAAACTAGCCAAAGAACGCGTCAATAAAACAGAAGACGTTGTCAGTTTAGGCGATGTCATCACGGTCAAAGTCATCGGTGTCGACGAAAAGGGTCGTGTGGACCTTTCTAGAAAAGCAGTACTTGACGAGATCAAACAATAATGATAAAAACTGAATAATCCGAATCGGGTAATCGAGCACGCAAGTGTTAGGAAAGTCCATGCTAGCACAAGCTGAGATGCTTGTAGTGATTGTGCTAAACGAAAAAATAAGTTTAGGCGCCTTTCAAGGCGACGGCGGAGAAATGAATGTCAAAGGTCAAAGTATCCATAAAGTGCCACAGAGACGAGTCATATAAAATATATATGAATGAAACGTTGGTAAACCCCGCAAGCTAGAAACCCAAATTTAGGTAGGGGCACGGAAAAGCAAGAACTCAATTGCAATTCCGACATCGCTGTAGATAGATGATTACCGCACGCAAGTGTACAGAACATGGCTTACAGATTCCGGGTTATCAAAAAGCATATTGAAAACATATGCTTTTTTTCTTAACAGAGAAAACCATCTTGAAAGAAGATGCGTTTTAGTGTAAAATAATGAGAGCTTATGAAAGGCAGGTGGTTCTTTTGTCAACGATAGATGAATTAAAAAAACGGCAACAACATATTCGTAATTTTTCGATTATCGCGCACATCGATCATGGAAAATCCACCTTGGCTGATCGCATCTTGGAGCGAACGGAAAGCGTTGCGACAAGAGACATGAAAAATCAAATTCTCGATTCCATGGATTTAGAGAGAGAACGTGGAATTACCATCAAACTGAACTCAGTGGAACTGAAATATCGAGCTAAAAATCATCAGGATTATATTTTCCATTTGATTGATACGCCAGGACACGTCGATTTTACTTATGAAGTATCGAGATCTCTCGCGGCTTGCGAAGGCGCGATTCTGGTTGTGGACGCCTCCCAAGGGATTGAAGCACAAACACTTGCGAACGTCTACTTGGCTCTGGATCATGACTTGGAAATCATCCCTGTGATCAACAAAATAGACCTTCCTTCCGCGAACCCTGAAGCAGTGAAAGCAGAAATAGAAGAAACCATCGGATTAGACACATCGAATGCGATTCTCGCTTCTGCGAAGGAAGGAATCGGAATTGAAGAAATACTGGAAGAAATCGTCAAAAGTATTCCTGCACCTTCCGGAGATGTCGAGAGTCCTTTACAAGCATTGATATTCGATTCCTTTTATGATAGCTACCGTGGGGTCATTCCATTAATCAGAGTTGTCAATGGCATTCTCAAAGTAGGGGATAAAATCCGGTTCATGGCGACGAATGCCGTATTTGAAGTGAATGAAGTCGGTGTTTATACGCCCAAAGAAGAACCAAGAGAATATCTAGCAACCGGAGATGTTGGGTGGTTTGGTGCGACAATCAAAAGCGTTGAGAAAGTCCATGTTGGAGATACGGTAACGAATCAAATCAATCCTGCGAAGGAACCCCTTCCCGGATACCGAAAAATGACTCCGATGGTCTATTCTGGAATCTATCCTGTCGATGCGGACGATTATCAAGATTTGAAAGAATCGCTTGAAAAACTAAAACTTTCCGATGCTTCATTAATCTATGAACCTGAATCTTCACAAGCACTTGGTTTTGGCTTCAGAATAGGATTTTTGGGAATGCTTCACATGGAAATTTTCCAAGAAAGAATCGAACGAGAATTTAATCAAAACGTCATCGCTACCGCACCATCCGTTAACTTGAAAGTCAATTTAACCGACGGAACACAAGTTGAAGTCGACAATCCTGCGATGATGCCGACGGTCCAAAGAATCAAATCGATTGAAGAACCTTATGTTTTGGCCGTCATCATTTCCCCTTCCGAATATGTCGGTAACATCATGGAGATTTGCCAGTACAAACGAGGCATTTTCAAAGATATGAAATACTTAAGTGACATCCGTGTTGAAATCATTTACGAAATGCCTTTATCCGAAATCATATTTGATTTTTTCAACAAATTGAAATCCTCTTCCAAAGGGTATGCCTCATTGGATTATGAACTGATTGGGTATCGAGAGTCCAAACTTCTTAAAGTCGACATCCTTTTAAACGGGGAACCCGTCGATGCACTTGCGATGATTGTACATCAGGATTTTGCCTATAGCAGATCGAACAAAATATGCGTAAAATTGAAAGAATTGATCCCTCGACAACTTTTCGAAATACCCGTTCAAGCGGCGATTGGCTCGAAAGTCATTGCCAGAACCAACATCAAGGCCATGCGAAAAGACGTCCTTGCCAAATGCTATGGCGGAGACATTTCGAGAAAGAAAAAATTACTTGAAAAACAGAAAAAGGGAAAGAAAAGAATGAAGTCCGTTGGTTCCGTTGAGATACCTCAATCGGCTTTCATGTCGGTCTTATCGCTTGATGATGAATAAAAAAATCGCCCACCAGGACGATTTTTTCTTTCACAGTCTCCTAAAAAGAGTATATCGCTATACTTTTTTTAAGGATTATGTTAACATAATACTGGTGAGAAAATGATAAAAGGACTTTATATTCATATCCCTTTTTGTAAGACGATTTGCACATACTGCGATTTTGCAAAGCTTGTGGGAAGCGCCTCTTTGCAAGAAGAATACATGGTTGCGCTTGAAAAGGAATTGTTGTTTCATCGTGAACAATTAGATTCTCTACAAACCATATACATTGGTGGAGGAACACCTTCCAGTATTTCGATTTCATTGATGAGGGCTTTCTTGACAATGCTTAAACAAGTCGTTGACTTACCCTCTTTGGAAGAGTTCACCATCGAAGCGAACCCTCAGGACGTGACACAAGAATGGATTGAACTGATCAAAGAATTCCACGTCACTAGAGTATCGGTTGGAGTCCAATCTTTTAACGATTCGTTACTTATATCGATTGGTAGAACTCATACTTCAAAACAAGCGCTGGAAGCGATTGAACTTTTGAAAAAGGAAAACACTTTTTCTTTATCCATCGATTTAATCTATTCGCTTCCGAACGAGACGCTTCAAAATCTCAAATCCGACCTTGATACTGCTTTGAGTTTGGAAATGGATCATCTATCGATTTATTCATTGATTTTAGAAGAGAAAACTCTTCTATATCACCAAGTTCATCAATTAGGGCTTGAAATGCCATCAGAAGAGGAAGAAGAACGGATGGCTTTATGGATACAGTCACGCATCCATCTTTCGCCTTACGTTCATTACGAAATCTCAAACTATGGATTAGTTGGCCATTTCTCAAAACATAATCTCCTATACTGGAACATGGATGACTATCTAGGCATCGGGCTAGGGGCGGCATCTATGATTGAAAATATAAGAACCACAAACCAGAAGACCATTCGAAAATATATTGAGAGCGTGAACAAAAACTCCAACGGGATTGATACTTCTGAACCCGTTGACGAAATACAAGAAACGATTCTCCTCGGTTTAAGAAAAGCAGAAGGAATCTCAAAATCAGATTTCTTGAAGAAATTCGGTCAAACCCCTTTTGAAAGGTACCCTGGTTTGATACAACATCTTGATCATGGGCTTCTTAGAGAATCGGACGATCGAGTCCATCTGACAGAAAAAGGATTTTTATTGTCGAATCAAGTTTTTATTGAATTATTTTAGAAGGTGATATTTTGTTAGAACCACTATTGAAAGAATACGTTTATTACTTGAGAATTACCAAAAACCTTTCTAAAAATACGATATCTTCCTATCAAAACGATTTGAAGGACTATCTCTTATTTTTGGAAACCAATTATCATTTCAAAAGAATGGATCAAGTAAAAAAAGAACATGTCGTCAATTATATATCCAGATTAAAGCGTCAAGATATGGTACCTAGAAGCATTTCAAGAAAACTTTCTTCGATTCGAAGTTTTCACCAGTATTTAATGGGAGAAAAAATCATTGATGAGAACATTGTCTCAAAAATACCAAAACCGAAAACTCAAAAGCCACTACCAACCGTGTTGAATCTAGAAGAGACTTTAAGATTGTTAGACGCGAGCGCTACTGAAAAAACGCCTCTCGGATATCGAAACAATGCCATGATAGAACTCGCATACGGCGCAGGACTACGCGTCAGTGAACTTATCAATCTTAATATTTCAGACATTCATTTGAATATGTCTTTAGTCAATATCACTGGAAAGGGAAACAAAGAAAGAATCGTTCCCTTGGGTGATAAAAGCATCAAGGCAATCAGAAAATATATCGTCGAAGGAAGACCTTTTCTTCATCCAATTGAACGAGAAGTATTGTTTTTAAATAAGTCCGGTGCCCGAATTTCTAGAATAGGTTTTTATAAGATCATTCAGAATCTTGCGATCAAAGCCGGCATTGAAAAAAAGATATCACCACACACGTTAAGACATTCATTTGCGACACATATGCTTGAAAATGGCGCTGATCTTCGGGCCGTACAGGAGTTACTTGGACATGAAGACATTCTGACGACTGAAAACTACACCCACATCAGCAAACACCATTTACAAGAAGTATATACATTTGCTCATCCAAGAGCGAATAGAAAAGAGGAATAGCATGAAATTCAAAAGAATATTTTTAATCGTTATCGATTCCGTTGGTGTCGGGGAAATGCCCGATGCCAAAAAATTCGACGACGAAGGAGCGAATACAATCGGAAACATCGCCAAAGCAGCGGGTGGAATTCACCTTCCGACACTGGAGAAATTTGGTTATGGAAACCTGACTTCGATCCAAGGGGTGGAACCAACCAACTTCCCAATTGCGAATACGACAAAACTTGCGGAACTTTCTAACGGAAAAGACACGATGACCGGACACTGGGAAATTATGGGGATTCTGACAGAAAAACCATTTCAAACTTTCACGGATCACGGTTTCCCTAAAGAATTGATTGACGAACTGGAAAAAAGAACCGGTAGAAAAGTCGTTGGAAACAAAGCCGCTTCAGGCACAGTTATCCTTGAAGAGCTTGGCGAGCATCAAATGAATACGGGAGATTTGATTGTCTATACCAGTGCGGACTCCGTTCTTCAAATCGCTGCTCATGAAGAGATTATTCCGCTAGAAGAACTCTACGATATCTGTCATATCGCCAGGGACCTATGCATGAAAGACGAATGGAAGGTTGGCAGAATTATCGCCAGACCTTATCTTGGAAATAAAAAAGACGGGTTCAAGAGAACACCTAACCGTCATGACTATGCACTCTCTCCTTCATCCGCAACCGTCTTGAATTACTTGGAAGAATCCAAGTTTGATGTGATTTCAGTTGGTAAAATCAAAGATATATTCAATGGAAGTGGAATCACCGATCATCATTCGATTGTATCGAATCATGACGGAATGGTCAAGACCATGGAACTAGTGGAAAAAGATTTTACTGGATTGGCATTTACCAACCTCGTTGATTTTGATGCGCTTTATGGACACAGAAGAGACGTCATTGGATACAAGCAAGCCATGGAAGAATTCGATAAAGATTTGACTGAAATGATTTCTATGCTTCATAGTGATGATCTATTGATGATTACGGCAGACCATGGAAATGACCCGACCTTTAGAGGAACGGATCATACTAGAGAATATATTCCGCTCTTCATCTATAATCATGACCTTAACGGTAGTTATTTGCCCATAGGAGATACTTTTGCGAATATTGGCGCAACAGTCGCTGAGAACTTCAATGTTCGCCAAACAGCGATTGGAAAGTCGTATTTAAAGCTTCTGAGATAATAAAAATCCCGACTCATTCAATGAATCGGGATTTTTTGATGATTTAATCATCCGTTTTTGTCTTATGTTTCTTTGTGAATTCGAAAGCCTTGGTTCTTTTCTTCAGTTCTTTTTTTGTTTTTTTGAGTTGAGTTTTGAAGATCATTCTGTTTGTGGACAGAATTTTACGAATATCTTTGTTCTTTTTTTGGATTTTAATGTAAGGTTGATAACTCTTTAAAATCTTATTGAAATCGATGGTCAGGGATTTAATGTACTTTTGATTATTGATGAGTGCGGATTCGTATTCTTCAGTCAAAGTATTTATGGACGTCGTTCTTTTTAAGGAATGATCTGATTGAGCCGTTTCATATTCCAAAGAGAGTTGGTCGACTTCCGTTTCAAGTGATTTCCTTGAAGATTCATATTTTGCTTTTTGAGTCAATTTGGTATTATTGAGAGACTCGTCGAATCGAATTTCTTCTTGTTCGAGCAAAGAAGTTTCTTGAAGAAAATCGTTTTCTATTTGTTTCATTTTTTCTTCATATCTCTGACGTGCTTCTTCACGTGCACTAATGAGAGAATTCAGAAGGGGACGATAGTTCTCCGGATCTGCCAGCACTTGAGGTTCAAAATAGACCTTAACATAGGCGTCAAGCAGTTCTTGGGTATCTTGGTCAAGGATAGCTTCAGCAAGTTTTAATTTATAATGGTACCTTTCGTTGATTCTTTCAAGCATATGGTAAAACTCAGGATCCAGTACGTTCATTTTGTTATCCAAAAATGGTTTCAAGACTTCAAAATGGTTTTTGGCATCTTCATAGATTTCCACCATCTGAAGGAGGGTTTCATCACGAAGTTTTTTAGCGTCTTCCATCGCGTCGAGAAAATCTTCTTCCAATTCTTGAATGCGGTTTTTAGCGGATTCTACCAAAGGATCCTTCATCATTTCTTTTGACCACTTTGTCAAAAACTCCTCATGGTTTTTCTTTAGATCCTTCGCTTCTTTTTCTAAAATTTTATGAATCTTGGGATCGGAGGTTTCCGAAAGAAGGTGACGGTTTTGATACAATTTCGATTCATATTCGTGTTCCGCTTGTTTTCTGTTTTTCTCGTATTTTTGCATCTTATTTCGAATCAAATCATCAAAATAGGTCTTTTCTTCATTCACCGTTCTCTGAAGCGCTTCAATTCTGATTCGGTATTCACTTTCAGCAAGTTCAATCTGTTCTTTTGAAAATCGCATTTGGTTCTCATAAGTTGTGAGGATGAATTCATGATGAATTTGATTTTCCTCACTGACTCTGGATGACTGCATGACGATGTATGCAAGTTCATTTTCCATCATTGTTTTAAAATGGATGGCCTTAATATCGTATTCTTTGAGAGCGAACTTCAGCTTCGACGAAGCTTCCTGGACGTGAATGTGGTGTGTCTCTTCGCTCCGAATTTGACGAATGACTTTCTCATAGAATTCCGATTGTATTTTCCTTGAAATATCGGATGTCTCATGAAGAAAAGCCAGATGGACATTGAGTGCACGTTCAAGACGACCGATGTATTTCGATTCTTTTTGGATATCCATTTTGGCGTGAACATAAGAAGCCTTATGATTCAAAAGGAATAACTGCACTTTGTTGACGGTTTCAAGCAGTTCGATTTCCTGGAGAAGCATTTGTTTCTTCACCATGAAAGACATTTCCATTTCGATTTCATTGATTCTTGATTTGATTTTCAAAGACTCGATATCATAGTTAATGTTGGTTTTGAGTTCTTTGTTAAGTTGAAGAATGGAAAGTCGATTGAGTTCGTCTTTGATTATTTTGGACGACGAGTCTCCGATTGCCTGGGCAAGGAAAGTATCTTTATCCATCAATTCTTCAAAAAGGGTCAAATACCTTTCAAGCTCTGTTGTGATCTTATTGGAGTTGATTCGATATTCTAAAAGGATCGCTTTCTTTTCTTTTTCAAATTTCTTGAGCATCGATTCAGTCCGTTTTTCGGATTGTTTTTTGATTTCAATGTATTTTTGAGCTTTTTGGTAAAGCTGTATCGCTTCTCTTAATTTGATTTTGTCATTCTTTTCTTGAGCTCTCAAAACTTCCATCTTGAGCTCTTCAAGTGATTTTTCAGGATCCTCAAAAAAATGAAGAGAATTACTGATCAAATTTGATTTTTGATTTAACTGTCTAGCTAAAACCTGATCAAACAAACTACAATATTCGTTGTTTAACAAACGAGTTATTTTTTCGTCTTCAGCTTGGACATGTTTCTTAAATACTTCAAATTGACGAATCTTATCCGATATCAATGCTTGGATGTCTACACTGGTCGGATCCGCTTCGGCACTGAACAAAAGTTGATTGTCAATAAAAAACTTCATTTCATTTTCATAAAAATGGTTGGACTTGGAAACAGTACGATTCTTTCTTTTGATAATTTGAGAAATCGAATCGTCCATATTTTTTATCTCTTCGTCAAGACTAAGGAAAAGTTCCAAAATTTCACTTTGGTGTCTGTCGAGTATTTGATTGAATTCTTTCGAAGAATCAAGAAAGTAGTTGAACAGAGATTCATTCTCAAAAATATTTTCCAAATACGTCCTTTGAAATTGATCAAAAAAGGAAGTTCTTGTTTGAATGAGAGCCTTGTTCAAGTAATCCAAGGAGTTCAAAATCTCATTTTTATCTTGGTAGTGATATTCCAGGAAGGATTGATTTTGATTTTGTGCGGACATCTCGGTATGCGAAATAATTTCCTGTCTGTCCACAATCTCATATTCCTCATGAAAGAAGAGGCTATGTTTGATTTGAGAAGCATCTTTTTTTAGTTGATCCAGTTTTTCTTCAATCTCGGTTAAATTGTTCAGTGTAATTTGTCTGTGAGTTGTTGCCCGATGAGTGATCTTCGAGTAAAAATCTTCATAAAGTTTTAATTCCTTATGAAAGGCTTCACCGACTGATTTGCGGTAGGATGTAAAATTGTCTGATTCTTTTTGGATCGATTTATCTGTCTTAGCCATCACTACCTCCTGCTAATCGTTTATAATTCTGTTTTCCTTGTCCTTTGCCTTCGCTTCTTCGGATAGAAGAAGGTCTTTTGTGGCTTTTGCTTTAAATAAGGTATCGTCATAAGCTTCCAAGTTCTTGGATAGGAGCGTTTCTTCCAGGTTGATGAAACTTTGAAGCGGTTGGTATAGAAACTCCTGATTACTTAGTAAGGCTCTGGATGATTTTTGACGATTCAAGAATTCTTCAAAGTCGGATGTATAATCCGTGGTGATATTCAAATACTGAGTTAAGAACTGCTCTTCAGCTTTCGAAATGTTTTGATACATTGCAAGATAGTCCGAAGGCAAACGATTTTTGATCTCATCCATTTTCGCAAGCAATTCTGGCCTTGAAGAAAATTTCTTTTCTTCGATTTTCGTATAATCTGCAAGCAATTGAGATTTTTTCTCGGTAACCAAGGCATTCTTGTTTTCACTCAACTGTCTTAGTTTTTCATCATATTTAAGTGGAATGTTTTGAAGTTCTTTCTCAAGAATCGATAAAGAAACTTGCAATTGTTCTTTTTCCCGATCTTCCATTTTAGATATTAGATAGAACTCTTCATCTAAATTTTCAGATAATATTTCGAGTATGTCTTGATAAGCTTTTTCGAACAGTCTAGACTTGAGATGCAAGGCGTGTTGCTCATTCAGGTACGCTTTTTCTAACACACTAAGATCCTTTTTCAATTTTGATTCGGTACTGAGAATCAGCTTCGAAATTTGTTTTCTTACGAACGATAGTTTCTCGGTTTCTTTTTCTAGTGAGTTCACATATACTGTGTTAATTTTTTTGACTTCATCTTTGAATGAAGATTCGATGTCATAAGCTTCTTTTGAAAGTTCTTTGGATTGACGGGTACGGTGTTTGTCAGATTTCACCGCATAAAATATGAGTCGGTCATATTCTTGGTTGATGATTTTTTGGATTTTTTCAGCTTTTTCCTTTGATTTTTGAATAAAGATGACATCATTTTCCAATAATTCTTCTTCAAGAACATCCATCGATTCATTCAATGATCTGAGCAGATGTTTTAAATTGAGAATTTGTTCAATCAAATATGTATTCAATGGTTTGACATAGTGTTTAGGCTTCTTGTGAGAAAAAGAGGTCTTGACGTTATGGATGAGAATGACGGTTTCTTCAAATGCCTTATCAATGAAAGTTTTGAAGTTTGATAACTGATCAAGTTGATTGAATTCAACAAGCAACGATTCAAGTTCTGATTCAACTTCATCAAAAGCTTTCATCAATCGGTAACCAAAGAATTCTTGATTCTCAAAATAGGATTTGAGTACGCTGACATTGGATTGATCAAGCAAGACAAGACGCTGTTTGAAAAGCACCATGAAAGGATCGATAATCGAATCGATTCTTGATTTCGCTACATAGAATGGATGATGGATTAGCTTCGTTGCCTGCTCGTTAAGCTTAATCTTATTCTTCAGTTGATTTTCATAAGCAGTGATGATTTGTGAACGCATATACTCTAGATAGTGTGCATAGGTTCTGGAAGAAGTAGAAGATTCGACCTCATTGACGATTTGTTCAGTTTGGACGCGATTGTAGTCAATTAGTTTTTGAGAGTGTTGAAGGAAATCAATGACTTCTTTACTACCCGTTTCTTTCTTATCCTTATAAACGGACTCTTCTTCAAGATATCTAGTCGCATATAGATAAGCGAGTCTGTTCGACTCAGAGCGCATTGCTTCCAAAGTCATGAGATACTTGGTGTCATTGAGTTTGATTTCATATTCAGTTTTGGATCTGGATACGGATAAATTCTTTTCAAAGGAAATTCGGTGAACTTCTTGCTCAAGGACCGAGATCTCCTTTAAATATGCCGCTTTAGCTCGGAAGAAGTCAAAATTCTGTCTTAATTGACCGACTTCCCTTTGAATTCTAATGTATCCATAGTCTTTCTCAAATCGGTTTATAATCTTTGCGTGGTTCGATTCATGTTGCGATATTGCAAAGAAATGATCGTCTTCGATGGATCGGATGTACTTATCGTAGTCGCCCTGAATTTCGGCGTTTTCCATTTGTTTTCTTACTTCAGCTATTTCCAAATGATTCTGTGATTCAAGCGTGATAATTTCTTTACTGAAATAATCAATTTTAGAAATCAATTCGGTCAGATTTGAACAAACGTTACTTACCCGAACCATTAAATTAATTCGATAATCTTCCATTGCTTTCGCATCTTGAGTAATGTATTCCACTTTGGCTTCTGCAAACTTAGAATTGAATACAATCAAGTCTGACAACAAGTTATCAAGTTCATCGAAAGATTCATTGACATAGAAGGAAAAATTGGAATAAAGAATGATGCTGTTTTGGAAAAACATTGCTGGCATCATGTACGCAAGTTTAATTTCCTCGACACGTTTAAAAGAATCAATTTTGATTTTCTTGATCTCGTTTTGATATTTTGAAATCAGCAGGTCAGCCATGGATTGGTTTCTTCTTAAAAGGTAATCCGCTTTATTCTGTATGATTTCATATTGCAAAATGTATTTTTCAGTAGAAACTAAATCTCCAGCTTGGTCGCTTTCAATGATTTTTTTGCCAATGATTTCTTTGGAAGTTTTAAGTTCGCTTAAAATGAGTCTCTCGAAACTGACTTTCTTCTGATTGACCTCTTTAATCTGTTTGACGAATTGATGAATGATGGTCTGATTGATGATTGTATGTGGTTTTTGTCTTTGGTTGCTGAGAGCAGTGATCCGTTCACGTTGTTTTGTATACATGTCAGTTGCACTCTTGAATAGTGCAGACATCTTGTTTTTAGTCGTTCTGAGGTTATTCAGAGTGGATAGAATCGACTCATTGACGAAACCTGTTTCATTTTTTGATTTTTCGAATAGTTCATTTGAAAGGTCAGTCAATGCGTTTCTTGATTGTTCAATCGTCCAAAGCAATTTATTTGATTGCTCTGTCTGCATCTCTTGATAATTTCTTTGAACTTCATTGAACTTCTCGGTTTCGGAAGAGATAAACTCGGTGTGAACTCGCATTTCATCGTCGATGGCATCATTGGAGGCTTGTACCATTCGCAAGAACTGCTGATAAGCTTCATTTTTTAAATCAAAAACGCTATTGATCACTTTGTCAAAAGTTTCATCTTCATTTTTTGAAGCGGATTCAATCTCAAGTCTCAAATTGTTTTCATCGAGATCAAGATGTTCAAAGATTTCTTGATACTCCCTCTTGACGTGATCGATTGCTTCGATATATTCTTCTTCTAGAGTAAGAAATCCTTTAACTTTGTCTTCTTCGATTTGTTGATATTTTTTCTCTATTTCACGAAGTGCATTCTCTTTCTCCATCAATTCTTGATAGAGTTCGTCCTCAAGGTGGGAAGAAGTCAATTCATGACTTGTTTTCTTGGGTTTATACGATTCAATTGTTTTTGATATGATATCGCCTAGTTTTGCCAATTTTCCACCTCCTAAAAAATACTACAAATTCATTATAATATAGATGCGTGTTTTATTCAACTCAAGAACAAAAATAAATCGGATGATTTTCCTTAAAAATTTGGTATAATAGACAAGAGGTGTTATGTGTATGGACAAACGGATTATCGCAAACAATCTATTAATCGACGACGAAATGGAGGCCACTTTACGGCCTAGATTTTTTCAAGAATACATCGGACAAACCAGTGTCAAGGAAATGATTCAGGTTGCAGTAGAAGCCGCGAAAAAAAGAAATGAATCTCTTGATCACGTTCTTCTATACGGACCGCCAGGATTGGGTAAAACTACCTTGGCTCAGGTAATCGCCAATGAACTAGGTGTCAACATCAAAGTTGTCTCTGGACCAACGGTAGAACGGACAGGCGATCTGGCAGCGATTTTGACTTCACTAGAACCCGGCGACGTACTTTTCATCGACGAAATCCATCGATTGCCTAAAATTGTAGAAGAAATCCTCTATTCATCCATGGAAGACTTTGTGATTGACATCGTCGTTGGAAAAGATTCTGGCGCAAAGTCGATACGCGTTGATTTACCGCCATTTACCTTGATTGGTGCGACAACGAGATTCGGAGATTTGACCGGTCCTTTGAGAGACCGATTTGGCATCGTACACAAACTAGAATTCTATACAGACAACGAACTCGAAACCATTTGTAAAAGAACATCTGAAATCTATGAATGCCCTAGTGAAAATCTAGCAGTTATCGAACTTGCAAAGCGAAGCAGAGGAACACCTAGAATTGTCAACCGACTTTTTAGAAGAGTTCGAGATTATGCTGATATTCTCGGCGACGGAACGATAACGCTTGATATAACGAAGCTTGCACTCGACAAATTGAAAATCGATGAACAAGGGTTGGACAGAAAAGATCGAGAGTATCTTCTCTCTATCATCGAAAAATATCACGGAGGTCCTGTCGGACTGGAAACCATCGCAACCTCGATTAGCGAGGATCCATTAACACTGGAAGATGTATATGAACCTTTCTTGATTCAAAAAGGATTCATTAGCCGTACACCAAGAGGTAGAGTGGTGACGGAAAAAGCGTACAGACATCTTAAAAAAGGTTATCAAGGAACGTTATTTCAATGATGAAGACAGATGATTTTGATTATAAATTGCCCGATGAATTGATTGCACAAACACCACTAGACAAACGTTCTTCATCAAGATTGCTCGTGTGTAGAAGAACCACGTTTGACGTATTACATAAAGAATTTCATCATCTCCCGAGTTTTCTTCATGAAGGCGACGTACTCGTCCTTAACGACACAAAAGTATTACCAGCTCGATTAATCGGAGTGAAAGAATCGACGCTCGCTTCCATCGAAGTGTTGTTATTACAAGAACGTGGAGATCACATCTGGGAAACGCTCGTCAAACCTGCAAGAAGAGTTCATATAGGAGACATCATTTCCTTTGGCGATGGCTTACTTAAGGCAAAATGCGTTAAACTTGGCGAGGAAGGAATTCGTCATTTCGAAATGATCTATGAAGGGATATTCATAGAAATCCTAGATCAATTGGGCGAAATGCCACTTCCGCCTTATATTCATGAGTACCTGTTGGAAAAAGATCGCTATCAAACGGTCTATTCCAAAGTGCTAGGTAGTGCAGCCGCGCCTACTGCCGGGCTACACTTTACCAATGAATTATTAAAAGAAATTCAGTCCAAAGGGATTGAAATCGTATATTTGACTCTTCATGTTGGCCTAGGTACCTTTCGACCTGTCAGTGTCGAAGATGTAACCAAACACAAAATGCATAGTGAATTCTATTCGTTCTCCGCTTCGGTCGCAAAGATATTAAACAAAGCAAAAGAAGAAGGACGAAGAATTGTCTCCGTTGGTACAACCACCACAAGGACGCTAGAAACGTTATACAAAAAATTCGGACGTTTCGAAGCAGACTCCGGTTTTACAGACATCTTTATTTATCCGGGCTTCGAGTTTAAGGCAATCGATGCATTAATCACTAATTTTCATCTACCTAAATCGACACTGATGATGCTCGTTAGTGCATTTGCGACGAAAGACATCATCATGCACGCATATTCAGAAGCGATTAAGGAAAAATATCGATTCTTCTCGTTTGGCGACGCCATGTTCATCTATTAAAAAACCAGGAATTTTTTCCTGGTTTTTCTTTGAAAAGATCAATCTTAAAACAAAAGCAGATGATTATGAAATATTTCTTGTTAAATATGGAATAAAATTACATAAATAATATGAAAATTACAAAAACCGTTTGACAAAACGAATGAAAGCGTTTATAATCAAAGAAAAAGCAGTAATTATATGAAAGAAAATTACACATTTCATCAATGAGGTGTCATAAATGGTTAAAAATAAAGACATTGCAGCAAAGGCTGGCGTATCAGTAGCTACCGTTTCCAGGGTCATGAATCAAAGTGGCTATGTCAAAGAAGAAACCAAAGAACTGGTAATGCAAACCTATGGTGAACTTGCGAATGAAGATAAAATATTAGGACAGTCCATCTCAACACAAAAAGCAAATATCATCGGCATTGTCATTCCTGACATCTCAAATCCTTTTTTTGGTGAAGTCATTAAAGGGATTTCAAAAATAGCGGATCAATACTCTGCAAGCCTGCTGGTATGCAACACCGAAGAACAACTAGAAAAAGAATTAAAATATCTTACTCTTTTTAAAACGAATAATATCATCGGACTGATTATCACTCCGAATACTGATCAAGTTGGTTATAACTCGAAGTACCTTTACCAGCTTGAAGAGTTAGGCGTTCCAGTCGTTTTGCTCGATAGAGGCATCAACATTTCTCATTTCAATTCCGTATTCGTCAATAATCTATCCGGTTCCTTCGATGCGGTGAACGCATTGATTAAAGAAGGACACAAGGATATTGCCATCATCTCGGGGCCAATGTCTTCAAAACCAGGTAGAGAGCGTTTCTACGGTTATGAAAATGCCATTCGCAGCAATAACATGTCAGTCAATCAAAATTACGTGTTTTATGGTAATTTCAAACTTGAAAGTGGATATGAAATCACAAAAAAAATTCTAAAACTTGAAAAACGTCCCACAGCTATATTCGCTGCCAACAACATGATGGCGCTCGGATGTGTCAAAGCGTTAATAGAAAACAAAATGTCGATTCCAAAAGACATGGCATTCATCAGTTTTGATGACGTTGATATGTTTGAAATCATGAACTTGAACATCTCAACCGTATCGAGACCAACCGATTTGATGGGCGAAGTCGCGGCTGAAATGCTATTTGACCTGATTGAACGAAAACAAGTGAAAAGCAAAGCGATTAAAGAAGTGCTCCTAGAAACCAAACTCGTCCTCAGAGGATCTGAAAAACTTATTGCAAAATAAGGAGACAAGAATGAATAAAATCGAGATCGAAGAAATCGTTAGAAAAGAAATCGTACAAAGCGTCCTGAAAAACCAGGATTTTCTTGTCGTAGGAAACTGGAAGATGAATAAGACAAAACGTGAAGTCAATGAATTCTTGGATGAAATCTCAAAAGCTGATCTTGGCACAAAAAATACGATTGTGATCATTCCGCCAAGCCCCTATCTATATCTATTCGAATCGAAACTTCGTTACACTAGAGTCTTCTACGGAGTCCAAAATTTCTATCCAAAAGAAAACGGTGCTTTCACAGGCGAGATATCCATCACAATGGCTCGAGATTTTGGCAGTAAATATGCAATCATCGGTCATTCCGAAAGAAGAAACATTTTTAATGAATGCAATGACTTCTCAGCGAAAAAAGTCCTTTCTTCGATAAAAAATCAAATGAAACCAATTCTATGTATCGGTGAGTCCCTCATCCAAAGAGAAAAAGAAGATTATAAATCCTTTTTGAAAACTCAGATTAAAGAAGGCTTATCCTTGCTTGATGAGTCCCTCCGTTCCAAAGTGATTGTCGCTTACGAACCGATTTGGGCCATTGGGACTGGCGTAACCGCAACACCCTCACAAGTGGAAGAAGTACACATGTTTTTAAGAAATTATCTCATTGACGAATATGGATTTGAAACCGGAAGAAAAATTCCATTGCTGTATGGTGGATCCGTCACCGCCGAAAACGTCAAAGAACTTGCACTTGCGCAAAGCGTATCCGGATTCTTGATTGGCGGCGCTAGTTTAAGTGCAAAGACACTCACTCAAATCAATGATATTTTAAACGGGAAATAAAATACGAAAGAACCATCTGTGAAAGGAGGGAGAACATTGGAAATCAACAACTTGGATAAACTTGCCAAAATGGTAACGGATAGCATCCTCGAAAAAATCGATCAATTGCCATCTGCGAATCAAAAAACAGCTTCCAGTTCAATTAAAAAATCGAAATCCATCCTGATCATTCTCCCTGAAAACACGATTGGATTCTCCCAGTATCATTCATACATCAGAAAGAATTATTCAGATGGACCAAGCTATTTGGTATTCAACGATCACTTCAACAAAACGCATGAAAAAGAAATAAAAGATCAGTACAATACAATCAATTTCGATTTAAAAAACCCTGAATTTCTATCGCTTCTCAATAGTGCAGGCACTCTCTTGATTGTCAGCCCCAAAGTATCTCAGATGAAGGCGATTACTGAAACAAATGATTCTGAAGACATCAATCACATCATTTTAAATGGATTGATGACCAATCAGAACATCGTATTTTTAATCAATTCAAACGCGACTGTCTTGGCGAAGATTTCATCGACGATCACTCTCTTAGAAAATATGGGAATCTCCATTATAAACATACAGAATAACCCGGATAAAGTGATTGACGCAAACATCTTGATTACAGAGCGATATGTCATGGATATGAAAAAACAAGGACTTAAAACATTGCTATTGAACAAACGTCAAGTCATTACGCCACTCGCAAAAGACAAGTTGAGCGAGTACAAGATAAAAGTTGAATTTATTGAGGAGGCAAAACAATGAGTACAAACGATCTAATCAAAAAATTGACTGCCGAAATGGAACAAAAATACGGAAACAATAAAGCAACCTCTCAAACTCCAGTCCAGACTCAAGCCCCAACCGTTTCAAGAGTTCCCAACGTCAAATCGAATTACATTGGGATATATGAAAACGTTGAAGATGCCATTCACGCCGCAAAAGAATCTCAAAAACAACTGATAAAACTATCGATGAAAAAGAGAAATGAGATTATAGCATCGATGAGAAAAGCAAGTCTTGAAAACGCTGAAAAACTTGCAATCTTGGCATATGAAGAAACAGGCATGGGCAGAGTCGAAGACAAAATCATCAAAAATGTGCTTGCGGCTGAGAAAACACCCGGTACAGAAGATCTATACGCAACGACATATACTGGGGATGATGGAATGACATTAGTCGAAATGGCCCCCTATGGAGTCATTGGTTCGATTACACCCTCGACAAACCCCAGTTCCACAATCATCAACAACTCGATCAGCATGGTAGCTGCAGGAAACGGAGTCGTATTCAATCCTCACCCTAGCGCAAAAAGAGTCACTTCAGAGTCCATTTCGATACTGAATAAAGCAATCCATGAAGTGGGCGGTCCGAAAGAATTGCTGACAGCGCCACTGAATCCAACGATAGACTCCGGAAAAGTCATCATGACCCATAAAGACATCAGAATTCTCGTCGTTACAGGCGGAGAAGGGGTTGTCTCAGTCGCAATGAAAAGCGGAAAAAAAGTGATAGCTGCTGGTCCTGGAAATCCTCCGGTCATCATTGATGAAACAGCAAATATTAAAAAAGCCGCAAATGATGTATTTCGCGGAGCCTCTTTTGATAACAACATCATCTGCATCGCTGAGAAAGAAGCATTCATTCTAAACAGTGTGTATAACGAATTCAGAAACGAAATGATCAAGAATGGTTGTTATGAATTAAAACGCCATGAAATTGATATCGTCACAAAAGAAGTATTCCAAACCAATGAACAAGGTAAAACCGTTGTAAACCGAAAATATGTTGGAAAACCTGCAATAGAAATCTTAAAAGCTTGCAAAATCAATTCTCCTCAGGACATTAAACTGATTATTGCAGAAGTCCCAGAGACACATCCTTTCATTACCGTTGAAATGTTAATGCCTGTTCTTGGAATGGTTCGAGTCTATTCCATTGACGAAGCCATAGAAAAAGCGGTCATCGCAGAAAATGGAAATCGTCATTCCGCGATGATGCATTCGGAAAGCGTAACGAACTTAACGAAAGCAGCCAGAGCGCTTGATACCTCTATTTTCGTTAAAAACGCCCCATCCTTCGCTGCGCTTGGCATCGAAGGAGAAGGATTCACTACTTTAACGATTGCAACGCCGACCGGAGAAGGATTGACATCCGCAAGAAGTTTTTCAAGGATTAGAAGATGTACTTTATCAGGTGCTTTCAGAATTGTATAATCAAACCATCACAAGGAGTGAAATTTATGCCTTCAAACTATATCGATAGAATTAAAGAACAAGGCATTGTCGGTGCCGGTGGAGCCGGTTTTCCGACACATGTAAAACTAAATAGCACTCCTGAAATCGTGATTGTCAATGGTGCGGAGTGTGAGCCTCTATTAAGGGTTGATCAACAATTGATGGAATTCTACGGCGAAGACGTTGTCGAAGGACTGAAAATTGCCTTAATCCAAACCGGCGCTGAAAAAGGTGTCATTTGTTTAAAAGGAAAACATCATTCTGCAATTTCAAATCTAAAAGAATTGACGAAAAACGACAAACAAATCGAGATCAAAATCATTAAAGATTACTATCCTGCAGGAGACGAGCAACAACTCGTTTATGAAGTCACAAAGAAGATTGTACCTTTAATGGGTATTCCACTCGATGTCGGAGCCGTTGTCATTAACGTCTTAACGGCGATGAACATCGCAAGAAACGTCCCTGTGACAGAAAGAGTCATTACAGTCACCGGAGAGGTCAAAAATCCACAAACATTGATTGTTCCAATTGGTACTTCGTTTCGAAAACTGATCGAATTCTGTGAAGGACCCAGAGATGAGAGTCGTTACAGCATGATTGTCGGAGGTCCGATGATGGGACATGTCGAAGAAGACTGGGATGCACCCGTCACCAAACTGACTGGGGCAATCATCATCCTACCAAAAGAACATCATCTTATCGCGAAAAAAACGAGAAAAACACAGACTGACTTACAACTGACGAAAGCTATTTGCTGCCAATGCAGTTATTGTACAGATCTATGTCCGCGAAATATCAATGGGCTCAATACAGAACCTCACAAAGTAATGAGAGGTCTCGCAAATGAAGATCCAAGCGCCCTTGGCGCAATCTCGTCCGTTGTATCTTGCTGCGACTGTCAATTATGTAGTCTCTATGCATGTCCAATGGATCTAGACCCTGGGAAAATTACCAATATGGTGAAGCAAAGTTTACTGAAAAAGGGCGTAAAGACAGAAAAAATAATCCCTCATGAAGTCGATTCGTTACGAGAAAGCAAACTCGTTCCGACAAAACGTTTAATCGCAAGACTGGACTTATCAGATTATGATGTTCCGGCACCGCTGAATCAAACACTATTTGAATCGTATTCAGTGAAGATATTGTTAAAACAACATATTGGCGTGGTTGCTTCTCCTTTGGTTTCCCAAGGAGATACCGTAACAAAAGGCACTTTAGTTGGTTCCTGCGGTGATTTGTTAGGTGCGAACATCCATGCGAGCATCAGTGGTAAAATCATCTCAGTAACACCAGATTATATCGAAATCAAGGCTTAAGGAGAAACGATATGGAAGCATTAGGTATGATAGAACTGAACAGTATCGCCAGAGGGATTGAAGCTGGAGATGCCATCATAAAAACAGCTGAAGTCAAACTGGTAGGCGCATACGCCTCTTGTCCAGGAAAATATGTCGTCATTGTCCGCGGGTCTGTTTCTGCAGTGAAAAGCGCAATCGAAGTTGGCGCAAAAACAGCAGGGAAGTCACTTGTCAAAGACATTATGATTCCCAACCTTCACGACCAAGTATTTAAAGCCTTAAGCTGCACGACTGAAATCGTCCCAAAAGGGGCGGTTGGAATCATCGAAACTTATTCACTCGCAACAGCGGTATTGGTTTCAGATGCAGCTGTCAAAGCAGCGGATGTCGAACTGCTGGAAATCAGACTAGGACGAGGGCTTGGTGGAAAAGCATTTACAATTTTAACCGGGGACGTCAGTAATGTCAGAGCAGCGGTGGATGCAGCAATAGAAGCAAGTCAAGATGATGGATTGCTTGCGCATACCGCAGTCATTCCAAGGATTAGTAAAGAAATGTTACAAACACTATTATAAATTTAAAAGAGAAAGGAGAACATTATAATGAAAGAAGCATTAGGATTGATTGAAACCAGAGGATTTGTAGCCGCTGTTGAAGCTGCAGATGCCATGGTGAAAGCCGCAAACGTCAGATTGATTGGCAAGGAAAAGTCAGGTACTGGACTTGTCGCAATCATGGTTCGCGGAGATGTTGGCGCAGTAAAAGCCGCTGTTGAAGCGGGGGCAGAAGCTGCACGTCGTGTAGGAGAATTGGTGACTTCCCATGTCATTCCAAGTCCACATGATGATGTAGAAGAATTATTAAAGCCTAACAAAGAAGTCGCAAAAGCCGCAAAAGAAACAAAGTAAAGAACAAAACAAATCAAACACTCAAATGGAGGAAAGAACAATGAAAGAAGCTTTAGGATTAGTAGAAACAAGAGGATTCGTAGCCGCAGTCGAGGCTGCAGATGCCATGGTGAAAGCCGCAAACGTTAGATTGATTGGAAAAGAAAAATCAGGTACTGGACTTGTCGCAATTATGGTCCGCGGAGACGTTGGCGCAGTGAAGGCAGCCGTAGAAGCTGGTTCGGAAGCTGCACGCCGTGTAGGAGAATTAGTGACTTCTCATGTCATCCCAAGACCACATGATGATGTCGAAGAAATGCTTAAATCTTTAAAAGACACAAAATAAATATCATTAAAAAAATGATATAGGAGGAAAACAAAATGAAAGAAGCATTAGGACTCATTGAAACCAGAGGATTCGTCGCTGCAATCGAAGCCGCTGACGCGATGGTGAAAGCCGCAAACGTCAGATTGATTGGAAAAGAAAAATCAGGATCTGGACTCGTCGCAATGATGGTCCGCGGAGACGTTGGAGCAGTGAAAGCTGCGACTGAAGCCGGGGCAGAAGCTGCACGTAGAGTTGGTGAACTGGTCTCAGTTCATGTGATTCCAAGTCCACATAATGATGTTGAAGAACTCATTAAAGGCGTATTGTAATAAAATTGAAAATTGAAAAGAGTTGAAACTATGGAATTAGATAAACTTATCGATAAGATTGCTGAAGAAATATATCGTAAGATTGCAAAAGAAAATAATGGAGCGTCTTCAACTCCTGTAAGTGACAACCGTGACATCGCATCAATGATTGACCATACGCTTTTAAAACCAGAAGCAACGGAAGCAGATATCAGAAAAGTATGCGCAGAAGCGATTGAATATAAATTCAAATCCGTCTGCATCAACACTCATTATGTATCCCTCGTTTCTCGTCTTTTGGCAGGTAGCGGCGTCTTGACTTGCTGTGTCGTTGGATTCCCCTTAGGCGCATCCTCGACGAGAGCGAAAATCGACGAAACTTACGATGCTTTAAAAAGTGGTGCACACGAAATCGATATGGTTATCAATATCGGTGCATTGAAGTCAGGAGACTGGAACACGGTAAAAAAAGACATTGAAGGCGTTACTTCTGCGTGCAGAGGAAGAGCCATCGTCAAAGTGATTTTAGAGACTTCGCTTCTCAACGACGAAGAAAAGATCAAAGCTTGTACCATTGCAAAAATGGCTGGAGCGGATTTCGTTAAAACATCGACGGGATTCAATACCGGAGGAGCCACCATCTCTGACATCAAATTGATGCGTGAAGTGGTTGGACCCAAAATGGGCGTCAAAGCTTCCGGTGGAATCAGAGACACCGAAACAGCAAAAGCAATGATTGCAGCTGGTGCGAATCGAATTGGAACCAGTTCAGGAATTAATATAGTCAAAGGTACAAAACCTTCGGCAGGCACTTATTAATGCCTAGAAAAGAGGAAATTATATGTATGCCGCTAGAATAATTGGAACCGTTGTGTGTACACAAAAGGATCCAAGCATGAATAGTTTAAAAATGCAGGTCGTTCAACCTGTCAACATCGTTACCTTTCAAGACGAAGGAAAACCAGCAGTCGCGATCGACGCGGTAGGAGCTGGATATTCAGAACTCGTATTGGTTGTTAGCGGTAGTTCAGGAAGATTGACAGAACTGACAAAGAACAAACCCGTGGATTCAACCATCATGGCCATTATTGACTATGTCGACATTGAAGGCAAGAACGTCTTCAGTAAACACAAAGAGGAGTCTAAATAATGAAAATTGCAATTGGTTGTGACCATGGTGGCTTTGAACTGAAAGAAAAGATCAAAAAGTATTTGTCTGAAGACTTGAAAATCGAGTTTGAAGATTTTGGTACTTACAATAAAAATCGGTGTGATTATCCAGATTACGCTTTCTTGGTTGCGCATTCGGTTTCTTCAGGAAAATCCGATTTTGGAATCATGATTGACGGAGCTGGAATTGGGTCTGCAATGATGGCAAATAAAGTACCGGGCGTTTTGGCAGCTTGTGCAAATGAAGTTTACACCGCACATAACGCAAGAGAACATAATGGTGCCAATGTCTTAACGCTTGGTAGTATGGTCATTGGTGAAGGCGTAGCGAAAGAGATCGTTAGAGTCTTTTTAACGACGAAATTCGAAGGAGAACGCAATCTTCAAAGAATCAAAAGCATTCTAGACATCGAAAAAAGACTTTACATAACGAAGGAGTGAGATTATGCAAATAGCTAGAGTTATTGGTATGGTTACTTCGACCGTAAAAGTCCCGGATTTAAAAGGTGTGACACTCCTAGTGATTCAACCTGTTAATACATTATATGAGTCACTAGGAACACCGATTGTCGCCGCAGATCGCTTCGGTGCAGGTGTAGGAGAATACGTATTTTATTCTACCAGCAAAGAAGGAGCGATGAATCTTCCGATTCCGACTGCTTGTGCAGATGCAGGGATCGCCGGAATCATCGATAGCATCGCAATCGTCAAAGAATCTTAACGGAGGTGAATGATATGCAACTTGCAAAAGTCATCGGGACTTTAGTCTCGACACATAAAAACGAAATGTTAAAAGGAAAAAAACTGCTATTCGTTCAACCGTTGGATGATCGACTGGTTCCTTTTGGAAACGAAATGCTTGCGGTTGACGGTGTCGGTGCCGGTGTGGGTGACGTCGTTATCATTCTAAATGAAGGCGGATCCGCGCGTCTAATTACCAAAGCGAAAAGTCCATATGCCCCGATTGAAGTCTGCATTGCAGGCATTGTTGATTCAATTCAAACCGATGATCACTATGAAGTCTTAAAATAAAGTGAGGATCTTATGAAACTACTTGACAGAATTGTGTTCCAAGCCAAACAGGACATTCAAACCATCATCTTAGCTGAAGGTAGAGATCAAAGAGTGATTGAAGCCGCAAGAGAAATTCATTCTCAAAAAATCGCAGAAGTCATCGTATTGGTCAATCAAGTGGATGCTTTAGAAGAAATCACAAAACTTTCGAAAGAAGGCATTCAAGTCATCATTGTCGAACAATCACCTAAACTGAATACTTATGCAAAGCTGCTTTTCGAACTCAGAAAATCAAAAGGGATGACAGAAGTGGAAGCCAACCAATGGGTGAAAAATACCATTTATTTTGGTGTGCTGATGATGAAAAACATGGAAGCTGACGGAATGGTCGCAGGGTCCATGACTTCAACAGGAGATGTATTAAGACCGGCACTCCAGATTTTAAGAACGGCTCCCAACGTCAAACTTGTTTCATCGTTTTTCTTGATGGACATTCCTGATGCGAGAGGAATCAGCGCACATGAATATGCTTTTTCAGATTGTGGGCTGGTTGTCAATCCAAACGCCGAAGAACTATCAGAAATCGCAATTCAAACGGCTAAATCTTTTGATTATCTAACCAAAGAAGAACCGAGAGTTGCCATGCTATCCTTTTCGACTTATGGCAGTGCGAGTGGAGATTTAGTCGACAAAGTAGTCCAAGCAACCAACATTGTAAAAGATCGTTATCCCAATCTTAAGGTGGATGGCGAGCTTCAATTGGATGCGGCCATCGTACCTTCAGTCGCTAGTAAAAAAGCTCCAAACAGTCTTGTCGCAGGTCAAGCGAATGTTTTGATATTCCCGGATTTGCAGGCAGGTAACATTGGCTATAAACTTGTGGAAAGAATGGCACATGCCGATGCTTATGGACCTATAACTCAAGGTCTTGCTCGACCGGTCAACGATTTGTCAAGAGGATGTTCATCTAAGGATATCGTCGCTGTTGCGGCAATTACTGCACTTCAATCCCAACAAAACAAACAGTTATAAGTTTGAAAAGAATGACTCTATTAGAGACTCATTCATCCATCAGGTTTCCATGATTGGATGTTTTTTTCAATGCGTTTGAATAACACATTGAGTAAAATTTAGAATATAAAATTGAAAGAGGTTCATAAGCACAAAATGGGGAATGTGTTTATGAACCTCTTTTAAATGATTCGAAAAAAAAAGGCTGATGATCAGCCTAAATCTTTGAATAACTCTAGTGGTTTGATTTTTTTCATTGCGTAGAGGAAAGGCGTATCTAAAAGGGCAACCATCAATTTAATCAGATACGTACTGATGGCAATTTCAATCACGCTTTCGAAAGGCATTGTTCCTAAAAAAGCAATGGGAACGAATATCATTGTATCAACGGCTTGAGAAAGTATCGTTGAACCATTGTTTCTAACCCATAGCCACTTATTTCCTGGCAGCTTCGATTTAATCCACTGAAACAAGGTAACGTCAAGTAATTGAGAGACGAGGAATGCAACCAAACTACCGATGATTAGACGAACCCAAAAACCAAAAATAATCGAAAGAGGTTCTTGACCAAAATCGTCGGGACCGGGTGTAAACAGAAGCATCATTTGCATTACAATCAAGGTTGCGATCAAAACATAAAATCCCATTAGGACCGCTCTTTTAGCTTGTTTTTTACCGTAAATCTCATTCAACGCGTCAGTTCCTAAAAATATGGTTCCATACATAATGTTTCCAAGCGTTGCACTCATTGTGAATAATTCAATACTTTTGATGACTTGGATGTTCGCGATAATCGTCGCGATACCTACCCAGACAAAAATGCCTGTTTTTCCGAATAATTTGTACATACCCATCATCAAAAGAAAATTGGTTATGGCAAAAAGAAGCCATAGTACTTCGTTGCTCATGTGAAAATCCTCCTAGTTTTGATTACGCAGGATGGTTTCGAACTGCGACTTGCGATACTATTATATCAAACTGAACTTAAAATTCAATTAAAAGTCGATTTGAATTGTAAAAATCACCAAAAAGAGGTAAAATAACGTTGACATTTCAACATTATTTGGAGGATTTTCATGGAAAAAAAAGTATTGGTGGAAGTATCTGCACGCCACGCCCATTTATCAGCTCAAGATTTAGAGACTTTATTTGGAAAAGGTGCCCAATTGACATTCAAAAAAGCTTTATCCCAACCGGGACAGTTTGCGTCCAATGAACGTGTTACCGTTGTGGGACCTAAAAAAGAACTTGTAGGAGTTTCAATCCTTGGACCGTTGCGTAAAAGTACCCAAGTAGAAATTTCTTTGACAGATGCTAGAAGTATCGGAATCAACGCCCCGATTCGTGAATCAGGAGACACTTTCGGTAGCGCTCCTTGTAAGATCGTTGGGCCGATGGGTGAAGTTATTCTGAATGAAGGCTTGATCATTGCAAAAAGACACATTCATCTGACTCCCGAAGATGCACAGAATTTTTCCCTGAATGATAAGCAAATCGTCGAAGTCAAAGTAGACACGAAAGACAGGACTACGGTTTTCGGAGACGTCGTCATTCGTGTTAGAAGTGATTTCGCAACTGCCATGCACATAGATACCGATGAAGGAAATGCCGCTGCGATCAGCGGTGAAGTATTCGGAACGATATTATAATGATGGGATTTGGATTTGAACTGACTCACATTTGTAAGCAGTCAGGAGCCAGATGTGGCGTTTTACACACACCACACGGTGATTTTGAAACCCCAATTTTCATGCCCGTGGGAACTCAGGCAACCGTCAAAACCTTAGACGTGAAAGAAATCAATGAAGTCAGTGACGGATTGATACTAGGGAACACGTATCATCTTTGGCTACAGCCAGGAGACGACATCATAAAACAACATGGTGGAATCAGAGGTTTTATGAAATGGGATAAAGCACTCTTGACCGACTCCGGAGGGTTTCAAGTTTTTTCTCTTTCAAAGATTCGAAAAATCAAAGAAGAAGGCGTCGAATTCAGACACCATCTTTCCGGTGAATTGCTTCACCTAACACCGGAAGATTCGATTCGTATTCAAAACAATCTTGGTGCAGACATCATTATGAGTTTCGATGAATGTCCTCCTTTTTATTCTGATTACGATTACATGAAAGAGTCCGTTGATAGAACCATTCGTTGGGCAAAAAGAGGAAAAGAAGTCCATCAATTTCCAGATACTCAAGCTTTGTTTGGGATTGTTCAAGGCGGACCGTTCAAAGATTTAAGGAAGCACTCAATCGAAGAACTGATAAAAATAGACTTTCCTGGCTATTCGATTGGCGGTCTTTCCGTGGGTGAAACCAAAGAAGAAATGCTTGAAATGCTTCAGTTCTTAAATCCTTTGATGCCTTATGACAAACCAAGATATTTGATGGGTGTTGGATCACCCGACGATCTTGTGAACGGTGCGATTCATGGCATTGACATGTTTGATTGTGTTCTCCCGACAAGAATTGCACGGCACGGAACAGCAATGACTTCTCAAGGGAAAATAGTCATTAAGAACAAAACCTATGAAAGCGACATGGCCCCTCTGGATTCAAAGTGCGATTGCCATGTCTGCAAAACCTATACCAGAAGTTATTTAAGACATTTGTTCAAATCCCAAGAAATATTGGGATTACGACTGATTACATACCACAATTTGTATTTTTTAAAGAATCTGATGAAACAAATAAGAGAAGCAATCAAATCGGATCGGCTTCTCGATTTCAAGAATACTTTTTTTGAGAATTACTACGGAAAAGCAGAATCATCATCAAAATAACGAATAAAACAGCCATTCTCTCGAATTATCGAGATAAATATTCAAATCATATTGAATTCTAGGTAATTATTCCGTATAATTAATGAATAGAAGTCTAAAAGACTTTTTTAGGCAACCACAACACTTGGGGGGAAAACAATGTTTGACATTAATGATAAGTTTAATCAAAAGCCAAGCATCAAAGTCATTGGAGTTGGAGGCGGAGGAGGTTCCGCTATCAATCGAATGATTGAAAATGATGTTCAAGGTGTCGAATTCGTAGCGATGAACACCGATGCCCAAGTTTTGAAACTGTCCAAAGCAGATGTTCGCTTGCAACTTGGTAAAATGCTGACAAGGGGATTAGGTGCTGGAGCGGATCCGGACGTTGGAAGAAAAGCCGCGCTGGAGTCCGAAGACGAAATCAGAGATCTTCTTGCCGATACCGACATGGTATTCATTACTGCAGGCATGGGCGGCGGAACCGGAACCGGTGCAGCTCCTGTGATTGCGAGAGTCGCAAGAGAAATGGGCTGTTTGACGATTGGAATCGTTACGAAACCTTTTGGCTTTGAAGGAAGAAAACGTGCGAGCGTTGCTCTTCAAGGGCTTGAAGAACTCAAACCGTATGTAGATACGTTAATTGTCATTCCAAATGACAAACTTTTATACATTGTCGACAAAAACACACCATACCTCGATGCTTTTCGTGAAGTTGACAACATCTTAAGACAAGGTGTTCAAGGCATTACTGAAATCATCGCCGTTCCTGGCGTGGTCAATGTCGATTTTGCCGACGTTAAAACCGTCATGAAAGACAAAGGTACCGCATTGATGGGTATCGGTATTGCGGAAGGCGAGAACAGAGGAATCGAAGCCGCTAGAAACGCGATTCGAAGTCCGCTTCTAGAAACCTCCATCAATGGCGCTACAGATGCTATTGTCAATATCACATCCGGATATAATGCTTCACTTTATGAAATCAATGAAATCATTGAAGAAATTCAAAAGTCTTCAACGACGGACATCAACGTCATTTACGGCTCCGCAATCAATTCAGATCTTCAAGACGAAATCATCGTCACCGTCATAGCCACCGGATTCAGTGAAGATCCTATTTTCAAAGACGTCACACTGAACCGTGCAACAGAGCGTAAGGTAGAAGAACCAAAAATAGAACAAGTCTTTGAACCTAAGAAACCGCTCTCGAAAAAAGAAGAAAAGAAAAAAAATAAGAAACAAAAGGAAATAGACATTCCGATTAAACAAGAACCAGAAGAAAAAGAAGACATTCAAATTCCTTCTTGGCTCAAAGAGAGATTCAAAAAGTAAGAGACTGAATTTCAGTCTCTTTTATTTCATAAATGGATTGAAAATTCAAGCCATAAATGGTACAATTTCATTTAAAAGGAGGGATAGCTATGAGCGCAGATTTCGAAGATTTAGAAACATTGACAACCAAGATAATTGACCTGTTCAGAAGCGACCTTTCCTTTGAAGAAAAACGTGAAAAACTCGATGAATTTCATGATTTTGAACTTAGCCAATGTCTGATGGAACTGACAATGGAAGAACGGTCTAATTTCTTTCTGTTTTTCAGTGATCCAGGCGTTGCGAACATCCTTTCCCAATTAAGTGAAGACGACGTCATCCCGATTCTCAAAGAGATGGATATGACGCGTGTATCCAAAGTCATCAACGAAATGCAACCGGATGATCTCGTTGACATCATTAAAGAAATGGATGAAGAAGATCAAACATCCTATTTGTCATTAATCAACCCACATATTAGACCTAACATCAAGCAATTGATCAATTTCGACGAAACCGTCGTTGGTTCGATAATGAATACCAGTTATGTGGAAATCCGGAAATCGGATTCAATAAAACAAGCCATTAGAAAATTAGTCGATCAAGCCCCTGACGTCGAGTTCATCTCAAATGTTTACGTTACGGATCTAGGCTACTTAGAAGGCGTTGTATCATTGAAAGATCTCATCTCATCTGGAAATCGTCCCGAGATGAAAATTGAAGAGATCATGGCAACGAATTTAATTGCCTCGACTCCAGAAACAAAAAACGAAGAAGCCATCGAAATAATGAAAAATTATGACTTCTTGCTTTTGCCAATTGTAGATAAAAACTTTAAAATGCTTGGAATCGTATCTTTCGATGACATGGTCGAAGCTTTAAATCAAGAATCGGATGCCGATTATTCAAGACTAGCCGGTGTGACCGACATTACGATTGAAGAACATGAAACCATCTTTTCAACCGTTAAAAAAAGGATGCCTTGGCTTGTTGTATTGTTATTCATCAATATCATCACTTCCTCGATTGTCAGAGGGTACTCCGGCGTATTGACTGCGATTCCTACGCTTGCTTTGTTCATGCCTTTGCTATCCAACATGGCAGGTAATTCAGGAACCCAATCTCTGGGTGTGATTATCCGTCTATTTGCGAAAAGCCAACTTGACACTAGAAGTTCAGTCGTCAAACATCTACTGAAAGAGTTTCTAACAGGTGTTGTTAATGGCGTCATCATTGCGATGTTCTTATTCGTCATGGTCATCGTCATGAAGATGATATCTGGTCAGACGTTGATTGAAGTACTTCCATTTGCCGGTGTCATCGCTTTGGCCATATCGGTCGCTCTCATTGTTTCCTCTCTTGCCGGAGCTTTGGTTCCACTAGTGATGAAATGGGTAAGAATAGATCCTGCAGTTGCTTCGGGTCCCTTCATTACCACTGTCAGCGATATCACAACACTCCTCATTTATTTTGGTCTTGCAAGTTTATTGCTTGCAAGCCTACTGTAAGGGGGTGCGCATATGGAAAAACAAATCCGTCAGTTTGACGAAGACAGAGATTTTCGCCAGGAAATCATTGACTTAATCCATTCGTCCTTGCAACTTGAAAACTTTTCAAGTTTATTGGAAGAGTACCACTCTTTTGACATTTCAAATGCGATTGTTGAAATAGAACCCCAGGAAAGAATCAGTTTATTCAATCGAATCGACCTTGATTTGGCAGCGGGTGTTTTTGAGCATCTTGAAACCGATGAAGCAATCGAGTTCATCAAGGAACTCCCACTTCAACTTGCGGTCAAGATCATTGACCAAATGGATACCGACGATGCCGTCGACCTGTTACAATATTTAGAGTCCGAAGAAGAAGACTTGGATATCGTCAGTCTTTTGAGTCCAAAAAAACGAATAGAGTTGAAAAAGCTTTGGGTTTATTCGGAAGATGAAATTGGTTCTAGAATGTCGAACAGTTTCATTGAATTGACCAAATCCATGTCAGTCAAGGATGCAATGAAAAAAGTGACCATGATTGCCGCAGATACAGAATACATTTCAATCCTTTATGTCGTATCCAAACATGCATTGATTGGATATCTGAAATTGAAACAATTGATTGTGGCTAGAGCTTCTCAAACGATTGAAGAGATTATGGAAACACATCTGATTTTCGCTCATCCTCATGATGATAAAGAAGACGTTGCACTTAAAATGCAGGACTATGGAGAGTCTTCAATGCCCATCGTCGATGATTTGATGCATATGGTTGGAATTGTGACCTATGACGATTTGATGGACATCATCTCCGAAGAAAAATCAGAAGACTATACCAGATTTGCCGCTTTGGCTGGTGATGATGTCGACATTCAAACCGACACACTCCCTGTCAGAGTCAAGAAACGAATCCCTTGGCTAGTCATCAATTTATTCTTAAGTCTCATTACTTCGATTATTCTCTCTTTGTTTGGAAACAGTCTGACCGGAAGTTCTGGGGCAAGCCTGCTTGCGGCTCGGTTAGCAGTTTATCTGCCGATGATTCTAGGAATGTCTGGAAATACAGGTACGCAATCACTTGCGGTTATGATTCGCTATTTGGCGACCAATAAGAAAGAACTGTCTTTCAAAGGCATCCTGAAGTATTTATCAAGAGAGCTTGGCACAGGTATTTTTCAAGGTTTCGTGATTGGGCTTTTGGTATTCTTGATGATTCTTATTACCCATATGATTACGGGATCCGTTTCAATTGACCACTTAACATTGATGACCGCGATCGTAACCAGCGGGTCCGTATTCGTCGCACTGATACTTTCCACAACATTAGGCGCAATCGTGCCGCTGCTCATGGAAAAATTCAAGATAGACCCTGCTGTCGCAAGCGGACCTTTTATCTCTACTGTTTCTGACATTACGACATTATCGATTTATTACTCGATTGCACTCGCAATCTTATTACCGTTATATCTTTAGGAAGGGATATTATAAACTATGCTAACAGGAAAACAAAAAAGCTTTTTAAGAGCTAAAGGACAGCGATTAAAACCCGTTTTTCAAATTGGAAAAACCGGATTGACCGCTGAACTCTTAAATAGTGTTCTAGACAATCTACTGAAAAACGAACTTCTGAAGGTGTCTATTTTAGACACTTGCCCCTTATCCAAAGAAGAGTTGATCAACGCTTTTCAAGATGCGGGTATCGAACTTGCGGGTTCGATCGGAAAAACGCTTCTCCTGTACAAGGGAAATCCAAGACTTGAGCAGAAGATTACTTTACCACGATGAAAATCTTACTGACAAATGACGATGGCTATTCAGCCACAGGAATTCAACTGCTCTATCGTTTGCTTAAGCCTTATGGTGAAGTTCTTTTAGTTGCGCCACATCATCATAAAAGCGGAGCTTCCGTTTCCCGGATATTTTGGGACGAAGCCATTGTACACAAACACGGAGATCATCAATATTCTGTGGAAGGCACGCCTGCGGATGCCGTAGCGTTCGCTCTTCATGGTTTGGAATTTACGCCAGACTTAGTGGTGTCCGGAATCAACGACGGACTCAATCTGGGCGGAGATACGGTTTATTCAGGAACCGTAGGTGCTTGCATGGAGGCGTTGAAGGCGAAGAAAAAAGCAATCGCTTTTTCTGCGGATTTCAAGTATTTTGAAGCCGCAGAGCGAGAATTTGACAAGGTGATGAAATTCATATTGGATCATGATTTATTGACAAATGAATATCTTCTCAATGTTAATTTCATTACAAAAGAATTCCATGAATCCAAAGGAATTATGATTACGGATCTAGGTTTTCGACCGACCGAGCATTATTATTTAAAAAACAGCGGTTCAAAGTACTCGGGAAGACGTAAGTTTCTACCATATGAGTTTGTCGAAGGAACCGATTTATATGCCATGCATTACGGTTATATTTCGATTACACCGCTTAAATATGCAAATCAAACAGAAAAAGGGCTTGAAGAATTGAGAAGGAAGGTTCAAACGCTTGAAGAACAGCACTAGAATTTGGATGAATCTCGCAATCTACGCCGTCAATGTTATTACGGTCGTTTTGTTGATGATATTCGTTTTTGAAACCACTTTTTTGAAAATGATGTTCAGCTTATACTTAATCGTCGTCACAAGCATCTTTTCTTATCAACTTCATAAATTGACCAGAAAAAAGGAGTGATTTCATGATTTCTGACAATGTAAAAAGCATGATGAAAGAAATTTCGAATCAAACGATTGTTGCGGCAACCAAATATGTGACGGTTCATGAAATGAGAGAACTTCTAAAATCCGGAATCCATGATTTTGGTGAAAACAGAGCTCAAGATTTTTATGAGAAATATGAACTCTTGAAAGAGGAAGACATCACCTGGCATTTCATCGGGCATTTACAAACAAACAAAGTCAAAAAAATCATTAATCTCATCGATTATCTCCATTCTTTAGATCGAGAAAGTCTTGCTGAAACAATTCAAAAGGAAAGAAACGACGTTTTGAATTGTTTCGTAGAAGTAAACATCTCTTCTGAACCTTCAAAAACCGGAATGAAACCAGAAGAAGTGATTTCTTTTATTCACAATTGTTCAAAATATGATAAAATACGTATCGTAGGGTTAATGGGAATGGCAAGGCTGAATGGAACCGAAGAAGATACTTTTCTCGAATTCAAGTCTTTAAAACGTCTCCAAGAACAAATCAAAGAATTAAAATTGACGAACGCACCGATGATGTATTTATCGATGGGAATGTCGCAAGATTATAAATTAGCAATCAAAGCAGGAGCTACCCATCTTCGGTTGGGAAGCATTCTATTCAGAAAAGAGGAATCACAATGAGTTTATTCAATAAAAAACCGGTCATTGAGTCGACAGACGTTGATTTGGAAGATGTAAAATTCTATCGTGTACAAGACAGTACCGCCATCTATGATTATGCGGAAGTCATCATGCACCGAGTTCCGATTGTACTGAATTTCGATAATTGTTTGATTTCAGAAGCGAATGAAGTCCTGTTGTTCTTAACCGGAGTTTTATATGCATGTGATGGAGAAGTCGTCAAAATTCAAGATAAGATTTATTTGATGGCTCAAAAAACGGATTTGGCAGGTCCGACACTCAAAAGATTCGTTGCGGAGTATCAAAAGAAATAACATGACAGACATTGCTCACATCTTACTCGTCATCGTATACAATCTGCTCTATGTCTACTTCGTGATATTGGTCGTCGCAATCCTGCTCTCTTGGACACCGCTCATTCATACAAAATTCTATGGTTTTATCGAGAAAATCACCGATCCTTTTTTGAATATATTCAGGGGATACATCATCATCGGTCAGTTTGATTTGACCCCCACGCTTGGGATTTTCTTATATTATCTTCTTTTAACATTCATGCAACGGTTGCTTTAAAAATAAATCGCTTGTTTTACTTGATAATCAAGTGAAAATTAGTTATAATGTACTCAATAGAATCGAAGATTAGGATACGAACCGAATTGAACTACCGTTATAGAGACCAAGTGGATGGTGTAAACTTGGACGGAACAATGAGGTTTATCCCCTATGAGAGAATGGTTGAAATCGAGTAAACCATTCCGTGTGCTCGCGTTAAGAGCTTCAAGTGCCAGATTATTCTGGAACAAAGGTGGTACCACTGTTAAAATCGTCCTTGAATCAGGATGATTTTTTTTCTATTTAGGAGGAATGACTTATGGAACAAACAAAGAACTACAAAGACACGTTACAGATGCCGCAGACAGAGTTTCCAATGAGAGGAAACTTAGGTCAAAACGAAATTCTCGTCCAACATAGATGGGAAGAGATGAATCTGTATGAAAAAATAATAGAAAAGAACATCGGAAGGCCCAGTTATATTCTTCACGATGGTCCTCCGTATGCGAACGGTTCGATTCATTCGGGAACCGGAATGAACAAAGTGTTAAAAGACTTTGTTTTAAGGTATAAAAACATGTCTGGATTTAGCGCACCTTATATTCCTGGTTGGGATACTCATGGACTACCGATTGAAAACGCTTTGTCAAAAGACAAGAAAGTCAATCGGAAAGAACTTGACATTCCTGCTTTTCGTGAACTATGCAAGGAGTATGCGTTAGAACAACTCGACATTCAAAGAAAACAATTCAAACGGATGGGTGTTTTAGGTGAATGGGATAACCCTTATATTACCCTTGATCGCAAGTATGAGGCCTCTCAGGTCAGATTGTTTGGTGAAATGGTCGAAAAAGGATTGATCTACAAAGGCTTAAAACCCGTTTATTGGTCACCGTCCAGTGAATCCGCATTAGCGGAAGCTGAAATTGAGTATGCGGATGTAACCAGCCCCTCAATCTATGTGTCAATGCCTGCCAAATCAACGAATAACGTTTTTCCAAAAAACACGGAATTCATGATTTGGACAACGACACCTTGGACAATCCCTGCGAATCTTGCGATTGCTGTCGGGCCTGAAATCGAATATTCATTATGTAAAACAGAAAACCAAAAATACTATGTCGTTGCCAAAGCAAGAGTTGATGAACTAAAAGAATTGATTGGATTTGAAAAATTTGAGATTGTCCAAACCGTTTTTGGTTGGGAACTCGAAGGTATGACTTATATCCATCCTCTTTATGACCGAGTTTCGCCAATTATCTTGGGAGATCACGTCACGACCGAAGACGGAACCGGTTTAGTTCATACGGCTCCTGGACACGGTGAAGATGACTTCATTGTCGGTCAAAAATATAATTTAGATGTATTCTGCCCAGTCGATTCCAAGGGAATGATGATGAAAGAAGCGGGCGAACGTTTTGAAGGGCTATTCGTTGACGATTGTAATAACGAAGTCATCAAAGCATTAAGCGAACTCGGATGTTTGTTGAAGACAATGCATATCGTTCATAGTTATCCTCATGACTGGAGAACCAAAAAACCGGTCATTTTCCGTGCAACTCCTCAATGGTTTGCATCGATTGAGATATTGAAAGAAGATATTTTAAAAGCAATTGGAGAAGTCAAATGGTATCCTTCATGGGGAGATTTAAGACTTTCCAACATGATTAAAGACAGAGGTTCATGGTGCATTTCCCGCCAAAGAACTTGGGGTGTTCCGATTCCTGCATTTTATACAGAAAAAGGGACTGCAATACTAGATAAAGCAGTTATTGACCACATTGCGAAGATCTTCGAAGAAGAAGGCACCAATGCATGGTTCTCAAAAACCGCAACGGAACTCCTTCCAAAAGGATTTACTCATCCAGATTCTCCTAATGGCATTTTCACGAAAGAAACCGACATCATGGATGTTTGGTTTGACTCGGGGTCTTCCCATCATGGTGCGATGATTGACAGAGGGTTACCTTATCCTGCAGATTTGTACCTTGAAGGTTCAGATCAATATCGTGGATGGTTTAACTCCAGTCTAATTACAGGCGTTGCTACGATGGGCAAAAGCCCTTATAAAACATTGGTATCTCATGGATTCGTTTTGGACGGAGAAGGTAGAAAAATGTCCAAATCACTCGGGAATGTAGTCGACCCCAATAAAATTGCAAATACATTAGGAGCCGATATTTTCCGTTTATGGGTAGCGAGTGTCGATTATCAAGCGGATGTTAGAATCTCTGATGATTTGATAAAACAAGTATCCGAGTCTTACCGCAAAATCAGAAACACATTCAAATTCATGCTGGGAAATCTTTTTGACTTCAAAACAGAAGAGAATGCCGTTGCATATGAATCACTCAATGAAATTGGCCAATACATTCTTGAAAAAACGAATAAATTAGTTTCAGAATCTTTAGAAGCTTACGAAGACTTCCGTTTTGATGATGTATTCCGAAAAGTCAGCAATTTTGTCAATTTTATTTCTTCTTTCTATTTGGATTTCGCCAAAGACATTCTTTATATTGAAAAACCAAATGATCCAGAACGAAGAATTGTACAAACCGTGATTTCTTTAGTCCTAGACAAGTTATTAAAAATCTTGACTCCAATCATTCCACACACGACTTCTGAAGCCTATTCCTATATTCCTGGACATGCACTAGAAGACGTCTACTTGCAAGATATGCCAAAAGTGGAACCCTTCCATCCAGAACTCGAATCAAAATACGATGCTTTCATGGAAGTCAGGGAAGTGGTTTTAAAAGCTTTGGAGAATGCAAGAGAAAGTAAAATCATCGGTAAAAGTCTGAATGCAAAAGTCGTCGTCTATCCAAAAGACAAAACAAAGGAATTACTTCTTGGCTTGTCGTGTAATTTTGCACAAATATTCATCGTTTCAGGATTCGAAATGAAAGATGCTGGATTTGGTGCATACAAGACAGAAGAACTCTCAGTGGATGTTTTCCCTGCAGAGGGTGAGACCTGTGCAAGATGCTGGCAAATCGTGCCTCATCTTGATTCAGATGGTCTTTGCCCAAGATGTTCAAATATCTTAAATAATTAAACTGAAAGCCGATTGGGGTCCAATCGGCTTTTTCACTGTGATTAAATTGACTTATACTAGAGAATAAAGTATAATATCTTTGTTTTCACAAACGAATTCAGTCTTGTTATTCAATGTAAAAACCACCTAATTGTAAGGCTTAAAGGAGAAATGAATCATGTCTTATCCATTACCACTTGACAATCGATTTATGAACCCTTCTGGGACGGAAAGTGAATTGAACCAATTTTTGGAGAATGCACTGAATTCTCATTTCAAAACCTTATATTTATTACCTTGCTTTATCAGACCCGCAAAGGAATTCCTTTTTTCTTCAGAGATAATAATCTCTTCTGTCGTTGGTTATCCTCTGGGTGCGAATACACTTGAAACAAAAGTCTTTGAAACGCTTAACGCTGTCTTGAATGGCGCTGACGAGATAGAACTTGTCCTTAACATGTCTTCAATCTTATCTCATCGATATGACCTGGTTAAAGAAGAAATAGACCAAGTCTTGAAAGCTTGCCAGGGACAGACGCTTGGATTACTGATTCGTTTGGAATGGATGTCAAAAGCTGAGATCCTCGAACTCGCGCAACTGCTTTCAATCTCTGAAGTCCGCTTTGTCAGGAGTGCTAACACAGTGGACGAGTCAATTTCAGAACGCATCCAATGGTTGAAAGAAGCTATAAAGAATAGGAACATAGAAGTAAAATCGGCGTTGAATTCTACTAATGAATGAACTGGAAGTGAGAACTTATGAATGATCTACAATATGAAATCGTCAAAACCACTGTAAAAAAAGCACATCTTTTCCAGATATCAAGAGTGGTAATCAACAGTGTTATATTCATTCCTTTTGCCTTGATTGTTTTTTGGATTGCGGCTATCGTCCTCAATTGGATTAGCATTTCGATGATTGTCTTCATTTCTTTTTTCTATACTTTTTTAAAAGAACTGATGATTATATCAAGAACCAAAAAGACACTGATTAATCAAAGCAAGTTTTTAATGAGCAAGAACACCGATGCAACGCTTTATATTCCAATCCTAGAAAAAGTAGGCAAAAAAACATTTGTGAAATCTTCAGCCCTTTTCATTCAAAAGGACAAACTATTCTTAGAAGCTTTCCGATCAACCTATTTTTCAACCAAACCGACGGATTCAATTTCTGTTCCATATGGAAAAGACTTTGAAATAACAGAAGCTAAATTGATTCCTGAAGAACATCTAATAAAGTATTCTGGCACTTTGATGGATACGGAGTATCATTTCTATACCATCGATTTGCCGGGGCTCATCCATCAATTATCCACATTCATCACTTTCGAGAAAGGAAATTATAAAGATGTCAACACCACACAATAGTGCTTCAAAAGGAGAAATCGCAAGAACAGTATTAATGCCCGGAGATCCTCTTCGTGCAAAATACATCGCAGATACGTTTTTAGAAGACGTTGTCGAGTTCAATTCCGTTAGAAACATGTTTGGATACACTGGAACGTATAAAGGGAGAAAAATATCTGTCATGGGATCCGGAATGGGAATGCCTTCGATTGGAATTTATTCATTTGAATTATTCAAGTTCTATGATGTAGATCGAATCATTCGAATCGGTTCTGCAGGTGCCTATGCGCCAGAACTAAAACTATATGATACACTGCTCGTGAAAGAGGCTTGGAGTGAGTCGAATTTCGCCTTTGCCCAAAACGGTGAAAAAAGTCATCTCTTGAAGTCTTCGAAAGAATTGAACAAAGAAATCGAAAAAATTTCAAAGAGACTCTCGATTCCCATTGTCAAAGGAAGAATTCATTCCAGTGACGTATTTTACAAAGAAGCAAAAGATGCTCATATTGATATTTATCAAAAACATCATTGTCTTGCGGTAGAGATGGAATCATTTGCTCTATTTCACAATGCAAACGTTTTGGGCAAACAAGCGGCTTGCTTACTCACGATTTCAGATTCCCTTGTCACTCACGAAGTAACGACTGCCGATGAACGGCAGACCGCTTTTACAAATATGATGAAAATCGCACTGGAATTCGCAGAATAAAAATCAGGATGTGGACCACATCCTCTTTTTTCGGAGGATTTGCATGACAATAAAAACCATTTCTCTACCAGGACTCACCATCACATGTGTTTCGATGGAAAAATTCAAGACCATAGGGATAAGCCTTCGGATCATTGGACCTTTTGAACAACGGAGTTTGAATGATCGAGCATTGCTCGGTTCAGTCTTGCTTGGAGCTTCAAAAAAGTATCCAAATAAGCAAAAACTGAACCGAAGACTGGATTATCTCTACTCCACAGAACTACAGACATCGACGCAGAAAGTCGGACTTCAAAGTGTCGTTTCTTTTGACATGCTTCTTGTGAACCCAAAATACGTCCATCATTCTGAACATTTAATTTCAGATGGACTTGAATTGTTATCGGATGTATTGTTTCGCCCTAATTTAAGAAAAGGACTCTTTTTGAAGCATCTCGTTAAAGAAGAAATTCGGCTTTTGAAAGAAGAATTGGAAGTCACATATCATGATAAATCGGAGTATGCATTCCATTTGTTCAAGAATAAAATGTTTTCAGAAGAAATGTTTCGATTCAATCCGAAAGGAGAACTTGAATCCTTACAGGAAGTCACTTCTGAAACCCTCATGAATTGTTATAAAGAAATGATGAATTCAAATCAAAAAGAGATGTATATCATTGGGGATATCGACGCCGACGAAATCATCGATATCATCAGTAACACATTCCGTTTTGAAGAAGGCTTGCCTCAATCAAGATGGCTTGACGATGAAATCGTAAAGGAGTCCGAACCCCAGACTTATAAAGAGCATGGTGAATTGTCTCAATCAAGAATAACGATGGGGTATCGTACGAATATTCTTTCAAATCATGAAGATACGGAAGCCATGATTCTTTTCAACATTCTCTTCGGAGAATCCGACCAAGCCATACTTTTTCAAACCATCAGAGAATCACATCACCTCGGGTATTATGTTTCTTCGAGTTATTTTGGTAATAAAGGTGTTTTATTTGTTTTTGCAGGCGTTGCCAAGGGAGATGAGGATCAAACCATTCTTTTGATTCAAGATTCCCTAAAACAAATTCAACTACATCAATTAAGCGAAGAATCTCTTGACCTCGCCAAAGAAACATTGATTAATAGAATCAAGAGGAGTTCAGACTCTTTGTCCTCAGTCATTGCCCGTCACGTCATGAATATGAAATTATTCAATACGCCATATAATGAAGAAGATAAAATAGAAAAGATTTTGAAAGTAACGCTAGAAGACATCTTCCGAGTCTCTCATTCTTTGAGACTGGATACGGTTCATATTTATCAAAATCAGGGGGAAAATCATGAAAACAATCCATCTTGAACCTCTTCATGAAACCATTGTCGAATTCGTTTCGGAAAATGGATTGAATGTTAGAATTCTGCCCAAAAAAGGATTTGTTAAAACAAGCGTGTCACTTCAAATCGGTTTTGGGTCGATTGATGTCTTTGTTCGAAACTCCAATGGAGATTTCAAACTTCCAGACGGGATTGCCCACTTTCTTGAGCACATGATATTTGAAAATACAGATAAAGATATCTCAAAGTCATTTACTGAAATCGGTGCTTCAGTCAATGCTTATACCACTTATAACCGTACCGTCTATTATTTTTCTACCGCAAGTCCTTTGGAAAAAGGATTGAACTTATTGCTAGAAACCGTTTTTCATCCTGAATTTGACAGTGAACAAATAGAAAAGGAACGCAAAATCATCTCTTCTGAAATCCAAATGTATGAAGACGACTTGGAACAGTCCCTTTACTATGACACCATGAAACTGATGTATAAGCATCATCCGATATCTTCAGACATTGCTGGTACGAAAGAATCCATAGCTCAAATTAATGAGACTGTTTTAAAAACAGCATTTGACGTCTTCTATCACCCCGAAAACGCACTATTAGTCATCAGTGGCGATGTTGATACCGATTTCGTTAAAGACCTTGTCAACGCCAAAATGAGCGGAATCAACTTTGGCGTCCATCATCAAACTTCTTTACTGATTGAGGATGAACATCAATCGATAGTCTCTCCTCGTCTGTCAGTCAAGAAAGACATGATGAATTCCTTCGTCATGATTGGAATTCGTCTAGACTTGCCTTTCTATACGCCTTCACAAGGGGCGATAGAAGAAATGAAACTGTTACTCTTGATGGATAACTTCTTTTCGAAATCAAGTGAATTCTATAAAACTCTTCAAAAGCAGAAAGCAATTAACAACAATTTTGATTTTTCTGTCACTGTAGAGCCGTCCTTTGCCCACATATTATTTTTCGCGGAAACAAAAACACCGGAGAAAACGGCATCCGCAATCAAATCTATGATTTTGAAAATCAAGACGTTGAAGCTTGACGTTGAACGTTTCGTCATTCAGAAAAGAAAAATCATCGGTCAGTTTGTTCAGATTTTCAATTCCACTTCAAGTGCGAGCGCACTCGTAAGTGAATACGCGCTTAAGAACACAAGAATAGATGAACTGATTGCTTCAATTGAGTCTTTCGACATCGAAGAAATGACTCCGCTCGTTGAATTGATTCAAGAAGATAAAATCGTTGAAGTCATCTATCATTCCTAGAATCGTCCTTGAAAGAAAGTCGTTCATCGATTATAATGAATTCGTGAGGAAATTATGACAAAAATATTTCTTAATCCAACTGAAGAAGTTCGAATTCTCCAAGGTCACTCTTGGGTTTTTAACAATGAAGTTCAAAGAATGGAAGGAGAAATCGTTTCAGGTGATATTGTTTCAGTGTACTCCAACCAAGGATTATTCTTAGGGACTGGCTTTTTAAATACCTTTTCAAAGATTTTTGTAAGGATTGTGTCAAGAGAAGACGTTATTCTTGATGAAAAATATTTCATGAATGCCATCAAAGAGGCAACCAATAGAAGAGTTGAACAGGGTTATGTTAGTCATTACCGAGTACTGTTTGGAGAAGCGGATTTCGTTCCTGGACTGATTGTCGATAAATATGGGGACTATCTTTCCATTCAAGTCCTATCGCTCGGCATTGAAAAACGAAAAGAGATGTTCATTAAGATATTGGTTGAAATCTTTCATCCACTTGGAATCTATGAAAGAAGCGACCTTGAAGTCCGAAAAAAAGAAGGACTCGAACTTTATAAAGGGTGTATCTATGGCAGTGTTCCAGAGACCGTCAGAATAGAAGAAGACGGAATATTACTGGATGTTGACATTCAAAACGGCCAAAAAACAGGATTGTTTCTCGATCAGGGAACCAATCACCTGTTGGTAAAGAGATATGCCAAGAATAAAGACGTATTAGATTGTTTCTCGCATGGGGGACAATTTGCGCTTCATGCAAAACGCGCAGGTGCGAAAACCGTTGAAGCGGTTGATTTATCTAAACATGCCTGCAATCAAATAAGTCATAATGCGTCACTAAATCAACTAGAAATCAAAGTCACACAAGCGAATGTTTTTGATTTGCTTCGTGATTACAATAAATCAGGAAAGAAATTTGACCTCATCATACTGGACCCTCCTGCATTTACAAAAAGCATGTCCAAGTTGAAAGAAGCCTATTCAGGATACAAAGAAATCAACCTCCAAGCTATGAAACTACTTCGAAGCGGCGGAATTCTCGTCAGTGCTTCTTGTTCCCATTATTTAACGCCTTCTTTGTTTTTTGAAATGCTTGAGGAAGCGAAAGTGGACAGTGGAGTCATAGCTCAAATGATTGATTTTAGAATTCAAGGCAGTGATCATCCGACACTTCTCGGTTCTGAAGAAACGCTGTACCTCAAATTGGCAGTATTAAGAATTTTCTAGAATAGGAAGGAGTGATCTCATTGAAGATTCAAAAAGTCGAATTTATCAGATCTGCAGTCCAGACCAGTCAATACCCGACCGATGGTTTGCCTCAAATCGTACTTGCAGGTCGCAGCAACGTTGGAAAATCTTCATTTATCAATGCCATCCTCAATCGAAAGAAAATCGCAAAAGTATCTTCAACTCCAGGAAAAACAAGACTCGTCAACTTCTTTTTAATCAACGACCGGTTCTATTTTGTCGACATCCCGGGCTACGGGTATGCCAAAGTTTCCAAGGAAATGAAGGAATCGTTTCAATACACGATTGAAAACTATCTGGAAAATTCTCAATCCCTGACCAGAGCGATTCAACTTCTGGACATCCGTCATCTTCCCACGGCTGACGATTTAACGATGATTCATTACTTTCGTTCAAAGGGAATTCCAATCTTGTTCATTTTGACAAAAGCGGATAAGCTTTCCTCTAATCAAAGAGCTAAAAGTTTGAAAGACATCAAAGCGAAGTTAGAATGGAATCCATCAGACAAGTGGTTTATGTTTTCATCCGTCACAAAAGAGAACCAAGAAGAGATACTGGACGAGTTAGATAGTCAATTACCTCCCATTTAGAAGGTGGAATATGCTAAAAGGATATTATGATCTCATCGCTCCTCGATATGACCAAGAAATCAGCGAAATGGACAAACTTTCGATTTTTCCGTATGACGGATATTCAAATCTTCTTACTTTAACCGCGGAATATATCATAGAACATTCAAGGAGCGAAAGTGTAAAAGTACTCGACTTAGGTGTCGGAACCGCGGAATTATACACTAAATTCATTCCTGATAGAATTGAACTTTCCGGAATTGATTTTTCAAAACCAATGTTGGAAATCGCTAAACTGAAAATCCCTGACGGTTCTTTTTATGAATATGATTTTTTAAATGGATTACCCGATGGTCTACCTGAGAATAGATTTGATTTTATTGTTTCCACGTATACAATTCATCACATGAGCCTGGATGCACTCATTGATTTGATTCATCACTATCTTCGTTATTTAACCCCATTTGGAAAGATTGTACTGGCGGATGTTTTGTTTCTTGATGACATTTCAAAAAAGCAAGCCTATGAACAAAACCTCGATTCTTGGGATCACGACCATCATTATCATGTGTACAATCAATTGGTTTCGAAAATGAAGAACCATCTTTCGATGTCTTTTCTAGAAGTCAGTGAAAGCAGTGGAATCATCGTCATTGAAAATTATCATGAATATGCTTTACAATATGAAGATAATTTGGTAAAATACAAGTCAAATACAACGAAGTGGAAGAGTACACGGCACCCGGTAAAAAGCGAGTAAACGGTTGGTGAAAGTTTACCTAGGGTTTTGTGGAATGTCGCCATCGAGTAGATTGGGGGAAATCTAGTAACCCAATCCGTTCTCCGCGTTAAGGAAACGAGAGCCAGAGCAATCTGGAATTAAGGTGGTAACGCGCAAAGTCGTCCTTTTAAGGGTGACTTTTTTTAATAGGAGGCTATGATGGAAAGTTATATCAAATCAATTCGTTCAATGGTCGGAGATACCTTTATTATGCTCAATGCGACATCCGTCGTCATTGTGAACGAGAAGAACCAAGTTCTTCTTCAAAAAAGAAGCGACAATCATCTTTGGGGGCTTCCCGGGGGTCTTCTTGAACTCGACGAGTCGATTGAAGAAGCCGCCATTAGAGAAGTCAAGGAAGAAACAAACCTTGACGTTCGGCTGACAAAGTTTATTGGCGTCTTCATCAATCCATGCATGACTTGGCGAGTCACTGATAAGGCGAAAGTGTTTGCTTTTTCATTTGCGGCTGAAGTACTATCAGGAGAATTAAGAGTCAACGATGAAGAGTCACTGGAATTCAGATATTTTGATTATGATGACTTGCCACAGATTCATGCGCAAGACAACATCGATTCGATTCAAGCCTATTTTCAAAACAAATTTCATTTAGTGGAGGGTAAATCCTATGAATAAATCAATGGAACCAAAATACGATTTTAAACAAGTTGAAACGGGGAAATACGATTTTTGGTTGAAAAACAAATTATTTTCAAGTGGTGATCTTTCAAAAAAACCATTTACAATCGTGATTCCTCCTCCCAACGTTACAGGTAAACTTCATCTTGGACACACTTGGGACAATACGATTCAAGATATCATCATCCGAAGAAAAAGAATGCAAGGCTATGATGCTCTCTACCTTCCTGGAATGGATCATGCAGGGATTGCCACACAAGCCAAAGTGGATCAAAAATTAAGATCCGAAGGGATCAATCGCTATGAACTAGGTAGAGAAAAATATTTAGAAATTGCCTGGGCATGGAAAGAAGAATACGCAAAATTCATCCGGGAGCAATGGGCATCGATGGGACTGTCTCTCGATTACTCGAAAGAGCGCTTTACCCTTGATGAAGGATTGAGTGAAGCAGTCAAGACCGTTTTCGTCAAACTGTATGAAAAAGGATACATCTACCTAGGCGAAAGAATCATCAACTGGGACATCGAGGCCAAAACTGCGCTTTCAAACATTGAAATCGAGCACCAAGAAGTCAAGGGAGCTCTTTATTACTATACTTACCCATTGGTTGATGGTAGCGGTGGTCTTACCGTCGCATCCACTCGTCCTGAAACCATGTTTGGTGATACCGCATTGATGGTACATCCTCAAGATCCTCGATTTAAAGATTTCATTGGCAAGAAAGTTTATATTCCAACGACTTTAGTCGAGATTGAAGTCATTGCGGATGAATATGTTGATAAAGAATTCGGAACTGGTATCGTCAAAGTCACACCAGCACACGATCCGAATGACTTCCAAGTTGGAAAAAGACATCATTTGGATATGCCTCTATGCATGAACGAAGACGGCACAATGAATGAACGTGCTCACAAATATGAAGGACTTCCAAGATTTGAATGTCGAAAAAAAGTAGTCGAAGATTTAAAAGAACTGGGCTTACTAGTCAAGATCGAACCGATTCTACACAATGTCGGTCATTCAGAGAGAACCGGTGTCATCGTCGAACCAAGGCTTTCCAAACAATGGTTCGTTCGAATGAAAGAATTGGCTGAAAACGCACTCTCAATGAGCAAAGTCGATTTCGTTCCAGACCGTTTCGAAAAAATATTCTCCCATTGGATGGGCGACATTGAAGATTGGTGCATTTCAAGACAACTTTGGTGGGGACACCGAATTCCGGTATGGTATCGAGGAGAAGAAATCTATTGTGGAAAAACGCCGCCGACAGAACCAGGTTTTGTTCAAGATGAAGATGTTCTTGATACGTGGTTCTCGTCTGCATTATGGCCTTTTTCAACTCTAGGTTGGCCGGAAAATACAGAAGATTTCAAACGGTACTATCCGAATTCCGTCATGGTTACTGGGTATGATATCATCTTCTTTTGGGTTGCTAGAATGATATTCCAAGGCTTGGAATTTACGCAAGAATCACCCTTTGAAAAATGTGTGATTCATGGATTGATTCGAGCTACCGACGGAAGAAAAATGTCGAAATCTCTTGGCAACGGAGTGGATCCGATTGAAGTTATCAATCAATATGGCGCAGATGCGTTAAGATACTTTATCTCGACGAATTCAGCACCAGGACTGGACCTCAGATATGAAGTTGAAAAAGTCGAATCCAGTTGGAATTTTATCAATAAGCTTTGGAATATATCAAGATATGTTTTGATGAACACGGAAGACGTTCAAACAGAAGATATTCAAATCAATGAAAAAGAACTTGATTTTGCGGACAAATGGATTTTAAACCGTTTGAGTGAAACCATTTTTGAAGCCGATAAATTTTACGAATCATTCGATTTCACCGAAGCCGCTAAAATCATCTATAACTTCACTTGGAACGACTTTGCCTCTTGGTACATAGAAATGGCAAAACTGTCTCAAACAACGAGAAAGACCAAATCTGTTTTACTGACGGTATTGAAATCAATCATCAAACTGCTACACCCGATTATGCCGTTCGTGACCGAAGAGATTTATTTGTTGCTGCCACATAGTGAAGTATCCATCATGGTTTCTTCCTGGCCTACACAAAGCGAAGTTGTATATGAAGAAGCCCATGGAAAAGAGTATTTCTTTGAACTGATCAAAAGTATTCGCACGATTCGAAACGACTACAACGTATCTTACACAAAACCGATTGATCTATTCGTGAAAGCAAGCAATCCTGAAGTCATTCGATTCCTACTAGACAATAAGCATTATATCCAAAAGTTTTTAAATCCAGGGTTGTTTGATATCTCTGAAAATCCAAACATCGAAGGAGAAGTCATCTCTGTCATATTACCTGAGATGACGGTATTCATTCCTCTAGGAAAGCTTGTCGATATCGAAGAAGAAATCAAAAAATTAGAAAAAGAATTAGTGACTCTTGAAAACGAGTTGACAAGATCGAAAAAGATGCTTGAAAACACCAATTTCTTGTCAAAAGCACCTCAATCTAAAATTGATGAAGAAAAGAATAAATTAAATCAATACCTTCAGGCTCATGAAGAAACCTTGAATAGGTTGGAGGAGTTAAAGAAATAACATGTTCAATACACTGACAGAAGCGAAAGACTGGATTGAAAATTCACATCGTTTCGGAGATAAACTTGATTTGAAGAGAATGGAAATCGCCTGTGAAATCCTTGGGCATCCTGAAAGAGCCTACGCTACAATTCATGTCGCCGGGACCAATGGAAAAGGGTCTACTGCATCTTATCTCAAAAATATATTGATGGAATCAGGATACAAAGTAGGTTTATATATATCACCGTATGTCGTTAAGTTCAACGAAAGAATATCGATTAACAATGATTATATATCCGATCAAGACGTCATCATCTATGCAAACAGAATCAAAGATCTTTGGGATTTTGTTTATGAGAATCATCAAGAAGCTATTACATTTTTTGAAATACTAACATTAATGTCCTTCATTTACTTTAAGGACAAACAGATTGAAATCGGGGTCATTGAGGTCGGCCTCGGTGGTACTTTGGATGCGACCAATGTGATTACTCCGATGGTTTCAGTCATCACCAACATCTCATACGATCACATGAAACAACTCGGTGACACATTGGAAAGCATCGCTTTGAACAAACTTGGAATCGTGAAACAAAATGGAGCACTTGTCACAAGTGATCAAAATGAATCTTTATTCCCTCTTTTTGAAGAATATACGATGAAGAAAAACGCTTTGTTGAAACGTGTCGATTATTCAAAATTAAATCAGGTTGAGATTGGTGAAGTTACAAAGTTTCATTATAAGAATGAACCATATGTAGTGAAATTACCTGGCGTACACCAGGTAAAAAACGCCGCTCTAGCTATCGAAGTCATCCATTATCTTAGACCCTTATTAAAAAGAGAAATCACTGAAACCTCAGTCAAAAATGGATTGTACAATACATTTTGGCCAGGTAGATTTGAAATTTTCAATCACAACATCATTTTGGACGGAGCTCATAACACAGGTGGATTTGCATCACTAGAGGAGACAGTCAAAATCATGTATCCTGGAAAGAAAATCAAATGTCTTCTCTGTATGATGAAGGACAAAGAACACAGTAAAGTCATTAACGAACTCGATCAAATGGTAGACGAATTTCATTTTACTCAGATTGAGTACCCTAGAAGAGCGGATGCGATCACGCTTTATGAGGAAAGCAATCATCCTAAAAAAATGGTTCATGAAGATTTCAAAGAAGCAGTGGAGTCCTTAAGCCATCTTGAAAAAGATGAAATTCTGTTGATAACAGGATCTCTCTATTTTATTTCAGAAGTTCGAAAATTATTTGTTCAAGAAGGTAAGTAGTACACTAACCAAACTTAAAAAACGGAGTTTTCATTATGAAAAGTCTCCGTTTTTTTAATTAAAGAACAGTCGTTTCTGCGGTGTAATATTTACAGAAGCGAGGTGTAACATGTACACAATCAAGGAAATGCCTTTTCAAGAAAGGCCAAGAGAACGTCTGGCAATCCATGGCGTTGAAAGTCTGAGCAACGCGGAACTCATAGCGATTTTAATTCGTACAGGCTGTTCTAAATCTTCCGCCATCGATGTATCGAGCGCAATCATTCATGAAATGGATGATTTAGGGGAACTTAGACATAAAACTTTACAGGAGTTATCAAGTTTTGAAGGCATGGGACCTGCAAAAGCAATGACGATTCTGGCGGCGATTGAACTTGGGAAAAGAGTGCTGAATCCGCAGAAGGAAGTCATAAGAATTACCTCACCAAAAGAGGTATATCACCTTTTAAAAGACGATATTTCCTTATTGAAACAAGAAGTGCTCTATGTATTGTTTCTGGATTTGAAAAGCAATCTGATATCCAAGAAACAAGTTTTCGTTGGAAGTCTGAACCAATCCTTAGTTCATCCAAGAGAAGTATTTAAGTATGCGGTGAAGTATTCCGCCTTTCAAATCATATTGGTTCATAATCACCCTTCAGGAGACACTGAACCATCAACACAGGATATTGAAGTCACAAAACGCTTTATCGAAGCCGGAAAAATGCTTCAAATCAATTGTGTTGATCATGTCATTATAGGGAAGAACGGATATCTTTCCGTGATGGATTATATTCGAAGGAAATAAAAAAAAACACCAACGGTGTTTTTTTATTTGGTTTCGATAAAACTTAGTACGTCTTTAAATACTTGATCATGATCTAATTCATTGAGCGTTTCATGTCGATCATCTTCATAGAGTTTCACAGAGACATTGAGGTAACCCATTTTTTTCATCATATCTCCAAGTTGAAGAACGGTCTCCCCATAATTACTCAATGGATCTTTCGCACCCGACATTAACAATATCGGCTGATTCTTATTTCCTTTGTTCATATTTGATTTTTTGTTTATAAATGCGAGCCAACGGAATAAATCTTGATTTGCTTTCACCGTGAAAGGTTGACCACACATTTTCGAATGATGGTAGTATTGTTGAATGGCTTCATCTTTTGTAAGCCACGCTTCTTTGAAATCCCCAATGATACCATCCTTTTTCATTTTTTTCGGGTTGGCATCAATCGACATGTTTTGAACAAAAGGAGAAACATATTTAGGACCCTTAAACAACGAAAACATTCCTGTAAGCAGGATTCCGAATGTCGTGACGACGCCCGGAACGTAAGTTGTGCCAGAGATAACAGCTTTTTTATAAAAATCTGGATATTCAATAATCAGTTTTCTTGCCAAAAAGGAACCCATTGAATGACCAAGCACATAAACTGGTGCATTCTTGTAGTTTTCGCTGATGAAATCTTTGACCAATAAAATGGATTCATATGCAAGTTTATCACCATCTTTATCAGCATAATGAACGTAATCGTTCGTATCGGTCGAAAGACCATGGCCTAAGATGTCGCATCCTATAACGGCATATCCCTTCGATGTCAAAAATTCGGCGAAAACGCCGTAGCGAGCAAAGTGTTCACTTGCGCCATGTATGATATGAATGATACCTTTCATCTTCGTCTCAGGTTCATACAAATAAATATGTATCTGATTTTGAGCTGAGTCTTTCAATACTACCTTTTTCATTCGAACACATCCTTTTTTCATTACGATAAATTAATTATACCATTTAGACTTATATTTTAAAATAAGATTTGTTATAATAATTGAGAGGTGAGACTTTTGGAAAGATACATATTATCGATTGATCAAGGCACGACTTCATCACGTGCATTGCTTTTCAATAAACAAGGAAAAATCGTTGCTCAGGCACAACATGAATTTACTCAATTTTTCCCTGAACCAGGAATGGTTCTTCATGATCCAATTGAAATCTGGGAATCCGTCATATTATGCATCGGAGAAGCGATGATGAAGGCAAAGTGTTCGGTGAATCAAATTGCATCCATCGGCATCACCAATCAAAGAGAAACCACGGTTGTCTGGAACAAAAAAACAGGAAAACCAATCTATCAAGCGATTGTGTGGCAGAGCAAACAAACCTCAGACATTTGCGAGGAATTAAAAGAGTTAGGGTATGAAGAACTATTTAAAAAAAGAACCGGACTTTTGCTAGATCCTTATTTTTCAGGAACCAAAGTCAAATGGATTTTAGACCAAGTCAAAGGGGCAAGGTCTCTAGCCAACAAAGGCGAATTGCTTTTCGGAACAATTGATACCTGGCTTGTTTGGAATTTGACAAACGGAAAAGTACATGTTACAGATCATTCTAATGCATCCAGGACCTTGATGTATAATATTTTTGAAGAAGAGTGGGATGAAGAACTTTGTGATATTCTCACAGTTCCAATGTCGATGCTTCCTAAGGTTGAAGCATCGTCTCATCAATATGGAGTAACCGCTAAATCTGTTTTTTTCAATCAGGAAGTACCAATTTCCGGGATAGCAGGAGATCAACAGGCAGCCTTATTCGGGCAAACGTGTTTTAATGTAGGTGATGTTAAAAACACCTATGGAACGGGTTGTTTCCTCCTTATGAACATAGGAAAGAAACCATCCATTCCCGAAAAAGGTCTTTTAACAACCATTGCTTGGCATATCAACGGAGAAACGACCTATGCTTTAGAAGGGAGTATCTTCGTTGCAGGATCTGCAATTCAATGGATTCGTGACGGACTTCAATTGATCGAACAGTCTAAAGAATCGGAAGCAATGGCCATCCAATGTCAGTCAAATCTTGGTATCTATTTTGTCCCTGCTTTTGTAGGACTTGGAACACCTTATTGGGATAAAGATGCTCGAGGAGCGATTTTTGGAATTACGAGAGGAACCAAACGAGAGCATATCGCAAGAGCCGCTCTTGAATCAATTGCCTATCAAACCAAGGATGTTTTGACCGTAATGGAAACCGTATCGAAAATCAAAGTCAATCGACTACGAGTCGATGGCGGAGCATCCGAAAATCAATTCCTAATGCAGTTCCAAAGCGACATCTTAAATACATACATCGATAAACCAGAGAGTAGCGAGACGACAGCTCTCGGTGCCGCTTTCCTGGCAGGGCTTGGAATAGGTTACTGGAAAATGGATGAGATTAAACTATTATGGGGGATCGATAAGATTTACAAACCCAATATTGATGAAACTTGCAGAAGAAACCTCTACGAAGGTTGGAAAAAAGCAGTAAAAGCCTGCATGTTGTTCAAATGATTCTATAAATTTTCAAAAATGTAGTATAATAGTAATTAAATACGAGGTGAATGAAGTGCAAGAAAAATTTAACGAATTTAATACCAAAAAGAAAGCATCTGAAAAGACCAGCGTCATCGGTTTTGTGATCATCGCTATCGCTGTCATCTTATTCTTGATTTCACAAGCCAATTACCAAAGCCAAGGTATCATGGTAGTCGGGATTATCATCGGTATAGTTGGTATAGCTTTTGCAGCAAAAGGGGCAATTGATTTCAAGAAACTATCTGGAAGATTCAAGGTAGAAATTTTATCCGGTGTATTCAAAGAACTGATTCCTGGAGTGGAGTACTTTCCAAATCAAGGATTATCGATGCAAGACGTATATAACACCGAATTTCTCAAAAGAGCTGATCGATATCATACTGAAGATTTCATCTCTGGCTCCCTTGAAGACGTTAAATTTATCTCTTCGGATGTCAGATTGGAAGAGCGGCATGTTCAACATACTAAGAATGGAACGAGAGTATACTACGTCACTTATTTTTTAGGCAGAGTATTCAAATTCAGTTTTAATAAGGAATTCGAAGGCCATCTTCAAGTCTTAGAGTCAGGATCTCCAAGATCGAACAGACCTTTCAAAAAAGTTGAACTTGAATCTGTCGATTTCAATAAGAAATTCAAAACTTATGCGACAACCGAACTTTCAGCGTTTTACGTTTTAACTCCAGACATCATGGAAGCCATCATGAAACTGGAACAAAGAAATCCCGGAAGAATCGGATTGTCATTTACGGGAGACACTTTATACATCGCCATCAATAACAACGTCGATACTTTTGAACTCAAAATGTTCAGAAAAATTGATGATTCCGTTGTTGAAGAATTTAAAAAGGACTTACTGGTCATCAAAGATGTCATTACAGCTTTGAAACTAAACAATAATTTATTCAAAAAATAGGAGGAAATGCAAATGTTTTTATCAACCACAGGAACAGTATTAATCATCGTAGGAGTAATCATCGTTTTAATCGTATTATGGTATATCGGCACAATGAACAGTCTTCGTCAACTCGAGTTAAAGGTTCATGAAGCTGAATCCGGAATTGATGTTGCACTAACAAAAAGATTTGACATGCTTGTCAAAATGTTGGAAACAACAAAAGGGTATGCAAAGCATGAAGCTGAGACTCTTGAAAAAGTCGTAAAATGGCGTTCAGGAATCCCACAGAATGCAACTGTAAAAGACAAAGAAGAATTCTTGTCTCAACTAAATCAAGTTGCGTCCGGAATCAATGTCGTTGTTGAGCAATATCCTGATTTGAAAGCAAATACCGTATTTTTGGGACTCCAATCAGCAGTTGCGAACACAGAAGAGCATCTTCAAGCTGCAAGACGCCTTTACAATGCGAATGTGACACGAATCAATACTGTCATCGTTACATTCCCTCAATCCATCGTTGCAAATGCAATCCACATGGAGAAAAAAGCTTATTTCGAAGCTGAAGAGAAAAAACGCGAAGACGTGGAATTCAAATTTTAATTCAACGATAAAATACGCTATTTTATCAACCCTATCTAAATGAAAGACATTTTCGATTTGAAGTGTCTTTTTTTTACGTTCTTTTTAGAAAATAAATCATTTTTCCTTTTGTCAACAAGGTTAATGCCATTTTGAAATCGAATACAATCCCAGTATACTGGTTTCAAAAAGGAGAAAATTATGCTTAATCAAGTAGTACTTGTCGGAAGACTAACGAGTGATCCCGAACTGAGAACGTTTGAGGATGACAAAACCGTCACTACAATTCGTCTTGCTATCCAAAGACCGTTCAAAAGTGGAAAGACCAATGAATACGAGACGGATTTTATCAGTTGTACCTTATGGCAAGGAATTGCTGAAGCAACGGTTGACTACTGTAAAAAGGGTTCGATCGTAGGTGTAAAAGCCAGACTTCAGCAGAAAGATTACATCGTCGATGGTAAAAAAGTATTCTCTTACCCTGAAGTCATCGCAGAAAAAATATCATTTATTTCGAAGAACAAGGAATAAGATGCATTTTGCATCTTTTTCTTTTTTTAAAATGAAAATATGATATAATCTTACTAAAGGTGATGGCATGAAAACATATCTAGAATTTCTACAACATATCCTTGATAAAGGATCTCAAAAAAACGATAGGACTAATACCGGTACAATCTCTACGTTTGGCTATCAAATGCGGTTTGACATGCAAGAGGGTTTCCCACTTTTGACAACGAAAAAAGTCCATTTGAAGAGTATTGTCCATGAGTTGTTATGGTTTGTGAAAGGTGATACCAACATTCGATACCTCGTCCAAAATGACGTTCGGATTTGGAATGAATGGCCCTATGAAAAATATAAAAATTCTTCTTCGTATTCGGGAGAAACGATGTCTCAGTTTATAGATAAAATCAAAGACGATGAGTCTTTTTCAATACAGTTTGGCGATTTGGGCCCGGTTTATGGAAAACAATGGAGATCTTTCGAAGGAAAGACAAATTCTGTCGATCAATTAAAAGAAGTCATCGATGAAATCAAAACCAATCCAGGTAGTCGAAGATTAATTGTCAACGCATGGAATCCCCCTTTATTGAAAGAGATGGCTTTACCACCATGCCATATGATGTATCAATTTTATGTGAGTGACGGAAAACTGTCTTTACAGTTTTATCAAAGAAGTGCCGATGCGTTTTTAGGAGTGCCTTTTAATATCGCCAGTTATGCCTTGTTGCTAATGATGGTAGCAAAAGTATGTAATCTCATACCTGGAGATTTAATTCAAACGGTTGGAGATGCACATATTTATTCAAATCACCTAGAACAAGTGAATCTTCAGCTTTCAAGAATTCCTCGTCAATTACCAAAAATGATTATCAAAGGAAATCATCCGAATATTGAATCATTTGAATACGAAGACTTTGTTTTAGAGGGATATGATCCCTATCCAGCCATTAAAGGAAAGGTGGCAGTGTAAATGATCAGCATGATTTTTGCCGTCGATCCAAACTTCCTGATTGGAAAAGGAAACGATCTACCTTGGGACTACAAAGAAGATTTGAAATATTTTCAAAATACGACGAAAGGTAAAACCGTTTTAATGGGGCTTGAAACGTTCAAGTCGATTTTTTCGCGAATAGGGAGACCTCTTCCAAATCGCAAAAGTGTCGTCGCAAGCCTTGAACCTTTCGCCTATGAAGGGGTTGAAGTGATTTCAGATTTATTTTCTTACCTCAAAGCCCCACACGATGAAGAAATTTTCATCATCGGTGGAAAAACGATCTATGAATTGTCTTTTCCTTATGCAGATCGGTTATACATTACTCACATCAAAAAAGAGCATCAGGGTGATGTCTATCTAAAGAAGTTTGACTTATCATCATTTAAAAAGATTCAATATGAAGAACATACAGACTTGATTTTCGCCATTTATGAAAGGGTGAAATAGATGCTAATCATTTTCCAATTACTCGCCTCTTTTGTGTTAACCGTACTCTTTGGCATAAAAATCGGTGTTGATTTTTCTGTTATTGGGGTTCTATCGGTTTTAGGTATTTTTATTGTCAATTTTATCATCGTATTTATTGTCATTTTCATCTTATATGTTATCTTTATTTACACAACCGAGAAAGCGAGTAAAACTAACAAAATCAAGCATTATCTTATCAACTCACTTGGTGAATATATTTTTGTAATGATGTTTCGAGTCAAAATGATTGTAACAGGGAAGGAAAATCTCCCCAAAGACAACAATTTCGTCATCTATATGAACCATATTGAATATACTGACCCCATTTATGTTAAAATCGTATATCATAAATACCCAGTCGCATATGTCGCAAAAGAACCGCTTTTCAAGACGGTTTTAATCAAAAATGTCCTCAGATCGATTGGCTGTGTTTCAATTACCAAAGATGCTGATCGAAGTGCAATGAAATCGATTATTGAAAGCATCAATATCGTTAAATCAGGACAACCGATGGGCATCTTCCCTGAGGGAAAGCGGACCTATTCGAATGCTTTGATTGAATTCAAGCCTGGGGCATTCAAACTCGCGATGAAAGCCAATGCGGATATTTCCCCGGTATGTTTATACAACATGCATGGACTATTAAAGAAATACCGTCTCAGGACACACAAAATATATATTCATATCCTTCCCATCATTCCTTATAAAGAATATCAGGGAATGGATTCTCAAAGTCTAGCTGAACAAGTCAAGACTTTGATTAATGATCAATTAATCGAATACAAAAAAAGAATACCAGAAAACTAGAGTCTGATGAAGAAATGAGGTGTACCGATGATAAAATTAATTGCAACGGATCTTGATGGAACACTTCTTAATTCGCAGGGTAATCTTTCAAAAAACACGCTTAATGTTTTAGAACGTCTCAAGGAACGAATGATTCCAATCGTCATTGCCTCTGGAAGAACCTCCTCGCAAATCATGAAGATGGCAAAACAGATTAAATTAAATGAATACTCAGAAGGCTACATTATTTCTTATAACGGTGTCGTTACCGCGAAGACCAAGCCTTTTCAACTCATTGAAGAAAAATTCTTGGACCCAGATACTTCACAATCAATTATTCGTTTTCTGTTAGAACATAAGGTCAAAATTCAAATATTTACTCCGAATAACATTTTCGTATCTCATGATATAGAGGCTACTTTAAAAAATCAAAGCGAGAGAGAGAAAATCTCAGTGAAAGTGAATCTCAATGATACTTTGATTAATGAGCCCATCTATAAAATTCTGGTATACGATGAAATCGATAAGTTAAATACAATTAAAACGCTAGTACCTGAGTCGATTTTAAAAAACGCACATGTATTTAAATCACATAATCAATTGCTTGAATTTGTAAGCATTGAAGGATCCAAAGGAGACGCACTGAAAAGACTGCTTAAACATTTGAATATCAATGAAGATGAAGCCATGGCGTTCGGTGATGAAGAAAACGACATCTCAATGTTAAAATCTGTTGGTTTTGGGATTGCTATGGGGAATGCCAAAACGATTGTCAAAGAAAATGCCAAGATGATTACATTATCAAATGATTTTGATGGAGTTGCAGAAATAATCAATCACTATATATTGAATCAAGGAAGGTAAAATTATGGGATTTGAACTAGATTTAATTCATTGGCTACAAACCTTTAGAAGCACTTTCATGGATTTGTTTTTTCAATTTTGGACCTTGTTCGGAGAAGAACTGATTATTATTGGAATTATGGGATTTCTGTACTGGTGTTATGACAAAAAGATTGGTGAGAAAGTCGGAATCGCCGTCTTTATCTCATTTGTGCTAAACTCGGTCATCAAAGTGATTGTTGCGAGGCCTAGACCCTTCCTAGCAGACGATACGATTGTCAATATCCGTCCGCAAACATCAGGGGGATATTCTTTTCCTTCCGGGCATACGCAAGGGGCAGCTACTGTGTTTACCAGTTTTGCACTTTGGATGAAAAAAAGATGGATCACCGTATTAACGATCATCATCATTACGATGGTGGCCATTAGTAGAATGTATTTGGGTGTGCACTATTTTTCAGACGTTGTTGTAGGCGCAGTCCTTGGAATATCCATCAGCATTGGATTTTTCCTTTATTTTAAAAAAGCAACATTCGATCAAAAATTCTACACCAAGTTGCTATATATTTCACTAGGTATTTTTATTGTCAGTTATGTGTTCTTTTTATTCACCGCGAAAGCAGATTCAACCAACACAAATGCTGTTGTCATGTACAACAACCTTGAAGGCATTTCCAAAATGCTAGGAACGATTGTAGGTTTTATCTTTGGGGTTACCTTTGAAAAGAAGAAAGTCGAATTTTCAAACCACAGGATTGTATGGAAAAACCTCATTCGTTTCGTTTTGGGCGTCGCAGTTGTAATGGTGATTCGTTTAGCATTAAAAGAAGTATTCTCACTGATTATCAATCCGGAAGAAATGACGGAGGGCCAATTGATATCTAGTACTATCGCTGTTATTTTCGATTTTATAAGATATTTCTCGATGGTCTTTGTTGGAATTGGTATTTATCCAATGTTGTTTAAGAACGTAAATTTATAGGAGATGGTTTCATGAAAATATACAACAGAACGTTGTATGACAAATTTCTTATTATTCAGTACAACAAATATTTCTTCACAAACTTTTTACTAACAAGATATTCGTTTATGGGAGCCATAGTATTAGGTTTTTCAGTGTATATGTTTATTCTCAATCAAACGAGTTATGCACTGACGCTCATTGGAATACTAATCGCATATTTTATTTTGATCTATCTTATGCAAATATACTCAACGAAAAGGAATATAAAAAATAACCCTATCGTTGCGAATCCTTTTGTACAAGAGTACTTGTTTACAGATGATGAAATCATCATGTCCTATGGTGAAAAGACCACATATGAGCTCATCAAAAAAGTAAAAGTTACAAAACAATTCATCGTCATGCAAAGCAAGGATCAAAAGACGTATCTTGTGTCACTAACTGGATTTAAAACTGAAGAAGACAAAAATACTTTAATCCAATTTTTAAAAGACCACTTTAAGAGCAGAAAAGTTCAAAAAACGGCTAAATAGCCGTTTTTTTTATATACCTTAAAGTTAGCTGTTGACAATTTTCAAAATTCGATTTATAATTAAACCATATAGTCTAAACCATATAGTCTAATTACCTTCGGAGAATGATTTATGTTGAATGATAAGACGTATTATTTGAAATCTAATCATCAGCTGTTCGATGCCACTCTAAATGAATTTTCAGAGAGGCCTTTTGAACTTGCTTCACTGAATGAAATTATCAAAAGAAGCAACTCGAATAAAGGCAGCTTCTATTATAGGTTTTCGGATAAGAAAGAATTGTATTTTGCTTTAATTGATGACATGTTTACTCAACAAGTCAATTATATCAATGATTCAATCGAAGGGTTAATGTCACAACTTCCCTTTGATCAACAGCTGAAAATGCTGTTTGATAGTCTAATCCAACTCATGCAGATGGACCCCCGTTTTCTTGAATTTTCAAAGAAAATCTATTCTGAGTCTAAATCATTACAATCTGAAATAAGAGAAAAGTGTGTTCTTTCACCCCTAGAACGTCTGTTTATGGCACTTGATTTCAGTAATCAAGTCAATGTAAAACAACTTTCCTTGTTAAAAGAATCCATTCAACATTTTTATTCAGTTTTTTCAGACTTCAAGGATAGTCCCAATTTTAAAATGGAGGATTATTTACGTTTTATCACTAATTCAGCTTCTTTAGCTACGAAAGAGTTGACTGAAGACTCGAAACAAAAAGTCATTGTTGATATAAAGGATTTGAGCTATACTTATCAGTTATCGACCAATACGATACATCAAGCTACCTTCCAATTATTTAGCGGAGAAATCTTTGCCCTTGTCGGAGATGAAGACTCAGGGAAATCAACTATTTCACGTCTCTTAGCGGGTCAACTGAAAAGATATGAAGGTTCAATACAATACATAGATGATGAAACAGTAGATCCACCAAACGTCCCACACGTTCTATTATCATCAGATAAGCCTGTATTTCACTTGAAAAAAACCATTTCTCAAAACATTGAACTGATGAATAAAAGTCATCATCTTAATATCGACCTTTCTCAGGAACTGAAAGACATCGGACTGGAGGGAATGGAAGATATTCTATACAAAGATTTGAGTGATGATTCGAAACAATTGTTACTGATATCTAAAGCAATTTGGATGAAACCCAAAGTACTGATTATAAATCAGATGATATACTCGCTTTCACCCTATCATCTGGGCTTAATTTCAAGGAAGTTGTTGAAGTACAAGGCAAAAGGAAGTACAATAGTTTTGATAGATTCAAAACTGGACCAATTGCTCGACTTGGCAGATCGAATCGCTTTTATTGATCGAGGATTCATCAAAAAGATTTCGTACTCTTCAGATATAAAAAAGAAATATGACTCGAAAAAGGTAATCATTAGGTATACACTTAACGGCTTAGAGTACTCAGAATCTATACCGCTGTCGATGATTAACACTCTGCCTTTTCAAGAAAAATACAAAGATAAGCAATTAATCGAAATCAATATGGTTCATAAATCATATGACGAAATCCTAAAAATAGAGATAGGAGAACATTCCAATGAATAATTTTAAAAAAATCTTCATCAATGACTTGCAACGATTTTTCGAATATCGATTGTTCCATGTGTTTATTACAATCGTATTCATCTTCACGTTTGCGATGGCGTTGTTTCCTACTTTTAATCCAAGCAATTTCATCTACGTCAGCGTATTCGTCCTTCCAGTCATTCTTTTTTCGATATCAATGTACATCGAAAAAGAAGAAGGAACAATCTTGCCAACGCTATCGACTTGTTGCAAAAGTCATGTCGTTCTTTTGGCTAAATTGTTTGCTGCATTGGTCATACAGCTTATTCCAGTCATACTCTATACGCTAGTATTCCTCTTTATCCAAAAATTAGATATTAGTTACATCGCCTTTATCGGTGCATACCTATTAGGAACCTTCCTACACATCATTATTGGTTTGACACTTTCAATCATATCTAAAAGCAACAATATTCTATCCGTCAGTTATATAGCCTACATTGTCATTTTCTCAATCACGCCAATTTTCTATGAAAATGGATTGATTCCCATATCCTTTCAATATGTGATGATTATCTCGCCAGCTTATTTATCTGGAGTTCTGCTAGGAAACGTCATGGCAGGAGTCATGTATTCAGGGTTGACTTTAATACTTTTATCTGTCTTTCTTCAAGTAATCTATATAGGTGTGCTCATCATCTGGGCGATTCTCCCATTTTTTAAATCATACCTAGTTACATCTAAAAACAAATAACGTTATTTCAGAGTTTGAATTTTGAAGGGAGCACTAAAAATTGATTAAGTACATTGAAGAAGATAAAACATTTCATTTACAAACAAAACACCTCTCCTATCTAATCAAAATCCTGCCTACAGGACATCTGGGACATCTTTACTTTGGCGAATTACTTGATCTAAACACAAAATCTGAATCCCTCATTACCAAATTCGATATCGAAGTAGGAAATCAAGTCCTCTATAGCCAAGATGACAGAACCTTTAATCTGAATCTTGCCATGCTTGAATTATCTACTTTTGGCAAGGGAGACTTTCGTGATCCCATGCTTCACTTCAGGTTAGCTGATGGGTCGAGATTAACCGATTTCTTATTTAAAGAGTTCAAAGTTTTGTCTGAAAAACCTCTATTTCCTGAACTTCCAGAATCGAAAACAACCAATCAAGACGAAACAGAAACCTTGATGGTTACGCTCAGAGACGATATCCAAGACATTGAGATTGACATGTATTACACCTTGTTTCTTGAAGTGGATGTATTGACAAGAAGAATCGTCATCAGAAATGGTTCTTCACAAGACATTACAATCGAAAAAGGATTAAGCATGAATCTTGATATGCTTCATCTGGACTATTCCTTTTTATCTCTTGATGGCGCGTGGATTCGGGAAAGAAACATTACGGAACATCGATTAGAATACGGAATATTGAAGATAGATTCGAAAAAAGGGAATTCAAGTAATGATCATAATCCTTTTATCGCAATAAAAGGTAAAAATACGAGTGAAGAATTTGGACCTTGTTACGGATTTTCACTCATCTATAGCGGAAATTTTGAAGCGACCTTAGAAGTTTCTCCTCATCGGCTTCTTCGAGTTCTTTTCGGAATTCAATCCTTTGATTTTCATTACCCTTTAAAGAAAAACGAAAGGTTCGTCACACCTGAAGTCGCTCTAACTTTTTCAGCATCGGGACTAACAAAACTGAGTCAAAACTTTCATGAATTTGTAAAAAAAAACATCATACCACTTCAGTGGCAAAACAAAGAAAGGCCGGTTCTAGTTAACAACTGGGAAGCGACTTTCTTTGATTTTAATGAGCGAAAATTATTACAACTCGCTAGAATCGCAAAGAAACTAGGAGTAGAGCTTTTTGTACTAGACGACGGATGGTTTGGGAAAAGAAATGATGACTTCTCCTCTCTTGGTGACTGGGTTGTTAATCAAAAGAAATTACCATCAGGAATTGAGGGGCTTGCCAAAAAAATCAATCAAATTGGATTGCAATTTGGGATTTGGGTTGAACCCGAGATGGTGAACATCGATAGCGATCTTTATCGATTGCATCCAGACTGGGCAATCCAACATCCCAAATACACACCTTCACTTGGAAGAAATCAATTGATTCTTGATTTATCCAACCCAGAAGTAGTTGCCCATTTGTATGAAGTTCTATCAACACTTTTTTCGAGTGCAAACATTACCTATGTAAAATGGGACATGAATCGAAATCTTTCGGATATTTATTCTTCTTATTTGCCGGAAGAATACCAAGGAGCTCTATCGCATTTATACATGAAAGGTCTATATTCACTTCTAAGCCGACTTGTTCAAGCATTTCCTAATATCTTGTTTGAATCTTGTGCCAGCGGTGGTAATCGATATGATTTAGGAATGCTTTGTTACATGCCTCAGACTTGGGTTTCAGATAACACTGACGGAATTTCAAGATTGAAAATCCAGTATGGGACGAGTCTTGTGTATCCTCAATCAACCATGGGAGCGCACGTCAGTGCCGTCCCGAATCAACAAACCATTCGAAATGTCCCCTTGGAAACAAGATTTAATACCGCAGCTTTCGGTCTACTAGGGTATGAATTGGATTTGACAAAATGTACTCCTTTTGAAAAGAAAGTCATCCAAAAACAAATCGCTTTCTACAAAGAAAACCGATCACTTCTCCAGTTCGGGACCTTATCGAGAATCATCAGTCCTTTTACAACAAACCAATGTGTCTGGAATGTGGTTTCAAAAGATAAAACAAGTGCAATGCTGGGCGTCTATACAATCCATGAAGAACCCAATTCAAAACTAGAAAGATTCAAAATCAAAGAAATAGATGAGTTCATTCCATATCGTGTTAAAAACAGAATACAATATTTCAACTTGGATCAATTCGGACATTTGATTAAACACGCATTACCCATCCATCTCAATGCAAATGGGTTGCTTTTCCATTTATTGAAAAATAGGTATTTGATGAAGGCAGAAGAAATAGACTTAGTCTATTCAGGACAAGTCATTGCCAATCATGGAATCAATCTTTTACAGAACTTTATTGGTACAGGATATAATGAATCCGTACGCCTGATGGGCGATTACGGATCTAGGATGTATTTATTGAAACAAGTAGCGGAGGTAGAACATGCGTCGTAAAGTCCATCTGAATTTCGATTGGGAATTTTTAAGCGAATTTAAGGAACATTTCATTAAAGACCAAAAACTATCACAAAAAGCAGAAGTCGTTCATATTCCTCATACAGTGAAGTGCTTGCCACTTCATCATTTTGACGAACTTGATTATCAGACTGTCTCCAGTTATCTAAAAAGATTCACCATTTCCAGTCTTTCTGAAGAAGAGCGTGTCATTCTCCACTTTGAAGCTGTGATGAATGTTGCAGAAGTTTATTTGAATCACGAATTACTCGGTATTCACGAAGGTGGCTATACCCCCTTTTCATTCGATATTACGGATCTTGTGAAAAGAGAAGAAGAAAACATCTTGTTTGTCAAAGTAGATTCAACAGAAATCAAAGACATTCCTCCTTTTGGAAATGTCGTTGATTACCTTGGATTTGGTGGAATCTATAGAGAAGTATGGATTGAAGTATTACCTCAGATTCATATATCGGATTTGACGATTAAGACACATGAGTCTTTGAGCTTATCTCCGAGCGAAATGATGGTATCGATTCAAGTTCATTTTAATCAAGTCATCGATTCAGATTTTCAACTCGAGTTTTGTGTCATCGACGATGGCTTAATCAAACATAGTCATTTATATACAGGAAAGCTTGCCGATAAGTATCAACATGATGAAGAGCATAAAGAGGTCCATCGTTGGGACATCGACGACCCAAAACTGTATCTATTGGAATCGATTCTATCGATCAACGGAAAAGAAGTGGATCGTTTATCCGTTCGTTTTGGTTATCGAGATGTAAAATTTTCGTTCGAAGGTTTCTCGATAAACAATCGTAGAGTCAAACTGATTGGGTTGAATCGACACCAGAGTTATCCCTATGTAGGCTATGCGATGCCAAAAAGAATCCAAGAAATGGATGCGGACATGCTTAAATTCGATTTAGGCTGCAATATTGTCAGAACGTCTCATTACATGCAAAGCGATCATTTCATTTCACGATGCGATGAAATCGGCCTTTTAGTATTTGAAGAAATACCCGGGTGGCAATATATCGGAAATGAACACTTCAAAGAATTGTCCCTTCAAAACCTGACTTCGATGATTCAATCACATAAAAATCATCCATCCATCGTTTTATGGGGTACGAGAATCAACGAATCTCCCGATGACCACGATTTTTACACGATATTAAGTGAAAAAGCATTCGAACTTGACGATTCAAGACAAATTGGTGGGGTTCGTAATTTTCCAAACTCCGAGTTTCTTGAAGATGTTTATACCTATAATGATTTTTCACATACTGGAAAAAACCCTGGACTACAAAACCCAAGAAAAGTCATGCGTCCTTTTGTGCCATATTTAGTGACTGAACATAATGGACATATGTTTCCAACCAAAAGAACCGATGATGGAACCATTCAAATCGAACAAGCAATCCGTCATATGAACGTGATGGAAAGTGTCTATAAATACGATGGCATCAGTGGTGCAATCGGCTGGTGTTTCGCCGATTACAACACCCATAAAGACTTTGGCTCAGGGGATAGAGTGTGTTATCACGGCGTTTGCGACATGTTCCGAATTCCGAAATACGCAGCTTACGCCTATGCTTCTCAAAAAGACGGAAAACCCGTACTGCAAGTGCTCTCGAACATGAATCCCGGAGACAACGAAAGAAGTGTCATTGAAGAAGTCGTGATTATGACCAATTGTGATTATATCTTGGTTTATCACAATGAAGAACTCCTCGGAAAATATTATTCGGAGTGGCAACATTTTCCTCTGATTCCTCATCCCCCGGTTTTGATAGATGATTTCATCGGTTCGATGATAGAACAAAACGAACCATACCGAAAAAACGTCGCAAAGAGAATCAAGAAAGTACTCCTTTCTTATAACAAGCATGGAATCGATCTTCCTTTCAAAGACAAAATGAAAGTCGTCAACTTAATCGCATTCCATAAATTCAATATGAGTGAAGCTTTAAGATTATATGGAAAATACCTAGGTCACTGGGGCCAAGAAAGAAGTGCTTATCGTTTTGAAGGGTATATTGACGATCAACTAGCTATCACTGTCACAAAAGGCCAATCAAGGAAGTTTACACTTCAATCAGAGACGCTATCTACGACTCTGAATCATGAAGAAACCTACGACGTCACTCGCATCCTCGTTCGTTTAGTAGACGAATACAACAACATTCAAGAGTATGCGGATAACGTCATTCACATTGATTCGTCGAAAGAAATGGAAGTCATCGGGCCAAAAGATATTGCTTTATCTGGAGGTTCCATCGCTTTCTTTGTCAAAACAATCAAAAAAGGAAAAGCGACCATCAAAATCACTTCTCCCGGCTTGAATGATATTTCCTTTAAAATCAATATATTATAAAAAAAAAGGAGCCAAGATTCATTGGCTCCTCTATTTTTTAAATGATACCGTAATTAACCAAAAACATGTAAATGATGTAATTCGGGATTGCAAACGAGTATTCGTCAGAAGAAGTGAGTCCCCAAGTATTCAGTCCAAGTAAATTTCCGTCAATATCGACGAGCGCTCCCCCACTCGATCCCTCGTGTATAGGAGCGTCATGGTAGATGACCTTGAATTCAGCATTTGAAATCGTCTCCATGGATTTGAATTCACCAAAGGTAACGTTGTTTGGTAAAGACAAAGGATTTCCTACAGCTAACACCAATTCATCAGGATTAAACAACGTAAAGAGCCGGGTAGTATAGTCGATAATATGGATCTCTTCTCTTGACTCCTTCGTGAATTTCAATACGGCAAGGTCTAAGGCCTCATCATATACCACTAATTCTGCGTCATAAGACATTGAATCACCAAAAGCTTCGATTTCATACGTAAATTCGTCAGCCTCTGCATCCAAAACATGATAATTTGTCAATGCATAATAATATTCGTCATCTTCTTTGAAAATAACTCCGCTACCTTGGGAAGACCCCACGATTGATAAAACGGTTGAAGTAGACCATGGATAAGGTTTCGTGTATTCATAGGCTTTCGAGATGATGAAAACATTGCTCCTGCGAATCAAGTCTCTTGTTGATAAAAGAGTTTCATTATAATCATCGATATCTTCGATATCATAGGTTCCTGAATGATAAAGTGAAAAACTAGAGTATTCTTGATCTCCTAAGCTAATCGTGCCATTAATTGTCGTTGGAAGTGTCGTTGAAACGGTTGAGTTCGTCGTTAAATCAAAGGTCATCGTTAGAAAAGAACAACCACTTAACAAAGTACTCGATAAAATAATCATCAATAAAAGAAATTTCTTCAACATATGGACACCTCCTAAGTCTTGTATACGTTTATTATATCTCATTTTATTGGGAAATTCCTTGCAAAGTGCACAAAAAGGCGGATTTTTTATAACCATGCTAGGAAATAGACATTATTTAAGATATAATATGAACATATTATTTCATATGATTGTACTAATTTTTACAAGGAGGACTTTATGCCACAACTTGATAACATGGATTTTGCTCTTTATTTCAATATAGCCTTTTTTGGGATGTTAGGCCTAGGAATGCTGTTTGGATTTTTGCGAGGTCTTAAGAAATCGTTATTCTCATTCCTTGTCGTACTCGGTTTGTACGCCATCTTTTTCTTGACGCTCGACTTGGCCGTTAATTTTTTATGGACGGTTAATTCACCCTATATCGGACAAGGATTTGCGATGCTTGCACCTGAACTTTCTACCGCAACCTCGCTGTCTGGCGCATTGCCTTTGGCACTTGAACTCTTCATTCCTGCGGATTATGCAGCCGCACTGACGAATGTTGAACTAATAGCTTTCGTCACGGGACTCGCCATGTTTGTAGTGAAGATTGTATGGTTGATTCTTTATTTTACAGTCTTCAACCTGATCTACCGCATCTTATTCTTTTTAATTCGAGTTATTTTCTTTCCTTCTAAAAAGAAAAATGACAAGTATGCATCTAAAAACAGAGGCATGGGAGCACTATTTGGTTTACTTAATGGTGTCGTTACTGTATTTGTATCTTTAATCAGCTTTGGCGGACTCATCTCCATTTCTGAAAGCTTTGTCGCTCTCGCTCCTGAAAATGACCCTGATACTGTGGAAATGGAATTTCCCAGAGAAGATATTTATCAAGCAAGTCGTTCCATCGTTTTAGCCGAAAGCCCTGTTCAAATTCCAGCGGAGTTTGAAGAAGCGGTTGCGATGATGAATGACATGGTTACGGCATATAAGGCAAATATCATTGTCAGTACAGCTGCACAAGTGACTGTCACCGACCCTGTTACTTCTGAAGAGATGCAACTAGATTTATATCTCTTTGATGAAGTTCTATCATTTGATTACCACGACACTCAAATTGCGATTCGACATGAACTTCAAGTCATTTCGACTGTTGCAGTTCAATTGTTGGATTCTTCTTATTTTGAGACAAATGAATTGACGGATATTTCCGGAGATGATATTCGACTCGTGTTCGATACCATCTCCAATTCTGCGCTTCTTACCAGTTTGATTCCTATTGCAGTAGAAGTAGGGGCTAGCTTATATGAAGTCGACATTGATCTTCCTACTGAGGAATTGTATGCCATTGATTGGTCAACCGAACTCGCTCAGTTAGGTGAAATCGCTGGGACAGTTTTCGATATAGCGAATGCAGCCGGAATGCTTTCCGGAAACATTGATCTTCAAACATTGACATTGGATGGAGATGACGTCAGAGACGTATTTGATGCCTTAGGAGATTCTCAGCTTATCACGCTTGCGGCCTATGTTGCAATCGAGCCGGTATTAGAAATGGCCAGTGAGGAGATACGTGCCATAGTCACGATTCCTGCAGATATTGTTTGGGAAGACGAATTGGCGGCTTTTGGAGAAATCATTGGTTCGGTTTTGGATACCGGAGTATCTTTTGACATCATCAACGATGAAGATCCTTTCGCAATCATTTCTGCACTTTCGACCCTTGATTTTACGGTGATACTGGAATCAAAATTAATAACACAGGCGCTAATCAATATTTTCGAGGGTGCTTTGGATATAGAAGAACTCAATATGATTATCATCCCCGATGGCATTCAATGGTTGGATGAACTTGACGATGACGGAAATATCATCTCAAACGGTGAACTTAGAAACATCTTACTTGCAGTCAATGCTCTTGGTGGAGTAGCCTCCACGATTGATTTTAATAATCTTTCAATCAGCTCGCTTTCAGGATTGACGGAGGAAGCGATTAATTCGCTATTTGAATCCAGAATATTGGTCGCTACCATCTCTGATTTTCTCTTGAATCAGGATTTGGGACTTCCTTTGATCATTCCCGATTCCGTTTTCGATGAAGACGGCTATTTACTGAAAACAGAACTTCAAGCACTATCCGCATCGCTCACCTTGGTGACATCCAGTCTTCTTTGTGACGAAGGAGACATCGCTTGTGAGGAAGATGGATTTGGATTTGACATTTCCAAAGCCTTTAATCTGTCCTCAGAAGACATCGATACTTTGGTTGGCTCCGATATATTGTCAGCTACAATTGGTGATTTAATTATTACCATGGCAGGCGATACACTTACCATTCCTGACTCTGCGATTACAGAAATCTTTGTTAAAACAGTCGCTCAAGACGTAATATCAAAAGCAGAAATATCAAAAATCATTCAAGCCGTTACCGTTCTTGGAATTTCTGATTTTGAGAATATAGAAATAGATCCATCGATACTACAAGCTTTGGGACTCGAAGACGAACCCACGACTTTAGATCCAGCCAAAGCGGAGAAACTATTTGCTTCAGACATCTTGCATGCAACACTTTCAGATGTCATCTTAGGTTTCGCTGAAGGCGACGAAGCGATTTTGACCGTTCCTTATGTCGATCAAGATGAGAATGTCATTCGCAGTAGTGTTGGAAGCATTGAATATATATCCAGAGATGAACTTGAGGCTGTTCTTCAAGCGATTCTTTCTTTAGACATCCAAGACTTCAATAATATAGATTCCTTGGATCTTTCATTGATTACGGATAATTCTGAAACGCTCCTTGCTTCAGCGATTTTACATGCGACAATCTCTGACCAACTTTATAGTTTAGCTGGAGATTTAGTCACAATTCCTTATGTTGACGAAGACGAAAATGAAATTCGAATCACCGTAGGAGATCCTGGATTTGAAACAGAGTACATTTCGAAAGCAGAACTTCAAGCCGCATTTGATGCGCTTGCAGTATTGAACATATCGGACATTTCAACTTTTGATGGAAATGTCGACTTGTCTACTTTGACAGAAGGAGACAATCTTCAAACGCTTTTATCATCCGCTATCCTTCATGCGACGGTTTCCACTCAAGTTTTGGATTTGACAGGAGACGGATTGATTGAAGTTCCTTATGTCGCTTCTGATGGTACGACTGAAATTAGAAAAACAGTTGGTCCAGTTGGATTCGTTACCGAATATATCATTAAAGACGAAATCAGTGCGGTATTCGATGCACTTGATGTCTTGGGCATTACAGACGTTACCACTTTTGATGGAAACGTCGATTTAGGTTTGTTGAGCGTGGAAGGCAATCTTGACATCTTACTTTCCTCTTCGATTCTTCATGCGACGGTTTCCACCCAAGTGTTAGATTTGACAGGAGACGGATTGATTGAAGTACCGTTTGTGGCTTCCGATGGAACGACGGAAATCAGAAAGACCGTAGGTCCAGTCGGTTTTGAAACCGAATATATTACCAAAGCAGAGATTGGAGCGGTTTTTGATGCTCTTGATGTTTTAGGAATCGATGACGTTACCACTTTTGATGGAAATGTCGATTTAAGTGTGTTAAGCGTGGAAGGCAATCTTGACATCTTACTTTCCTCTTCGATTATTCATGCCACTGTATCCACACAAGTTTTTGATTTATCATCCGATGGATTCTTAAATATTCCCTATGTTGAAGAAGACGGAGTCACTGAAGTTAGAGTCAGCGTAGGTCCAGTCGGTTTTGAAACCGATTATATTACAAAAGCTGAAATCTCCGCTGTATTTGATGCATTGGACGTATTAGGAATCACAGACGTTACAACCTTTGACGGAAACATCGATTTAAGTCTGTTGGCTGTGGAAGGAAATAGTGATATTCTCTTAACTTCTGCCATCATTCAAGCGACCGTTTCAGATCAAATTTTTGATTTAGCAACCGACGGAACCCTCAATGTTCCATATCTTGCTCAAAACGGTGTGACTGAAATCCGAGTCACTGTCGGTCCTGTTGGTTTTGAAACCGAATATATGATTAAAAGTGAAATCAGCGCCATCATCGATGGACTCAACGTCTTAGGCATTACAGACGTAACGACCTTTAGTGGTAGTGTTGATTTAAGCTTACTAGCGATTCCCGGAAACAGTGACATCTTACTTTCTTCTTCAACAATCCAAGCCACCGTATCAGATCAAATTTTTGATCTCGCTACTTCAGGTACTTTAACAGTTCCTTATATGGCTCAAGATAATACGACTCAAATCAGAGTTCTTGTTGGTAGTGCTCCAAACGATACGGAATATATTATCAAATCCGAACTTTCCGCAATGATCGACGCTTTGAACATCTTAGGTATCACCGATGTCGAAACCTTTGACGGAAGTGTCGACCTCTCTGTCATTACAGAAGGAGACAATGCGGATACTTTGTTACTCTCCAGTGTCATCCAAGCAACGGTCTCAAAACAAATCTTTGATTTAGGCACCGATGGAACTCTAGAAGTTCCTACCTACCAAGAAGATGGAGTCACCTTGATACAAGTAGTTACAGGTCCTTTGGGATTTGAGACCACTTATTTAATTAAATCTGAACTCATATCGATTTTCGATGCGCTTGATATTTTAGGGCTCACAGACTTAGAGACCTTCTCGGGTACGGTTGATCTTAGTACGCTCGCCGACGGAACGAATGCTGAAACCGTATTATCTTCTTCAGTCATCCAAGCGACCGTTTCAAAACAAGTTTTGGACCTTGACGCATCTGATACGATTAACGTTCCATTCTTTGCGGACAACGACATAACCGAAATAAGAATCACTGTCGGATTGTTAACAGAAGCAACGGACTACGTCCTTGCATCCGAACTTGTGGCTATGATTCATGCCATGGATCTTCTTGGCATCACCGACGTTGAAACCTTCGATGGTTCGGTTGATTTAACCAGTTTTTATGATGAAACAAACCGTAATGTTCTACTGTCCTCTTCCATCATGCAAGCGACCATTTCCAAGCAACTTCTCGATTTGGGAGCTGCAACATTAACGGTTCCTTATACCGATTCTTCATTAGTGGATGTTCGATTGATGACAGGACCCATCGGTGATGAAACAGAATATGTTTCAAAAGCTGAGATTTCTGCGATCTTTGAATCTCTTGAAATTCTAGGCGTTACCGATGTAACGACCTTCTCAGGCGATATCGATCTGACAAGCTTCTACATTCAAGCCAATCGTGACGTGTTATTAGGAAGTGCTTCAATGCACGCAACGATATCAAAACAATTGTTTGACCTAGGAGCTGCTACATTAACCGTTCCTTATCGGGCTTCAGACAATACGACGGATATTAGAGTCCTTGTCGGTCCGGTTGGAAATGAAACGGAATTTGTAATCAAAACAGAAATTGACGCCATGTTTGAATCCCTTGAAATCTTGGGAATCACAGACATTACCACTTTTGATGGAAATATCGACTTAACCGACTTTTATATTCAAGCAAATAGAGACATTCTGTTAGCAAGTGCTTCCATGCATGCGACAATTACGAAACAGTTGCTTGATTTAGGACCAGCCGTATTAAGCGTTCCTTATATTGCTTCTGATAATGTAACTTCAATTAGAGTATCAGCAGGAGAAGTAGGATTCGAGACAGAATACGTCATCAAGACAGAAATTGACGCTATGTTCGAATCTCTTGAAATTCTTGGAATCACGGATATTTCTACCTTCGATGGAAACATCGACTTAACCAGTTTTTACGTTCAAGGAAACAGAGACATTCTTCTAGCCAGTGCCTCGATGCATGCGACGATTTCGAAACAACTATTAGATCTCGGTGATGCAGTGTTACGTGTTCCGCTTCAGGACGAAGCTGCTCAAAACATTAGAGTCACCTTTGGGCCAGTCGGTTTTGAGACAGAGTATGTGGTTAAAACAGAAATTGACGCCATGTTCGAGGCTCTTGAACTTCTGAACATTACAGATATCAACTCCTTTGACGGTAGTGTTGATCTAACCTTAATCTATGGAGATACTAATCAGAATATTCTGCTCGCAAGTGCTTCGATGCATGCGACAATCACAAAACAACTCGATGATTTAGGCTCATCCGTCTTGCTTGTACCACTAACTGATGTGGATGGCATTTCCATCCAAGCAACGGTGTCGGGTACGCACTATATCTTCAAATCTGAGATTAAATCCATTATTGATTCTTTGGAAATTCTAGGAATCGATGATATTACAACTTTCACAGGAACCGTATCCTTAGCCAATTTGTTTGACGATACGAATCAAAACATATTATTATCTTCCGCTTCGATGCATGCGACGATTACAAAACAACTCGATGATTTGGGTTCAAGTGTTCTATTGATTCCGGATACCGATGTTTTGAACGTCTCGATTCAAGGTACTGTCTCACTGACTCATTTTATCTACAAAGACGAGATTAAGGCCATCATCAATGCACTTGAAGTATTAGGCATCACAGACATTACTGCATTTACAGGTACAGTCTCGCTTCTAAATCTATTCAACGAACCAAATCAAGATACGTTGTTGTCGTCGGCTTCGATGCATGCGACAATTACAAAACAACTTGATGATTTAGGTTCTTCCGTATTGTTAGTACCTTCAACGGATGTATTAAGTAATCCTATCCAGGCGACGGTATCCTTAACGCACTTCATATACAAAGATGAAATCAAAGCGATTATCAATGCATTAGAAGTTTTGGGTATTAATGATATCACCGCATTTACAGGTACCGTATCACTGACCAATCTATTCAATGGTACAAATCAAGATACATTGCTTGCCAGTGCATCGATGCACGCAACGATTTCAAAACAACTAGATGATCTTGGTTCAAGTGTATTATTGATTCCTCATACCGATGATGAAGGAGACGTTATTGAAGCTACAGTCTCATTGACACACTTCATTTACAAAGACGAAATCAAAGCCATCATCAATGCTTTAGAAGTCTTTGGCATCACCGACATCACCGCATTTGACGGAAGCTTTGACATTAGCGCACTAGCGTTATCAGCCGACCAAGATACAGTATTAACAAGTGCTTCCATGCACGCAACGATTTCAAAGACCATGCTTGATTTAGACGATGCAGTATTAATCGTACCGCTATATACACAAGCAGGCGTCGCAGAAATCAACCGCGTTCAAAAAACAGTCAGTTCAACCGATTTCATCGTTAGAACTGAAATCAAAGCTTTAATTGATGCCTTCCTTGCGATGGGATACACCGATCTTGATACGTTTGGAGCTTCGATTGATTCATCTAAATTCTTCGACGATCCAAATACCTTGTTGCTATCAAGTTCGATTCAGGCAACATTATCCGATAAATTACTCAACGATACCGGTGGTAACTTAATCATTCCAAATACCAATTACGCAGCTGATTACACGATCAGAATCGTTATGAGTGATGTAACATACATCGAATTAGTCGAAATTAAAGCCATCTTAACTTCTCTAGAACTCCTTGGCTTAACCGACTTCAGTGCAATTTCCATTAATCCTGCCAATGTATTTGCAGCGGATTATGACATCTTGCTTGCGTCTTACTCAATGCAGGCAACCGTATCCGATACCTTATTAAGTGGAGCACTAGACGATTCGGCTGCCGCTGGCAGTGGTTCGTTGATTGTTCCGAACTTCTTCAGAGAAACTCTGAATGTTGGTGCAGGTACTCAAGCACAAATCGAGAAAGTCGAACTGAAGGCATTGCTCACCTCGCTTGAAACTCTTGGCGTATCAGACTTCAGTGGTGCAGTCGATGCTTCCGTTGTGACTGGACTTTCAGACGCTCAACTCGATATCTTACTCGCAAGCGGTTCTATGCAAGTCACCGTTGACAACATGCTGAAAGGAAATGCAAACATCAATACATTCATTCCTGATTTGGCAGTAGAAGACGTATTCAGTATGACTGACATAACAACCGTAGCAGAAATCAAAGCCTTCATTAAGGCAGCGAACACCGTTGGTGGCTCTAGCATTTCAAGTGTCGACTTCGACTTAGCAGCGATTGCAGCATTGACTCCTGCAGAACAAGACACCGTTCTATCTTCGATGATTGTAAGAAACATGATTACAAGCGACGTTGAAACCGCAGTAGCGGCTAAGAATGCGGCAAACTTCCCTGGAGGACCGTTCTACACCATCGACAACACCGATTACGAAGAAAGCAATCCAGCACTGTTCTTAACAAAACAAGGCGCAATTGATGCGATTGCATTCATTAACAGTTAAAAGTATTCAAACGAAGTCGGGGATCATGTCCCCGACTTTTTCTTTTCATTGTCTCTAAAATTAGCCCTTTTCAAATATTAAATTCTATTGTATACTATACCTAGATTCATATTAAAGGAGGTCATGTTTAATGATTGATCAATTTCTAGCCGCAAACACTTATGACAGTGGAGGTATGAACGCGGCATAAAAAGTACCTCCACTCAATTTAAATGATGGAGGAAACAATGAATTATCAACATCTTTCCGCCTATGGACTTTCGAAAGAAATCCAAGAGATGGCGGTAAGTGACGACTTTCTTTTTTTAGCACGAGTTACTTTGCAACAGCGAGATTTTTTCTTAATAGAGACCGAAGAAGGTGCCATCTCTGCTCAAGTGAGTGGTAAATTCATCTATGAAGCAATCGAAGAAACCTCATTTCCAGTTGTCGGAGACTGGGTATTGGTTAAACATACTGACGATACCCATGAAAAAGGCACGATTGTTAAAGTATTACCCCGTAAAAGTTTTTTAAAGAGAAAAGCACCAGGACCTAAGGAAATGATTCAAGCGATTGCCTCGAACATCGACACGATTTTAATCTGCATGTCAATGGACTTAGATTTCAATTTAAGACGTTTGGAGCGTTACTTAAGCATTGTATGGAATAGTGGTGCACGGCCCGTCGTCGTTCTCACAAAATCGGATTTAGCAGTAGACTATGAAAGACAGCTTTTAGAAACCGAACAAATTTGTTTGGGGGCTGAAGTCTTAACCTGTTCGAATCAAAGCGAGACAGGATATGATGAATTGCTTCCCTATATCATGTCCAGGAAGACCTATGCCTTAATCGGATCGAGCGGCGTAGGAAAATCTTCAATCATCAACTATTTTTTGGGTGAAGAGTTCTTTGCGACGAATGGACTACGTAAAGATCATCGGGGAAAACACACCACGACTTCTAGACAGATGGTCTTGTCTCCTTATGGAGCGCTTGTCATCGATACGCCCGGAATGAGGGAAATCCAAATCGAATCGATCGAGCTTGACGCTTCGTTTAGCGATATCGAAGATTTGGGAAAAACCTGTAAATTCAGAGACTGTACGCATACTGTCGAACCTGGTTGTTCTGTAAAATTGGCCGTAGACGAAAAACTACTCGATTCTTCAAGGCTCAAAAACTACCATAAGATGAAAAGAGAATTAAACCGAACTGCAGAGAATACTCGGAAAAATCTTTTACAGCATAAAACGAAGAAGTAGTCCTACTCTAACGCGCCAAATCATTGTTTTTGGCGCGTTTTATATTGAATTTGTAGGTTTTTGGCTAGGGATTCATCATTTCTTTTTTCATGGTTATTTTGGGGACATGGTAGAATCAATTCTTCACAAAAAATATGAGCAATTGATATTGCAAACAGACGAGAAAGCAGTATAATGAAAGTAATGATTCTATGCGTGAAATCATGACATTATTCATCATTAAGTTATGAATAGATTCAATAATTTCGTTAGATTTTCCGTATATATAAAGTAGATATGATATATTCGGAAAATCTAATGTAAAATGATACTTATAGATTATGAAGGAGGAACAAACATGAACTTGAATTTCCTTACATCTTTGGATTTACTTTTTTATGTCATATTTGGTCTAGCCATTCTTTCTGGCGTGATAAGAGGGTTGAAAAAAACCTTATTTTCTTTTGTGACCATGTTGATTTTTTACGCCTTATTCTTTTTAACCATCAACCAGGTGGTTTCAATCCTCTGGACAATGGAGATGCCATGGCTTGGAGGGCTTCTAGCGCAAGTGAGTCCGGACCTCTCAGGCTTTACTTCATTTTCAGAAAGCCTACCCGCAATCTTGGGTACTTTCCTAGGAGATACCATCGATCTTTCATCAATGAATGAAGAAGTCATGGTGATAGCTACAGGTCTTGGAATGTTTGTACTAAAGATTGTCTACACGATTCTTTATTTCACGGTCATCTTGTTGATATACAAACTCTTATGCCTCATTGTCCGTGCGATATTCTTTGGCAAGAGCAAACAAGGTGCATCCAAAAACAGAGGCTTAGGAGCCGTTTTTGGTGCTTTAAACGGAGCCATGGCTGTGTTTGTCGCATTGATTATGCTCGGGGGAGTGATGAGTGTTACCGAAAGTTTGGCCACAATCATGAATTCAACCAATCTACCAGGGGACACGGATTTGACTTTCGTTCCACGGCGTGAAATTTACCAGGCAAGTTACTCAGTCATTCCTTTGGCGGAGACGGATTTGCCTGACATTACTGAAGAACTTGAACTAATGAATCAATTGATTGAGAATTACCACAATAACATCTTTGTGAGTCTTGCGGAAATGATTACCGTTCCAGTCGAAGGAAGCACGCTGGAAATACCGCTTCATTTATCCTTGTTTGACTCGGTTTTATCCTTTGATATCGATGAACAAAACATTGCGATTCGCTATGAACTCAGTGTATTCTCAGAAGTGTTAAATGTTTTTCTTCAATCAGATTTTTATGAATCTCAAGAAATTTCAGATATCACTGGAGATGAAATCAGAGAAGCATTTTCGATTTTATCCAATTCTAAATTAATTACATCCATATTGCCTGTCGCAATTGAAGTTGGCGCAGAAATGTATGAAACACCTTTAAACATCTCTGCAGAAGACCTATATTCGATAGACTATCAAGCCGAACTGGAAAATCTTGGCGCCATTTCTGGAACACTATTTGATATATTGAATAGCGCCGGTGTCGTTGGTGGAAATGGTTCCATCGATGAAATCGAGGTCACCGGTGACCTCGTAAGAGACTTATTTGGAGATTTCGCAGATTCGTCGCTTGTCGTATTGTTAGCCTCTAATTTACTTGTTCCTTACCTTGATGAAAGTGAAGGGGATATCAAATTAATCCTCGACATCCCTGCCGATTTGGATTGGGAAGCGGAATTCATCGCCATTGGCGAAGTATTAGGTGAAGTTCTCGATGCGGATGTGACGGTTTCTGACATTATGGGTGGAGATCCCAATATCTTATTACAAGCCGTATCTAAAATAGATTTAACTGTACTTATGGAATCTGAAATCATTACTGGAGCATTAATCAACATCTTATCAGGAGAAGCCGGAATCGAAGGCTTGGAATTATTAACCATTCCTGCAGACATCGTATGGAGAGATACCTTCGATGAATTCGGTAATCTGGAAACCCCTGGAGAATTAAGAAACATTTTAATCGCTTTGAATGCTTTAACAGGTTCCTTGACTGATTTTGATATCAACAATTTAGGCCTTGACACGATTTCAAATCTATCAGATGATGATATCGATGATATCTTCAATTCTAGAGTATTTGTGGCGACTATTTCTGATTTGTTGCTATCTGAAGACTTGGGAGATCTTCCTCTCGTGGTTCCAGATGCTGTCTTGGACGAATATGGCTACCTCTTGAAAGAAGAACTCAAAGCTTTAGCTAAATCAATCGCATTGATTGTGACCACCATTGACGATGAAACATCGTTTGACGTTCAAAAAATATTAGCCTTTTCCGATACTGATTTAGATACATTGATGTCTTCACAGATTATTTCTTCAACCATCGGAAAAATGATATACGATATGAATACCGATCCGCTTGTCGTCCCTAGTGATGTGATTCAAAGTGTATTGGTAGACGGATTAGGTGTCAATGTGGTTTCAGCTTCTGAAATCACAGCCCTAATCAAGTCAATCCAGGTGTTAGGCTTTGACGACTTTGACAATTTTGCATTTGATGCTTCCATTATTTCATCACTTGAATTGATTCCTCCTGTAGGAGATCCCGTCACACTAGATGATGATTTGATTGAGGTTCTACTAGATTCAAAAATCGTTCATGCGACCGTATCAAAAATGATTATCGATCTTGGCAGTGGAACTGGAAGCATTTTGATTGTTCCTACGGAAGACCAAGATGGCACCTCAATTAAATTCACCGCATTCAGTACAGAATATTTAACTGTATTAGAAATTGGAAATATGTTAAAAGCGCTTTATGCAATCGATATCACCGATTTCGATTCGATCAACTTAGAAGATACATCGCTGATCCTTACGCATCAAACAGAATTACTGGCTTCAGCGATTATACATGCGACCGTATCCGATATCATTTTAGGGCTAGGATCCGGTTCCGTAACCATTCCTTATGAAGACGAATTAGGAAACGATGTAATCATCGAGACGGCATCGGCTACATTCATTGAAAAGACCGAATTAGGCAACTTATTCGATGCTCTTGACTTAATGGGAATTACCGATCCTTCATCATTAACGAATTCGATTAACTTATCAACATTTGCATTAGAAGCAGATCAAAACACTTTACTCGATTCTGCAATCATGCAAGCGACCATATCGAAAACATTATTTGATATTGGTGATACCATTTTAATCATCCCTCTAGTAGAAGAAGATGGCATCACGCCTGTACAGGTAGAAACAGGACCTTTAGGCAATGAAACCACATTTGTGGTGAAATCAGAGATTAAAGCATTGATCAATGCCCTTCTTGCGATGGGATATTCCGATTTGGATTCTTTCACAACTTCGATTTCATCGACCAATTTATTTGACAATTCTGAATTAATCCTGTTGAGTTCATCCCTACAAGCAACGCTTTCTGACCAATTGACGAATGTATCAAGCGGTACATTAGTCATTCCGACTCAAGATGAGTTTGGAACTGATATCCGTGTGAATGTCGTTGGTGGCGTTGAATATGTCACAAAAGTAGAAATACAAAAAATTATTGATGCACTTGAACTTCTTGGCTTGACAGATCTGTCCACTTTCGATTTGTCTCCGGCAACGATTTTCTCAGTCGATTTCAATGATTTGCTTGAAAGTGCAACAATGCAAGCCACTGTATCTTATTACATCCTTGAAAATGCCCTGGATGAAACAAGCGGTCCTGGACAAGTAACTCTCATTGTCCCAACGGCTTTAAGAGAGGGAATTATGCTTGACGGTGTCGTAGATGCAGGTGAGCAAATTGAAAAAACTGAACTTATCGCTTTACTGACTTCTTTACAAACACTTGGAATCTCCGATTTCAGTGGAAGTATGGATGCATCTATTGTATCTGGATTATCTAATGCACAGCTGGATACCTTGCTTGCGAGCGGTTCAATGCATATCACAGTTGACAATATGTTAAAAGGAAATGCCAATATCAATACTCAGATTCCTGCGCTCGCACAAGAGACGATCTATGGTATCGTCAGTGTCACAACGGTCGCAGAAATCAAGGCATTCATCATCGCTTCAAATACACTCGCCGCTGGTGATTTCACCTCCGCTTCGTTCAGTTACGCTGCAATTGCATCTCTCTCTGCAGGTGACAGGGACATCGTATTAGACTCGATGATTGTTAGAAATATTTTGACGGATCAGTTAGAAACCTTAATGACTTCCGATGATCCATTCGATTTATACTGGCCAGCCAATACATCTTATATGAACAATGATCCATTCACCTTCCTCACGGAAGCTGGAATCAATGAAGTATTGACACATTACGGACTCATTTAATCCTTATGAAGAAAGAGGTTTTTCCTCTTTCTTTTTTTTTACGAAAACGATATAATAGAATAGCACTTTGTTTTTAGGGAGGACATCATGAAAAAACTATTTATTTTCTTTACAACTTTGCTTCTCGCAATGGTTCTTATCGGCTGTGGTCTGAGTACGACTTCCACGACTGAGACCGTAACGACGCAAGATACCACATCTTCAACCACAACGTTAGAGACGACAACCTTAGAGACTACAACGTCATCTACTCAATCCACTCATCCTGACAATATTGTCTTGGATTTATATTCAATGAATGACTTTCACGGTGGAGCCTATACTAGCATGGATACACTTTCCGCTGTGGGTGGTTATATTTCGAATGCCGTTGAAAATAATCCATATTCGATTTTCATATCTTCGGGCGATATCTTTCAAGGAACCGCACTCTCCAACTATTATCACGGAAGACCGATTATCGATGTTTTCAATGAAATCGGACTTTCTTCCTTCACACTGGGAAACCATGAATTTGATTGGGGAATCGAAGAAGTCTTGAAATATACTGACGGGTTGGAAGAAAACGGAGAAGCGTCTTTTCCGATATTAGCAGCGAACATTGTCTATAAAGACACCCAGGAAACATTACCAAATACAGAGCCTTATACCGTTGTTGAAATCGAAGGATTACGTGTTGGCATAATCGGCGTTATCGGAGAAGTCATCAATTCAATTTCTGCTTCCAGAGTAGAAAACATCGAATTCTTAGATCCCGTCATGACGGTATATGATTACGCTTCCGTATTACGAACTCAAGAATTTTGTGATATCGTGATTGCGTCGATCCATGATTATGATATCGACGATAATGTAGCTATTTCAGCCTTTACGGGCGATCACTATGTGGATGCAGTATTCAATGGCCATTCTCATACTTCCGTCGCTAGAACCGTTTCTAGAGCCGGTGTCGCAATGCCTTATGCACAGGCTTCTAATTCCAGTTCGTCTGTACTGACGAAGATTTCTCTTTCATTCAATTATCCGACCAGAACCGTTTCATCGGGATATGCTTACACACTCTCTTTATCAGACTTAGGTAGTTCAGATCAAGAAATTCAAAACATCATTACATATTATCAAGAAGACAGCGAGTATACTTCCTTTGTATCAGAAGTCTTGGCTACAACACCTGACTATATTTCAAGATATGATATGCCGACATGGGGAGCTTCCGTAATACGTGATTATTTAGGAGTCGATATCGGAATACTTAATTCTGGAGGATTTAGAGTCAGCATCGATAGTGGAAACATTACAATGGGAAAACTTGTGGAAGTTTATCCGTTTGACAATTACTTAAAAACAGTTGAACTCACTGGACTAACCATCTATAATCTATTCTATACCGATGGAGATATCGTCTTCGATGACGAGGTTACTTCGTCTGGAGGTCATCTTTACATCAATGGAGTCCAAGTTAACGACTCACAATTCTATACAGTTGCGGCTGTCGATTATGTATTTGACAAAGACTACTATCCTTTCCTTTCAGGGCAAAACGTGACTCAAACAACCACTTTAATGAGAGATTTATTAGCGCAAGATTTAAGAAACTGCATCGGTGATTTCTCACCATTCAATGGATCGAATTATCCAGGACTGATGCCTACTTCCTACAGAGGAAACCAGTATTATTACGATTCAATTTACGAATCGATACTCTAAATAAAAAAAGGTGTTCAAACCCTCAGTTTGAACACCTTCAGAGTGTAGACAAAAAGAACTTAGTTTAAGAAAACTAGGTTCTTTTTTCTTGATTTAAGGGAGTTTTGAATAAAATCGTAAATAATCGAAGAAATTGATGTGGATAACTTGGATATTTCT
>Ga0180007_10000061_pt1 | contig 184479 bp, 148 predicted proteins | sample MM_PC_MetaG_FD_121122 | JGI IMG/M metagenome (GOLD analysis project Ga0180007, IMG submission 121122) | Groundwater microbial communities from the Aspo Hard Rock Laboratory (HRL) deep subsurface site, Sweden - MM_PC_MetaG | ecosystem: Environmental > Aquatic > Deep subsurface > Groundwater... | reverse complement strand
TTTTAACAAAAATTTCTTTCGATCTGGTTCATGAAAATCAATTTTTTAGATTTTTCGGGACGTTTAACAGGCCGAAAACGACCAAACCCGCACCAAAAAAAATAGCAACGCTATTTTTCGGTTCCCTGAACAACTTGCGGAGATGATGATATATTACTATACTTAATAAAATCATCATTAAAACGGAGCTCACATTATGCGCAACTTTTTCAGAAGGCAGTTTGCCTGCGTTCTGGTTTTCATTCTTTTGCAGGTTTCCCTGGTTTCAGTTGTTCAGGCAGAGTTCCAACTGTCAAATGGCCAGAAAGCTTATATTGGCGATACATATTCGATTTCTCTGCTGGGCACCAGAAAAGCTGGAAACGACGAGTTGCGTTCGCTGGCCAAACAGATCGAAGCTGTTCGCAAAGTCGAGAAGACAATGCGTTCATGGGGCATCAATGTTGATCGGCAAATTCATATCAGATTTTACACCGACACTGATTTCTCTGCCCGTGATATGTGGCGTTCGGCTGGTATAGAGCCAAATGTAAAAGCCCTCGATAAATACGAGGAAGATACCGGAATGGTTTTTACGAGTCTTTCTGGTTATGAATATGCCCATATGTCCGATGATCTTGATGATGTGTATTTCTTTCTCAATCCGTTTCCTGATTACATCAAAAGAAAGTATTTTGTAAATCCCCGGGCGCTGACCGGCGCGCTTCTTAATGATGCTTTGGGAGCAGTGAAAAGTGAAAGAATCAGGATTGAGGAGGGTCTCGATAAGCCTGTCGGTCAGCAGCTCAATGATTATATGATTTTTAAGAGCGCTGCATATTCTTCTGACAAGTCAGTTCTTTGGGTGCCAGTCACCAAGCCTGATGCCCTTCATCGCTATCTCGATACCACCATTCATGAATACGGCCATCACGTTTTCAACATGATGGTTAAAGCTTACTTAAACAAAAACAATAATAAGAAGAAGTGGACCAATATTCAGATTTTTTACATTTGTTCCAATATTCTCGCAGTTAACGAGTTTTTTGCTGATTACGTGGCTGTGGCCAACGGTTACAACAAGTGCATAAATCTGCATAAATACGGCGCCATGCCAAAAGATATGAAACGGGTATTCAGCCAGGAAAGAACGCTGAAGAGTTATCTCGAAGAGATAAAGAAGGGTAGCAAAGACGTTAAATATTATCTCTCAGAGGGTCATAATTCACTTAATCCGATGCGATCATTTGTATGGAAACTCAGATTTGCAATTGGCGACAAAGAAACCGATAAGCTGGTGGTTACTGCCGTTCAAAATGCGATCAGTAATTTCTTTTCCGTCGACATGGCCAAATATCCACGAGTTCGTCTTACCGCAAAGGGTTGGGGATGCTTCACCATCAAAGGTTACCCGATTGATGTAACCACCGAAAATCTCAGATTTTTGAACTTGATGCAAAAAGCCGCAGATAAACAGCTGACTTCAGAGCAGAAAAAGAAATTCAGCGAAGTTGCTGCCAATGTGTTTGCCGGTTTTTATCCTTTAAAATAGCTGGTTTCAGCATTGCCATAACCCATCCGTATTTTCGCTCATGTAAGAATAAATGTCAGTAATTTGCCAGGTATCGGCTGTTTTTTGCAGGTCAGCGTTACTGATTCCAAATGAAGTGCAACGCCGAGCAGCATCAGAAGAAGTAATTGTTTGTGTTCGCTCTGTCGAACGAAGGTCAGCTTGAAAATTGGCTGCTTTTAGGTTATGAATGTAGCTGTTAGAATCATAAGCGGAGCAGAGCGTGAAAGAAAAAAACAGATTACGTTCGTGGTTTTCCGGGTCCGGCATTTTTAGAGCATTAAAAACGGCTGTTGTTGCCGTCGCCAAACGTCACCGACAGGTATATCTCGACAACAATGCCACTACGCCGGTTTTGCCGACCGTGGTGAAGAGAATGAGCCGGGTGCTTGTAAAAAACTACGGCAACCCATCCTCGCTTTACCAACAGGCTCTTGAGTCGGCGGCAATTCTTGAAGATTCAAGACGAACACTTGCCCGAACAATTCATGCAGATATTGAAGAAGTTTTTTTTACAAGCTGTGCTACCGAAGCTAATAATGCCGTTTTAAAAGGCCTCGCTGATCACTTCCTTCCAGAAAAAAACAGGATCCTGGCTCTGCCGATAGAGCATCCATCAGTGATTCAGACCCTGCATTATCTTGAGACGAAGGGAATCGAAGTTGTCTGGATTCCCGTCGACAGACTGGGAAACGCTGATCTTGCCAGGCTCGACTCATTGATAGACAACAAGACGTTTTTGATCGTCACAATGTGTGCGAATAATGAAACCGGGACCCTGCAGAATCTTGACAAGATTTGCGAAATTGCCCGGCGACATGAAGTGATGGTCTTTTCTGACTGTGTACAGGCGATTGGAAAAGTGTCGGTTGATTTCGAGCGCTGCAGAATTGATTATGCATCTTTTTCTGCCCATAAGATTCATGGACCCAAGGGTATAGGCGCTCTGTATGTCAGAAAGGGTCGCCCGATTCCGGTTTTTATGCATGGCGGCCACCAGGAGCGCGGATTTCGGGCCGGAACCGAGTCGCTTCACAATATCGCCGGATTCGCTCAGGCCTGCGTACAGGTTCCAGAATCGCTCAAAAAGGCAGAACAGGTGCGATCGCTTAAGCGCAGGCTGGTAGATTCTCTGAAGAAAATCAAGCCCGACCTGTTGATCAACACTCCCGATAACAGCTTGCCAAACACGTTGAACGTCACGTTTCCTGATGTCTATAATGCCGAACTCATTGCCGCTCTTGATTATTTCGGAATTGCCGCTGCCGCCGGGTCAGCCTGCAGCACTCCAGATAACAAGCCCTCGCACGTTCTTACGGCGATTGGTCTTTCCGAAACGCATGCTCGCCAGACTATCAGACTCTCGCTGTCTGAGCGCACATCCCGTGCTGACATAGATTACGCTGTCGGAGTGTTCCGCGAGTATTTTGACGGCTCGATCAGCCCGGCTAATGTCGTCTGGCCCAAACAACTGAATCAGGATATGATAGAGAACTCCGGACTCTTAATTCTTGATATAAGGTTCTGGTATGATCGAGTGTTGTTTTCCAGTATCAATGGCTCATACGAAACCTCCATGCTCACATTTAAGAATTATCTCGACAGGATACCCGTCGATAAAAATATCCTGGTTGTCTGCCAGGGTGGATTCTATTCTCCGATGGTCGCATTTTTTCTTCGCTCAAAAGGCTACAAGAGTGTCTCTTATCTGGCTTCGGGTCTGTGGGGCTGGAAAAAGGCAGATCCCGAGCTTTTTCTGAAAGCTACGGGAAAAGGCATTCAAAAGTTTGATATAGAGAGCGAGTCGGGAGTTATATGAGATTTCACCTCGTAGATAGAATAGACGAGATTTGCTACGGTTCTTACATTACCGGGGTCAAATGCATAACACTCGCTGATGATGTATTCAACGAGCATTTTCCCGGCTACCCCATATTTCCCGGCAGTCTGATTCAGGAGGGCCTGGCGCAGCTTGCCGGCTCATTTTTCGAGCTCATGCGTCACAAGCAGAACCTGCCGATGAAATTCTCGGTTCTATCAATAGTTAATCGGATGAAGTTCAGAAAACCCGCTGAGCCCGGTGACCGCCTCATATACAGAGCCGATGTTAAGATTGTTCGTGACGATTACGGCATTGCAAACGTTAAAGCAACCCGTGAGGGTGAACTGATCGCAAACGGTGAGCTGACATTTTCATTTCTTGAGGTTCCCGATAGTCAGCTGCTCGAATCAAGAAAAGTCATCTACAACATCTGCATGAAGAATACCCGGGAAATACCGAATGAAAATAGTGTTTGAGCGCTATGCACCGGGAGAGGAAATCCCGGCGCGCGAGTGTCTGAATAAGCGCAAACTGGCAAAATACTTCAACCGTGAAATATCGGCCTGCGTTGTCGCTGTATCACATCTTCTCGAATACGAGGAAATTCCGCCACAGACACCCTTTTACTTTGGCAAAGGAACGGTTGAGTTTGAAGATTTTGGTCTTTCATCGGTTGTTGAAGCCTGCACTGATGAAACCGGCAGATTTTCGCAGCAAAACTTCGTTGAGCGCGGCATGTCCAGCCTTTCTCCGCTGACCCAGTTTAAAGTGCTTTATAACATGCCGCTGTCATTCATCTCCATCGACCGCGGCCTGATCGGCGACAATTCGATTATCTACGGTTCGGCTGCCGGCTTGATGCTTCTGGCTAAACACTGTGCTTATCCGGGAAAAATGCTTCTTGGCGCCAGCAAAGTCCATGCCGATGCCGTGGTTGAAGTAGGTTTCGCCCTTTGCACTCGCGACGAAATCGATACCGAGGCTTTTGTGCAAAAGGATTGCGAGGCTATAGAAATATTTCGACTCTGGCACTATGGAAGCACCCAGTGAATAGAGTTTATATTACGGCTGCAGCCGCATTCGCCCCATCCGGCACCAGTATCGATGAAATATTCGAAAACATCGCACTGGCAACCAGTGCCACCGCCAGAATCGAAAACTTCAACAGTGATTATTTTCCGGTGAGTCACGGTGCCGAGATCAGGCATGCCGGTAACGTAATGAAAACTCCGGCGGGCACAGACAGAAAGTCATTCTTTATCGAGAAAGCTGTCGGACAGGTCGTTGAAGCATCTGATCTCAGCCGTTATGCGCCAGAGAAGAGACACATTCACCTTGGCAGCGGAATCGATTATTTCGATGTCGAAAACTATGTGAACAGTGGCCGCGCCAGTTCTGGCGAATGGCAGCCATATTGCAGTCATTCGCATCTTGAAGTCCTGAAAATGGCTGAAAAATATGAACTCAGAGGCGGTCAGTCCGCTAATGTCGCCGCCTGCGTTGCATCGACCCAGGCCATAGGCCTCGGATTCAGAATCGTGCGTTCTGATCCTGCAACGATGGTTATCAGCGGCGGTTATGATTCGATGCTGTGTCATCTTCACTATCTCGGCTTCTATAAACTTGGAGCTCTGTCAGACTGGCCCGGAGACCCGTCACAGGCTTGTAGGCCTTTTGATAAAAACCGGCGCGGTCTTGTTCTTGGCGAGGGTGCGGTTTCGTTTCTTCTCGAAAGCGGCAATAACGCCGCCCGTGAACGCATTCTCGGCGAAATATGTGGTTACAGTTCTACAATGGATGCCTATCTGGTTACCGACCCGGATCCGGGCGGTGAACAACTGGCGCGCGCGGCACTTGAAGCCATAGGCGAGGCCGGGATTACTCCGGACCAGATCGACTGCGTTCATCTGCACGGAACCGGAACCCACAAAAATGCACCGGCTGAAGCAAATGCCATGAAGCGCATTTTTTCTGACAGATACAAAGAGATACCTGTATATTCAATGAAGGGGCAGATAGGTCATCTGATCGGCGCCTGTGGTGCCATGGAACTTCTTGCGGTTATCTGGTCTTTAACAAAAGGGCAGGTTCCCGTAACTGTAAATTATGACGAACCTGATCCCGAGGTAGGGCTTAATGTTGTCAGGGGCAAGCCGCTTGATCTTGAGATAAAATATGTTCTCAAACTCAATGCCGCATTTGGCGGGCAGAATACAGCTATAGTAATGAGGCGTTTCGATGCGTAAAATTGTCGTAACCGGTGCAAGTTCCGAAATTGGCGCGGCAATATGCCGTAAAATAGCTCAGCCGGATGATGAAATGGTCATACATGGTTTCAGGCACCATGAGGCTCTTGAACAGCTCAAGACCGAATTGGAATGCCGGGAAACTGTTATCGCATCAGGTGATCTTGCCGATTCCGGCTTTTTATCAGAATTTGTCAAGACTGCCAAAGACTGTGACATTCTTGTGAACTGCGCTGCCGCAACAATTTCTGCTCCACTTGCCCAATTGACCGACGATGAGGTTGACCTGATGCTTGCAGTGAACCTGGTTGCCATGATCAGGCTTTGCCGTGAGGTGGTTCCCGGAATGCTGGCCAGAAGAAGCGGTTCTATTCTTAATATTTCTTCTGTGGCGGCATCCCGTGGCGTGCGCGGTCAGACCGTTTATGCCGGCACCAAAGGCTTTATTGAGTCATTCACCCGTTCCCTGGCCGCCGAGTGCGGAAGAAAAGGGGTTAGAGTTAACTGCATCGCACCCGGGCCAATAGAGGCCGGCAGCCTGAAGAGTTTACTCAGTTACACAGGTGATGAGGTCAAAAAGAACGTCGCTCTCAACCGTCTGGGTTTGCCTGCCGAAATCGCGAATGTCGCAGCCTTTCTCCTCAGCGAGAACGCATCATTCATCGTCGGTGAGGTCGTTCACGTGAACGGAGGCTTCATGTATGGATTGTGATTTTGCCAGCTATGAGGCGCTCAAGAGCATTGCGCAGGCACGCAAAAGCTGCAGAACATTTTCCTCAAGGCCGCTCGACGATGATATTTTACAAAAAGTTCTCGACGTTGCCATGCTTTCTCCTTATGCTTCCGGCCGTAAGAACTGGACTGTCAGAATTATCAAAGACGGCGAAACCATTTTAAACGCTGCCGAGCTTGTTCAGGCACATTGCAAAGTCCTGTCAGCAGACGTCAGAGAAGATATGAGAGATTCTTTTGAAGCTTATGCAGAAAATTTTGTCGCATTCAAGACGGCCCCGGTTCTGCTGGTTACCGAGTTCAGGGTCATGCCGGCGCTTTCTCTAATGCTGGGAGGCAGTGAAGAGGTCGGTCGTTGGGAGAGAGAGAACTTTATCAAGTCGATTTCGTGCGTCAGTATGCTGATTCTGCTTGCCGCCGAGTCGTTGAATCTTGGGGCTTGTTGCATGACCGGCCCTCTGCTGGCTCATGACGGGCTTGCCCGCTTGTTTAAGATTAAAGAGTCCAGAGAAATCGGAGCTATAATAGCGCTCGGATACAAATCACAGGAGATAAACAATGGTTGAACAGAAACTGCGAGAGCTGCTGCTGCCGGTGCTTGATATCGATTCAATCGATGAGATCAGTCCTGATGCATCGCTGGTTAGCGACCTTGGCGCCGACAGCATCGATTTTGTCGAGATCATCTATCTTGTTGAAAAAAACTTTGGTGTTGTGCTTAAAACCAGCCAGATCATCGTAGCCGGAACCAATCCTGATGAGCTGTTTGAAGATGAAAGATTGACGGCGGCCGGAGCCGATATCGTTTCGCGTAACCTGGGTGCCGACAGCGGAAGATACCGTGAAGGCATGACAAAGATAGAACTTTTTCGGGTCCTGTCGGTGAGAGATCTCGCCAGGGTCATTGAACTTAAAATGTCAGAAAAGGCTTGATATGCTAAACGGAAAAACTGTTTTTATCACCGGTGGAACCGGATACATCGGAAGCGAGCTCGTCAGAGTCTTTGCCGGTTACGGCGCGCATGTCATCTTTTCTTACAATCGTAGTGCTGATAAAGCAGAAAAGCTGAAAAGCGAAGTTGCCTCATGCGAATCAGTCAAAATGAACATGTCTGATGTCAAAGAAATAACTGCAGTGATTGAGCAGATCTACAAAGATCACGAAAAGATCGATATCCTGGTTAACAACGCTGCGATAAGCCAGATCATGCCTCTGGCCATGCTTGATGAAGAAGACGTTGACGCCGTTCTCGCCATAAACATGAAAGGCCTGATTTTTGTAACCAAAGCTGTTGTTCGCGGCATGATCCGCAACAAGGCTGGCGTCATCATAAACATGGGCTCTATCGCTGGTCAGCGCATTCTCGATGTGCCACTGACCTACGCAATGACCAAAGCCGCGGTAAATGGAATGACATACTCGCTTGCTGCAGAGTTAAAGCGGTTCAATATTCGCGTAAACTCGGTGATTCCAGGTCTGCTGGCCGGAGGTGTCGCCAGAGGCGTGCCCGATGACCTGCGTGATGATTTCGTCAAGCACTGTGCCGCCGGTCGAGCCGGCACTGCTGCTGATATTGCCGAATTGACCGCGTTTCTTGCTTCCGATAAAGCCTCGTATATCAACGGGCAGAACATCGCTTCTGACGGAGGAATCTAGGCTGATGGGTGATACTCTGATCCGATCGACAAGTGCCTGGTGCAACGTCTGCGAGCAGGTCGAGCATGCCGCGATTGTTGAACGCAAAGGCTCGGTATACATGGAGCGGTTCTGCTCCAAGGGCGTGCAATCAGAGATAATTGCCGAAAGCTATGCCTGGTATGCCGAAAGAATCAATCAGCCGCATGTTGCGACTACCGTGGCCGAGCCCGTTGCCTGCCGCCAAGGCTGTCCGCTTGATTGCGGCCCCTGTGAATGGCACAGTAACGGTTTGAGACTGCCGGTTTTTTCGATTACCAACGACTGCAATCTTGATTGCCCCAAGTGTTTCACTTTTAACCGCCCTGATCAGCGCTATTATAAATCAGTCGAAGAAACCCGCGCGATTATTCGCGGTATCACTAAGGCTTCGGGCGGGGTTCAGCTGATAAATCTTACCGGCGGCGAGCCGACGCTGCATCCTGAGCTGTTCGAAATCATCGAAGCCTGTAAAGATGCGAAGATAAAGCGCATAACGATGAATACAAACGGCATCAGAATCGCCCAGGATTTTGAGTTTGCCCAAAAAATCAAGCAGTCGGGAGTTCAGCTGGTTTTAAATCTCGACACTCTTAACCCCGAAACCAGCGTTCTGATGTATGGCAAGGACATCACGGATCTCAAATTGCAGGCTCTGGCGACAATCGAACGACTCGAAATTCCGACGACAATTCTTCTTGTCGCTGCGCTCGGAGTTAACGAAAAAGAGGTCGCGCAGCTCACGCGTGCCTGGATCGGCAAAAGTTTTGTCAGAAGCATTACGATTCAGAACATGACATTTACCGGGAAAAATGGTGCCGCTTTTGAGCCGAAAAGACGCCTGCCGATCGATCAGATGGAGCGCCTTCTTTGCGAAGAGGAAGGCTTCGACACTAATGATTTTTTTCCGCTCGGGTCTTATCATCCGCTTTGTTACAGTGTTGCCTACTATGTGTTTTATGACGGTCAATTGATCTCTCTGGCGAAAGTATTCGACCGCAAGCGACTGTCTGAGCTAACTGCAGGCAACTATCTGCTCGAACCGGATCGACGCTTCTCGATGGATTTTATTGAGGGACTGAACCGGATGTGGGCTGAAAATGTTGATGAGTCTCTTATTTTGCATTTTAAGAGATTGTTACGGGAAGTATATTCGGGCGATCACCCTGAGGATGACGAAGACAGGCGAAAACAGCTCGAAAGCATGGTGAAGATGGTTTACATTCACCCTCACATGGATGCTGACAACTTTGATCTCGACAGGATCTCGCGCTGTGGCGACCTGGTTCCTGACGAAGAGGGCAATATGATACCCGCGTGTTCCTACAATCTGCTTTATCGACAGAAAGATCCGCGATTCTGGGTGGACAGTGATGAATAAAGCCGAAAGCAAACTGATTTATTCGCAGACCATGGCTCTTTGCCCGAAGTGTATGAGCAAGGTTCGGGCAAGAATAATCGAAGTCGACAGCAAGGTTTTTCTTGAGAAGTTCTGCCCTGAACATGGCTTTTCAAGAGTTCTTATCTCTTCGGATCCCGAGTGGTATCGCGCCAGCATGGCTTACATAAAGCCCTCACAGAATCCAAAAGAAAGAAACGTTGAAAAATTTGTCGGTTGCCCGCAAAGCTGCGGACTGTGCCCCGAACACCGTCAGCATGTTTGCCTGCCGATAATTGAGATTACCGACAGGTGTGATCTGTCATGCCCGGTTTGCCTGAAAAAATTCGATCGCGCGTTTTCATTGTCTGTTGATCAGTTCGCCGGGATTATCGACAACCTGATGAGAACAGAAGGGCGGATGGATGTTGTTAACATCAGCGGTGGTGAGCCTCTGCTTCACCCCGATCTGGAGCAGATGATAAGGCTTGCCAGGGAAAAAGGCGTCTCTCAGGTGTCAGTTTCAACAAACGGTCTCGCTTTTCTAGATAATCCGGCTTTAAGACAAATGTTTCGCGAGACGCGATCCATAGCTGCGCTGCAGTTCGATGGCTTCAAGCCTGAAACCTGGAAATTCATAAGAGGCGTCGATCTTGCCGCGAAAAAACAGGAAATCATAAGGGTTCTCGAAGCTGAGGGAATTACCTATTCGCTGGTATCTACGATATTGAAAGGTGTTAATGACGACGAAATCGCGGCAATCAGAGATTTTTTCTTTGCATCGCAAGCCGTCTCATTGATGTTTCAGCCGGTTACATTTTCGGGCAGCGCAGCAAGTCTGGATGCTGAGCGGCACCGTCTGACCATTCCCGATGTCGTGCAGGCAATTGAGGGCGGCAGACATGTTAAAAAAGGCGATTTCAATCCTCTTCCATGTTCGCATTATTCATGTTTTGCGCTGTCATATTATTTGAAGGTTGAAGATGGAGACTATTACAGCCTGAAAGAGTTTTTAGGCCGCGATGATTACCTTGCGATGATTGCGAACAAAACCCTGCCCGGGCTCGATAGCAATGGTTATGACATGATGAAAAACCGCCTGTACAAGCTGTGGTCAGCGGCCGATTCAAGCACCGCTTCGACTAAATTGCTCAATCGCGTTAAAGCAATTCTGAAAAAGCTCAACCAGGATTCTTCGACTGATGCCAGAATTAATGCTGGTATTGAGAATATGAAGGCTATTTTTATTCATCACTTCATGGATGTACATACTCTCGATTTTGGCCGATTGATCAAGTGCTGCAACCCTTATCCGATGCCGGGTGACCGTCTTGTGCCGATGTGTGCGCAGAATGTTTTCGGCTCTTATCAGGAGTCAGGGAAGAAATCTTGAGCGGCGGTAATTCCAGCCAATCGAAGCAAGAAAACTCATCAGCTCGATTGAGCCGGCAAACCTCGGGTAGACCTTCCAGTTTCTCAGCATGCTGCGATTATGGTAGAGCCGGTCCAGCCTTTTATATAGTTTGACAACACCGTCTTCAAGCTGTTTTTCAGTCATCTGTTTCGGTTTTATGACAACGTGATCCCAGTCAAAATCTGACCAGTCATTGCCTGTTATACGGTTTTCAGCCCTGGTCTGTTCGAGATATGGGGTTTCGGGATATGGCGTCAAAAAATAGAACGTGTATGAGTCCAGGCCCAGTGTGCGAATCAGCTCCTCGGTTTCTCTGAATACGCTCGGAGCATCGCTGTCGAAGCCAAAAATAAAGGTTCCGTCGACGAGAATTCGGTGCTTGTGCAGCAGATCAACAAGTGTTTTATAGCGATCGGCACGGTTTTGAAATATTCTTTCGGCCTGGTTGGTCTCATCGCTGCCAGTCTGAAAGCCGATACTCACCGAAAAACAGCCTGAGCGTGCCATCATTTCGATCAGTTCCTCGTCGTCAAAAATGTTAGAAGGCGCCTGTATCCACCAGTGTTTTTTCAGCTTTGTGATTTCTGACAGCATCGACATCATATAGTCGCGATTACAAAACATGTTGTCATCACAAAACAGAACGATATTCGCCGATAAGGCCTGCAACTCATTGTAAACGTCGCTGATATCCTTATACACCAGTCCCTTTTTTGGCATACAGTTCAGGTAACAAAAACGACAGCTGTTAAGGCATCCTCTGGTTGTTTCGCAGTATGCCAGGGTGTCGTTGCGTGACCTGAAGAGATCCCGGCGCGGACTGGCCAGTTTTATGCCGGTCCAGTTCGAATCGTAGCGATTTTTAAGGTTGCCGGCGGCAAAATCCTCAAGTAGTTTTGGCCAGGTGTCTTCGGCATAGCCAATAACAATGCTGTCAGCGTGCTTCGAGCATTCAGTCGGTGTTAACCCGACGTGAACTCCGCCCATGACGACTTTGATGCCTTGCGCTCTCAGCCGGTCTGCAAGTTTGAAAGCCTGGGGCGCAACATAAGTGTTTACCGAGATTCCCACAAGGTCATACTTTGAGAGATCAGCAGGAACTGGCTCCATCGCTTCATCAATGATTGTGACCCGGTGCGGTGCACTGCAGGCGGCTACAACCCCAAGTGTCAGCGGATGAATGAGGTTTTCATCGACCTTGATTTTTCTACGATAGCCATGACTTTTCCAGCGTGGCTGCACAAGCAGGATATCAAGCAACCTTGTCACTTTACACCTGTCATGACATCGATTGAGCCCTTCCAGCGGTCAGTTACCCGAAACTGCGAAAAACCGGCGGATTCAAAAAGCCTGGGAACAATACCGTCAAAGTTAGCCGGGGCATTAGCACCGATTTCTGGGATAGCTCTGCCCCAGACTTTTTTGGTATAGAGTGCCAGAAGATTTCCGATGATTCCGGAAGGTTTGCCGAATTCGGCCATAACAGCCTTTCCGCCGGGCTTGAGCACTCGAAATATCTCATTAAACAAAACCTGCTTGCCCTCAACCGGGATCTGGTGGGTAACGAGCGATGAAACAAAGATATCAACGGATTCCGACTTTACCGGAAAATTTGGGAAAAGGGGAATCTGCACAAAACACTTGCCCTGGTGATCGATTGTCTTGCCATTTGCAATTTTAAGCATACCGGCTCCGGGATCAATACCGAGATAAAGACCGTTATACTGATAATTGGTCTTGATAAACTCTAGAAGTAGACCTGTCCCGCAGCCGAAATCAAGAATTGTCGAGTTCTTGAAATCGCCGAAATTGTTGACTATTGACCGCCGAAAAGCGTTGTAAGAGCCTAGCCAGTGCAATTTCATACCGGTATCGTAAGCGCCGGCATTATCTTCATGTTTCATTATCTGTTTCGCTTTGATAAAATTATAGAAAATTCTCATCGATAGTGTATCATTCTGCAGTTGGTCTGTAAACCCGATGGTCGCTATGACTGACAGAGTGTAAGAATACTATTAGTTGAAATCCGGATGAATTTACCGTGAAAATTACTGCATTTATAAGACTGATGAGTCTGGTTTTGTGTCTCAGATCTGTTGGAATCCCGGATTCTGCTGCAGAGACATGTAGCATTCTTGAAAAAAGAGACCTCGTTGCACCGTCTGGCGGTCATTACCACCTGTTTATGCCAGTTTCCCCGGCTGGCATCACCGTAATTGCAGCGCATGGCGTCACGCTCGATGGCTATAATGACTTTAGAGTCGTTCAGTTTGCCCGTGCGCTGGCCGGTTCCGGGGTGGTCTGTGTACTTCCAGACCTGCATCACATCGCTAACGGTAGTTTTAATACGAAAGATCTCGATCTGATCAGTGAGTTGATTTGTGAGTATGAGCAAAACAAGGCACGGCGCCTCGGTCTGGTTGGCTTCAGTTATGCCGCAAGTTACGTGCTGACCGCTGCGGCCAGTGAAGAGTCAGCTGCAAAAGTTTCTTCTGTTACAACATTTGGAGCATGCTATTCAATTTCCGAATCATTCAAAATCAGCGAATCGTTCAAAGCTCTGCCGGAAACTGATCTCGAGTGGGATAAATACATTCATTTTGCTTTAATGGGGATTCATCGATTCTACAGGGAAATGGGTATACCTTCACATATTGCAGGTGAATGCGAGGATCTGCTGAGAGACTACTGCAGTCTTTATTCGATTGAGTTCAAGCGCCAGTTTTACCAAAGCAGGCTTGCGAGCTATGAACCGCTAGAATTCTACCGCACGCAAGTTATGCACGATTCGCTTGACAAGCTGTCGCCGAAAGGCAAACTTGCCGGCATAAAATGCAAAGTATCATTGATTCATGGTGTCGACGATCACATGATTCCAGCACATGAATCTCGAAGAATCCATGCTGAGCTGAGTATGGCACAACGTCCGGTCGACTCTCGCCTTCTCGTCACCAGTCTTCTCGGGCATGTTCATCCCGGTCAGATCAAACTGTTTGAGCTGCTGCAGTTTGTGAAGTCTCTTCGGCTGATTTTTGATTAATCTGGCGAGAGTAGCGTTAGAGCTATTCCGCACCAATCAGCGTGATTCACGAATACGAATGAGATTGAAGATTTTCGAATTGATGAAGTGATCCGACCTGCTCGTGGCTTCACGTTATGTTGCAAAAATCATAGCCATTATCAGTTCAGGTATGCTAAAAATACTCATGTTAACAGACTACCTTAGGTAGATGTGAGGAATGCCATACTGTTTTGCATACTAGATAACTTTGTTTGGTGAGCTGTTGTTGCAAGCAGGTCGCAAATAGTTTTGGACATAAGGATTAAGCAGGTAATTTATTAGTAACATGCTCAGAAACCGGCTAAAAAATTTCCCTGTCAAAATTCGGATATTTATTCCGATCCTTCTGATCATCGTTTTGTCGGTTTCGCTTGTCACCTGGTATTCTGTCTATGTTTCCAATCAAAATCTTTATGAGCTGGTTGAAAACTACCTGAGGAACGAAGTTCAATCTCTTAAGATAATGTTTGAGCGTGAGCATGAATTAAAGCTCTTAAAAGCCAAAAAAGATATGCGTGTAATTGACTCCTTTTTTCATCATCAGCAGCTTCGCATATCAGACGAAAAAATTGATTTTTCGATCCGCTTTCCAGATGCTGAGAAGAATTGCGTAGTTTCTCTTAATAAATGGTATTTGGGTGATAGTCTTTTACATAATAATTTTGATTTTGTCGACACCATCGAGAAGATCGTAGGCAGCAAGGCAACTATTTTCCAGAAGTCTGAAGTTGGTTTTGTCAGAATTTCAACCAATGTTATGGATAATAATAATGCGCGTGCCGTGGGAACGGTAATTCCTTTTGATTCGCCTATAGTAGACAGTATTAACAAGTCCGAGCATTATTTTGGACGGGCTTATGTGGTTAACGACTGGTATGTAACGGGTTATGAACCCATCTATTTTAACGACGAAGTTGTCGGTATGCTTTTTGTCGGAACCAGGGAAAAGGATCTGCCCGAATTGTCGCGCAAGTTTATGAAACTGAATATCGGCAAATCCGGCTATCCATTTGTTTTTGACAAGACAGGTGAGATAGTTATCAATCATGATCGTGCTCAGCATGATTGGGTAGACAAGGTAATTATCAACGCCATTGTCGAACAGAAGACAGGTTTGAAGAGGTTTTTGTCGCCGGTTGATGGGAAAAGAAAAATCATCGCATTTGATTATTTTCCTGAATTTGAGCTCTATATTGCTGCTTTTGTAAACGAAAGTGAAGAAACCAGGCAGATGATGCGACATCTGATTTATGGTTCTGTTATAGTTTCTCTTTTGCTGATTATGGTGATTTCGATCACCGTCTATTTTATGACCATTGAAAAGCTTCATGGCTATTTGGAGGCTCTGAAAAACAGAGATCAGGAGCTTTATAGTGCAAAAGAAGCTCTTGAACAATCTGAAAAACTGGCTACCATGGGGCAGCTTGCTGCCGGAATAGCCCATGAAGTGAATAATCCTCTTGGCGTGGTACTTATGTACAGCCATCTTCTCATGGAGGACTGCGAACCTACTTCAAGGATTTACAAAGATCTTGAAACGGTTGCGACGCAGGCCAACCGCTGCAAAACTATTGTTTCTGGTTTGCTGAATTTTGCCAGAAAAAACCAGATAAACAAGAAAGAAGTCAGACTTGGCCAATTTATTGAATCGATTCGAAAAAACCTGGTCATACCTGGAACGGTTGCTTTTTCGATCATCAGTGATTGCTCAGAAGATGAGATTGCCATTGATGAAGCACAAATGACACAAGTGTTCGTAAACCTGGTCAATAACTCTATCGATGCGGTAAAGTCTTCTGGTGAGATTATTCTGAGTGCCAGCACAGATGGGCAGCATGTTTTTTTCAAAGTTGAAGATAATGGCGCTGGCATCAGCGAAGAGAATCAGAAGCACTTGTTTGAACCATTTTTTTCGACAAAAGAAATGGGCAAGGGCACTGGACTTGGTCTTGCGGTCTGCTACGGCATCGTTAAGATGCACAATGGTAAGATAGATGTCGAATCTTGCGCAGATCCAGCCAAAGGCAAAACTTTTACCCGATTTGTCATTACGTTGCCGCAAATGTAAACCCGGCAAACAGGCTGTAAGGTAAGATTGCTCGTTGAGCTCATAAAGTCAGCTTGAGCGACGGGTTCGTCTCTTACCATTAAAAAATAAAAAAAATACTTGTCGCAAAATGATTGTTTTGCTTCACTAACCTGCAGAATCTAATCTTTTGAAAGAAATGTGATGGAACTACCAGATAAAGAATTAATCGAAAAATGTCTCTCAGAGAATTCAGACTACTTCCGTTTTCTCGTCAGACGTTATGAGAAGCCATTGTTTGCATATTTGCTTGGAAGGTTGAAAAATCGTCAGCAGGCCGTCGAAGCTGCGCAAGAGGCTATGGTCAGGGCATATATGGGACTATCTAACTTGAAAAAGCCTGAATCATTTCATTCATGGCTAATTGGTATTGGGGCGAGAGTAGCCTTAGAGTTATTTCGCACTAACCAGCGTGATTCAAGAAACACGAATGAGATTGAAGGTTTTGCTGCAGAAAGAGTCGGAGATGTTGAAGATTTTAGAATTGATGAAGTGATAGCCGAATTGCCTGAAATTCAACGACAGATGATTTTATTGCGCTATTACGAGAGCTATTCATGCCTGGAGGTTGCTGAACTTTTGCAGATACCGATTGGAACGGTTACCAAGACACTTTCCCGGGCTTACGCAACTTTGAGACAAAAGCTCAGTGTAACTTCCCCGGAGCTTTTGGAGGCTTTATCATGAATTGCAATGAATGTCAGGAATATATGGTGGCTCACCTTGAGGGAGCACTGGAACAAGAAACGGATCTTGCCTGGAAGAAACATCTCAGTGAATGTGATGACTGCAAAGAAATTTTGCAGTCGTTTCAGGAATTAGAATTTGAACTTAAGAAACGCGGGCCCATAACGGCAGACGTGTCGTTGGTGAATCCTGTAATGGACAGGATCAAGCGTATTGAGGTGAACAAACAATCTCAAGAAACTGAAAGGAGCACGTTTATGAGCAGACTTCTTAAGTGGCGCTGGTCAATGGGAGTTGGGGCATTTGCCGGCATGGCTTTGCTCATTCTTCTGGTGGTATTTCCGGGAACAAATAACATTGCTGCTGCGGCTGAGGCAATTTCAAGAGGAGTAAAGGCTATTGGCAAACTTACAAGTATTCATCTGAAAGGAAAGCTGCGCACTCTGCCGCGCGATAATTTTTCCTCTATTGCCCCTGACCAGGAGTTTGTCGACATCGAATTGTGGAAGGAATTCAAGCCCGCTGTAAAATGGAAAGTGGAAAAGCCAGGAAGAATCGCGGCAATGAATGGTGAGACAACTATACTTTTTATTCGGCCAGATTATGCATATAAAATTCCTGAACCAACCAGAAGCGCTTTTGATACCGGATGGCTTCTTCAGATCGCTGATATTTCAGGATCATTGAATGAAGAATTGAAAACCATAGAAAAAAATGGTTTGAAAACAAAGGTAGAGCATATTAAAGATGCCTCCGGCAATCCGAAAACAGAGGTTACAGTAGAGGTAAAATCTGCCTACAGCGGTGATGATTTTCTGAAGAACACATTTTTCTGCACTGCTGACACGCGTCGGGTATATGTTTTCGATGATCAGAGCGGCTTGCTGACCGCTGCCAGAATCTATCTTGAAGGCTGGACGGATTCTACGCTTTTATTCGAGCTTTCACAAATCGATTACGATCCTGAATTTGCTTCAGAAACCTTTCAAATAGATCTTCCTGAAGATGTCACCTGGGACAGGTCGGGAGATATATTGCCAGACAATAAAAAATATGAGGCTATGAGCTCAGAAGAAGCAGCCCGCACTTTTTTTGAAGCTTGTGGTCGCGAAGATTGGGAAGAGGCAGGAAAGTTTGACACCATAACCACTTCCTTCAAAACCTATTATGGTGGCATTAAAATTATCAGTCTGGGCGAGCATTTTACTGGAATGATTTCCCTAATCAATGGTGATGAATTTGTTCCTTACGAAATTGAGCTAAGAGATGGCACCAAACGGAAACATAATATTGCTCTGAGGCGCCATCAGACAACAAACCGCTGGTTTGTTGACGGCGGGATCTAATCAATCGCTATTTTTGAATCTAAAGCATCCGAAGTTGGCTTAACCAGCTTTGGGTGCTTATTCTCTGTCTTATCGCTTAACTGGTTCATAATAATGATAACATTCGCGCCACCGCGTTCCAGGTTTAGACAATACAACTGTGTAAAAAGTGGACTTTTGTGCGCCTTATACAGGATCTTTCTTCCCTGGTTAACGCCGCGAAAGGAAAAAATAGAAAAATATCGACGTATCTGCTAGAATTCACTTTGAATCAATAGAGGGGGTGTATCTTGGCAGTTACAAGTTCAAAAGACACCGCGATTTCCTTTGGCTTTTTATCGCCGTTTCTGCTGTTTTTCGGCGTGTTCCTGATCTTTCCGATCTTTTATTCGTTTTATCTGAGCTTTTTTGGCTCACCAACCGATTACAGCCTTGCCAATCTCGATTTTGTCGGCCTGAAGAATTACTTCAGAATCGCTACTGATGTGCAGTTCTGGTGGTCTTTGGGTGTTACCGCATTATACGGTATTCTCAGCATTCCGCTTGGCATCACGGCCTCGCTTGCTTTGGCACTGCTGCTCGACAACAAGCTTTTTGGCAAAAGTTTTTTCAGAAGTGCTTTCTTTTTGCCCAACGTTCTTGACATGCTGGTAGTTGGTGTTATCTGGACCCTCATCTATGCTCCGCGTTACGGCGCCCTGGCACAGGTCACCACCTGGCTGTTCAGTGAAGACAATTTTTTCAACACAACCGGACTGCTTGGCAGTCCGATGACCGCTCTGCTCGCTGTCGTTATTGCCATGGTGCTCAAGGGTGCCGGCTTCGGCATGGTGCTGTTTCTCGCAGCACTGCAGAATATTCCCGAAGCTGTTTACGAGGCCGCAGACATCGATGGCGCAACTGAATGGCAGAAATTCAAACACATCACAGTGCCGCTATTGCGCCCGATCATCTTTTTTATGGTAATTACCGGGATTATCGCCTCGCTTAACGCTTTTACCGAAATTTACGCAATGACTGCAGGTGGCCCCCAGGTCGTAATTGCCGGTGAAACTGTCGGTTCGACTTCGGTTGCCGGTTACTACCTGTTCAAGCAGTTTGATGCCGGCAACTACGGCTACGCTGCCGCCATCTCGTACATGCTGCTTATTATCACGCTTGGTATAACCTGGCTGCAGCAGTGGCTGCTCAACCGTGGCAGTGCCCCGGAGGTAAAGAAATGACCAGCTTAACTGCTCTCTCACCCCACGAAACACACTCAGCTAAAGTTGGCCGGGTTTTGTATTTCGTTCTTCTCGTTGCCATAATGATTTCGATGTCGTATGTGATCTCGGGTCAGCTCTTCAAATTCGCGGTAATGGCCCTGTCGGCCTATGTTGCCCCGGAGGGCGCCACTGCCGTCGCTGAAGCGAGCAAACTGATGAGCAGTATGACAGTTGTACATAATGGTTTGGCCGTGGTGTTGACCATAGTTCTCACCATAATTGTTGTTCGCAAGTTTATCAACACCGGTCATGTGCATCGCATGGCTTTTCTACACCGCATGGTGCTTTATCTTGCGCTGATTGTCGGTGTGGTTGTGGTGCTTTTTCCCTTTTTCTGGATGCTCTGCACTGCCTTCAAACCCTCGGGCCAGGAGCTGGTGATAAGTAAGACCAACCCGTTTGACATCGTGCCTTCTGAGCCAACGCTTGATAACTTCAGGCGCGTGCTCAAAATCGACGCCGCATCAAAAGCCATGGCAGCCGTCGATGCAATTGAGCAGAAGAAAAACTTTGGCACCTTTTTTCTCAACAGCCTGCTGGTAGCTACCACGGCTGCTTTCATGGTTACCTTTTTTGCTGCGATGGGCGCTTACGTTTTCTCGAAAAAGCAGCTGCCTTACAAACAGCAGATCTTCATGCTGCTGCTTGCTACCATGATGATTCCCGGCATGATGTTCATGGTTCCGCAGTTTTTCATGGTTTGCAAGATGGGCCTGTTCGGAACCAAATGGGCGATGTTTCTGCCGCATCTGGCGTCGGTCTTTGGCATTTTCATGCTTAAACAGTTCATGGATACCATACCAGATTCACTGATCGAAGCGGCTCAGATTGATGGCGCTTCTGAGTGGCAGGTATTCAGAGTGGTTATCGTGCCGCTGGCGTTTCCGATTATTCTGACTCTGTTTTTGTTGACCTTTCTGTTTCACTGGTCAAACTTTCTCTGGCAGCTTATTGTCACCAACTTTGAGAATCCGCTAAGTATTACATTGCCAGTTGGCCTGGCGCTGTTTCGTGGCCAATATACCTCTGAACTGGGTCTGATCATGTCTGCTTCGTGTTTCTCAATCGTGCCGATTGCCGTGCTGTTTTTGTTTGCGCAGCGCTACTTCATCGCCGGCATGACTCAGGGCGCGGTCAAGGAATAGGAGAAATACCATGAACGAAAGAAAGCTTATAGTCGTTGCGGTTATCGCCTATCTTGCACTGGTTTTTGTCTGCTGGGATGACTCGATCACCAGCAGCCCCGATGGTCGCAAAATTCTTACTTTCTGGCATACCTACAACGACCAGGAAGAGCAGGTTCTGCGCAGTATAATCAAAGACTGGGAAACCGCCAACGCGAGTTTTACTATTCGCCCGGTTCGCATACCCTTCGATGGCCACAAAGCCAAGCTCAGAACCGCTTTGACTGTTGGACAGGGCCCAGATATGGCTCGTGTCGACTGGTCTTTTGTCTGCGAACTTGCTCGTAAAAATTCAGTAATCGACCTCGAAACCCTCGGCTTCGAAAAGATTCGAGATCAGTATTTGCCGGCTCCGCTTAAAAGCGCCTTTATTGACGGAAAATACTACGGAATCCCGGATCAGAGCACCTGTGTGGCGATGTTCTACAATCGTCAGATGTTCAAAGCTGCTGGCCTGATCGGACCTGCCGAAGAAGACCAGAATAAAGTCGAAGAAGTAGTATTGCCAAAGACCTGGGAAGAATTCATTGAAGTCGGCAAAAAGCTCACTGATAAATCAAAAGATCAGTATGCCTTTGCCATGACCAATACCCTCTGGTGGAATCTGCCATTTTTCAACAGTTATGGTGCCCGCATCGTTTCTGAAGACGGCAAAAAGTGCGTCCTCGACTCAGACTCGGCAGTGCAGGCCCTCGAAATGATGGCCTCGCTGGTCAATGAGCACAAAATCGAAGCTGGCGCGTGGCGGCCGGGTGCAATTTCCCCGGAACAGGGCTTTGTTAACGGCAAATATGCGATGGTTTTTATGGGTCCCTGGAACCTTGCCAAATTCGCTACCGCTAAAATGGATTTCGGCGTCGGGTTGATCCCTGGCGGAACTGCTGGCACCTCGACCAACGTTGGCGGAACTGATGTCGTAATTTTCAAGGGCACCAATTATGCGGCCGAGTGCTACGATTTTTTGACATTTTTTACCAGTGCCGAGAACCAGAAAACGTGGTGTACTGAGCTCAATCAGTTGCCTATCAATCTTGGCGCTTACGATCTTGTCAGCTTCGATGATCCCAACCTGAGGGTGTTCATGGAACAGATGAAGCACGCCGGCCCCAACCCGGTAGTCAAAGACTACGCTTTGCTCGAAGATCTTATTAACCCCGAAGTTGAAGCGGTGCTCTCAGGCCAGAAAACTGCGCGCGAAGCACTCACTACTGCTGCAAAGAAGGTTCAAGAGCGTCTGATCGACTTGTGAACTAAATATTGAAAACTGTTTTTTTGTTGAAAGCCGTATCAAATGGCAGACTCTGGTAGCCATTTGCTGAATACTTTTTTCAGCATAGTCAGGTAAAAACTTGTGGACATTAAAACGCTTTTTATATGCAATGCGTCCATAGTTCTTTTTATGGCTTCGGCTTTTTTGTTTTACAGGGTCAACTATAAAACTTATCCGGGCTATGGAAGCTGGCTTTGTTCTCTTTTTGCCATGGCGATCGGTTATTGTTCAATCATTTTTCGTGAAACAATGCCTACTGCATTAGGTATTGGATTGACGAATGTCGCGTTTATTTCTGTTGGAGTTTTTCGCCTGGATGCCGTCAAGAGATTTACGCAGGGGCAAGAACTTAAAAAAGTGTATTATCTTCTCCCCGTTGCGGTGCTTCCATTCGCAATGTATTTTTATCTTGTCAAAGATGCCATAATCATTCGCACCTTCTTTACAAGCTTGTTTCTGGCATTACCGGCTTTACTCATCAGTGCAGAACTCTATAAAAACAGAAACAGAGAAAATAGTAATCTCTTCTTGGCCATTGCTGGATTAAATGCATTCAATGTTTTGCTCCTTATGCTTCGTGCAATCATCGGGCTTTCAAGCACAAATGCCACTTTGTTTTCAAGCGAAAAAATTCACCAGATTTATTTTCTGGCAGTAATTGTTATAGAGGTTGGAGTCGGAATTGCCTGGTTGATGATGAACAACCAGCGCCTTGAAGTAGAGTTGCGAGCATCACGGGACAGTCTGCAAACAACAAATACTGAGCTTGAAAAGGCGCTGTCAGAGGTTAAGGCGTTGAGCGGAATAATTCCGATATGTATGCATTGCAAAGAAATCAGAGACGATAAGGGTTACTGGAATCAGCTTGAAACATTCATTTCAAGACATTCCGAGGCTAAATTCAATCATAGTATCTGCCCGAGATGTCTGAAAGAAAAATATCCGGATTTGGATGATGACTGATTCAGTTAATCTGCTATAACATGCGCCGCGCGCTGTGATTAAGCTGATCGATATTTTAGCTGCAGCTCCTTAATCCAGCAATAGCCGACCGGCACCACAAAGAGTGTCAACAGTTCGACGCACATGCCGCCAAAAGTCGGCACTGCCATTGGTATCATCACATCGATGCCTATGCCGGTGAAAACCAGGAAAGTTACTGGCACAGAAGAGAATTCAAGATAAAGGATCAGAGAGATTATCAACAGGCTCAGTGGCAAAACCACTATCAGTTTGTTTTCTGAGCGAACCTGATTCTGGTAGTTGCCGATGAATTTAAAACCGGTGTTTGCTGGCAATTTAAGGCTGCCCTCGGCGATTCTGCGTTTCAGGCAGACATCAGCTGCCTCAACTACATCTGTCTCGGCGTATTCGGGCATTTTATCGAAAATGGCATAGCCGACTCTGCTGCAAAGAAAGTTCAGGAGCGTCTGATCGACTTCTAAAGCTCTTCATAGGCTTTAAAAAGGTATAAATTAACAATCCCCGCCAAATCTGGCGGAGATTGTCAGCTAAGCAGGAGTTTGCCAGTTATTCAAGTGTTTTAACGAACACGGTTTATGATATGCTGGATTAATAGAAGAGCTGCTTAGGATTGGGTTAGAAAATTTGTGAAAATGTTGTTGTCCAGCTGGATTTAATGCTTTGATAGTTACACAGGATGTGAAATGATTGAGACCATTGTTGCGAATGATGACTTTTACTTTTTTGCCCTTGGTTTTATTTTTCTGCTCGCTTTTTTCAATTGTCAGGTTCTGAAAAAAATACTGTCAGATAAGCTTGCCTGGATATTTCTTTCGTTATTTTCTTTGTCTCAATCTGCGTATTTTGGTTTAAATCTGATTCAACAGTTCAAAAATGTTTCATCAAATTTTGATACTATCAGCATCTTTTTTTCGGCTCTTTCGTTCAGCTTTCTTGGAGCTTTCGCCTTAAACATACATGACCATAATGGAGAATTGCCAAAAATAAGAAAATGGTTTTTTATCCCTTTGATAGGAGCAGGGACTGGTTTTCTGTATAGTCTGGATGTCTTTGCCTATTCGCAGGCTGTTTTTATTGGATTTCCAGCTATCTTTGCTGCGTCTTATGTTTTTATCAAGAGAACAGTCTATAAAACAAGGCTTATGTGTCCCTGGCAAAAAGCCACCGGAGTTTCTCTGGTTGTTTATAATGCTGTTGGCTTGCTGGTTGATGTGGGACTTATAAACCCAGGTTCTTCAGCTGAAACAGGCAGTAAAATTTTTCTCTCTGCTCTATTTCTTATTTCGCTTTGGTTTTGCTCAAGAATTGCTACAGAGGAAGAGATTTTGCCTGAATTGGAGAATAGTCAGAAAAGTCTCAGGTTTTTTCTTCCGGTATCCCTGCTGATTGTTCTTCCATTAGGTTACATGTTTTCTATTTTTATTTCTGAGCGTAATTTTAATCAGGAAAAAATGATCAAGAAGAGTCAGGGAAATGCTTTTGAATCGCTTTTAGAAGTGAATTTTGCCCATTCTGATCTGGTGGCAGAGGGAATGAGCCGATCTTCTGTTTTGGCAGAAGCCCTTTCCAGACCTTGTTCTGAGACGATTGATATGGCTAATGCCGAAATAGACAGGTTCTCGAGTCCGTTTCCACGCTCGGTAGCTTATTTGCTAGATCTTAATGGAAATACTATTGTTTCTTCAAATAGGAATTCAGACCAATCTTTTGTTGGTAAAAACTTTTCCTTTCGCCCATATTTTAAAGGGGCTCGCGCAGGACAAACTTCGTTCTATTTAGCAAGAGGAACGGTCTCAAAAGAATATGGCTGTTACTGCGCTTATCCGGTCAGAGTAGATGGCGGTTCCGTTCTAGGAGTAGTGGTCTATAAGAACACCATGGAAAATGTTGTTTCTCATTTTGCTGATCAGCCTGCAACTGTTTTACTTGATGACAAAGATGAAATCATAGCCTCTAATCGACCAGATGAGTTTTGGAGCAAATTATTTCCAATTGATAAGACCAGTTTTATTTCGTTTGCTGATATCAGTTCCTTCAGATTGCCTCTTAAGTTGAGCTACAGACCCGTTTTATCCAAAGAATCAATTGCTGGATACGAAAAGAATCTTTTTCTGTGGCGCTATAATCTTGATGTCTCAGACTGGTCTTTTTATTTGCTGGAAGAATCGGCTTCTTCGCTATGGTCAAGACTTCTTGGGATAAGCTTAACCTTGCTTGCCTGCCTGGTATTGATAGTAATTGCCATTATCTGGAGCTTTTCTCTTACCACTGTTCGGGTAATAAAAAAGAGTGCCAGAGTTTATCATACACTGGTGGAAGGCTCTTCGAATATTGTCGCGCTAATGGATATTTCTGGTCAATTTATTGCTCTAAATGAAGCTGGTAAAAATGAGTTTCAGTTGACCGATGAATCGTTCTCTGAAGTAAGACTTCCTGACCTTTGGGATGATGACTCTGTCAGCAAGGTTCGCTATGCCATACAGGAGACTGTAACCGAAAAAAAGGTGTTTTTTGAGGCATCAAGATCAAATGCAGAAGGTCAGGTTGGATATTGGGAAATAACTCTTAATCCTATTGTTGGGACAAAATTCCGACCAAGCCAGCTGATTGGTATCTTTCACAATATAAGTGCCAGAAAGCTTGCTGCGAAAGAGTTGAATCGCGAAAAAGAATTTACGGCTAACCTTCTCAATACTGCTCAGGCAATCATTTTGTTTCTGGATATGACTGGAAGAGTAAAAAGAGTAAATCAATATTTTTATGATTTAACCGGCTTCAAAAAAGAAGAGGTGATTAATAAAAACTGGTTAGAAGCTTTTGTTCCTGATTCTTGCAAAACAAACATTAGTAAGTATTTTAGAGAACATTCAACAAACCTTAGTGAAGAGCCAGTTATAAACGATATACTTAAGGCCAATAGTGAAACTCTGAAGGTTGAATGGAAAAATCGTACTCTTCTTGGCGATGACAGAGAGCCTGTCGGGGTAATTGCAGTAGGCCAGGATATTACGGAACATACAAAGATTGAGGATGCTCTTAGAGAGGGCAAGACAAAGTTCGCCATGTTGAATAATTGTTTTATAAAATTTGGTAACTCTCCCAGAGAGAATATCAATCTCCTGACTGATATGGCCTGGTTGCTGACCGGTTCAGACATTGCTATGGTGAGAGAAATTGATGGTGATGAGTTCAATATGCTTAGCCTGTCGTCTATGTCTGAGGAACTCAGTTCGCAACAAGCTGCTTCAGGCATGATTGAAAGTTGTCCTTTCAGTTCAGAAATTGCAAAAATTGGTAAATCGCCAATTTTAATTAAAAATATTTCCAAATACGATTTTAATTCCAGCTGGATACAGACTTTTAATTCAATGATTGTATGTGCTATTTACCTCGGAGAAGAAATAACAGGCTGTCTTATGTGCTGTTTTGAAAAGACGGTAGATGCATTGATTGAAGAAGATCTTGAACTTATAAACATTGTCGCCAGGGCCATTGGAATAGAAATAGCCAGGTTGCGAGAAGATCGCCATTTGCGCCAGGTTATTGAAGAACTTGCTTCTAAAGACAAGAGAATGTCGCTGGAAATGGAAATCGCGCGGACTGTTCACCGTGCATTTTTGCCGTCGAAAAGTCCAGAGTTTTCGCCCTACAGGATCGGATTTGTGTTTAAGCCATGTTTCAGTGTTGGCGGCGATTTTTTTGATTTTGTTGCATTTCCGGAAAAAAACCAGCTGGGCATACTTTTTGCCGATATAAGCGGCCATGGAGTTGCGGGCGCGCTTTTGGCATCAATGTTGAAGGTTCTTCTGACGTCAGTAACCTTACATAATAATGAGCCAGCCAGCATTCTTTATGATATGAATGGCCGGATTGAAGAGAGTTTTCCTAGTGGCTATTTTGTCGCTGCCTTTTTTGCTGTTCTTGACAGTACATCTGAGTCAATTACATTCGCCAGCGCGGCTCCTGAGCCGGTTCTTCTTCTCAAAAAAAGCGGTAAAGTAGAAAAAATTGGCGACGGCGGGCAACCGATGGGGCTGCTGCCAGCGGAATTTACTGATGAAGAAAGCTTTGTGTCTGTGTCAGTTAAAATGGAACCTGGTGATATGCTGATATTTTTTACCGATGGTATAACTGATATTAAGATCTCTGAGAATGAGAGAATAGGCGTTGACCGTCTTTGCGATTGGGTCTCCGAGCTGTCAGGGTCATCGGCACAGGATCTTAGTGAAGAGATTTATCGTCGAGCAATTGCTGCTGCCATAGAAAATGGTATTGATGACGACATAATGATTTTAGCCATAAAAAGAGAATAGCTTCAAGAAATCAAAAAGCGTAAATTGACAGCTTTCTAAGCCTGATGGCGTTCGAGTAGCACATCAATGTTTTGCTGTTTAAGTGATGGCTATGTTGTCTGTTTGGCCTCGAGTTTCAGGCGCAACTCTTTGATCCAGCAGTAACCGACCGGCACCACAAAGAGTGTCAACAGTTCGACGCACATGCCGCCAAAGGTCGGCACTGCCATTGGTATCATCACATCGGCGCCTCGGCCGGTCGAGGTTAAAACCGGTAATAACGCAAGAATGGTGGTTGCTGTTGTCATCAGACACGGTCGGATTCTTTTTAAGCCGGCTTCGAGAACAGCTGCTCTGATCTGTTTAATATCGTTGGTGTCATTTTTTTCAAAAGTGCTTTCAAGATACGATGCCATGACCACGCCATCATCGCTGGCTATGCCAAACAGCGCAATGAACCCGACCCACACGGCAATAGAAAGATTCATCGAATGCATATTCAGCAGTTCACGAAAGTGTATGCCGAACAGCGAGAAGTTGAGGAACCATCCTTGCGAATACAGCCAGATCATCAAAAAGCCACCGGACCAGGCGACGCCTATGCCGGTGAAAACAAGGAAAGTTACTGGCACTGAAGAGAATTCAAGATAAAGAATCAGAAAGATTATCAACAGGCTCAGTGGCAAAACCACCATCAGCTTTTTTTCTGAACGCACCTGATTCTGGTAGTTGCCGATAAATTTATAACTGGTATTTGCCGGCAATTTAAGGCTGCCCTCGGCGATTTTGCGTTTCAGATAGACGTCTGCTTCCTCAACTACATCTGTCTCGGCGTATTCGGGCATTTTGTCGAAAATGACATAGCCGACCGGAAAAGAATTTTCGCTTTTGAGCACCTGTGGGCCCTTAACAAACGAAATGGTCGTGAGGTCGCCTAACGGAATGAACTTTTTATCAGGAGTCGCGACCGGAATGTTTCTGATGAGTTCAGGATTATCGCGTAACTCTCGGGCAAATCTCAGCCTGATGCCGTATCTTTCGCGGCCTTCGAATGTCTGAGAAAGAACTTTACCGCCCAGGGAGATTTCGATCACATTTTGCAGATCGGCAACCTTGATTCCATATCTTGCGGCTGCCTGGCGATTAACTTCAATCTCGATGTATGGCTTGCCAACGATACGGTCAGCAGAAACTGTGCTGGCATCAATTCCCTGAATCTGTTTAAGCTCCTTTTCAAGAGCGAAACCTAATTCTTCAACTGATTGAGTGTCAGGGCCAAATATCTGAATCCCCATCGGTGCTCTGATACCGGTTTGCAGCATTACCAGTCTGGCAGCAATTGGCTGTAGCATCGGCGCCGAGGTTGTACCCGGGACTGAACTGGCGCGCACAATCTCTTTCCAGATATCTTTCGGAGATTTTATCTGGTCTCGCCATTGTCGTTTTCTAAGCCCGGTTACCGGGTCTGGTTCGCTGTATTCCGCGACATAAGAAATTACCGTCTCAATCATCGAAATTGGTGCCGGATCAAGTGGCGAATCAACTCGACCAATCTTTCCAACCACCGATTCGACCTCGGGGATTGCTCTAATAGCTCTATCCTGTTTGCTGAGAACGTCAATACATTCAGCCAAGCTGGCGTGGGGCATGGTAGTGGGCATCAAAAGGTAACTGCCCTCATCAAGTGGTGGCATGAATTCTTTGCCCAGCCCAGGAAAGACTTGAACACCTTTTTTCCAGGCCCAGGAGTTGGTGATTAGTTCCGAAGAGATGCCCGTTTTTGCCAGCAGATCCGGCATCCATGAGTTAATTCTGGCAAAACCGAGCCAAACGTGAAGCCCAAATAGAACTACCATAATTGGAATGATCGCAAAGGTTTTCTTGTTATCGAGAAACCATGACAGCATGCTTCCGTAGTAGTTTAAAAATAGTCTGAAAAAAACAAGAACTGAACCTGTGGTGACAACTACCGCTATGAGGTTGAAAAAGTAGCCACGACCAAAACCAAGAGGCATCCAGATCCAGGTTAGATAAAGAGTAGCCGCAACTGCAAACATAACTGGAGCCCATTTGTTTGAAAAGGTGCGGATCTTTTCTGGTATTTTGCCCCAGAAAATACCGGTTAACCCTGCAAAAACAAGAATAATACCGGCTTTAGGTGCGAAGAACGTTAGCAGAATACCAGAGATGAGAATTGCAAAAAATCTCAGGTCACGAGTTTTATCTTTCTTTTTGAATATAACGGTTGCGGCAACTGGAATGAGAATCAAGGCTATGAACAGCGAAGAAATCAGCGCGAAGGTTTTGGTCCAGGCGAGCGGGGAAAATAGTTTTCCCTCGGCACCGGTCATGGCAAACACTGGCAGGAAGCCAACTATGGTAGTAGATACGGCGGTGATAACGGCAGAACCAACCTCGGAGGCTGCGTTGAATATTGACTCCTTTGCAGGGATATCGGTTTCAGAATCCTTTTCAAGGTGTTTGAGGATGTTTTCGCAGAGAATAATGCCCATATCAACCATGGTGCCGATTGCAATGGCAATGCCCGCCAGTGACATCAGATTAGCCCCGACGTTGAAAAACTTCATGGCAATAAAAGTCATGAGAACCGCTAAGGGCAAAAGACCTGAGATAAGCAGGCTTGAACTCATATGAAGCAGCATGACAATTACCACCAGAATGGTAATAGTTATCTGTTGTGATAGCGCGTCCTGCAGTGTTTGTAGAGTTTCGTTTATCAGTTTGGTTCGGTCATAGAAAGGAACTATTTTAACCTGGCTCAAACTGCCATCAGCAAGAGTTTTTGCTGGCAACCCATGCGAAATTTCAGTAATTTTATGCTTAACTTTTTCAATAACTTCCAGCGGGTTTGCGCCAAATCTGGTTACAACCACTCCGCCAACTGCTTCGGCCCCTTCCTTGTCGAGAACGCCACGTCGTCTCGCCGGCCCGGAAACCACTCTGGCAACATTTCCGATGGTAATTCCAACGCCGTTGACTGACTTGATTACCGAGTTTTTCAAGTCTTCAATTGATTTTATAAAGCCGATACCGCGGATTACATATTCTACCCGGTTAATTTCTATCGTACCGGCTCCGACATCGAGATTACTCTCTTTGATAGTTTTAACCAGTTCAGGAATCGTAATATTGTAAATTCTCAACATCTCAGGATCAATGTCGACCTGGTATTCACGAACCATTCCACCAATTGAACCAACTTCTGAGACGCCATCTACCGACTGCAGGGCGAACTTTATGGTCCAGTCCTGAATACTCCTGAGCTCGTGCAGATCAAAGCCTTTGCCTTCGACGGTATACCAGAAAATCTGGCCAAGTGCGGTTGCATCCGGGCCCAGCACGGGAGTAACGCCATCGGGAAGACTGCCCTTTATAGACGCGAGCTTTTCAATTATTCGCGAACGGGACCAGTAAAAATCGATTTTTTCGTTAAAAATAATGTAGATCGAGGCGAATCCGAACATTGAGCTGGCCCTGATTGTAGAAACACCAGGAATGCCCATTAAATTCACTGCCAATGGGTAAGTTATCTGGTCATCAACATCTTTTGGCGATCTACCTGGCCAGGAGACAAAGACTATCTGCTGATTTTCGCCGATATCCGGTATCGCGTCCACCGACACCGGGTCTCTTATTATGCCGGTGTTAAAGTCAAACGGGATGACCGAAAAGCCGTAACCAGCAAGCATTACCAGTAAAATGGCCGCAATAATGCGTTTTCTCAGAAAGAATCTAATTATTGCGTCCATTATTTAATCTCTTTATTCCAGATTTTTTTGGTGGATCCGCATTTGAGCATCATTTTGCCAAAATAAGGGTTGGCCAGTTGTGGGGCAGATTGAAGCCAGATTGCGCCTTTATTATCGAAAGCCATGGGACAAAAATTTTCCTGAACTGCAAAACTCAATTTGCCATCTACCATAATGATGAGATTTTTTAACACCGCAGTGAGCTTAAAAAGCTCTTCTCTGGCCATTTTAATGTCCTTGTCTGCGGCCAGTTTCATTAAAATCGGCATCAGTTGATCGGCTACGAGAGACAGTGATTTTACCGAAGCTTTTTTTAAACCTGGAAGCTGTTCATGTGCCTTCGTTGCAGCGGCCACGGTTGCCTCCAGATCGTCTTCTGCAAGCTTTTCGGAGATTACGAGACAGTCTTTTACAAGCGTTTCAACGATTCTCAGGTTTTCTTCGGAAAGTTCTTCGCCGGGTGTCTCAGGAGCTTTTGGCGCCGAAGTGTCACGATGTGGGCTCATCATACTGTTTTGCCCGCGGATCTGTTGCTCCGAATCAATTTTGAAGGCCCCTTCTACCACAACCCGATCGCCCTTTTCCAAACCCGAATACACGAGATAACCAGAATCTACACGCGATCCGACCAGTACTTCTACGGTTTCGTAGGCGCCTTTTTCGCCGACAATTTCTCTGAACACAAGGGATCTTGGACCACTCCAGAGAACTGCACTTTCAGGAATAATCAAAGGTAATTTGCCATTACTGGCAGTTTTAACTCCCATGCTTTCTATTGGCACCAGATCCATTCCGCAAACATCACATTGGCCCGGGCCATCTTTTATCACTTCCGGATGCATTGGCGATATCCATTTGCCGGCCATGGCTGGACTAATTACCTCGCCGTTGCTGCCAATGGATACCTTTATGGTTACCCTGCCGAACATTCCGGGTTTCAAGAGGCCATTGCTGTTTTCAATGTTAATTCTGGCGTCGACTGTTCGGGTCTCACCAGACAGAATCGGAGAAATAAAAGATATTGTGCCCGGAAAAATTTTGCCGGGAAACGCTTCAAACTCGCATTCAACCGCCTGACCGTATCTGAGCCATTGAATGTCACGTTCGTAAACCGATGCAATCAGCCAAAGATGGTTCACGTCAGCAATTGAAAACATCCTTGTGCCCTGATTTACATACATTCCTTCTTTTACTGCCTGCTCTATCACGATGCCAGCGCTTGGCGAATTAATGGTAACAAGTTCAGAGGGTGATTTTTTTGCATTAAACATTTCAATCTGTTGAGCGGAAATGCCCCAGCGCAGCAGGCGCTCAATCACTGCCTTGTGCAAGCTGTCGTTACCGGCAGATCTGATCAATTCTTCCTGGGCGGCGATCAGGTCTGGACTGTAGAACTCTGCCATGTGATCGCCCTGTCTGACCGGAATTCCGGTGTAGTTGACATACAACTTTTCAATTCTGCCACCTACCCAGGCAGTAACATGTTTAACTCTGGTTTCATCAAGTTTAACCGTGCCCGGCAATCTGATTGTTTGTGTAGCAAGGCCCGAAAAAACTTCTGTGGTTCTGACCTCGGCAAGTTCTTGAGCAGTTTCAGAAAGTGTTAAGACGTTCGGAGCACCTGAATCTGTGCTTTGATTAAGCAGGATGAGGTCCATAAAACAGATGGGACATTTACCGGCACTGGGTTTTCTTATTTGCGGGTGCATTGAGCAGGTCCATGTTTCGGCCTTGTGTTCCTGGTGACCTGCTTTTACTGCTGGATCTGTCGTGGTCATATCGTTGGCGAAAAAAAAGTAGCCTGCTATTATGCCGGCAAGAAAAACAGCCAGAGCGGGCACTAACAAAGTCTTTTTCTCAATCCGATTAAATTTCATTCTATCTGGCCCCGCTTAAAATTGGATTTTGCCAATATCATAAAGCATGTCTGCTTTGGCTTTGAGGGTGGCGAATTCAGAATCGATAAGCTTTTCTCTCAGATTCAGGAGTCGCTTTTCAGTTTCAACCAGTTCCTGAAAGCTGGCTTGTCCGCTTTCATATTTTGATTTTACGCTGGCAAAAGCCTTTTCAAGCTCTGGCAGCATTTGAGCTCTGATAATCTGCAGATTCTTTCTGTTGCGCTGAAAAGATTCAAGGTCGCTGGTATATTGCGCCTGCAGTGCCAGTCTGGTAGAAGTTACTGTTTCTGATTGTGCCTGTTTTCGTGCTTTGATCTGCTCAACGAAAACCCGGTTGAATTCAATTTTTGAGTCAACCTGAGGCATACCGGCTGAGGCTGTAGCTGACATGCCTTTTTTCATCGGCAGTTGAGCTGTGCTCGTATATTCGGGAAAAGCCATTCTCTGAACCAGTGCAATTGAATCTTCGAGCCGGCTCAGTCCGATTTTTTCTGCGCTTAAACCCGGGTGATCAGCGAATTCGAGATTGTTCGACCAGCTTAAAGTTGCAAAATCAGAAGTAAGAAAGCCGCTGAAATTCAGTACCGGCCGCTTTCCATCGAGCAGCGTGAGCGCTTTTTCCTGCTGCTCCTTTAACATCGTCTGATACTGATTCTTCTGAGTCTCAAGTCGCCCGGCCTCAATCGAGATCATGGTCAGCTCTGGGAAAGAAATCTTTCCATTGCGATAGAGAGAGTCTGAGGTTGTCTTGAGATCATTGTAGAGATTGATTGTTTTATCGAGCAGAGTCAGTTTTTTGCGGGCTGCAATGATTTGATATGCTGTAATTCTGGCCTGTCGGGCCAGTCCGGCAAGAAAGTTGTCAAGCCTTGCGCTGGCTTCGTCGCCGATTGATTCTGCTATCCTTGATTTGATTGCCGACACACCAGGAAACGGATGCTCTTTAAAAAGTGGTGTCAATGTCGGCGATTGGCTCATAAAAGCCGAAAACTGATTAAGCAGAAGCTCCAGTGCTTGAGTTTGCGACAGATTGTATCTGGCTGCGACAAGCATCTGCTTTTGTTTGCGGGCTTCCGGAGCAAGCGTCAGGGCAGCTCGGGCAAAGTCTTCAGGCGTCGCGATTGCCAGTAATGCTGAAGATTGCGCGTCTGCGGTATCGTTGCTAATCTGGCCTGATCGCTTTTCTGAGCTGATTGGAACTGCCTGAGTCTTGTTGGTAAGACCCGGAAAGTCGCTGTTAAAAGTGCTTTTGCTCTCTTTGGCAGGTTTGTAGCTTTTCAAAACGTCGAGTTGCTGGCGGTAAAATGTGCTTGCAGGCATTGGCTCAGCAAAACCCGGCAGATTGAGGCAGAACAGGGCAAGAATTATCGTAGTTTTTCTCATTTCAAGGTCTCCTCTGACTGAATCTCAAATGGCGTTCCGATCCATTTTTCCAGCTCGCTGGCGCTGATAAAATAATCAGCTTCTGCGCGCAGGGCGGCGATTTTAATCGCGTAAACAGTCGTCATGGCTTCGAGATAGTCAGAGAATTTGCTTTTATCTGCAGTAAAGGTGCTTTGGGCAGTATCAGCGGCAGTTTGCGCCTGTGGCAGTATGGTCTGGGAATAAAGCTGATGCAGCCTTTTTCGGTTGGCCATGCTGTACCAGAGCTTGATAAAACTGACTCTGGTTTTATCTTTTTCGGCGGTCAGCAGAGCATCTGCCTCGGATTGTTTTTCTCTCGCCTCTTTTGTTCGGCTTCGATTCTTGCTGCCCCAGACGGGCAGGTTCATCTGCACAAAGAAACCATAGGAGTCTTTGCCTTCGTCTTTGAGATACATATTGCCAAGATCGGGGCGATTACCGGTATAGTTTTTACTGTAGCCAATGGTAAAGTCGGGTTTGTTGTCAAAATGCGCCAGTCGAAGCTTTGTTGCCGCTATTTTCTGCGAATTTTCCGCCACGGCGATTTCGGTTCTGTTGACTAAGGCCTGTTCGATAAGTTCTTTTTCGTCACTGGCAATTTTGTGTTGAGGAAGCATGGTGAACCATTGAGAATCGAGTGTCTGAAGGCCGGTTAAAGCTATGAGCCTGGCTTTTTCTGATTCCAGCAGCTCAGAGTAATTGATTTGATCGTTTGCACTTTGTGCAAGCTGGCTTTGAGCACGCAAAACCGGAAGCATCGAAGCCGACGAAGTGTTTGCAGTTGCTTCGGCGGCGAGAAATTCTACAATTTTGGCGTTGGCCTCAGTTGTTTCGGTAGCGTGCTGCAAAAACCATATTTCGGCGTAACTCTTTTTGATTTCGCTGACAAGATCGCGAAGTTTCATCTCATAGAGCAGCTTTTCGTTTTGCGACAGCTGATGATTTAATCTTATTGCAGCTTTCTGCTTACCTGGAAACGGCAACATCTGGCTGATGGTCAGCGTTTGCTTTTGCTCGCCGGTTCTGGTCTGTACCGGCTCAATATTCTGGCGAAAATTTACCACCGGGTCAGCAAGTGCGGTTTTATGTATTATTGCTGACTCGGCGGCTTTCCAGCGATGGTAAGTGGCTGAAAGCTCTGGATTTTTCTGCAGGCAGCTTTCGAGCAGAATGGTCAGACCATTGCTTTCCTGGCTAAATAATGCGGCAGGTCGGCAGAAAAGAACAAAAAGGGCAAAAAGGGCAAAAAACAGCTGGTTTCGATAAGTCGCCATTTAATTCTCCATCCGCGAGAAACTTACTGAAATCTTATTATACTATTTCAGCTGCCAATGACGAGTTATTCTACTTTTGGCTCCATGCTTTCCTGATTACTATAGAATGTGATTGTGGAGGCCTCTTCGTCGATTTTGAAGAACTTAAGGCTGGCTTCCAGCCCTGAAACTGGGCATTTGCCATCAACGTTGGTTACTTTTAGAGTTTTGGTCGGAGCATCTTTCAGCTTTTCCAGAAATTTGGCGGGATCAGCCTCAAAGGTGCCAATACAGCCGCCGCAGCAGAAATAGTAGAGATGTCCGTCAACAATCGTATTGACTGTTTTGTCGATTTCGCCTCCCATAACCGGGCAATTCGTGTTGAGAACTTCGATTATCTCGGTTGGAAAGGTTATTGATGCTTCTTCAGCGGTCAGATTGGTATAGAAAAAAACTGCCAGAATCACGGTTAAGATCAGAATTGTATTTTTCACTTTCAGTTTCCCCCCCCTAGCGATGTTTATGATACCAAAAATGTATTATAAAGTATGTGTGATGTCAACGTACATTACAATTGCTCTGGAGAATGAGTTCTCTGTTTACACTGAGTTAAACTCGATATATGGGCACTGGCTCTGTTTTGCCCTTAATGTTGATCTCACCGAGGCTTTCAGCCTGAATACTGTTGGCAAGGTGTCTTCTAGTTGTGCTTTCAATAATGATCTTCGAGCCGGAGTCTTTTTCTGCCAGTGCGTTGAGACGTGCCGAAAGATTCACGGCGTCGCCGATTACCGTATAGTCGAGGCGAATATCCTTGGCGCCCAGTATGCCTGCTACTACCGATCCGGTAGCCAGGCCGTAATAGCCGGAACAGCCCTGGGACATCAGTTGTTGCTTGAGTGAAACAACCGTTTCGATGCCCTGCTTTACGGCTTCATCTGCGCTTTGGCAGGCCTCATGATCGAAGAATACCAGGATTTTGTTTTCCATAACCTTGTCGATGACGCCGGAGGTTTGGCGAACAGCTTCCTGACAGGACTTAAGATGAAAAGCCAGCTTATCTAGAAAAACCTCTGCTTCACTGTTTGCATCGGTTTTTATTGAGGCGAAGAGAATGGTCATTTCACGCCTTTCGCCGATCATGGCTTTTTCGAAGGCCGCTTTGTCTCGAATTACATTTATGACTGCTGATGATACGAACTTGCCGAGCAGCGAGCCTTCTTCGAGTCCTTTTGCCATAGTATTGAAAGATCTGGCAATATGCCCAAATTCATCTTGCCTATGATCAGCGTTTATTCTGGTGTGAAAATCGCCGAGTCTGACGTTGTTAAGCCCTATCTGCAATTGTTTTAGCGGGCTCATGAAATACCAGTAAAGACCTATTACCATAAACAACAATAGAATCAGACCTGACAGCAGACGGTTGTTAAATTCTTGTTCCAGTCGCATCTGTTCAGCGAAAACCTCTTTTAATGATGTAATGCCGGTCAGAATATACATGCGCAGAGATTTGCCTGGCCGAGATTTGATCAATAGTCTGTCTTCGGTTGACAATAGTTCACGCGATGTTAGCTGAATGCCAACGCGGCGAGTTCTCTCTGTGAGATCCCATGCTTGCGGTATTACTGGTGTTGTGCTTCTGTTAAAGCCTTGAAAAGCGCCTTTTCTAACGGCAATAAATTCAAAATTATCAGCAAGTTGAGATCTATTATTAATCAAAAAGTCGAGATAATCCTCGGATTCGTTGAATTCACTCCACATGATCAGCAGTAACGCTCTGATGACGCCATTGAATTTTAACGGCAAACCAGTCATTGAAATCATAATAAATGTTGAATCTACCTCGACAAGATTGGACGAGTTAGCCATCAGCTGGTGATACAATTTTTGGCCAAGAATGCCCTGAAAAAAATTGACAATAAAGTCGGTTATCATCTCGTCTTTTACACCCTGCAAAGACAGATTCTCAGAAGATTGCTGTGTTTTTTTTATCAACTCTGGCCGGTATTTATGCAACAAACTCTTCAGTAGTGGCGAAATCATTTCGCTTATTTTTTTTGCATCCTCTTGCTTGCGAAGCCGGATCGTGTTTTCGCCAGTGTCCTGTTGCAATGACATGAATAACAGACTGTTGCCAAGCTGGGTTGGGTAAAGGGCCTTAACTTTATTATCAATGGCCTCTAAAGCCTCACTCTGTTTCTCGTTGGCGATCAGTTGCATTATCTCAGGGTAGTTTTCGAGATGCTGAACACGGTAAAAAAAGTCGGCCATCGACAGGTCATAGCGGTCTTCGAGACATTGCAGGTTTCTTTCGAGATCACTTTCGGCTTTTTTGCGCATGACAGAGAGATGGCTATCCATTGAGTATTTGACCACGAGTCGTCCGAGTCCGGCGGGCAGATAAAATATTGAGATGATCGCAGTCAGCATTACCAGTGCAATAGAAATGCGCCAGCCCCGGCGAAAGATTTTTCGTTGCAGAAGCATTAGCGAAAGGCCCCCGAACAGAACAAAAACCAGCGCAATAAAACAGGTTTCACCGATCGAAAGTGGAATAGCTGCGATCTGGCGGCTGACAAGTATTATAAAAGCAGGCTCTCCGACCAGAACTGGTGCTGCACAGATATTAAATTCACCAAACTCTTTCTGAACCAGAGTCATTGGCAGGCGTGTCACTTCATTTTTGATAAAGCGCTGCAATCTTGGCTGTTTGCGCAGTAATGGCGACCAGAAAGGTTTGCCATTTCCAGACATTGGCAGAAAAGCGAAGCCGGTTGTGGCAGAATCGGCAGTATCAATCAGTGCTTTGTAGGAATAGTCAGATGCAATGCTTTTGACATCGAAGATAGCGCTGACCAGAACTCTTTTGCCAGCCGTGTCTGGGTAAAACCAGTAAAGCAAGGTGTTGCCAGATTTAGAAGTGAATGGAATCATGATCCCTTCGTCTTTACGTTTAATAGCGTTTTGACTGAAACTGATCGTAAGAACATTGACTGGAAAACCGGTCATTATACTTAGTTTTTCGGCTGCATCATCATATTGAAATTTGCTGCAGGTTTCTTCGCGCATCAGTGGCGTAAGGCTGCTCAAAAGATTGGGTCCGGGCAATGTGGAGCTTTCAAAGACGGTCGTCGGCAGTTCGTCTTTTTCTGTTTTAACGGCAACAGATAGATGATGCGGCGGTAGACCGTTTTTCAGTTGCTGCTGATAAAGTTTTTCGGCTGCTGCTGTAATACTGTTGCTGCCCGCAGACTCTATTTTGGCACGCAGACTGCGCTGAAAGGTGTTGAGACGTTGCAGTATCTGATATTCCCAGTTGCCACTTACCTGCATTTTTTCAATCAGAGTTCTGGAATTCTGATTGGAGGTATCTACAAGTTTTGCAAAATCGCGTTGGCGCGATGAAGACCAGTCTATAAGCACCAGCACAAAAGGAATCGCGAGAAACAGCCATGCGGCAAGAATTGCAAGTGCCGAAAACTTTTTCTGACTGTTCATGCTTCGAGAACCTCAAAATTTTCGCTGTTGGTAAGTGGCGTCAGTGACAGATCTGGCATAAGGTTCTTTATTTCCGGACTTACCACGATGTGCGTATAATGGCCTTGCTTGGACTCTGCTTCGAGCTCTTCTGATTGCTGCCGCGCCTTTCCAGTAAGGCTGTATTCGTGACGCTCGCCGGCGCCAAATGAGCCGATCAACAGTTCTCCGCAGGCGACGCCGATGCCCATGCCATAACCGAACAGGCCTTGTTCGTTGCGTTTCTCGACAAAATGACCATGCTGCGTCATCATGCCGATTGCTGCTTCTACTGCATTTTTGCAGGCTGAGGTTTTGCTGTCGCCGAAGAAAACGGCAATAATAGCATCACCGATAAACTTGTCAATTTCGCCGTGGTTGCTGGTAATTTGTGTGCTCATCAGCTCAAGATGGCGGTTGAGCAGTTCGACAATCTGTTCTGGCGGATAAGTCTCGGAAAGAGTTGTAAAATTGCGGATATCTGAGGCCAGAACAACACCCCAGCGCTTTTCCGGCTTTTTTTCAAGCTGGTCTGTCACATCCAGTCTCCTTGAAAGTGTGCCGGAAACAAACTGTGCCAACTCGTTGCGCTCATAAAGCCCTTGCGCCATGCTGTCAAAAGCATCAGCAACATCGCCAAGCTCATCATCGCGATTCATGTTCAGTCTAAAGTCGAATTTGCGTTCGAGAATATTAATGATACCGGTTTCGATAACATGCAATGGCCGAAGAAAGAACGAAGCCAGAGCGCTGGTAACCATTGCCAGAATTGCTGATAAAAGCAAAGCAGCGGTCAGTAGCAGATGATATTGCTGACTTGTCCTGGTGAACAGTGGCTCAAGGCTCACTGTAGAACCAAGCGCGATGCCTTGCATGTTTTCGCATGGTGTGCATATTGCCAGAGTTTTTTCGAGAGTTTCGACTTGAAAAGAGCTGGTTCTTAGCGCTTCTGACAGTGTCTGCAGAAACCAGTTTTCATGTTCTTTGACAACCCTGGATCTGGGCACTACCAGACCGATATTTGCCTCGCGCTTTTCGGCCATGGCCCATAGGCGATCTGGCGACGATTTTGCTCCACGCATAATCGCATTTCTGGCGAATCTGGCATAGGCTTCAGAGGCGGGGGCAAAGAAGATCACGGCTGCGACTATTTTTCCATTGTCGGCGATAAAATCATAAACGATAAAATCTTCGGTATCGCCGAAAGACATCAGCAGGCTTTTTTGACGAGCTAACGACAGGTCGCCGAAAATCGGAGTATTGGTGATTGTGTGATAAGTTTCAAAGCCAAGTCTCTTGCTCTCAGAGAGTTTTTCCATCGCTTTGTTGTGATCTGATTCAGATAGATCTTTGAGACCTGCATACATCATGGGTGAAAAAAAGTTGAGTTTGGATTGGTCACCTTTTTTGTTTGAATCAGGCGAAAAAATCATCTGGTCAGTGTTTCCAAAATATACTATGCCGATAGCATTTAGCGGAACACCGTTTGCTGCGAATTCGGCGAAACAGTGGCGCAATATTTCTGAATTTTTATCAACTTTGGCAACCGCCATGGCGCTCTTAAATTCTTTGTTAGACAGGTATCGACGTGCGATATTTTCAAAAATCATGCGTAGCGCTGTGCTGTTTCCATCTATTTCCCGCATCTCCGAACGGACTTCATCGATCAGCGAGCGTTCGCGAACATAGTGATCCTGCTCAATAACCGATCGCCCGGCGAGAATCAGCAATAGTATCGGAAATCCGCCTACAATTATAACCAGCCCAAGTAAACGTGCTTTTACCGAAAAATTAAAAGGCTGTGAGCGCCAGAGCCTGATGCCAAAAGTTGTGAGCCAAAACAGTGCCAGCAGCCATCCATAGATGCTGCTGATTCTGATTCTGTTTTGTTCTGGGAGTTCTGCTGTCAGCCAGAGCTCGTAAGGCAGGTGCCTGGGCAAGACTGCTCGGAATGTAAAAACGTGTTCGTACAATATCCCTGAACTCAATGATGCTATCTGAGAATATTCGGTGTTTTTGGTGAGCAGCGAAAAAAACTGTAACACTGTTGTTTCACCACGATATTCGCCGGGAATTAAAGGATTTAGTTCGCTTCTAAGGCTTTTTAGCGGCATCAGAATCGGAAAAAATCTGTTTTGCGAGGCTTTTGCAATCTCATCCAGAGCTTTTTCAGCAGTATCCTTTGGAGATGGCTTTGTGCTCGAAATAATCAGAAAAGCTCCTATCTGCTTTCCTGAAACCCTGAGAAAGTCCCAGAAGATGATACGGCTTTTGCCGTTAAATACTACGTCGATACTGCGTCCGTTACGATTACTCAGCAACATTTCGCCGTTGACGCGTTCGCCAAAAATACTGGCGAGCCGGTTGTTTATCTTGTTTTGTTCGACTACATTGATGTTTTGCCAGTCGCGCAGCTGGTAAATGATTTTTGCCATAAAGGCACTGTTTTGTCTGGCCAGACCTTCACCTGTCAGCGCTTTGCTGTTGTTTGGAGAAAATTTGAATACGTAAACGACGGCATCTTCTGACAGCCAACCCTGCGGCAGATTATTGAGCAGCGCGTTTTTTATCAGTCCGCCATTTTGCTCAAAAGGATCAGCAACGTTGCCAAGCTGATTTTGAGCCTGCAATATACCGTGTTGCATCTGTATTGCTGTTGTGCAGTTGGCATTGAACTGCTGAGCCAGTGCCGCAGATTCTTCTTCATGTTCGACAATCAACTGTTGGTCGGACAAACGCTTTTGATAATTGTCCCAGTAATTGGCACCGGGCATAAGCAGCAAAGACAGCACAAACACCGCTGCCAGAAAAAAATCAGACCGCCTGTTCAAACAAGTTTCCTGCCTTCTCAATCAGAATCTAGCTGGCATGGCTGCGTGGGCTCTGTGAAGCGAAGCAAAGCAATTTTTTCAGCCCGTAGACAGTTTTAATCTTCAGATAAATCATATTCAGGGTAATACTTTTTTGCACACTCTTCACAGATTCCATGAGTGAATTCTGCATCTGAATGCTCTCGGACATACGACTCTATCTGGTTCCAATACCCTTTGTCATCCTTGATTTTTTTACAATGTGAACATATTGGCAATAGCCCACTTAATTTTTTTACCTGAGAAATTGCTTTTTGCAATTTAATAACGGTTTCTTCCAATTTCTGATTTATCTGTTCTAGTTTTTGATTGTATTTTGAAACAATTGTAAATAGATAAATACCTACGGATAAGACGGCAATGATGCCTCCTATGATCTTCCAGAAAAGGTTATAGTCAAACCCCCTCTCATATTTGACGGATATCCATTGTGAAAGAATTTTTGCTCTTTCTTTTTCTGTGATTGAGTCGATCGCTTTGTTAATTATTGATAGTAATAATGGGTCGTCGTTTCTGATACCGACTGATATTTTATATCTTTCTTCCAGTTTCCCTGCTATTTTCAAGTTAAACAAATTATAGCGTTGGATCAGGTAGCCAATCGCAGATATTGTGCCAATATAACCAAGCACTTCCCGTTTTTCCACCATCCTAAGACCTGATAATGCATCATTAACTTCTACAATTTTGAGATCTGGATATTTTTTTCTTAAAATCTCAATTGCAGGGTAATTTTTTGTAATAGCAAACTTAGAATTCATGACCTGGTGAATGCTTTCTATAAATACCTGATCCTGTGTCGTTGCAATAACCATGGGAACATCTATTAGTGGTTGAGTGAAATTCAGATATTCTCTACGTGAAGGAGTTGGAACTGCCGCTGACAGAATGTCGCACTGTTTGCTTTTTGCAAACTCAAGCGACTCGGACCAGCTTTTTGTTTTCAACAATTTGATTTGTCTACCAATTCGTTTTGCAATAATATCTAAATAGTCTGCCAGCATACCCTTGTGCAAATCATTGTCATCTATGTAGGAATATGGCATCCAGTTAGGGTCTGTGCACATATCTATAACTTCTTTTTCGGCAAGATACTTTTGCTCTTCTGGTGTGAAATTTATCGTTCCCAGCTTGTCTTCATCGCTTTTTAAGGGGAAAAACCATCTGTTTTGTATTCTTAGTCTTTCCTCGCCAGAAATCTCAGCCAGACCCTTGTTGAGAATTGATATTGCTTCCGGCCAGTCCTTTCTTATTCCAAATGCTACGCTCAGCGTGTCTTCAAGAGGGAATGCAATTTGGATGTAGGGCAGGTTCAGTTTATAGGATGCATACAAAATAGAACCATTGCCAAATGCGGCATCGGCTTCTCCGCTGATAACGGCTTTAATCACGCCCTCAATTGAATCACTGCTGAGAATTGTGGACTCCTTAAAATCCAGTGCAAGCTTTTCATCCAGAAGGTTGCCCTTGTGAATTATGATTTTTTTTCCCTTAAGGTCTTTTTTTGAAAAAATGTTTTTTGGGTTCCCGTTCTGGACAAGAATTGTTTTTTTTAATGAAGCGTAAATATTTGAGAAATTCAAAAAAACTTTGCGTTCTTCATGAATTGCACCGGTGCTTAATCCATCTATTTCTTTTCGTCTTGCCTTTTCCTGCATTTCCAGCCATTTGCCGGCCCTTAGTTGAAAGTTGGCTCCAGTAGCTTCGTTGATTTTTCCTAGTATTTCAGAATCGTATCCTGTGATGTCTCCATTGTCTTTAACAATGACAAATGGTTCCCATGTTTTTTCGGTTCCAAGTGTAATCAATGGATGCTTGTCTAAAAATTCTCTCTCACTTTTGGATAGTTCTACTTTTTGCATACTGATGACTTCCGAAAACGGAATCAAGCTGAAAATCAGTGCTATAATGGCTGTCCAGCATTTTGAATGCAACATTATAAGTAATCCTCTTTATCCATGCGTGCATGATAATAACATATAACCAAGCATTCTTAGGATAGAGAATTTCACAGAACATTGGTATTGAGTGCTCGGTCAACGCCTGATTTCCATCCTGCTGTTTTTGCGCTGTAACCCTTTTAATTGGCTGTAAATAGTAATATCATATCGAAATACTTATGATGAATATATTCAAAATTCCGCTCAGGTTGCTTGAGAGTTTTTTTGCCCGGAAGTTTCTGGTGCTGAATGCTCTCATCGGAATTTTGTGTTTTGTTGTATTGCCTGGTCTGATTGTATTTCGCGGCATTGAGGCAATGACATCGCACCATATATCTGAGATTAATTCAACGGCGCGTCACAGGCTCGAAAACAGACTTGATCAGCTTGAATTCTTTTCGAGTAACGACAGGTTTGCCCATTTTTTGCTGACATCGCTGTGTAAGGATTCTGATGGCAGCGAAAAGAACCTTTGTAGTCTTTCTGCTGATATTGCACGTCTTAAGAAACGTTTTGCCAACGCCTTTACTTTTGTTGTGGCGGATCGGCAGGGAAAGATTATTCCGAAATTGTCTGACGAGAAGAACTACGCTTATCTTTACCGTCAGGCTTTTTTGCTGATCGCCGAATGTGAAAAAGCTGTTCAGCAGAATTTTCAGCCTGAGAGCCTGGATAACATCGATGTGAGAATTACCCGTTTACGTCCGGTTCTTGGCGACCTGCTCAGACAGACTGATTTGTTCATGCCTTTAAAAGGTCCTCGTACCGGGCAATCTATTCTGGTATCTGGCAGCGCTGATAAATTCAATCTGTGGTATGGCACCGGGCGGGATTTTCGACTGATTGTTTATGTCAGTCGCGATTTTATAAGAGGAAACGATGGACTGGTGTGGGCTGTAGACAGACTGAATCGCCAGAGTCCAGATCTGCTGACAGGAATTTCCAGATATCCGCCACTGTCTGAAAATCTGATTCCGCAGATTGCAGATGAGCAGTCGGCAAAAGTGATGCTTGCGCTGGCAAAATATGAAGATATAAACCTGGAAAGCGCAGGCGATGATGATCAGATTGCCTGTAGTTTTCTAAACCAGCAGTGGCGTGGTTTCTGTTTTTTCAGATCTGGTGGTTTCAGCAATGTAGTGGCAATAAGAGCCAGCATGTTCAGTTCTCTTGCACGCATTTTACTGGTGATTCTATTCATAATTGCCGTTTATCAGCTGAAGACCCCTGTTTCTGTCACCGTAAAGCTCAAGATCACAGCTTTTTTTAGTTATGCAATTGTTTTGCCGCTGCTTGTGATTGCTTCGCTCTCCTTGCAGTATATAAGGCAGGCAGAAGGCAGTATTATCAATGATTTGCAAAAAGAGGCGCAACAAACTCTCGAAAGAATTGATGCCGATCTGGCCTGGTATTCCAAGAACAAGGCTGCAGATCTTGATGATTTTCTAAGCCGGCAACTCAAAAATCGTTCAGTGGATCAGTTCAGTCGGAATGAACTGGTAAATTTCGACCTGGATCTTCGCAAAGTAGCAGATCACGATGATGCAATTATTCTCAATGCTTCTGGAAATGACTTTTTGCAGGGAATTTCTCCAAGAATCTCAATGAATCATGTTCTTGTTCGCCGAATTGGTTGTGATACTCTCAAACTTCTTGTTGCGCCAGATTATGTCTCCAGCATCAATAAAGCGAATGTTTTATCCTGGGAGTTTCTGGGAGATATCTACGATTTGCAGAGTACAATTACCTATCTGGGAGTTGGTGACTTTGAGATGGCTGCATATTACCGTCTATTGACGCCCCCCTCAGGTCGTATTGATGATGTTCTTTTTGTTGCCATATTCTGGAAGTTGAGTAAACTCCACCGCAGTTTTGTCGAGAATTACTGTAAAACCAAGCTGATTTCGACACCGAGGCTAAAAATTGCGGCTTTTTGTCGCGACAGCGATCGTTTATTTGTATCTCCTGATGGAGCTGATTCAAGACTTACCCGATTCATGAAGCTTTCAATAAATCGTCAGAATATCAGGAGTTCTGATTTCAGGCTTTCTGGAAGTCGGCATGTAGCAATAGCTATGCCTGGTCGTAGTCTAAAACACATCATTCTGGCAGCTTTAATGCCTGCGGATGTTATTGAACAGCAGACCGATAAAATTGTAAATAAAGCCTTGTTCTTTGCGGCTTTTCTCTGTCTGATAAGTGTGGCAACTATGTATTTATTGCGCAGTTGGATATTCAGGCCGCTCGAAGAACTAAGGACTGGCATCAGGGCAATTGGTGAAAGAGCATTTCACAAGCGGCTGAATCTGGTCTGTAACAATGAACTTGGCAGGCTTATGAGCGCTTTTAATTATTCTCTGGAAACACTACAGGAACTTGAAGTCGCGCGAATTGTTCAGGAAAGCATATTGCCTGAACCAAGAATGACAGTGAACCGTGTCGAAGTTGTTGCACAGACTCTTGCCATGAGCGGTTTGGGCGGTGACTATTTTGACATGATCAAACTGGATGACCAGAAATTACTTGTCTTTATCGGCGATGCTACGGGGCATGGCATTCCAGCGGCCCTCAGTATGGCAATGGCCAAAGCAACGCTGATTCATGAAAACAATCGAAGTTTGTCGCCAGAAAACCTGATGCAACAGCTGGATAAACTTTTTGCAAAACTTCGAAAACATGGAGTTAAAGACTATATGACTGCTCTCTGTGTCGAGATAGACAGCATGTCTGGCGTTGTCAGAATCATTAATGCCGGGCACTGTTTTCCGATATTGCTTGAGTCGTTAACAGGAAAAGCTCGACTGCTGAAGGCTGCGCGAGGACTTCCCGCCGGATTTGATGCATATGGCAGTTCTAAGCCGGCTGAGATTAAGCTTGCACCTGGTGACAGCCTGATTCTTTATACAGATGGTTTTATCGAATGTTCCAGTCCGAGTGGCGAACCTGTTGGCTTTGATGGTCTGATAAAAATAGTTGAACTTGCTCAAACTGTTGATCTGACTGCGCACGTTGCAGGAATTTTTCAGCATCTGAAGCAGTGGTCGGAGCATCGCCAGGATGACTGTACTATGATAATTTTGAGGTTTTCATGAGCGCAGAAAAATCAAAAAAAGTTGCTCAACCCGGCCTTTTTTCCAGGCTGTATTTTGTGCTAATTCTGCTTGTATTCCCTGCTTTTGCTCTTTATGAAGGCCTGTCATATTTTGCAGCCAATAACAAAAAACTCGAAATTTCTCAGGCAGCAAAAGATCTTTTTAAAATCAAGAATGATCTAAAATTGCATGCCAGTGAATCAGAGTTCTGGATAAACAAGCTGACATCAATTAAGGCCAATTCTCCTTCGCCAGCTTCTTTTGCTGAATCTCTCAGCGGATTTATCGCAAAGTATGATGTAAATATGGAGTTTGCTACCTATAGTTCTTCTGGCACGCTTGTTGCTGATAATTTTGCTGCAACAGTAACCAGAAAAGATCTGCAGGTCGCCGGGCCGCTGTTGGTGACATCAGTGAGTTCTTCCGGCTCACATAAACGCTATAAAGCATTGGATAAGCTTAGGTCGCTGCTGGGAAGAAATCTTTTTATTCCATTTATGGGTAAGGATCGGGCATATGTATTGAATGGCTTTTTGCAGACTGATTTTGTCGAAGACAAATATCGAATATGGCTGGTTCGAGACACTGATTTAATGGTTCTGGTAAGGTTTCCGTCGGCTGAGCTTAAAGAACATACCGGGCTGAAGGATTTTATGACTGGTATGACTGTCAGTAACATCAGTTTTGCCAGCTTTAAAGATGACAAACTTGTTGGCAATACTGATTTCAGCCCAACTCTTGCCCGTGTTGCATTTTATCGACTGAAGGAAACTCCTGGTAAAGAATATCAGGAAATCGAGAATTGCCTTTTCTCTAAAGTTCAGACTGGTCGCAACAACGGTATTCTATTGATGATGCAGCTGCAAAAGCCCATGTTAAGGCCGGGGCAGCAGGTTTTGCTGATAGTTCTGCTACTGCTGGTAGCAGGAATTATGCTGATGCGCTCGGGATTTTTTCCGGCAAGAATTGAGGATTTATCGCTGCTCGTGCAGATTTGTATTTTGATGTCGATTTCGGCTGGTATCCCTTTACTAATTCTTGGTTCGGTTGCAATAGGCTATTTTAACAACAAGCAGTCAGGTCTGGTAAGAGAGAAGAGTCAGCAGATGGTTGAATTTGTTCAGCAGTTCGATCAAGGTCTGCAATTGGAATATGCCCGCCAGGCCCGCGCGGTTAATCATACTATTTCTATGCTGAATGATTCTCTGCGTAATGGCTTCGACAGAGAAGAGATTTTTAGAGGCATTTTGCAGTATCTGGGCAGGAATTTTTCCGATGCAGTTATTCTCAGAGATACTGGAGCCCGTGATGCCACAACTGGCAAAAAAGCTGCTGTTGAGGCCTTTGCCGCCAATCAGAAGTCAATTAACATGGTTGAAAAGAATAACGAAAATGTAAGTTTTGATCTGATCGGGAAGCAGCTTCTCTCGGCAGTAAGATCGGATCCCTGTGAGGATATACCGGTTGATAAAGCATACATACTGGAAATGTATTTTCAGAAGCCGGTGCCGATGATAGTTCATGATCTATTAAAACTTGCTGGAAATCTGTCGGATTTTGCCTGGGGCAACTCGCAGACTGCTCTTTTCCTCGATACTTACAAAGTTTTGTTTTCCGGCAATTTTGATCATCTTCTGCTGGTTTCATTTCAAACTTCAACCATACAGAGCGATTACACTGCGAACAATATACTCAGGCTTTCACGAAATCCTTTTGGATTCGAATTTTTTGTTGCTCAGGGCCGTCATTTTCATAATGAAAATGCTGATCTGTTGAATTATCCAGAAATCAACGAGCTGTTTTTACGTGTCTCTGAATATCCGCCGGTTGAGCCGGAAATCGTTGAATTCAAAAATGAGAAACACATTTATTTAGGTCTTAATGGTCGGCGCGCTGATCGGTTAAAGTTTTGTGTGCTTTACCCGCTTTCGCGCATTGAAAATGAAATCGAAAAAGAAGCAAAAGATTTGATATATCTATCGGCGCTGGCCGTTGCGATTGTGATTTTTATGGTACTGATTCTTTATCTGAATCTGCTGCTGCCGGTAAATCGATTGCATCAGGCGGCGTATGCGCTGCAGACACGCGATTCCTCTTTCCGGCTGCCCGAAAGTCAGGGCGATGAATTTGCGGAAATGGCGACTATTTTTAATGCCAGCATCGCTGATTTCGAAGAATTGCAGATCGCCAGCATTGTTCAGAAGCGTCTGTTTCCGAATAAGTCTTTGAATGTTGAAGGTTTCAGTATTTTCGGGCGCTGTCTGCCTATGGCTGATCTTGGCGGCGATTATTTTGACTATTTTAAGATTGATGACGATCATTTTGCTCTGCTACTTGGCGATGTTGCCGGGCATGGCGTCGGTGCGTCGCTGATAATGGCCATGGCTAAGGCAGGGGTGATCTGTGCGCATGATGTTTACAAAGATCCGGCGCTGCTACTGATGAGACTGCACCAGATAGTGTTTGCCGCCAAAAGCCGTATACAGCGCAAGGTTATGACTTTTCAGTATATGCTTATAAATAGCCGCACGCGTCAGATCGTTTACTCAAATGCTGGCGGTTGTTCGCCGGCACTGGTAGATGCTAAAACATCCTCTGTAAGCGAGATTAGTCACGCTGGCCCGGTTCTTGGTGGCTTTAAAAAAACTACCTATAGCAACCTTTCACTGTCTATTAGAGGTAATCAGGCGGTGATTTTTTACACAGATGGTATGGTCGAGGCACGCAATGAAGCAGGAATAGAACTTGGATATCAGGGTCTTTTTGATCTTTTTGCCAGATGCTTTGATTCTGATGCGCATGTTTATTACGAGAAGGTTCAGACCGCATTTCGTCAGTGGCTTGGCAATTCAACAGTTGATGACGACATGACCCTGATCGTAATGGTATGTCAAAACCCTCAGACTCAGTAACAGGTTTATTCCATAGGAATTTCAGAAAGCATAATGGCAGTTGCAGGCGCTTAACTACAATCAGGTGCCAGGTTAATAGTCGAAAAACAGTTGCTGAATTGCAGGCTTAGCAAGGTTTTTCTGTAGAGCCAGCATGAGAAGTATTCGTGACTTTTGCGGAGTCAGGCTGTCAGAAACAATAAAACCATATTTCGTATCGTCAACTTCGGCATCCAGTGTAACTGGTCCACCGGGTACGCGTGAGGCCCGAACGACAGTTAGACCGTTTTCAGAAGCCTTCGCGAGAACGGCAAGAACTTCTTCAGAAGGGTTTCCGTTGCCGACGCCGGCATAAACAAGTCCTTTTATGCCGGTGTTACAGATGGCTTCAACTATTTCAGAGTTGATTCCAGCATAGCCGTAGATGATAGCAACTTCAGGCAAAGAGGCGGTAAAGATTCCCAGCTTAAGGGCACTTTGATAAGTGTGTCGTTTGTCAGGTCTGGCATTAAAACTTACTTTGCCATAGTTTACCCGGCCAATCGGCCCATTTTCCTGATCGGAAAATGCTGCTGGATTTATGGTGTCACACTTTTTGACGCCACGGGCCGAATAAACTCTATCGTTCATTACCACCATTACGCCTTTATTTATTGAGTTTGGCGCTGCAGCCACTGCGACCGCATTATACAGGTTCATAGCTCCATCTGCGCTCAGTGCAGAACCTGGCCGCATCGATCCGGTCAGAATGACTGGTTTGTCATAGGCTACGGTAAGATTCAGAAAGTATGCTGTTTCTTCCATTGTATCTGTGCCGTGGGTAATTACGACGCCATCAGCCAGACCTAGTCTGAAGAGCTGATTAATTCTTGCAGCCAGTTTCAGCCAGTATTCAACTTTCATGTCCTGACTGCTGATATTGCAGATTTGCTCGCCACTTATTTTGGCAATATTGCTCAGTTCAGGAACTGCGGCAATAACTTTTTCAACCGGACTGACTGCCGCTTTATAAGCTGATCCGGTCGAACTGGCACCACTTCCGGCAATGGTTCCGCCGGTTGCCAGAACACTGATTTTCGGCATGGCAACAGCAGCCAGTGATACTGACAACAGTAAGAAAATATGGCAGATAATAATTTTATTCAGAAATTTTTTGTTCATCTGTAACTCCCAAAAGTTAAACTCATGCTAGAATAAGCAGAACGACCTCTATTATGGTTCTTGATCAGCATACCAGCCTGAGAGGAAATGTTGCTAATGAATTTTAACAGAATTATTTCGCTGCTGATTTATCTGGTATATCTGGGTTTTGCCATAAAGGAAAAGGCAGTAGTTATCGCTCTATTTCCTTTGCTGGGACTGGTTTTTATCTGGTTCCCTTCGATGGCTAAAATTTTTGATTCCATGGGCGCGGTCGCGAGAAGATCCGCACCAATGGACCCTGATACTCCATCCTGTGCTTTCGCTCTAATTGGTTGGGCAATACTTTTATCGCCAGTTTTCATGGCCGCAATTGCCAAACTCGCCAGCATGTAACGAATGCTAAAAGTTGCTTAAAGCAGACCGCTTATGGTAACCTGAGCAAGCTGCACCCATAGCTCAGCTGGATAGAGTGTCTGCCTCCGGAGCAGAAGGTCACAGGTTCGAATCCTGTTGGGTGCGCTTTCCTTTTTAGTCCAGTCGATGACTTATATGTTATACTTAATGTACGGGGAGAGTGTCTTCTCTTCTGATACGTATATTCTAAGAATGTCGTTTGGCACAAGAGGCAAAGCATGAAGTTTATGCCGATGAAGTTGTTGCTGTTTTTCCTGGTTTTTCAATCAGCAAACATTGCCTTTTCCTGCGATCTGCAATTAGTGGGATTACTTACCGCTCCCTTTGAAGCAGAACAGGAGTTTTCTGGTCTGGTGACCGACATTGCTTCTCATACCAAGACTTTAAGTACGACTCTTGCAGATTTTTTGCTGAAACATCAGAAATATTATTTCCCGCCTAAAAATGTTAATGGTCAGTTTCTGTCTTCAGATATTGAAGTAACCAAAGAAGAGGCGAATGCTTTTGTTAAGCAGTTTGCCGGACAGGTTGACCAGATTGCAGTTATCTGGGATGGCCTTAGAAAAAACAGCGCGATTCACCCGCCATGGGGCAATGATGACAAGATCTGGGATCAGAAGTGCCAGGACATCGAAAGCTTTTTGAAAAAACTGAAGGAAAACGTGATTCACAGAGATTTTATTGTTTTGCATGATTTTGTATCTGGTTTGTATGTCAGTATCCTTTCACTGCTTGAACCTGAGCCGAAAGATGTAATGCAAAGCTCCTTGCTGGCTCTCTCAGGAGATATCATAAAGTTGGTTCGTGGGGTTGAGCAGAGTAGAATTATTGACATAGAATTGGCATCATTCGCTCTGATTACTCATGTAGATAAGCTTGAAAACTCTCTGCCTCAAGAACAGCGCGTTTGTCTGAACGATCTAAAATCTACGGTCAATGAGTTGGAAAACGCCTTGAAAAATGAACAGCTTTATTTACTTATTGAGCTGGCAGGTAAAACAGAGCAGCATTTTGGTGAACTTACCGAGTCTTTAAGTGGAAAATAGCCTAGTGAAAAACCATCATTTTATTAAAAACCCGAGCATTGACAGGGATGGCGTAACGCTGATCGAAATAGCAATTGCCATGCTAATTCTTGCAACCAGTCTTATACCTATTTTTGGTCTCATGACCAAAAGCACGAAAGACTCTGATGCAACCTTGACCAGAGCGTTTGCGATAAATTACGCCAAATCGGTTTTATCTACCATAATTGATGATATTCCTTTTGCTGATATTCGACTGGGAGCTCCCGCTATTATTGCAGAAAGCTCCAAAGACAAGGCGGAAGCTTTGTTTCCAGGCGCAGTTTCAGCCTCCGGCGGGATAGCCTGTAATGGAATCGCCAGCGATGCCAGAGGGATAAATTATCGTATTTTTGTTAGATCTGATGCTGTCATGGACACTACAGACGGCTACAACGATGGGGAATTTTATTTTTCGTATTATCCCAACCCGGATGTTGAAAGTCAGCCCAAATGGGACGTTCTGCAGCAGAATGCTTTGAAAAATGAAGATATAGACAATATTCCATCGGTTTTCTCCAAAACCGATCCCCCAGGTTTAAAATCTCCTTATCGCTATTATGGTGCTGACGTTCCCGCAGGCAGATGGGGGCCGGCTGAAGAGGCTGCTGGCAACAAAATTCTTGTTGATCAGAGAGAAGTGACCCAACTTGATTCAGATGGCAATGTTTATTTGATGCAGCGGCTCGTACTACAAATAAGATGGAATATGGACAGCGCATATTATAAAGATCCTGATGAAGAAAAGGGTCGCCCGGTGAAGCTTCAGATCGTTACCTTCAAGGCAAATCTGGATTAAATTATGACTATTAAAGAAAAAAAAGGGTTCGCGATAGCTTTGGTTCTGGTTTTGAGCTCGATTCTGTTGTTGACTTCCATAACCCTGTTCAGAACCGGCAGGGAGTATAACGCTCACGTAAAAAACGATTTCAGCGAGCTGCAGGCTTACTATATGGCTGTTTCTGCCATTCAACATACTCAACTGAAGGTTAAATATTTTCCGACTGAGTTATATGACGCCAGTGAATTTAGTCTCGGCAAAAACCCGATGTTCGATTTTTCCATTCTTTCCAACGACGAATATGATTCTCTGTCTCCTATGGTCAAGTCAGAATACTCTTCAGTCTCTCCTCATTTTCGCAAGGCGAGCCCAAACAACTCAGGGCCAAGATTTCTCTCGGCTGGCACCATGTCAACAGATAACAATGAAAAATGGTTTCAATTAAATTCTCTGGATTCAGCCGATGCAAATCTTGTTGATTCAAGTTGGTTTTCTGACGGGTGGCCGAAAGACAAGAAATTTCAGCCTATCAAAAATTCAGATCTGTATTTGTGGAAATACGCGAGAGATATCGCCAATCTTAAGGATATTCAGCCAGCACTTTCGTGTGATGCCGGCAAGGTTTCTGCAAATCCGAATTCTCTTGATGTTTCATCGTCCAATGAACTTCCCTATGAAGCTACTTACCAGATAGTTGATATTAGAGTTATATCAACCACAGACCAGAAAAGGCTTAATGAAGAAGTTGTTTCATTTACCGGTGTTGGTTCTATAAAAGTCCCGGTTACCGGCGAAATCATAACTTACGAAATCAATAAAAAGATAAAAGTGAGGCGAAAATAGCTTGTTATCTTCTAAACAGAACAGACTCGCATTTACTCTTGTCGAGGTTATAGTTGCCTGTGGCGTCGTATCGCTTTTTCTTACTGGTGTCTATACTCTTTTTGGTGGTGGGCAACGCATAGCGGCAAAGTCAACCTGGCTGCAATATACAATAGATCGTCACCGACTCACTCAACAGGCGATTTTTAAAGCGATCAAAACCAGCAGTTACCCATCGACAATACTTCCGTCAAAAATTTATGATGCCGGTGGTACCGAGGAGAATCCCGGTGCCAATGCCAGTGCTTATTTTATCAGCATCGTATCTGGAGCAGGCAAATTTAAAAGTGCAGATATTATAAGTAAGAATAGTGGGATTTTTCTAGTCACAATGCGGTCAGAGCCCGAAATGACTAAATTCCAGGATAGTTCAGAAAATAAAGCTGGATCAATTTGTTGGAGTGTTTTTACGATGAAGCCCTCGCCGAATGGCCAAAATTTGGGTACAATATATATGGAGGAGAGAGTAGCTTCTTATTCCACTAGTTCTCCTTCATACGCGGAATCGCTTAATCTCAAATATGATGCGGCCCCGGTGCTGAAGTCTTTCAAACTGGCCGAGGATGTTGATTGGATCGAGTTTGGCGTCGAAACTGCCGGCTATGTACCTTCTGAAATAAAAATTACCCTGTCATCCAAATATTACAGAGATGAAAATCTCACAAGACAGTCGGTTATAAAAATGGTTCCCAATGTTGGTGTGAAAACTGGTTCTTGAGTGTGGCTAGGAGGCCTTTTGAATAAATGAAATCGAAAAACTTTCTGGTGATAATGCTGATTTTGCTTATTGTGTCTGTTGGGCAACTATCTGGCGTGCAACAGGGCAACCCTGCCGATACTGCCCCTCAACAGATGATAATAGGTCTGGTTGATGTTTCAGCAGTTATAGCTTTTCACCCGGTTATGAGAAATTTTGATTATCATGCACAAAAATTTGTAAGACCCTGGAACGGTCAAAGGTATCCTACCGCCCAGGAAGCCTGGGATGGCAACAAAGAACTCATCATCAAGATCAAGAGTGTTGAAGCAAAGATACTAAAACAGATTCAAGCGGTAAATCTGGCTCTTAACGAATATTCAAAACAAAAAATCAAACTTGCCGAGAAAGAAAGCGCTTTAGAAGAGCTTAAGAAGCTGAACAAAAGCAAAGTTGAAATGCTGGCAACGTTGACCCGCAGTACCATCGGCGTTTTTCCCGAAAATGACTTTTTTGAAGCTGATGAGCAGACTGGTAACTACGTAATGGGCGAAATAAGAAGAGCTGTTTACGAAGTTGCGTTAAGAAACCAGGCTGCCTTTGTTTTTAACACATCTCAATTGGCCATTTCGGGAAGCGAAAGCGTAGCCATGCAACAACCAGGAAAAGAAGATCCGGTCAGCATACTGCAACGCTTTGGCATTGCTAACCTTGAGGACTTGAGACGACTATTGTTTGAAACCGGCAAAAACGAGCAGTCACCTTATGGCAAAGCCCCTGGAAAAATGGACTTTCGCAAGGGGCCAAGCGGTGAGCATTTTGACCAGATAAAAGACCCGGCGCACGTTCAGGTTTTGATGGATGAATATTACCAGAATCGCGATATTTTCAGTAATGCCCTGAAAAAATATGGTTCGGGAAGTTTTCTGCTGCACGGCGGGGCATCGGTCTTAGAGAAGAACATTACCCGAGAGGTAATTCAATATATCTTTGATCTGCATAAAACAAAAGCCATTGTGACTGAATCTGCCTTTAAGGCGTTGAAATAGGTGAAGTATCCGGGAGGTACGGACATGTTAAGACGATTATTTTTGTTGCTGGCAATATTTTGTATTTTCAGTCAGGTTTTATCTGCTGCAACCAGTTTTTATCGTGAAAACAGGAACGGCAAGGTTTTTGTGCTTCAGGTCGACCCGGATACCGGTATTGAAACCGTATTTAACGCACAAAAAAGTAAAATTTTTCTGGCACCTGGTGCTAAGAGGCTGTCCGTAATTCCGACCGCCGGCTGGGGAGATTATACAAGCAACAAAGATCCTCTTGGAAACAGCCTGGCACCGGGAGAACAGCCGGGTGACTCCAGAGGGATAATAACTTTGCGTCAAGGCTCGAACCCAGCAAAAGTCATATATGAAATCTATTCCGGCACCACCAAGATTCACTCAATAGAAGATACAAGCAGAACTGTTTTTCCAGACAATTTTGACGTGTCATGTAGCCAGTTTGTAGGAAAAAACAGAAATGTTCTGCGAGTTTATCTTTATTTGTCAGCTTACAAGAACTGGGGACCAACACTTTTCAGATTTGAGTTTGACAATTTTGTTCTGCAGAATGCGCGCTATAAAAACTCCAATTCCTCACAAACGCAGAATTGGCAGGCGGCTAACGTGCTCGAATCCGGTTCTATGGGCAGCGCTCAGACAATAGAAATTAACGCTGCCGGTTCTGATGAAAAAGATCTTGTTGTTTATGAGCCCTCCAGAAAATATTCCTTGCAACATCTATGGGATGCATCTAAGAACAGTGGCGTGTGGGGCATAAATTATCTTATGACCGACAACCATGTTTTTAAGGCCAAACCACTGAATCCGCTAACTTCTGCTGAGGCGAATATGAATGATATATTCGACGTTTCAGTCGATCTCGGCAATTCTTATATAGATACAATTCAATACATAAGAAGTTATTACAATATCGGGCTGACTTTTGTCTGGCTCAATCACAATACCAATGCGACTTTCAACAATATCCGCTACGATGTCAGAGATCCAGTTGGCCAGGACGTTGAAGTTCGCAGTGGTTCTTATAGTGGTGCGGTTATCGATACATGCAAGATAAACCCCAATCCGGCAATACTAGGTCACAATATTACCGCTCTTTTTGGTCTTTCATGTAAAAATGCACTTTCAGGTAAAAAACTTATCGTCTATGAGCCGGTATATAAGCTGAATCAGGCAGCAATAGATGAGAACGAGTTCACTGATAACAACAAAAATAATGTTCCGGATAATTTTGATACAGATGGAAAAGGTTACTGGGGCTACCGAACCAATTTGCTTATAGATATAAACGCTGGTTCATCACTGAGCTCAGATTATGTTCTCGACTTCGTAATTGCTCATGAATTTGATTTAACCGGGAAAACTGCTAACGACGAGTTTACTTACCAGGAACTGGCAGTAGAAAGGCGCCCGGTTGCTGATAAGGCAAAACCTTCTGAGTTTATTCCTGGTGCTGTTGTTCATATCAGAATTGGCAATATCTGGCACCGTGACCCAGATGTGTATGGTGAATATGGCCAGTTTGGTTGGAACAGCAGTCCCGGCAATTCGATCTTTTTCTATGTCTCAAACCCTGGAAACGGCTACAACACTCAGAATACAGCACTAATCCGTAATTCTGGCAAAATCCTTGGCGTTGAAGTTCTCGGAACTTCAAATGCCACAGCAGATTACTTTGGTGTTGTCGGAAACGATGACTGGGCATCAGGTCAGGGTGACCTTTACTTTCTCTCAAGAAAATACGGGGAATACATAAACCCCAGAATAGTCCAGAGCAACACCACGCTGGTTCCCCCCTGCACTGGTTACGGACTGTGGTGGAAATACCAGTATGAAAGAAAAACCTTCTACGGTTCATCGCGAACCTATTGGATTAGTAGTCTTCCTTACACTGAATGGATAAACGACGACAGCTTTTTTATTGGTAATTCGGTCTATTCGCAAAAAGTTTATACCGTTAACTGTGGTTGTCGCGGACTGAGATACGACAATTTCCAACTCGAAAAGGAAGCATCTTCACCAATCCTGGATTTTGCGATTGTCAACATTGGCGCTCCGCCTTATCTTGACGGTACTATTGCGCCCACAATAGCTGCAAATACAGGAAGCACCGTTATCAAGCCAAACACTCCCGTATCATTTACCGGTAGTTATGCCGATCCGGTTGGACTGATCGATCCGGCGACCGTTAAGTTCAGATATGTCATTTTGAATAACAGCTTTAATGATACCGATCCATCGACTGATTCCAAGCTTGTTATCGACTCTCTGGTCGAAACCGGCGATTATCTGTCGAGCCCGAACTGGATGTATGTGTTTAAAGATTCGGATCTTGCCGGCAGTAAGGTTGCCACATTCACGGTTTATCTGGGCATCAAATTTAAGTATCAGGACTATAACAGCTTGCCATACCCAGCCTACTCCTGGTGGCCAATTCCAATGACCGAAAAATTTGCCTGGAGCAATTCGAATGGTGGTAGTTACTACGATGGTCAGATGCATGGTTTTTTCGGTGCACCCTTAAGAATCACAGTAAATACAATCAGTGCCCTGACACCGGATAAACCGTTGCTGATTACCTCAGTGTCGGCCAATACCAACAAGTGCAGCACTAGCACTGATTTTAGAAGCGGTCAGGTCAAGGGTGACCAGAATACAGCTATCAGGCTTAAAATAGACGGAAAGTTCAGATATCTCTCAGAAATACCTGAACCCAAAGAGAGCAACTACCAGAAAATGGGCGGTATCATGCCCTGGCCATACGGCAATCCTGGGGTTCTGAATCACTATCGAGTCAGCCTTGATGCGGCTGGCTATCAGCACAACTATGCCACCTCGCTGGGGCTGAGCTCTGACGAATTCAGTCTGGACAACAGAGGCATAGAATACGGCATTTATGTTAAATCCAGAATAAATACGAAAACCGGTGAAAAGGGTTATACTTCGACTGTGCCAGCCAATATCCTCAAGCATCTGCTGTATGACGGGGCGACACTGGCGTCTATCGAAGGCTGGCAGGAAATAGGCTCCGGCACCTTGGATCAGTTTTACAATCAGCATTATCACCCGATTTTCACCGATGAGAAGCCTAACGTTTCGCTGACACCTCGTGGCGATGCCAGTGGCATAAGGACTTTCGACTTTTCTCTTGTCACGCCGGTTTTTAAACTTCCTGTTCCTCTTGATAACGGCAATGACGGCAATCCATTGGGTGATTACCAGATTAAAGTCGCGTTTAGATACCCGATAGGTGGCTGGAGCCAGGTAGAGGTAGAAAATTACGATTACAGCCAGATTGTAAAAAGCTACAACTGTAACAAGACTCAAGATCAGACAATAACCAGTGATACCCTGCCGGAAAGCAAGAATGTAAAATTGCGAATATTGGATACCGAAGGCCCGGCGCTTGAAGCCTTTGATTTCGAAGTGGCAGCATCTTCGGGAGATCCAATGCCGGGTAGCGATAAGAACCTGCGCATGGTCGACAATAATCCTCATGACTATATCAAGCGCGGCAGTTTCCCTGCGTTACGCTTCGCCTACGGCATTGGAAAAGATAAGTATCTGAATATTCAAAATGAAGATGGCGATTCACCAACTGACCCGGGCCTGGGTTTTAGCTTGGGCAAGTATGATGTGCCAGGAAACTTTGATATTTCGATTAACACCCAAAGTTCAGGTGAACAGAACTGGGCAAGCGTGGCAGGAACAATCCTGTCCTCATATTCAGTTGAAATCTCAGCATTCCCGGGCTTGTGTCGTGTAACTTACGAACCAGTAGCACGCAAATTCCTTGCTGCCAACAGTCTTTATCAGTCTGCTTTCAATGCCAATCTCTTTAACTCAAAATGGTATCTTTATGGCGGTCCTGTGCCACCCTATTCTGAAAATCCTGATGATTACCAGATTTTCGATGGCAGTGCCAATCTGCTGGACTTTTCCAGATCTGTATATAAGGGAACAACGCAGGTTTACAACAATGATTGCCCCAATATGAGAGTTGTTCTTTCAGATTCAGCCAATCTTATGCTGATGATAGAGGTCCGAAACGGCATAAAAGACGGCAGTGCTACTATGGCTACCAGAAAGATAAAAATTTCGAATCTGAAAAACAATACCAGTCTGTTTGAAGGCAGATATCAATCAGATAAAACGCTATTGTCAGTAATGACTGCGCCGTTGATTGAAACTTACAGTCTGGCTTCCCTGGTTACTGCGCCGGCGGGTATCACCGTGTTAACGCCATTCACCGGCGAGCTTCCGGTTAAAATCATTGCCGATTCAAGATTCAAAATTACTGGAGAAGCTTATGATAACGCTGGTGTTTCTACAGTTGGAGTGACATTCAGCATAAATGATCCTAAGATAAACCTCGGTGGCTCAGACAAAGTCTCTTACATATTCAGAGGTGGTCAGGAAGGACAGAGCTATACAATAACTGCCACTTCAGAGGATGATGCCAAAAACAAGGTAATATTAGAGATTCCCGTCATCATCATAAGTGCAAAAGACTTTAACATAAGAACCATCGAAGAAAATATCAAAAAGCAGCGCTGATAGCTGCTTTGCCTGAAGTCTTTTCTGGCGGCTCCGCCTGATGGAAAAGTTTGGAGCTGCTCAGATAAAGATTTCGGGTTGTTTGCGGTCAGCGCAGGTTTGAGAGAGGTTTTCTCTGATTTGCGGAATATGCTCTGAAACGATTACGCGAGCGCGGCGCTTGCAGGCTTTAACACAGGCGCAGCAGAGATTGCACAGCTCCGGAGTGGTCTTGTAGGCATTTTTATAAAAAATTGCCCCGGTTGGGCATGCGGTCTGGCAGTCTCCACATTTTATGCATTTGTTGGGCATAGTTTCGGCGTGAGCTGGGCCGAGAACGGGTCTTTCCGGTAGTGGAAAAGTGCCGGGCAGTTCCAGTGTTGGCAGATCCTTGGCTGACTTGAGTGCTCTCAGTTTTTTAGCGATTTTTTCGCCAAAGCTGATTGCCAGCTTTTTATCTTCGGCGTCAGGTCGGCCTTTGGCGATTGGAAAGTCCCGGGTTGAATATGAGTGTTCTCCAACGAAAGCAGCGGCAGCCAACGGGTGTAGGCCAAGGCTGATTGCGACTTCACGCAGATCTATCAGGGCGTCGTCGTAGTGACGATTGCCGTAAACGGCAACGAGAACTGCGAGATTGCCGGCAAACTTCATGGTTTTAAGGCGTTCGATCGCAGTGATGGCAATGCGTCCGGCATAGACCGGGGCACCGATAATCACCAGATCCTTGGGTTCGACATTTATTATAGTGTCAGCGTATTCCGGGTAAGTAAAATTGTTCTCGATCAGGTTCATCGGATCGATGCCAATTCCGGCGCCGATGCTGGTAACAATTTTTTGTGTGGTGTGCGTAGGTGAATAAAAGAACTGATTGACTCTGGCGACTAGCATTGGGGTTGTTCCTTACCTGTTTGATTATTCTGATTCTGACATACGCGGTTCGACTTCGGCAAGAGCTTCGTCGAGAAATGACGGGCGCTCTTTGATGGCGCGAACTATTTCGAACCAGGCGCGGGCTTCTTTTATCTCACCGAGTCTGCGATGCAGTTCGCCGGTAAGGTAGCAGAAGCGGGCCTTGAGTTCGGCGTTTTTTTCTTCATTGATGGCAATTTTGAAATTTTCAATTGCCAGTCTTTGAAATCCCTGTTCACGTGCAATACTGGCTTTTAACGATTCTTCAATGCGTTTTCCGGTTTCGCCGTCAAGTATCGGAAGCAGGCTGCTCATGGCCTTAAGCGCGGTTGGATTTTCTCCGTGCTGGCGCAAATACATCAGAGAACCAATGAGAGCCGCCCTGGCATCTTGTGGACTTGCGCTTTCGGCAATTTTGAGAAGCTCAAATGCTATTTCGACCATGGTTGTAGAAGGGTTAGCTTCGCGATTTTTGAACTTGTCAGCAAACTTTGCCTGTAAAAAATCTGCTGCCAGTTTGAGGTCTTCTTTTGGCAATGGCAGGTTATCTTCAAGTCTGACCGACCACGCGGCCGACAGGTATTGATGTGCAATCTCGCCGGCGGGTCTGTTCTCAAGCTTGCGAACTTGCGCGATCAGGTCATATTTTGCCCAGGCCGGCATTTCTGTATGATTTGTATATGAAGCAAGATCTACAGCTGGTTTTAGTGCTTTTTCCTGCATAATTGAGGCTGTGAGGGTGGCTGGTATACTCTTTTTAGCTTCACTGGAAAAATCATCGATATACCCGGAAAATCCGCATTTCAGGCAGGTCGATGGTCTGATAAGAATAGGCGAGGCTCCCATTGCTATTTGCAGAAAGTCGGTGTCGACCCCGCCGAAGTTATTGGTAGACATAAGTTCGCGTGCAGAAATGCTGCTGTTGCAAATCGGACATTGCAGCTGAACACTGCTGGAGCGGGTTGCGTCAGCACTGACAGACTGAAACAACGCTATTACCAGCAATAATATTAAACAACGTCTGTTATTCATAAACGCCTCCACAAACATCCTGACTCATTTCAGATTCAGCTTAACAGGGCATGCCAGCAAAGTCAAAGGCATCTGGCACAGGACTCCTGGAACCTTCTTTGAACTGTTACTTAATCATCTTATATGTCTTTATGTAGATTACTTATGCTGAAAAAACATGGTTTACTATTCGTAGCTATCTGAATAAAATGTTTTGGGCCATGGCAAGGATTTATGGACGGCATATGAGTCTGAGTCTGCAGCAATAATGTTTTACGTAATGACAAGATGGAGTATAGGCATGGTTGAATTGCCTGACAGCGAAAGTGTCCAGCAAACCTCAGAGGGGCAGATTTGCCTGCAATCTTTTTCTAATGGCAGAAGCCTGTTCTGGGTCATATTTCTTTTCATGGCAGTTCAGACTCTGCTGGCACTGATAATTAACTTTTCCGGAAATATCAGTCTCTTTTATCTGCAACCGGTCGTGTCAGTAATCTTTTGCGCACTTACGGTCAAAATTGCATTGGCGACAATGACTACGAATTTCTCTCAGGCAGTTGCGGTTTTTCTTGTTATTCTGGCATATTTTATGGCAACAGGCTTCTTCTTTATCACTGCTATTTTTGTCGGTGGTTTGCCGGGTTGAAAACGCCAGTGCTTTTGAAACATGAAACAATCCCGGTTGTGTGTTTGCATGCGGATGTGGCGGATCTTGTGGTATACTTTCTATTATCTTTTAACTGAGGCATGGAAAAGTGAAAATCAGGTTACTGCTTATTAGTTTGCTGCTGGCGGTTGCAGTCGGTGCTTCTGCCCAGGAAACACCGGCCGGAATACTCTTTGTTGGCGTCAAGAACGAAAGTTCAGATATTTATCTGTGGCAGCCCGATGGCGACAGCGGCCTGATCACACCACTGACGCAGACTCCGCAAAAAGAAGGAAATGCCTGTTGGTGGACGCGTAAGGGTCTTATTCTGGCTTCCCGCGAAATGTCTGAGAATCATTATGGCCTGGTTGCTCTCAATGACCAGCTTGAAACCGTCTGGCAGCTCGAAGACCCTCTTGGCAGTCTGGGCTGGCCGGTGCCATCGCCATGGGATGACCGAATTCTCTGTGTAAGAGCTCTAAGCAATGGTTTTGTGCAGACCGGCATGATGAGTTTTCCTGATGGTGGATTTGAGCCATTTGAATTCGAGAATCTTTCGGGTGGACAGCTTGCCTGGCTGACGCCAGACCGAATTATGCTTTCACGCGTTACCGCAACCGGTTTTGTAATTACTCAGCGCGATCTCAATACTGGGGTCGAAGAAGTGGTGGTAAGTGGTGGCCAGAACTGGCAAAGCCATGTGAATATGACCAGCGGCCGCATGTTTTTTGTCAGAAGAGTTGACCAGATCAGTAGCATATTTGAGCTGTGTAAAGACGCGCAGGGGAGCTGGGAATACGAAAACCTGACTAATTCGCGGACCTACGACTGGCAGCCTGCGACCTGTTCGGAAGGTAGGACCCTGATCTACCAGTCATTACGTGGCGGCCGGTTTGTTACCATAATTCGCGATCTTAGCAGTGGCGCAGAAAAACAGATTGGCCTTACCGGTTTCGTGCAGATTTATCACCCTACAATTCTTGACCGCTCAGATGTTGAGCGTTTGTTGCCGGGTAACGGCAGCCAGAAGTGAAGCTGTAGTTTGACAGAATTATTTACACCCATAGGATTTTTCATCTGTGACCGCGATTATCACCAGGAACAGCCTATGCAGGGTGTGTTTTCAGAGGTCGAGGGCTACATTGAGCTGGTGAAGGGTTTTAACTACGAGCAGGGTCTGAAGGATCTTGACGGCTTTGAATACATATGGGTTTTGTTTGTTTTTCATCACAACAGCAACTGGAAGCCACTGACCAACCCACCATACTCTGATGGAAAAGGGAAAAAGGGAGTTTTTGCCACGCGTTCGCCTTATCGCCCGAACCCGGTTGGCATGAGTTGTGTCAGACTTGATCGAGTCTCGGCAAACCGGGTTTATATAAGTGGTTCAGATTTGCTCAACAAAACACCGGTGATAGATATAAAGCCATATATTGCCGATTATGACAGTTTTCCGAAAGCTCGACGCGGCTGGCTTGACAACGTGATTAAAGACGTTTTCGCGATTGTTTACGAGGGCATTGCCGCCTCAAAAATTGCTTATCTTAAAAGGCACCGTGTTGATCTGCACGGAGTTATTGCCAGTCAGTTGCAACATAACCCGCACGATCAGACGCGAAATAAGTTTGTAAAAACGCAGGAAGGTCTGCTTTTGCGCTTTAAATCATGGCGCGTTATATTTGAGATTGGCACAGAAGCTGTAGTCGTAAAAGATATTCGCTCTGGTTATGACAATTTTGAAAACCTGCTTGGAAACGATAATGCCGAGGATATGAAGGTTCATCAATTGTTCAGGCGTCATTTTAAGCAAATTCCTTGATTTCTTGACGGTGCGGCCTTTGAGCGAGCGATTCCGCGACATAACTTCCCCCGATGTACCTCGCCGCCTTTTGATTTTGTTGATGTACATAGCTGTTGGTGTTAAAATCAGCAGGTTCTAATTTTGAATTACAGGAAATATTATGAAAAACATCAAAAGAATTCTTACTGTTTCGATTCTCGCTGGCGTGATTATGTCAGTTGGTTGCGGTGGCGATGCCACTCAGCCGTCAGCTATTGAATCTGCTGATGTTAAGGGTGGTGTCAAGATCGATAACGGCGCGGGTGGCACCAATATCAGCCTGCCGGGCGGCGTTAAAATTGACGCTAGCGCAGGTGGTGCGAAGGTAAGTCTGCCCGGAGTTAGCATTGACGCGAGTGAAGATGGCGCCAAAGTCAATCTTCCCGGCATTTCGATCAATGCTTCTGAGGACGGTGCTACTGTGGGCGTAACTGGCGATAATGAGTCTGGCAACGTTAAGGTTGACAGCAAAGGCGAAGAAAGCAGCGTGACTGTTGGCGATATTAAAATCGACAGCAAAGACGGCAAAAGCACAATTCAGCTGCCAGACGGATCGACAATTGTAACTCCCACCACCGATTCTGAATAATGGCAATCAGACCATTTGAGCTTGAGCGTTATTTTGCCGAACATGAGTTTTCGGCAAAATATCTGCTCGGCTCAAGTGATCCCGAAGCCATGAGTGTCGAAGATCTTCTTGTCTTCGAACCTGGTGCCGAATCAGGGCTCAAAAAAATCTGGCTTGGTTATACCGAGAGTTTGGGTGATCCGGCTTTGCGTCGTGACATTGCGGCTTTGTACGAGTCAGTGACGCCAGAACAGGTTCTTGTTTTTACTGGTGCTGAAGAACCGATATTTGCTTTTATGCATGCTGTTCTTGAGCCTGGTGACCATATTGTCGTGCATTTTCCGGGTTATCAGTCACATTATTCGGTGGCTGAATCTCGCGGCATTGAAGTTTCGCACTGGCATGGCGACCCGCTGCAAAACTGGGCTCCAGATCTTTCTGAGCTGCCAAAGCTGATAAAGCCTAATACAAAGGCTCTGCTCATCTGTACGCCACATAATCCGACCGGCTATCTTTTCGATAGAGCGGCCTGGCAACATGTTATAGAGATTGCCCGGCAACACAATCTCTATTTGTTTTGTGACGAAGTTTATCGCGGTTTAGAACATGATCCGACTGATCGCCTGCCGCACCTGGCTGACCATTACGAAAAAGGTGTGTCATTGAACTGTTTGAGCAAAAATTGTGGGCTGGCTGGCCTGCGAATTGGCTGGATAGCCACGAAAGATCGTCATATCTACAACCGCCTCGCAATGTTCAAAGATTATCTGACCATCTGCAACTGTGCGCCGGGCGAATATCTTGCCGGCATTGCGGTGCGCAACATTGGCAAGATATTTGAGCAGCAGCGTTTGCGACTGGTGCGCAACCTTGATTTGCTGGAAGATTTTTTTAAGCGCCATGAAGCACTATTCAGCTGGCAACGGCCTCGCGCTGGCACTGTTACTTTTCCGGGCTATCTTGCCGGCAGTGCCCTGGAATTTTGTAATAAACTGGTGACTGAGGCCGGAATAATGCTGATTCCAGGCACTTTTTTCGATATGTCAGGTGAATATCTGCGTTTTGGCTACGGTCGCGCCACTTTTGCCGAAGTACTGAACCGGCTCGACGAGTATTTAAGCGTCTGATCTCAAACTTTTTCACCCTTTTTTCTCTTTTTGACGCCTTTCAAGAAAGCTACAAGACATAAGCGCACAGAAGACTGTTCTGTGCGCTTATGTCTTGTAAGGTTATATTTTAGCTTTATTGTTCACTTTTCCTTCTTCATTTGAACACCTCGTTGCCAATTTTGCTGCTCAACTTCAGTATTCACAATTACTTAATACAGCAGAGGCTGTGCTTCGCTCGGTTTTACGATGTATTTGATGAACTGACCGCGAACCTGACCCGGCTGGTATGGTCCAAGGTCACCTGCATCGCCAGATTCATAAGTAAGTCCGTCTTTTTCGTCGCGACTGTACTCTTCGGGGTCGAGAATTTTGAACAGCGCAAATCCGATAACTCTGACAGATGAGCCAAACGCGTAATCCTCGGGACGATATGCACCGTTTGGGTGATCCTGTCCCTGAAGGTCGTAAATTGTGTCGATTCCGGCATTTGCAGGGTTGTTGACGCCGATTTCCGGTCCTACGTCGGTTATCGGAACGATAACTAAACGATTTGGCGGATAAGTGCCATCGCCATTTGTACGGAAATCTACGGCCTGATCGGTTGGTCCGCTCATGTTGCCTGGTTCGGTAATCAGTCGGTCATTCACTCCAATTGGAAGGTTGACGCCAAATTTAAAGCGGTCGCGATAGTCGTTAGCTCCGCCACTTAGGCTATTGTCTGGGTCGAGCGGCCCGTAATTGTTTTTGTTCTTGCCTGTAACTTCAGGTGGTTCAACATCGCCAACAACCTGCTTGTCAACCAGCGAACCCAGAAGAATGTTATTAAGAACCAGGCGCTTACTTTCTACGTTGTTGTGCCAGTGACCGCCAAGGAAGGAAAATTCGCCTTTTCCACGTTTGCCTTTAAGATATTTCGCCTGTGTACTGTAATTTTTTCTGTTCCCGAGAACGGTACAGTCTTCTTTTATGCAGCTATGGTTGAAAACACTTGTATGTCCGGTTCCGGTGTCTGGCCATGAGCCATGATTCTGGCATCTGGGGTCAAGTGGTGATAGCAGATTAAAGGGAACAGCTGTTCCGGGGTCGATAAGAGCATTGATGGTTGAATAATAGCTGGAGCTATATTTAATCGGAAATCTTCGATATCCATAGTCGGTAAAGGCAAAACATGCAGAAAAAGCCTCAAGAGCTGACGCGCCATCATGAATCTCTGCCTGCCAAAGGGCAATGTCAAGAGTTTCCGGGGCGAAACACTGAGCAAACAGGAATCCACCAACTTCAACATGGTTGCTGATCGTGCGTGCCACGTCGAATTTCATTTTCTGTACCTTATTCGCTCGGTTGAACCAACCATCCTGATTGTTTGACATGCCCGGGCCATTGTTGCCGGTGCTGACTGCCGTCTGAGGCTTAGGTTCAGAATTGGCATCACTGGTATAGCCATTAGCGTCAGCTATATTGATTAGGCGGTTGTAGTCGCGGCATTGGGGGTAATTAGTATCACCACACATTGTAACGCCCGAATCGTTGCGCCAGAAAACTCCGTTAATACCCTTGCGTTCAGCGCAGCGCATATTAGTGTGTAGACAGCTGGATCTATCGTAAGTCCCAGGCCATTGCCATTCCAGAGAAGTTGTTTCCACCCATTTTTTCAGTTTTTTGTCGTAATAGCTGCTGGTAACGTTTGTGAGAGCATATTGGGAGCTGCAGTATGAACACATGCGCTCCTGAGCTGCTGCCTTTGTTCCGATATGATTATCATCAAAAAAATCTTTGCAGCTGTCGAGATAATTGCCACAGCCACCATTAAAGCCAGTAAAATCTTCATGATGAAGATGGACCCAGTGGTAATTATCAAGAACACCGTTAAGAATTTCGTTGTCATATATGTGATCATTTGAAGCTGCGCTATAGGTTTCACTTCGTTGCCATCCACCGGGAAGACTATACTCGCCATAGGGGATATTTGCTGCCCTGAGTACATCTTCCACTGGGTCGGTACCACTCTGGGAAGAATACACAGCAATTCTGGGACGATCATAAAGCTCTAGAATATTGGGGTTAACCTGATCAAAAATAGCCTGAATATTCTCTGATCCTTCAACCAGATCCCAGTTAACTTTTAAGGCATTGAGCTTTTTTACAACATCATCATGATAGGGCAGCAAAAATGAGCCGCCACGGTACCCAAGTAACCAATAAACAGGCACAAAACCCAAATCAGAGCCATCCCCGATTCTCAAACACCAGAATGCACCACCATAGGCTTTGAGGTATCCTGTTTCAGTCTGAGAATTAGAGTCCATAGGGACCAGGATCATTTTCAGGTCTTCATTGTCAGGCGGTACTACTGTGTTTCCGCCTCCTGAACCAAGCTTCAGGATATATTCGATATCCGGCTTAAACTCCTGCTCACCCGTGAACACCGAACATGAATACATTTTTTTGCTGAAATCTTTGGTGACTCCATGAGGTATACCAAGCGGGATCATGCCTACGCCACCATCCAGATTTTCCCGACTAGCTGCTACATTGACTGCTTTGATATTCATAATCTGAGCGAAAAACATACCAATCGGCTGTTTTGAGCTAACCTTCAAGCTGTTTGAATTGGGAAAGGAAATCTCCAGGTTGGTGAGCTGAGCATCAGTATATCCATTCACTTTCATCATCTCAAGAACATGAGCTTTAACCAGTTCCATGTCTTCTGAGCTAAGTTTCATGTCACTTTTCTGGAGATACATCATCCTGTCGTAGCCAGCTTTCCAAGCCGCATTGACAGCTGTCTGGAGTTTTGCGTGGCTATAATAGAGAAATCCAACGTCTGTGACAAGGGCTATTACGCTAATCATTAGAATAGCTATTCCCACAACCATGAATAGAATGCTGCCCTGTCTGGAATGGGTTCGATTGATCAGCCTTGGATAATGCATAATATTTCCCCTTATTTATCCGGTAAAGCCAGTTACCGGGTTACGCTGACTTACAAAAATCATTCTGAACAAATAACGTGAAAAAGAAGTCTATTGCACATCAGGTCTATGTAATCGGAGCAGACTCGAGCTTAGTTTCTGTATGCTGCGTATAAGTTTGACCTGCATAATTTTCCAATTGACACGCGATGGGTTGTCCATGGCTATAGCATAGCCGTCAATTGTACAGCAATAATTATGCCATTGTATGGTCCGCTGTTAATGCTGACAACAAGGGTGGGTGGTGAAAAACTCCGCTTTAGTGTGGTAAAAATGCCTAGTAGCTCCCAACTTACCGTTCATGGTTTATCCAGTCGCTAAAAATTTGCTAGAGCACTTTAAATAAGCATGGAATGGCAATTCATATCGAATTGAAATAGAACAATCTTTCAAGCATGAGGTGTACAAATAGAAAAGGCAGAACAAGTTTGACGACAGTTTAATAAGGATGAATTATGTTCTGCTGGCAAAGTAGTGACTAAACAGGAAACACAGCAACTTCGCAGTGCGAAACATTGGCAAGATATTTGAGCAGCAGCGTTTGCGGCTGGTGCGCAACCTTGATTTGCTGGAAGATTTTTTTAAGCGCCATGAAGCACTATTCAGCTGGCAACGGCCTCGCGCTGGCACTGTTACTTTTCCTGGCTATCTTGCCGGCAGTGCCCTCGAATTTTGTAATAAACTGGTGACTGAGGCCGGAGTAATGCTGATTCCAGGCACTTATTCGATATGTCAGGTGAATATCTGCGTTTTGGCTACGGTCGCGCCAGTTTTGCCGAAGTACTGAACCGGCTCGACGAGTATTTACGCGTCTGAAAGCATTTATTCGCAGATGACGCAGATAAATATGCAGATAAATACCTAACCTAAGGCAGACCGTAGTCTGCTGAATCATCGTTGAGCACTAGGTTTCGTTGTAGTCGCCCTAAGGTGTAATCTATTCGGCAATTACGGTGAAGGTTTGGGTCAGGCCGCCGATTGAGATAGTTATCAGGACATTTTTAGTGCCAAGCCATGTGTTGGATACTGGCCACTTAAAAGATAAACTGTTGTCAGACCAGGTTATCGGGTGTGTACCAATATTTACATCGCCGTAATCTGCTATAGAAATTTTTCTGGTTACTGGGTCGTCAGTTGCGCCAAAGTAGTTGCCTGTGATGGTAAGAGTCTGATCCTTACCGATTGGCGATGGTGAATAATTGGTCGCTTCTGGTGCTTTGACGGTTAAGCCGTTGCTGATTTGACGTCCTCCAGCGGTAAGTATAAGGGTGTGATAACCAGCATAGTTAACCTGTGGCACTCTGAACTCTATAGTGCTATCTGACCAGTTCAGAATCTGCGCGCTGATGCCCCCAAGGCTTATAGTGCCCCAGGTTTGTCCGAAAGCCTGGCCGGTAATGGTGATGCGTGCGCCAATGTTGTCGATGTTCGGATTGACCATGCTAATTGTTGGCAAAGTCAGGTTAAAAGAGAAGCTGCTAGAATAACGGTAAGCGTCGAGCCAGACAATAACCTGAGCTGTACCTGACTGCGAACTCAAACTATCAGGCACTGTACAGGTAATGCTGGTGTTAGACCAACTTTTGATAATCGCTGGTGTGTTGTTAAAGGTTACGTAAGTGTCGTTTGTCTGAATACCGAAATATTGACCGTAAACGGTAACATCTGAGCCGATTGTGCCAGTTGTTGGTGAAAGATAGGATATAACCGGGCCGCTCAGGTTGAAAGGTACGCTAGAATTCGAATAAACCCCACCAACCACTACCAGAAAATTGCCGTTGTTCTGGGCGTTGGCAGGTAATGTGAGAGTTATTTGAGTATTAGACCAGGTTGTCGGTATAACAGTTACACCGGCATAGCTGACAATACTGGTGCTCTGCACTATACCGAAGTTGCTGCCCTGAATGGTAGTCAGAGTGCCCGGGCCACCGCTGGTCGGGTATATCGATGTGATAACCGGCCCGGTTGCCACGCTGACTGGCTTGCTTGAGCCGCCGCTGCTGCAGCCAAGGATAAATATACTGACCAACAAAATAAATAGCAGTAGTATTCTTTTCATAGTAGTGATTATAAGCGACTTTAAGCAATGCGTCAACGGCAGACTGCCAGTTTGTACCGCTTTTGTCTACCAGATTTGTAAAGTCAGCTTTACAAATCTGGTAGAACACTGTTCTAGTGCTTCTTTGCGCGAACATCAAAAAGAATGCGGGTATTTTTGTCTTTCTATCGTGTTTAGGCTGACAGGATGTTAGTCAAACTAGTTCTCTATAACAATTGAACGCATAATAATTTGCCAAGATTCAATGTAGTAATAATAAAAGAGTAAGGGCGTAGGCGGGTTTCCCATAAGCGTAAGCTTTTTTGCACAAGGACGTGCTTATGCAGAGCTGCGCAGGATAGAGCAGTTCTGCGAGGCAGGCACGATTGACGCAATCCCGTGCTCACATGGATGTGAGCATACTCGGCCGCCACAGGATAGGTGCGGTCGGGTGATAACTCTTGCCTCAAAGCAGCATCTGCCGATAGCTGGAGCGTTGGGCCCGTGGAGCCATGCGGGATCCGCTGCTCTAATGGCTAAAGCCATAATAGCAGCCTAATTCCGCCGAGAGCCCGAAGATAGCAGCACAAGAGCAATCTGTTGCTCAATGTTGACGAAGGACTCGCTTATCGCAAAAAACGTGGTGAGTGTAATTGCAATTGAGCCTGATATTGATTACGAGCACGAGCACGAGATACGAAGATTATCTACACCAACAGCCGAATTCTGATGCAGGGTTTTCGAAGGGGATTTGCATCTCTCTGGCCGGTATGTTAGTTTTAAAAAAAAAGCCCGAGGAAGTTATGAAAAAGCGCCTGATTATTGTGTTTTTTGCCCTTGTTTGTCTCTATAACCCGGTTTTTGCAGAACCAGCCAGCGGATCGGCAGCGCAAAGCGCCGAAGCCACCGCGACCGAAGCCTTGCAATTGCGCATCGAAAATCCGCGTGATGCAGTAAGAACATTCATGTCAGTCATGAATGACGTTAAAAATGGCAATGCAGACCATATAGACTCTGCACTGGAAACGCTCTATCTTGACGAAATACCCGAAGAAAACCGGCACAGTCGTGGTCCTGAACTTGCCGCTCAGCTTTTTAAGATTCTGAATCATTTTACCTTCAAGATTGATGCTATTCCAGTAGAGCTTAGTGGGCGCACATATGTACTGCCTGTTGGCAAAGAGATTGGTATAGAAATCGCTTTATATCGCTACGATTCTGGCGATTGGAAGTTCAATTACAGCAAGACTCTCAGCCGTCTTACCGAATATGTAGAAATTGTAGAAAAGTCGCAAAAAACTCAGCAGGAAGACAGCACTATTGATCCAGTTTATTTTTCTGCGCGCGAAACCATGCGGCTTTTTCTGCTGGCAATGAACCTTGAAGGTGGCGGCGGAACTTCAGAGGCAATCGCAACTCTTGATCTTAGTCGTTTTGAGCGTGCAGTGAGTCGCGAGATCGGTTCTGAAAGAGTTGCCATGCTTAAGTCGGTGCTCGATCGTTATAAATATATTGATCTTGTCGAGCTTTCCAATGACCGTCAGGGCCCGCCGGTTGTGTTGTTGAGCCATGCTGCCGGTCGCATTGTAATCGAGAAGGTTAAGAATGTAGATTCAAGCATCGAGTCGTGGAAGTTTTCGGCTCAGACGGTTGCCGATCTACCGTCTCTTTATGATGCTTTCAAAGACAAACCTTTGGTAGACGGCGTTGTCAGCAATGTTGAAGTGCCGATGTCGGTGCGCATAAGGGATTACATGCGCCATAATTTTCCTGCTCTTCTGCATCAGAATTTTCTGCTCGAGAACTGGCAGTGGTTGGGGCTGTTCTGTATAGCCTTTTTGGGTCTTGGTTTCAGCCGCGTATCGACCCATATTTTACAGAATCTTATCAGAGTGCTTTTCACCAGTGAAGAGGTCAGCATTGATGCCGCGGCACAGGATCGCTTTATGAAACCGATAAGCATAGCAGCCACCACGCTGTTCTGGTGGTTGGGCCTGTCGTTGCTGGGTTTGCCTGGTGATGCCAGGGTAATTCTGCTGGTCAGTGTTAAGTTGGTGTCTGCGTTGACAGGTGTCTGGGCCGGTTATCGTATGATGGATGTGGTCGGCAATTTCCTGCAGGGAAAGGCCGAAAAAACTGCCAACAAATTCGATGATCTGCTGGTGCCGCTGATTACGCGTGCGCTTAAGACCATGGTGATTGTGTTTGGCCTTATATTTGTCGCTGATATTTTTGCGGTCGATATCGACAAGATTCTCGCTGGTCTTGGGCTGGGTGGTCTGGCCTTCGCTCTTGCCGCCAAAGATACGATCGCGAACGTTTTTGGTTCGCTGACGGTACTTATTGACCGGCCTTTCCAGATTGGTGACTGGGTTACCATTGGCAGCGCTGACGGCACTGTTGAGTCGGTAGGCATTCGCAGTACACGTATCCGCACGTTTTATAACTCGTTGATCACAATTCCTAACTCGGAGTTGATCACTGCTCATATCGATAACTATGGTGCTCGGCAGTTCAGGCGAATTACAACTACTATTGGTGTTGCCTATGACACCCCGCCCGAGAAGATTGACAGTTTCTGTGAGGGCATTCGTGAGCTGATTCGCAAGCACCCCTATACTCGCAAAGATTTTTACATTGTCAGTCTCAACGATTTTGCCGCAACTTCTCTGGGAATTTTGCTCTACTGCTTTGTGAAGACCCCGGACTGGACAACCGAGTTGCGCGAAAAACACCGTTTATTTGCTGACATTATCAGACTAGCAGAGACTCTTAAGGTTGAATTCGCCTTTCCGACCCAGACCCTTTATTTGCGCAATCAGGAAACACCTGTTCATGATAATGTGCCGGTCAGTGAGCTGGCAGCAATAAGTAAGGGGCAGCAGGTGGCGAGTGAGATTGTTTATAATTCACTTGGCAACCCACCGGTAGTTCCACCGCCAGTTACCTTTTGATAGTGCTTGTCAGTTTGAGATCACCGGCGCTGGCAGAGCATCAGCGATAACATTCATGATAAGATCTGAGCTGTAGCGCTCGGCCTTGATAGCGACATAACCGGAGTTTTCGTAGTTGAAGTCAAACAGCTGTGAAGGATTTACTGAAAAGGTGTCCATGAACACCAGCTTTCCTTCTTTGTCGACCAGCTTGCATTCAGCTTCGACCTTTTCCTGCAATACTATTCTTAGCTTGAACATGCTGCTGATGTCCTTGGTAATGAAGCTTTTCCATTGTAAACTGCAGCTTTTTACAATAAACGAAATTGCATAATCGTCGGAATCTTTGCGCAGAGTCGAGGCGAGTTTGGAAAAATCTGGTGAATCGACAAAATCTGCAGGATTAAGATCAATCATATTGTCGGCAAAAAACAGGTTGAATGCGGCGACAACATCAGCGGTCTGTTGCTTGTCTGCTGGCTGCTCGTTGTCTCCCCAGCCGACAAATGCGAGTTTTATTTTGTTGGGCCAGTTGTCGGTCAGCTTGCGTTCAACCCTTAATGCGCTTTTGAGTCGGGCAACTGCCTCTGATAAACCGAAATAGCCTTCTTTGGCAGGCTGTTCGTCTGAAAGCTCTATCTTGCGCCATTCAAGATAAAAATCGTCGCAGGCCGGCAGCATGGCTGCAGCCAGCAAAAACGCGGCCAATAAGCTGAGCACCAGTTTTCTTTGCTTGATCAAAAGTTCTTTACCTCGGGATTAACTTCAATCAGCTTAACGCCAATTTCTTCACTGATAGTTGAGTCGGTCGGGTTAGTACCATTATACCTGCGCAGGGTAATTCTTATTTTCATGTGCCCCGATTCCTTGTCGGTTGTGGTCACATTAGGTTTTGAAATGAAAATCGAATCAATATCTTGCAGGGTAATATTGGCATTCATGGTGTCGCGTGCTGGAAATTTCACGAGATCTGGCCTGATATCCGCTGGTGGTGAGCAGCCACTGGCAAATTCGTCCCAGTTCCCATTCGCTCTGAGAAATAGTTTGTCGCCACGGCAGAGCAGAGCCACGCCAAGCCACGAACCTTTTTCTTCTTTTACGCCGTAATCTGCCTGGCCGTCTTTATACGCTTCGGTAACGCTGAAAAACATAACATCAGTGTTGGAGCCGCGTACGCCCATTGCCTTATTCATTGCGTTAGTGTTGATGTAAATTGGCAGTGAGTCAGAGGCTAATCCGCCCTCTGCCCCGATAGTGTGGGCGCCATTCGCTTTTTCCAGGTAATCTCGAAGTCGGGCTAAAAATACCTGTAACATCTTTTGATTCTGGATTCGCCAGGATCCTGAACTGAATGATTCGCTGCCGCTTCTGAATATCATAAAGACTGAAACCATAAGTGCAGAGAGAATAGCAGAGGCAATTACAAGTTCTATCAGGGTAAAAGCTGATCGTTTTTTTGTTAGTTTTCTCATGTCGTTCACGGGACCACCGGTGGCAGAATCAGGGATCTGCTGGCATCGAAGGTCACAGTGTAGCTCTGAGAAAAATCTTCCAATGCAACGTTTACTTTCACTTCCAGCATATCGTGGTCGAATTTTTTTGAGGATGTCACCAGATACTCGGTCGTATAGCTCAGAACAGGAGCAGGAGCTGCCAGAGCGATGACCTCTGGGGGGTCGGGCTCATTCTGAAGTATAGTGTTATTGTTACCAAGGAAATCGGCAAAAGGCGACGGTGACAATTTTGGCAGAGTCGGACTGCGGGGCACCTTTTCGTCGGCAACCTTGTAGCGGTAAGCATGATAAAAATCGGCGGGTACAGCTTTGAATTTAAGTATTGCCAGCTTTTGTATGCCCTGGGCGAAGAAATCTGACTGAATTTGGGAAAGGCGATGCGGGTTGGTTCGCGAGACATGTGAAACGCTCTTTAGATAAGAAAGTCCAAGAATCAGCAGAAACATTGATAGCGACAAAACGATGATTATTGCCATGCCTTTTCGTTTATTCAAGCTCATCCCTCCAGGTCAACTATGAAGCTGACAGCTTCAATCTGTTTATCTGCATTAACTATAGGTTCGGTCCACTGCACGCGCATGATCGCCTTAATTACCCGGTAGCGATTTTTCTTGTTGTTACTACCATCAAACTTGGCCAGAGCCGAAGTGAGAGCCCCGAATTTATAAGTCTCAACCTTGGCAAACTCGTAGTTGTTGTCGATCTCGATAGGTCTGATGCCAAAAGATACCGAAATCTTCTCGAGTTCGGCGGTGACATTAAATTCGGTTTTAAAAGCGGTCGTTTTGCCAAGAGCTATCTCGTGGCCGGTGCCCGGAAACAAAACTTTGCTGATCGATAATTTTGTGGTGCCAGCCATTACTTCGTCAGAAACCTTGGAGAACGAGGCGGCCAGCAGCTGGTTCATCTTTTCTTCAAGAATCTGCATAGCCTGGACACTGCGGAAATCCTTTTCGGTTCCGCGGTGTCCATAGCTTACCAGACCTGAGATAGACAAGATTGCCACGATCAGAATGCAGAAGGCCATCATGATCTCAATCAATGAGACGCCTTTATTGTCTATTCGCATCTTAACACTCTGCTTTTACACATGGTAATTTTAGATTACTTCCCTTCGCGGTCGCGCTCAAGAATTCTTACATCGAGACGTGTGTCCAGAACGTCAAGTCTGAGCACGAGTTCGCGCTTGTTTCGTGCGGAAAGCGCAGTGGCAACAGGCTTGGTGTAGTCTTTGGGCCACCCAAGTGCAGAATCTTCAATTACAGCTCTGACAACATACTCGCCCGGTTCTCTAAACAGGTGTTTCTGCTCACTTCCGGTTATGAAGAATTCTTCTTTGCCGCTCAATGCGCCTTTTTTACTGATGCTGAATTCATTGATCGAGAGAGCGGCCGTATTATCGCTGGTCATCAGTGTAAAGAAGGCAGGAACGTCAACTTCAAGGCTTGAAGTGGCGTTTACGCCGGTTTTGAAGAATACTGTCTTAACTGTATCCGCGTCATCATATTTGTAATCCTTCACGACGCTAGGAATAGTGCCATTTAACAACTCAGCACCGTTAGTTACATCGTCAAACAGGTTGTGCCATTTCCCCCATGCGTCAGGCTTGAAGCGCCCTGGGCCAACATATTCATCGCCGTCGTATTTTAAATCGATCAACTTAACAAAAACATTGGGGCGGTCATTGTCAATGATAACCAGTTCGCCGCCTTTGCAGAAATCACTGGAAATCCATCTCTTGTTGCAAGGCTCCTGCCAGAAGAGTCCATAGTCAAGATTGGAGTAGCCTGATATATTGTTAGCATAACCAGTAGCCATTCCGGGATAATAGTTGCCATCACTATCGCACGAGAAGTCGATTATATCAGAGATCTTCATTGAATATTTCCGGTAAGAAAACGAAGGATTATACTGACTTGAGGCTGAAGTAATCCAGGTTATCTTGTTAAAATCATCCTTGCTCAGACTGATTGCTTTCAGCTTGCAGCGGGCCTTGTCAAGATCTGTCGGGTTGGAAAATGGCAAACTTTTGTAGTGATACCAGCTCTTATGCGGGTTTGCTATAGTACCATCGCCTATAGGAACCTTGCCGTTGGTGATAACTCCCTTGTCGTCGACGGTAGCTACTTGGTAATGGTATCTTGCGAACATAAGGTCGGTATTGTGAACCATTTTGTTGGTGGAAAAGAACTGGTCGGTGTAACTGGCCGTGGATGCTTGCGCATTTGGGTTATTATCAGCAACTACGAATTCAACCAGGGGCACATTGGTTTTGCCGGCGGTATTGGTCAAAGCTTCACCAGTGGTGCCATACAAGGCAGGGGCTGAACAGAAGAAGGCATTTGAATTTGCTGTCACGCCAGGTTTTGGCGAATCCGGGTCATAAAATGGGTTGGCGAATTTCGTTGCTGGGCCAGTTTCGTCGGTTACTATGATATAGGCAATCGCTTCAATAGAAATAACTTTGGGTACTGATACGTCTTTCCACTCGTTCTTGACGAAGTCGAAGGTAAACTGTCGGTATTCATAGGCTCTGCTGCCCTTAACTGTTAGTTTATAGGCCTCTGGTTGCGAGGGAACCCTGAACAGTTTTGCGATTTCATCAATAGTTATGAATTCCTTGTTGGTTTCGACGCGAACGTTCATGCCTTCGCCATTCAGCCATTTTATGTCGGCTGTCCATGAGTATGAAGGGGCATCACTGATCCATTTGATTGAACCAGGAATAATTTTAGGATCGCTAGGATTTGGGTGTGGCGGCACGGCGAGATTCATCTGGGCAACTCTATCGGTGCCAGCATTTATATTGGTCAGAGAATCGCGGATTTTGAATGACCAGTTGCTGCAGCCCTCTATTAATACATATTTAGGATGTTTTGGAGCGTCTGGCGTTGGGTCGATCCAGCTGTATAGTATCGGAATGGTGGCAGCATCTTCGGAAGTAGGTCGGTAAGTATAGGTGGTAGCTGAGGTTGGTTTACCGGTCATAACTACGCCTTCGCCCTTGGGATCTGGTGGCGGCGGGTGATACTCAACGGTAAAAGTTGCAATGGAGTAGTTGGAGGAGGGGTCTTCGGTTTGGGCATCAAAATAGCCGGTGAGGACAGTATCTTTTTTGTCAGCCATATCGCCGGGTTTGAGCTTGCTATAGTCGTAGTAGCGGTATCTTGTCCTGACAGCAACTTTGTAATCACCACCCGGGAAAGATCTAACCAGTCGGTAGTCGCCCGGTGTGCCGTCTTTTTCCTGATTGAGAATTTCGTTGTTAACTTCGTTGCCGAAACGGTCTTTGAGCTGAGTTATTTTCCAGTAGTAGAGCAGTGATGGCTCATGTGTCGTTGATGGAAAGCAGCCAATGTTTTTGTCTTTGTCGACATCGTCAAAGTCGTTGCCTGTGTTGACGCCGTTAACATCGAAATCTGGACTGTTTTCTACGTCGAACACGTAGAATTCATCTTCGTTGTATAAGGGTTTATTTTCGTAGACAACGTTGATGCCAAAGATTGTCATCGGGCCGACAGCGTCGCAGATTGCGGTGGTATTAGTGACCTCTGGCGGAGTTGCGCTGTTGATAACAGCCAGCTCAGTTCTATATTCGGTTTGAACCACCGGACCAAACTGAACATAATTTGGAGCCCAGAGCCACGTAGAGGTGTCGCCAAGGGTTGTTGTCATGAAATCTCGATAGAACTGGTTGCTGCCAAGCGTTATTTTGCCAGGTACTGGCTTTATCGCCTTGGTGTAATAATCGCGCTTGTAGATAGTTTTGTAGACATACTGTTTAAAATAAGCGCGATAGCGGTTGGGCCACATAGTGTTGGGCTCGATCAAATAGGCATCCTTAGGCAGAAAATCGTCTGCCTTTGCCGGTACATACTGAGTTTTGACCATATACAGATGCCCAAAGCCGTCTGAGCCGATAGAATCTGGAGCAATGCCACCGTCATCTACGCTGATTTCTTCTGGAATACCAGGCTTAGAGCCTTCGTTGCGCACAAATTTGTATACTTTGCGTTTGGTTTTGTCGTAAACATAGACAATTCCACCGGTTAGCCACCACTGGTCAGAAACCGCGAGATCTTCGATTTCGTTAACCAGCATTCCTGCAGGAGCTGCGGCATCAGTCATCCATTTGTTGATGATATTTTTGCCGAGACAGTAGAGATAACTTCCCCCTGCAAACTTTGATGAGCTGATACCAATGAATTTAGTGCTGAGATCAGCTGGCGCTCCAATCAGGACATCTTTGCCGGCCAGATACCCATAAAGAGTATACTCTGTCTTGTTTGGCTCACGACTGTAAAGATATGATTTTTTGATGGTTGAAGCGTAAGCGGTATCAAGATAAGGCGTCATGCCGCCCGGGAGTACTTCACCGTCTGATGCGCTGATACAGCCGTCAATGCACTCACCGCGTTTGTCGAGCGTAAGCTTTTCTTCGATTTTAACTTTGGGAAGGTCTGATTTAGGTGTCGGACCGGTGTTAGCCGTCACATTGAATTCATAGAGCTTGAGGTTGCGGTATTTAACCAGCGAGTTTTCGCGCACAGCCCAGTGGACCCAGTAGCCCGGGCCATAATACCCACCGTATGCGTAAGGGCTTTTTACCGGGCGATCCAGTGAGTGATAGAATTTGCCCATCTGCACATATTGGTATCCGGGCCTGCCAGGAACATTTGCTGGAATCTGACTGCACGGGTAGTCGAAGCCCGAAAATTTGTAGTTCAAAGTCCCCTGAGGGTGGTTCCCTCTGCCTGTTGGGCTGTTGAAAGGTGAGCCATGATATCTGTGGACTGTAAATGGCGGCACGACGTTGGCTGCGTAAGTGTTCCAGGTAGCATTCATGACAACCCGGCGTTCGGCCAGGCCAGTAAATGCTTGCCAGCCGGTCTCAGTCGAAGCAAAGGTGTAAAGCCACTTTTGAATAGTCATTACATCATAGCTCTGCGCAGCAGTCAGCCCGTATGCTTCAAAAGGATCATACAGTCGCTTGTTTATGCCGGAAGTGAGATTGTTCATGGCATAAACCCCGCGATATGGGCCAGTGCCGATTAACATGTAGCAGTCACCGTTTTGCGCAAAGAATGGGTGTAGCGCCGGGTCTGCAGCAAAGCCTGCGCCCTGACACAGAACAAACAAAAGGCTGATCGCAAGAACCATTCGATAAAATCTATTCATGGGCTCCTCCATGCGTTTCGTCTGGATAACGGGGCGGGCTTTCTATGTAAGGAGAATTTTCGACATTCAAAAAATCTCTTATTACCATCAGGTAAGAGGCTTTGAGGGTTTCTGGTATCTTGTATTGCTCGAATATCTTTTGTGCAACATTGGCTGTAATATCATTCCCTCCAACCAGAAAAATTGAACCGGGTGTGAATTCACCAGCGAATGGCAACAAATATGAGCGCAGCTGCGTAATTTTGCGCAGGGTGTCGAGTTTTGCATAAGCGCCGCCAATCAGCATATGGTCTGTTGTTGCGCCGATCTGGGCGGCATCTGGCGGTGGGCTGACGGTAAAATTGAGCAGGTCATGAAAAAGACTTGATGAGAGCACATCGAAGTCATCGTTTTGAACATACAGGTTTGCAGATTTTCCTTCCTGTTTGACCGGTCTTAACCCGAAAGAGCTGTCAAAAACTACTGAAATGCCATGTTGAGCGGCTACCTGCTGTGTCATATTTTTAACATCGCGCTTAATATCGCTAAGTCTGTTTGTTGTTTCCTGGCGGGTGAGATAAATGGGGGCATAGGCCTCGTCTTTAACCGCGTCTATACTAAGATACAGATCTTTTAGTTCACGATCGAGTGCTGCCAGTTTTTCTTCATAGCGCTTTTCGTATTCGGCGACTCTTTCATATTTGCCGCGTATATTATAGGCTTCGCTTGCTGCTTTTTCAGAGAGGTCGTTAATGGTTTCATCGCGCTCAAGCAGAAGGTCAGCGCGTTTCTCCAGCATAGCTGATTCTTTGCGTCTGAAAATGCTGAGTTTTTTGTCTGCTTCTTTTGTGGCCTTGTTGAGCTCTTGAAACAGTTGCTCATTGCGGTCGGGTGAGAAAGCTTGTCGGAAAAAGCGTGCCGCAGAGTAATCGAAATTTCCCATCTGTGGGTGCAGAACCATCAACAGACGAGTGTCAACCGATGCCCAGCCCTGCGCATGTGCAGGCAATGCTGCTGCGGCTATTAACGCAAACAAAAAGACTAATTTGGCAGTGTGTCTCATTCAGTTTTCTCCCTGGCAATGGCGGATCAGCTCTTCAACTGCTTCGACTCGCTGATCTTCGGTTCCGATGATGAAAGGATTGTAAAGATTACCATGATTCATCCAGTAATTTCTGGCTTCTCTTATCCATTCGAGCAGTTCAGGCCCGTATTTTGGCTGTGTAGGCAGATATGCAAGCAGGTTGGCCTGCACAAGTTCGATTCTATACGGCACCGGCCCGGATGGCATCAGACTTGAAATGTCTATGACCAGACTGGCGCTGGTTCGTTTTTTCAGTTTGAGAATTGAATCTCTGATGTCGAGGGCGATCTGATTGGTTTGAGTTATGATCGAAGCTGGCTCAGTAAGACCGGGAACGCCGGGTATGGACATTACGGCCCAGTATCTTTGCCTTACTTCACCGATTCTGACTTCGTGTCGCTTTTTGCCTCGCAGATACTGCGCTTCGAGTGCCTGTCTTTGCTTGCCGCTGGCACCTTTCAGCCGTTCCGACCAGTCTTCTGTGTATTTGGCAAGAGCCATCTGATTACTTTTAAGATCGGCCGCGATGAGGTTTCGACTCTCTTCGCCCTGTACCGGTTCTGATCTGGTGCCATTGAAGCGCCTGGTTTCAGGGTTAAAGCTCGAAAACAGCGGGTGAGCAAGCAGCATTGGGCGAGTGTCAATCACTATGATCTTGCTAACCTGGCTTTTTCTGGTTTGGCCTGCAAGTGTGGCTGAAATACATAACGCCAGTATGACAAGAAGGCTATACCTCGACACTTTCATTATCTCTCTCCCTCAAATTATTTAACAGTTCCCACAAACAATATTAAAGCAACCATTTTGTACAGACACACTCTATAACTTAAAATTATGATTAGTCTATCAGGTCTTGGTATAAGAAAATCAATCAGTGTGATTCAGTGAGCGTCATTTCTAAGTAAAGAATGTAAAAAGCATTTTACATACACTGGTTTTTTAGTTGCCCTTTTTAAGAAATACAGTCCCCTGCTTGAGCTATTCGGATCTCCTTGCGCAGAATAGTTTTAGACGGCATTGGCAAATAATTTTTACAAACCTCTGAAAATTTATTCTTCAGTCACCGACAGATTTGCCAGTTTCTGGTTAATCGCGGCAAACTCTGTTTCTGCTGCCGAAAGGCTTAAATACAGAGTTGTGCTGTTAAAAGGCCGGTCTGAGCGCGCTATGCGCTGTAATTCTTCGACCGAAAAGACAAAGTTTCTCGCCAGGCTGCGCATGCCATCTGGCAGCTGATCTGGCAAAGCTTCACTGTGTTTGAGGATTTGTTCGACGGAGGTTTTGAGCAGCTCATCGTTTTGCTCGTAGTAACTGGTCCAGAGATGGTCGAAATTTGCCGGAAATTTCATCAGAAAACTGGCAAGTTCGTTCATTGGCATGTATTCGTAAAGAAACGACAATCGCCGTGAAAGCTTGATGGCATCGATATGTGTCTGCATTGGATCGCTTATGTGTTTCTTATGGATTTCGCCGATTATGTTGGCCAGATCGGCAAATTTGTCGCGCCAACGCTGGTCTGATTTGGCCCATTCTGGCGGAAACTGGCCATACTTGTTGGAAAATTCGATCCATTTCTGCATGAGTTCCTTGATTATCGGCGCTGACTTTTCGCTGCTAGAAAAGTTTTGCCCAAGATTTTTCAGCACCTGGGCAATTTCAGTCGTTCTGCGTGAGAATTCATCGTTTGGGGAGGTGCCCGAAAACAGCGAAAAAATGTTAACATCGCAGCCGAAAAGCTGCGAGCTGTTAAGCGTAAAGACAACAATAAGTATCAGAAAACTGCGCAAATACAAGCCTCCAGAAGCATATTTCCAGTCTAACACTTTGTCAGTTAAAAGAGAACGGGTTGCCTCTATAATATACTAAGCAATTCAGAGACCACAATTGTAAAAAGCTGATTTTTTTTGAGACATGGAAACAATAATGAAAAAAACTTATTTGCATTTGCATCGTATTGTGCAATTGGTGTATCTTATTTGTAGAAAAAAGTTGTACAGTTGCAGGTGGATTTTATGAACGAGAAGACAATGCGAAGTTCTTATGCCCCAGGTGATCATGTGTTTTTGCAGGGTGAGGTTGTTCCGTCATTTTTTAAGGTAACTTCTGGCCGTTTTGCCAAGGTCTATTCAAAGAAATCAGTTCAGGAACTTGGCGTCAGGCGTATGCTCAACGAGGCTGATCTGATCGGCATCGTTTCACACCAGGAGCTATTTGGCGAGATAGAAGCTTTGATGGGTCGACCACAAGGATTTTCGGTGTTCGCTCTTGATTCGTCATCCGCAGAGACTGTACCGGCCGACAGTCGCGAAACTTTACAGCAAGTGCTTTCAACCGATCCCAAGGTCGGTGTTAGAGCCTGTATTTCTTTTGCGCACTACATGAAGAGCTTTTTTGCCTATTTTGCCGGCATCGCCAAGGAAGAGGTCGAACTCGAAGCCTTTATCAGAAGTACGGCAAGAGATTATATGGCCGGCGTTAATGAGTTGGCCAATGTGGTCTGCCCGATTATGAACGACCCTGATCTTACTGATGCCAAGGCACACAAGGCATACGAGGCCGCCAGAGAAATACTCCGGCAGGCTGAGGTGAAAAGCGGTTCCAGTGCTTCAGTCGCTTGTGGCGTGGTCAGCTACGTTGGCAAAGATGTTAAAATGCAGAAGTTCAAAGCCGGCGAACTTCTCTGCAAAGAAGGCACCATCGGTGACAAGTTGTTTATAATAACCGAAGGCGCCGCCGAGGTCGTTACCAGCGGTGGTAGCAATAATATAGTTATCGATGCCCCTGGCAGTATCGTCGGTGAAATCGCGGTATTTCTTAATCTCGATGCGCAGGTGCCTGATATGCGGCGCACAGCTGATGTGGCCTGTGCAACAGATCTCACAGCAATTGTTGTTCAGCTTGGTCAGGTCGAAGATTTTTTTCTGAAACAGCCTGAGATAATGACCAAAATGCTCATGGCCATGGTAAACCGCTCAGAAAATACCCGCAAACTCTGCGAGCATTCTGAAAAGGTTCTTAAAGAGATGCTTTACGCAAAGCTCGGCATTTTACTTGAAGGTCTTAACAACATGGCCAAAAGACTTGCCGATCGCCATGATAAAGCATCACTTGGCCGCCCTGCTGCGTTCTTTGCCCAGCGCGCGCGCGCGACATACAACCGTTTCAAGGAATCCCTCGACATCATCGCCCGGAAAAGCACTATCAAAACCTGAACCTGTTATAATGAACTGCTGGCAAAAGCAGCATAAAATAACTGCAGACTGTAGCTGGCAGGGATTGCTAACAGGAGGCCGCGTTATGAACAACTGGGTTGTTTTACTTGTGATCGGTGCTTTGATTTTTCCGGCAATGGTAATCGCTGTTCAGCCGCCAAAATGGTCGGCCATGAATAATTACGATCAAGCCCGCGAAAAAGAACTGATGGAGCGGGCTGCCGACTGGCGCAACGGGCCCGTGGTTTATCAGATCATTGTTGACCGCTTTGTGCCCTCAAAGAAACTTGACAGCAAAAAAGCACTTTATTCGTCACCCCGCCGCCTGCGTGGCTGGAGCGAAACTCCGAAGCAGGGCAAATACCTCGAAAGAGATGGCGTCTGGTCGCACGAGGTTGATTTCTGGGGCGGTGATCTGGCCAGTCTCAAGACAAAACTCGACTATCTGCAGGAACTTGGCATCGATGTTGTCTACCTCAACCCGGTCTTTGCGTCGCTGACTAATCACAAATATGATGCCTGGGACTATCATAAGGTCGATCCTGTATATGGAAGCAGAGCAGACCTGGCTGATCTCGCAAAAGAGCTGCATCGGCGTAATCTTCGCCTGGTGCTTGACGGAGTTTTCAACCACATGGGAAAACGCAGTCCGATGTTTGAAGAAGCTCGCCGAAACAGTCGTAGCCGTTGGCACAAGTTTTTTAAGTTTGATGAAAAGCAACCGCGCGGCTATATTGGCTGGGCTGACGTTGAAAATCTGCCTGAATTGAATCTCGAAAACCCAGAAGTTCAGAAATTTATCTATTCCGAACCCGATTCTGTTGTGCAGTCCTATCTGCGCAACGAAGGTATCGATGGCTGGCGTCTCGATGTCGCTTTTGACCTCGGATTTCGCTATCTGACTGATCTGACGCGTGCGGTTCACGCAGCCAAACCAGGTTCACTGGTCATCGGCGAAATCTGGAATTACCCGGAAGAATGGCATCCCGCAGTTGATGGCGTCATGAACATGCACGGCCGCAAACTGCTGCTGACAATGCTTGAAGGTCGTCTTTCGGGTCCGCTCTGCAGTCAGATGTGGGAGACTTCGATTGATGACGCCGGTATGAACCACATTCTAAAAAGTTGGCTGGTGCTCGACAACCATGATACGCCAAGGTTGGCAAATCTGCTTCCAGAAGTATGGCAGCAGCGCATGGCGAGAGCTTTGCAATTTACCTTGCCCGGTGCAGTTTGTCTGTATTACGGCAGTGAACTTGGCATGACCGGCGGTGATGACCCGGAGCAGCGCGCGCCAATGCGCTGGGATCTGGTATCACCGGAAAACGAGATGCTTGAACTGCACCGTAAGCTTCTGGATATGCGCCACAAAGAGCCAGCTCTGCGCTATGGCGATTTCCGGCGTCTGCATTCTGAAAAGCTGTTCGCCTTCATCCGCCGAACCATCTCAGTTCGCGACACTGTCGTTGTGCTGGCAAACCCGACCGCTCAGCCGGTTAAAGAACTTCTTCAGCTGCGTGAGAGCAAGTTTCAGGATGTTTCAAAAATTTGTGATCTGCTTTCAGCCGCCAGTTTTACGGTCTACTCAGGCACCGTTGATGTAGAATTGCCTGCCCACAGTGTCATGGTTCTAAAAGTTGACACAGCCGATTACCCGAATGGCTACAACCGCTACGACCGCATTTTCTAATCCCGTTCATCGGCAGCGTTCTGTTCTGGACTTTGTCCTTGTGAAACTCTGTGTCATCACAATAAATAGCAATTTTCTCTGACTGGAATTGCTGGTAGGAATCGTTTATAATCGATATCAAATTTACTGTAGAAGTCAGAGGTTGTCTATGGAATGGGATCAATCATTTAGTATTGGCTGTGATATTGTTGATAGCCAACACAAGGAGCTTATCTGCCTGGTAGATCAACTTGAATCTTCTCTGGAAAATCGTCTGGTTCCACAGCAGCTCGGAGCGGCGTTAAAATTTATTGTGAACTATACCAGACATCATTTTTCCGCCGAAGAGGCTTTTATGGAGACAATCGGATTTGATGAGCTGGAAAATCATAAGAAGCTGCATAACAATCTGATAAAAGAGGTTACTGATATTCTCCTAAGCTTGAAGCATGGGGAAAATCTGAATTCTGAAGATCTGGTAAAATTTCTGGTTGACTGGGTATTAAAGCATGTCCAGGAAGAAGACCAGAAAATTGGAATATTTGCGCGCAAAAAGAAGCATCTGGCAGAGCAGTCAGAATGCAAGTTGAAGGCTGTAAATTCCAGAAGACAACTGATTCTGACTCGACTGGAAAAGTTAAAGGGTCTGTTCAAGCAAAAACTTATTGAAATTGAAGACTTTAAGGAGCAGAAGGTCAAGACCCTCGCTAATATGCTCAAAGAGCTCGGTTTAAACCAGCTGCGTGCGGGTTTTGATGACCTCGATTATTTTTTGTCTCAGGACGTCATTTGTAAAAACGAGCGCAAAGCCATTGTAGTTGCTTTTTTGCAAAAATCCGACCTGCAAAAAGGTTTATCTGAAATAATTGAGATCGAAGACAAACTGTTGTATCTGCGTTCATTTCATGAATTCGAAATGATAACTGACAACAAATTCGATTCTCTTAAGGCTGAAATTCTTGACACTGTCTGCTAGAAATTCCTTTACTTTTATTTTCCCCACTTACTGAAAAAACGAATCTTCCACAAATCTCAACCGGATGGTAAACATGTCGCAAATGTCGCAAAATGAAGGGAAACCCGTGTCGGTAGCTATTGTCGGGAAGAGCGCGCTCTTTCCGGTGGCCCTTGTACCAAAGGCTTTTTGGCCGAACCTTCTCAGCCTGAAGGGATTGATGGCCGGACTAGCCACCGCCCAGTGGCCATTCAACGAGTTCTTTTCCACGCAGGATCTGAAGAACCTCAAGGGGTTCGTCATGGAAAGCGGACTCCTGACATCGGGCGGACTGCCTGCCGAGGGGTTCGAGATTCCTCCAGAGGTCTTGAAGATCTCGACCGTCCTGCCCGTGGTGGGCCTTTTCCTCGCAAAACAGGCTCTTGACGATACCAGGAGTTTCCAGAAGGGTGGCATTTGCGCCGACCAGGTCCGGGTGGTCCTGGAAACCCGTTTTCCCACCGTTGACACAGCTTCCCAGACTTTATCCCGTCCGGATGTCGCCGACCTGTTTGCGAGGCACTTCGGATTCACCGTTTGCCAGATTGATGGCTCTGCCCCGCTTCCGGGAACCCTGTCCTGGCTCGGCAATGCCGTCCGGGAGCTTCAGGGCGGATCTGCCGACCTGGTAATTGCGGGCAGCGTCGACGCAGTCCACTCGGTTCTGGCCTGGACGGAAAAGCAGCCCGCCTCCGGTTCCGCCGACCCGCGGCTCCGGGAAGGCCTCGGCATGATAGCCCTTCGCCGGTTGTGCGATGCGGAACGAGATGGAGACCAGATTCTCGCCGTCATTTCCGGGTTCGATGCGTCATCTATCTGCTTTGAAAGAAAAACCACCGGTCCGGCAGCTCCCGCGCCCATGCCCGCGCCAATACCAGCTCCTATGACTGCTCCAGGCCGGCTCGAACAGTTTGCACATTTCGCTCGTCTGCCGGTTTCTGACATCATCGTGGAAGCAGACGGGTCCTGCCGAAATCTGCCTTTCAACCACCTTCCGAAAGACGGCTCGAACGCTGCTTCTCTCGACTGGAAGCTGGTTCGTGAGCGCTGGGTTCAGCGTACCGGCTCGTGTCGGTTTTTCCACGACCTTCTCGGAGCCTTGCTAGGGACTTTCGTCAACCGGGTCGTGGTGCAGAAACCAGATGCCTTCGCCGAGGTTGCTTCACGTCCTCTTGTTTTCCTGGCCAATCATCAGATCGGTTTGGAGTCGCCCCTTTTCATGGCCCTGGCTTACGGCATGACCGGCCTGCCCATCGAGGCTGTGGCCAAGCCCGATCACGTCAACGCCTGGCTGGCTTTTCTGCTGGCCTTCGCCCAGGATTCGCTGGGAGATGGTAATCCCTTCCGTCTGATGTATTCCGAGCGCCAGAACCCCCAGGGCCTGATCGACAATCTGAAGAAAGCTGGAAAGCGTGAAGCGTCCCTGCTGGTACATGTCGAAGGAACGAGAGCTTCGGCTGCCAACCAGCCCGTGACACGTTTGAGCTCGGTTTTTCTCGATATGGCCATCGACAAGAACCTGCCGCTGGTCCCTTTGCGATTCGTCGGCGGTCTTCCTGTCGAACCATCGGAGGAACGGCTAGACTTCCCCTTTGGCAACGGCAAGCAGGACTACCTGATCGGCGCCCCGATTATGCCCGAACAGCTGAAAAAAATGCCATACGGCCAGCGGCCCCGTTTCCTCATGGAACTGATCAACACCCTCGGGCCCGGCCCGGGCGAGGACATACTGTTGCCCTCTGATAAGACGTTCGAGTCGAAAACCCGCTTCTTCATTGACACGTTCGGCTTCCCCAAGATGCAGGCCATGCTGTTTGCCATCCTGCAGATGATCGACGATCCCTGCGAGGAGACAGCCCAGCTGATCGCGGCTGTTCAGTCCGGCAAGGTCGATCCCCGGAGTCCGAACATCCCCCCGGTTCTGAAGAGCTTTCTGGGCCACATAAAGACCAAGTTTGCATGAGCTGATTCTTCAGATTCTCTCACCCGTCATTCAGCGCATATTTTAATCAGCAGAGCCTTATACGCCCAGCATAAACCATGTTGGCCGGATAAGTGACTCTGGCAAAAACAGTAAAGCCGCATTTGGCAAATGCTTGCTTTTTTTGCATTGTAAGAGCTTTTTTGAAATGTACGTTTGCCTCTGTATTTGCTTGACTATTCTGCATTGTAGATATATAAAATCTGAGCCGCTTATATTGCATGTTGCGGCATGGGTTATACAAAAAAAGTTGAGGTGATGACGGATCGCACCAATGTAGGTCGACAGCCTTTAATGATCGGCAATGATTGGTTGTGTAAAATTTTCAGGAGGGGTTAACATGAAAAAATTGATAGTGCTGTCTCTGATGGTGCTGCTGTCGGCAGTTTCGGTGTTTGCTCAGGATGACCTTGATTCGGCTTATGCAAAGAATTTCGGGCGTAGCATAATACTGGTTTCCCATGTTGGTTTACCAACTCGCGCAAAATGTGATATGTCGATGTTTGACTACCGCGATGGCAAGTTTTTCATTCCGTCCGGCGAAGCGGCTGCATTTAACGTCAGGGCACTTTTACCCGAGGGAGTAACCCTGGGTTCGGCCCTGGAAAAGGTCAAAAAAGACCAGGCGGCAAATCTGCAGCATCATAATAAAGACCTCTGTTTTTACAAGGTTTGGTCTTCATATGACAGTGGTTCACCGATTGAAAACATCAAGTGGCCGGCAAATTTGAAAGAAGAACCAAAGTGGGCAAGTTCTTCCGACGGTTATTCTGCTCTATCACCTGATGTGTACGGATGGGTCTCTGGCGGCATGCCCTATGAAGGCGATTTCAGAAGCGCATTCTGGAGCATTATTGGAACCGGCCAGCCCGGGCAGAAACTCTATGTGACTTTCCATGTTGGCTTTGAATACCAGGTTCCCGGTGGTCAGGTCGAAAGCAAATGGAACGATGTTCTTCAGAAATTCGAGAACGTCACTTCTACCGGCATGATCGGCTATGCCTGCTCAGAACCGCTGGCCGCTGCAACCGTAGAATTCAAGTAACAGCGATCTGAATCATCAGCTGAAATAATAACAGCCCCGGTAGCCTCACTGTTTATCGGGGCTGTTTTACGCCTGTCTGAAATTTCTCAGTCAGCTGAAAAAAAGTCTCGATACCGTCAGTTACCCTTTGATTCTGCCGCGATTTTCTTAATTATGAGCCACACGGGGCGCTGTCTTGTTCCCAGTTCGCCGATATGAACTCGAGATTTGAATTTATCTGCTTCATAAATGGGGTCAGATTCGACTTCGACATAAGCTGAAAAGGGAATTTCCAGAGGGAGTCCGCTTTCCTCAAGATTGATGGAAGCCTCATACTTTTTATTTCTTGCAAATGAGCAGGTGCCGCTGGCAAGTCTGTAAATGTTCCAGTCGGAAATGTGAAACTTTTTCCATCGCTCATTTTCATTGGCCGGTGGCGATTGTCGCCAGTTAATACGGGTTTGCCGGAGTCCATTTACTCCGTTGTCACTCACATGAATTCGTTCATTCGCAATGTGAGGTGAAGTATCGAGATGAAAAAAGAACCGGAATTGATCAAAACCTTTCATAGTGCGCTCATCGATTGCGTCGCATCCGAGATACAGGTTTGAATCATCTGCAAGCAGGTAAAGAAGTGTTTTGGCACCATCTTTTCCAATCATGATTTTGGTGGAAAGCTGCTCCCATTCAGGTTCGTCGAGCTGGCCATCAATGGTTGTGGTTGCCAGTTTTTGGCAAAGCGGAATAACAATTAATTCTGTGCCGTCAGGCGGCAATGCTTTTTTAGCCAGATTTGCGCGGATGTTTTTGATTTTGGCTTCTTCAGGAAAATACTGAAAACCCTTTGGAATTCCAGGCAGATTGCTCCAGTTGATGTATTCACGGCTCTCAATCTTTGCATAGAAAGCGCTTAGAAGCTGATCATGCAAAGGTTCCGGATTTTCTGCCAGGGGCTGTTTTGCAGTCTGGGTTTTATCTGTCGGATTTTCCCGAAAAATAATGGTCGAGTATCTGTGATGTGGGAGCGGTTGTTCGACCAGTTCTCTGGTTCGGCTGATCAATGGACTTGAATAGTCCACCGTTTCATCGGGATCATAACTTTCGGCCAGTCCCGGCCTGCCCGCCAATAAAGTGCCCGCAATCATGGCAAGCACTAAAAAAAGATATTTGCTTTTCATTTTCTGATTATACTATTCATTGCCGAAGACCTCACAAACTCTTAAGTGCCAATAACAAGATGTCATAATTGCGCAGATAAGTCTAAAAATAAAGCCCCTGGAGCTATAAAACTCCAGGGGCCTTATCAGAGCGGGAAACGGGATTCGGACCCGCGACCCTCAGCTTGGGAAGCTGATGCTCTACCAACTGAGCTACTCCCGCAATAGAGTTAATCTAGCAGATTCAGCCGTTCTTTTCAAGATCAACCTTGATAAAATAACAAGTTTCTTTGAAAATTGCTGCGCCGCACGATTTGGCGAAGGCTTTTTGTACAATCCCGTTTTTAGCCGAGAATAATGCTACTGTCTTTTTTTGCTTTTTTCAGCTGTTGGCGCCTTATTATTGACTTCTGTCCTGGCCATGCCATATATTGGGAACATGAGTGAATTCAAGTTTGAGAGAGAATTTGCAGGTGATGTGCTGGTTATTCGCCCAGAGGGCTATTTTAACGAGCAAGCCGGTCAGACGATTCGTGCATTTCTAAAAGAAAGCATATCAGAAGGCACTAAAAAAGTCGTTTTGAACCTCGAAAAAGTAGCGATTATCAACAGTCCTGGCATTACCAAGATTCTAGAGCTTACTGAAGAAATTCTTTATGACCTTAAAGGACAGATTGCACTGGTTGGCGTTTCACAACTCTATCAGGAAGTTTTTCAGGTAATCGGTCTTACCAGCATGACCAGTATATTTTCCGATGAGAAGTCGGCTATATCTCAATTCTAGCTTTAAATGAAGCTTACAACAGCTAGAAAAAAAAATCTTACCCTGTGTTTTTGTTTCTGGCTGTTCACACTGACTCTGGTCTCTCTTTTCAGGTTCGAAGAACACAGAATTTTATCTCTTATTCAAACAGAATCGAGTGAGCAAATCCTTGCTCGTCCAGATATTGCGCAAGCAAAGCCAAAAAAGCAGGCCAGTAACAATTCTGCCAGGCTTTCAAGGGATTGGCAGGATTGGCAGCGCAAACCTGCAAAATGGGATCAAAAACAAAAAGAAGAGTTCTTTAAAGCCAATTGTAAAGACATCATAGAATCTGGCCAGGAAAAATTAAGAAAGATTTCCAGAAACCAGAACAAGAATTAAGAGCTTTTGAGCTTAAGGAGGCAGGCCTATGAAGTATTTGTGGCCATCTATTTTCTTCCTTTTTTTCGGTTCGTTTTTCCCCCTGTATTCAGCTGATTATCTGGCTGAAGGGCAGAGTTACGAAGTGGCCAGCGACCCGGTAAAGGCGATCCAGTCTTACCTGACTGGAATTAAAGACAGTCCATCAGAAGAGCTTTACATAGCGGCCGGCAAGCTGATGGGAAAAATGAAAAAGTATGAGAGAGGCGATAAGCTTGTTGATGAAGGGCTCAAGAAATATCCTGAAAGTCAGGCTCTGTTAAAACTCGGGGTTCTTTTTAAGTCGAAACTTAAAACCGGGCCGGCGCTGCCGACAGTTGAGTCTTCGGCTATACCAGAAACTTTGCGGCCGACAGAGAGCCCACTTGAGCCACTTCCAGAAGCTCAACAGGCGACAGCGGCCGCCGAAATAATTATCGAGCTTCAGAAAATTGAACCCGAAAATGTTGCCGTTTTTGAAACTGGCTTGCAAAAGCTTATTTTTACCTGCCCAAAGTCAATATATGCATCTGAAGCTTGCTGGAAACTGGCTAATCTATACCTTTTTGCTCCTTCAGGGCCTGATTACGCAAAAGCAGTTACTTACCTGGAAAAGATTCTTGCCGAATACCCCGATTCGCCAGGCTTCAGCTCCTGTTTTACCCGTTTAAAAAACATTGCTGAAAAGACCGAAAACTATCAACTGCTGCAAAAAACTGCCAGCAAAGCGCAAACCTTTAAAATCTGGAGTGAAGAGGAACAGAACTTCTGGAAATGCCATGAAGCTGTTGCTATGATCAAGCTCGATAACAGAGGCAATGCAATGACTCAACTGCAGCAGGTTGCCGCCAGTAGAGATACCATTCCCAGAGCTGCAGAATATGCAGATTTTCTGATGAATAATCTGTGAGAAGGAAAATAATCAGATGAAATTCAGCATATCGAATTTAAGATATAGAGTGATTTTACTATGCTTCTGGCTGGCAATAAGCCCGGCAGTTTTTAACATTCACCAGGCCTGCGCCGATGACAGAGTGACCAGAGAGCTTACCGAAGAGGTGCTTCCCGCACTGAACATCGAAGATGACTCTTCTGAGCTCAACTCAAATGATGTTGCCATTTTCCCGGCTGAATATTTGAAAGATCAGCTGAAAATTCTTGGAAGATCAAAAGAAGAGATTGTTGCGAGATTTCTTGTATTTCTTCCGACCGAACTGGGTGGAGTTTACGCAGGCCTCGACGCTAAAGGTGGCGGTCTTGAAATTCTCACCCTCTACCTTGCCTTAAACCTGACCTTCAATATTGCTGGCGGTAGTACCGACATTCTTGCTGATATTGCTGCCGTCGACAGATTTAAGTCTGACACTGTCGGTCGTTACCAGTATTATAAGGGCCTGGCAGACACTTCTGCCAATTTTGCTTTTGCCGGCTGGCTCTATCGCAGAAGCGAACTATCGCAAAGGCTGGGGGCCTCTTCCAAAAGCTTCCTGCATATGTGGGATGAGGCCGGAGGCCTGATGCAGGTAATAGAAAAATACCGGCGGGTCAAGGCTTTCAATATAACCGATGATTCGTGTGATCTGGTGGTAGAAGGTTTTAAAGCAGCTGGTGATTCGCCAGTTTTTAAAGTTTTGAAGGGTGTCGGCGACATTATCGGATTTGTCGATGTAGCTTTTTCGGCCTTCAATTTCGCTACTGAACAGGAATGGGGTTATCTTTTCAGAGACGGACAGATGACCTATAAGCAGGTAAAAGTGTCTGTAGATCTTGCTACGGGAATCCTTGGACTGTGCTGCTTTTCGCTGGCACCCTGGGCTGTTGTTACTCTGCTGCTTGTCTCACTTGTTTTTGTCGGCGCCGATATCTATTCTGAAGGCCTTCGCAACTGGGTCGTTAATTTCATCGACTGCCACAAGATTCTTGCCGAGAATGATCCGACATTTGTATCTCTGATCGGAGAAGTAGACAGCAAATGGTCGGGCAGTTTTTCGCAAAAAGTTTATTCAGTTCTTGCCCGTCAGAAAAGCCAGTATCCACCAGAGGTTTATCCCTCAGATACAGTAAAACAGATAGAGGGTCTGCAGGCCGCAATAGTTGACAGATACAGAGTCTGCCGGCATTACAACAGTCAGTCAATCAACGATGTCGATTTAAGGAAGAATCTGCATGTATTTGCCGAAAAGTGGAAAACCAAAGCTGAGGCACAGTCTGACACGTGGTGGTGGCCGCAGTTCAATCCTTTCACCACCAGGCATGAAGATGCCGAGTCGCAGTATTTCAGTTCATGGCACTATGGCAGCGAAAGAGTCGGCAATGATGCTTCCAGATGGAGTTATTTCAATTACGACTTCTTTCTGATCAAGCTTTTTCAGCAGACGCTCAATAATTTTGAATCGAGCGCGCAAAATACTGATCTGATCTATAATTCGCCAGTCATACAGATGGTGCAGAATCGCATTCAAATCGCTCCGTTCCACTATTTCCCCATGCTCTTAAATCTGATGGGCTTTATGAATGCCGGGGATAAATGTGACACTCTTGAGAAGTTCATTTATCTCTGCAATTATTCCTATAAGCTGGATTTGATCGCTACCGCCATCAAAGAAAGCTGTTACTTTGCAAAGTATCTTAAGGCAATCAGTGAGCAGTTTGAAGATCTGAGCAATGGCATGGAAAAGATGCGTGACAGCTGTTTTGGCCTGAAAACAGAAAGAGCTGATTACATAAAAGGCTCGGCGAGTCTCAAAGAGATTGTTTATGCCTACATTGACGAACCTGAGAAGGAGCTCACCCCGGAAAAACTCGCTGAATACAAGAGCCGGTTGAATCTTGTAAAGCCTGATTCTGAGAGCATGACATACAGGGAACTGGTAAAGAAGAATAAAACCAGAATCAATGCAGTATTGAAACTATTGCCCCTGAAAGCCCTGGCCGTCTCGGCAAAAATTGTGCTGTTAAACGTGCTGACAAAGCAGCATTTTGTGCGCCGTGCCTTTTTGACTTCATGTGTGTCAAGATTTACCAAGATTGAACAGGAAATTGCCAAACCAGACCCATGTGCCATTGAAGCAATTGCCGGACTGGGCACGCCACAAGAAAATTTTCCGCCCGGAAAAGCCTACCTCGAAGCCAATGTTACCGTTAATTCTCAGGACGAAACCGGTTTAAGCCACGAACTTAATTTCGATTTTACCGCGGGTGGCTATTTTTGGAATGCCGGATCAAATCTGCTGTTCGTATTTAAAGATAATTTGGAACAGATTCGTGATTCTCATAGAAGAATCAACGAGTCGCTAGAATGGATGGAACTGCTGATTCAAAGAGGTGGATATTACTCAAATACTGATATTTCTCTCGAAAAAATCAATCAGCATTGCGGCAAAATTCTTAAGAACATGTATGAACTGACGAAAAAAATCGAAGAATCAACCACTGAAGACCTACATATAACTTTTGTCAGCAGCAACAAAAACATATATCTGACTGCTGCCAAGTCGGCTTACTCTGATTTTGATGTCAGCGACTCGGTTCCAAGAATTTTTGCCATACCTGATCTGGTTTTTTCGCTTGGCCGGCCAGGCCCGATGGACGAAGTAAAAGACACCGGTGTTCCTGACTTTGATGAAATCATGATGTCAGAGCCAAGACCTATAGAAGAAATTATTACGCTCCCTGGTATGACGATCACCGCAGATTGAATCAGGGCGCTGCCAGCCAGGGTCGATAAGGTTCTGCGCATCTGCTGGTAAAGTGAGCGACTGCTGTCAGGCTTCTGGCGGCAGTTTCTATATTTGATTCGACTTTTATTTTCAGCGCCATATCGAGGCGTTGAAACTGCCCTTCTTCTATTTTGGCAGAAAATATGCAGTCTTCGATGTTGCCGGCACCAATTTCGTTGATTTCAGAAGTGCTTCCTGAGAGCTGTTTGCGCAAAATCGACTTTTTGGCGGCAACAAACTCGTATTCAATTCTTACTACCTCGTCATCGCTGTACATCTGAAAACTGAACAGGTTAGGGTTGCCTTCTGTACTTAATTCAACTTTTTTCAGACACCTGACATCCTCGCGCAGATGGTGTTCAACCGAGTCGAGTAGAGTCTGCAGTTCCAGCATTTTAAAACCTTTTTCGATCTGATAACTTGAACTGCGAAAGACTCTTGAAAAGCTCGCGTAAATAAGCATTACGATGAAGAATGCCACCATGATTTCTACCAGCGTAAATGCTTTGTTTTCTTTATCAGATGCGATTTTCATACTTGATCGTTTTGAACGAAAAATCTCTCCTTTCTGCTGAATTTGGCACCGGCCAGCTCACCAGAACTTCGATGATGAACATCAGTTCCTGCTCTTCTACGCTGGCAGCGTCTTTGACTATTACCCGGCAAGTCATCTGATCGTAGTCTTTTTGATCAAAATCAATTCTACTGATGAGACTTTTGATTTCTTCGTCGTCGATAACGTTTATTTCTGAGCCAAGTTCGAGGCATTTTTTGCGACAATCTTCATAGGGAAGCAGCATAAGCCTGTCCAGGATTGATCTGGTCACCAAGGCCGCCAGCTGGTGTTTTCCCATTGAATAAACGGTTCTGCTGGTTGAACCTATTGAGCTCAATAAGGGAAGAACTGCAATGGCAATGACCGTGATTGTTATCGTCAGTTCGATCATAGACATGCCCCGGCGTTTACCTGACGACATATTTATACCCCTCAAGACTGTCGGCAATCACAACGGCCATGGGTGGCTCTCCAGTTGCCATTTCGGGCGGAAAGCAAAACAGTGGTAATTCATCTCTGAATTTTTTGGTAAGTTGTTCCAGATTAGCTGTTGAAACCGCAATCGCGCCAGCCAGAATAACTTTGCCTGGCTCAGAATAGGTAAGCATGGTTTCAGGGGCTTCCATCTGCCTGAGCGAAATCAGGTGAACACCTATTTGAACGTGATTGGTCAGGGTAATTTGCTCACCTGTCAGGCTGATGAAGGTTAAAATGCTGTCAGCCTCGATATTTTTAAGATAGTCGCGAAATCCACTGGTCAACATAAGCTGTACCGGTGGCACCGCCGGCGGCTCGAAGCCGCGCAAAATGCTGCCCAGGCTTATTTTGCCGTTGACCAGAACTATGCCGCCCCGAATTTCTGTGGTTACCGGTAAATCCTCAAGAGTCAGATTGCCGTCAATTGCCACCACGCCATCGACCAGAAACTTCCCTTTATCAATTCCGGCCGCCAGCTTGAATTCTTCCTGATTTCGATAAACCCGGGTAATGCGGCCAATAACACTGCTTTCAACCTTGTTTAAATCACTTTTCAGCTGACTGTTGTGGAGATCATAGATCCATTGCCCGGCAAACTTGTCGAGCGGCTCGCTGAGCTTTATTCCATCAGTGCCCTCAAAGTCAGCGAATGTGTAAATTTTAGGGTTATTGTCTTTATCGAGATTGGCCGGAATATTCTGATGGTCAAAGTCTTTGCCGTCTGGTTCTCCGGACATGGTTCTCGACATGTAGTTTTTGTATGAGCCCGATTCGATTTCGAATGGATATTTTTCTCCGAAGGATGAGGCACCGTCTGGCGGAGTGTAGCTGGGACTAGTTGTATAAAGCAGCTTTGTGTAGAGATGGGCGCTCGGAAAATCAAACATTCCCAGCACAAAGAAGCGATTGAATACCCTGCCAAAAATATTGCGAACATTTCTCGGATAAGGAACCTTTGCGCTGACTGCACCGGCCTCAAAGCTCGGCCCGAGTAGTTTCAGGCTGCTGCTTAAGCCAAGAGATTCATGGTTAAGCTTGTATCTGCCGAACGAAGAATCTTGTTCAAGCACATATTTTAAATCTTTGTTCCATGGACCATTCTGATCTTCAAGCTCTTTGCAGAAGCCCACCAACCTGAGGTTTGCCCTGGTGTTTCTGGTCTTTAGCGGAATAGATAGCGTCTTGTTTTGCAGTGAGCCTGCAGTTGTGTTGACGGTCATGTTAACAATCTGCTTATCACTGATGTCTATGGGCTTGAAGCTCTCTGGAGTGACCTGCCAGAGATCACTGAGATCGCCCTCGCCTGGCTGCACCTCTCCAGCGAGGTTAAGAATGATGTTTTGATCGGATTTTCCGAGATATACGTAACCTTCTTTTTCGTTATCTGTATTTATCTGATCATGTGGTTTTATCGACATTCCCAAGCACAATGGCAGGCGCTGATCTGAGCTGCTGCCGGATGTTGTTTCATCATTTGCTCCTTTTCTGATGGGAACAATGTTGATTTTGTCAGAAAGGCCGTAGTGTTCACGCTGTTCGAGATGAATCTGGTCAGCAAAAAATGTGAACTGACGCAAAACCGGAGTCAGTGTGAATACCGTTTTAAATGGAACTTTAACATCAATGCTATAACTGCGATTCAGGAAACTAACTTCGCAGCTGATCTTCATCAATCCCTTTTTTTCTGGCTGTTTGTGAGCCGGAAACTTGATAATTGGCGGGTATTTTAGAGGTTCGATTTTTTCAAAAACCAGTTCCTGACTTACTAAATCTATCTGTAATTCAGCTAAAAGGCTGGTAAGTGTTTTGCCTGGAACATAGTAAAAGTCAGGCTTTTGCCCGTCGGTAGCGTTTATAAAACTATTCAGCAGAGGTTTGTCTTTATCTTTTATTCTAACTCTCAACTGAGAGACAATGTCGCCATAACAGGCTTCGAGCGCGAATAAGGCGGTCTGTTTCTGGTCGGCTAGAGAGACCAGTCGTGAACGCCCTGAGCTGTGTCGACTCATGCCAAACAGCAGCAAAACAAGCAAAGACAGAAGCCCAATGGCGAGAAGAAAGACGCTCCCGCGCTTATTCTGTATCAAACCGGCCTTCGGTTGCTTCACGGCTTTATTAACTCAATCAATTCTGCCCTGGTTGTGCCGTCTTGCTGCTTATGCTGTTTTACACGCACCTTAAGCAGTTTTCCATGCTGGACATCGGGGAGTGTTAATAAAACTTCGCGATTGCTGCCATCGGCTTTTATGCTTATACCATGGCTCATCACTTTTTCGATATTTCCTGAAAGGTATGATTCGCCAGCTTTTAGACTGGTTTTGGTGCTCTTTGGGGGGGGCGGCAAAAATGGTGAAAGAACAACCAACCAGATAACCCAGGCGATAAAACCGGTGCCCACAAAAGCGGCGAGCGTGAACCTTAGCAAATCATCGTCTTTCTGAATCGCCGGTGTCGCAGCATTCTTTTTTATTCTCAGCTTCTGAATATTTTCGAGTGAATAAGCCGGCGCCTTGGCTTCTTTGGTTCTTTCGCTTTCGAGGCGCTCTGAAAAATTCTGAACAAGGCTGATAATTGTCTGTGAACTGTCATCTGACTTCTGCTGATAGGCTTCTGCCAGCCTTGAAAAAATGTTTTCGACGGTAGATTTTCTCTGGTCCTTTTCTGAGCGGCTGATGCGAAAAACCCTGTAAAGCATTTCGAGATCTATGTTCGAAGCAAATATTGCTTCAATTTTTCTCAGATTTGAGTCATCGTCTTCCAGTTGCAGGCAGTTGAAAAGAACGTTTTGCACCGAGGGAAAATCGAACTGAGCCAGGTGAAAAAGCGCACTTGATCGGGCGGTTACACTTTGCGTTAGCATTTTTTCAAGCAGTCTTACGGCCTGATCTTTGTCATACAGGGCATAGACCTTAATTGCCGCAGATTGAACATCGGTAGAAGTGTGATTGAGCAGTCCGGGAAGCTGCGGAAAAAGTGTGTCGGTGTCGAGGTGCATCATACATTCGATTGCGGCGGCAGCGACCACGTCATCGGTATCTTTGAGGGCTCTGGCGCCAATTTTTTTGACAAGCGCCGCAGCCTTAAATTGCAGGGATTTACCGAGTACCAGAATTTTTTCTTCAGAGCTCATTTTGTTCCAGATTTCAATGATCTGAGCAGAGTAATCAAGAAATTTTTCGTTTACCGATTTCCAGATCAGAATTCTCTGTTTGCTGTCGAGACTCGATAAGTCGAGTAGCTCCATTCTGGGAGCCTCTATACATGATAATTCTACATCAGTGATTCCTAGAACTACCAGTGCTTCTTTTGCTGAAGAAAAGCCTTTGTAAGCTAATTCCTCAAGCTTGTTAACTATTGCCTGTTTTCTGGTGGCATTTGAGGCATCCCATGAAAGGCGGCATTGAGCTATAAGTTCGTTCGCTTTTTTGTTGCGATATGCTCGTTTTAACTGTTCAAGCAGTTCATCTACCGGCTTTTTCAGCAGGCGGCTCTGAGCATTTAAAACGCCGCGCAAAATCTCGCTGAAGATTTCTTTTTTGCTTCCGAGTGTTCCTTCCATTATCTCGATCAGATGAAGTGGCGGATTAAAATCCGGGTTAACCTGAAAGAGATAGCCCGCCTTTTTAAGCAGTTCCGGGCTGGTCTCAACAGCCATAAACCTGAGAAGCAGGGATTCAATTTTATCAAAAGGGAAAAAATAAGCATGAAACATCGCCGCATCTTTTTCGTCTTTATCTGAAGAAAACAACATTGCTTCAAAGTGCTTGAGGGCTTCCTGCTGATCTAGCCTGTAAAGGATTCTTACTGCCTTTGATCTGATTCCATAGTTGGAGTTGGTGAGCAGAGGAACCAGCAAAGGTTCGATTTTATGTGGAGCCAGCCTTTCGAGAACTTCGATGGCCGCCGAGAGAACCTGAGGGTCACTGTGGTGGCAGAGATTTTCAACCTGGTCTATGAATTCAGAAATGCGATGTTTGCGTATAAATTTTAAAACAAACGGAAGAATTAGAACCGAATACTCTGACCAGTTGTTTTCTTTGAGAGCCACCAGAGAAAGGGGCAGTTGGTCCGGTTCGAGACTCTCAAGCATTAAAACAAATCTCAAGGAATCGCTCTCGGGCTGCTTTGCCAATGCATCGAATTCTTTCAAAATCAGATTTTTGTCGACCTGTTTTCCTTTGTCTCTGCTTACCCGCTCAAGTATGAGCTGCATGTAAAGTTTGATCGCAGGGTCGCATTCGGTCTGCGTCAATATTGAAAATGCATTGATCAGTTCTTCGTTCCAGGCAATATTTTCAATTCTTGAAACAACAGAAAATCTTACCGATGGATCGTGCGACCTAAGGTCGGAGAAAAGTGAAAGAGCTAATTCCTGGCTCATAAAAATCCTGTAATTCTGTAAAACTGAATCATTGCCAGTTTAGCAGATTGCCAAATTCTCAGCAAAACAAAAAACCGATCAGAATGTGATCATATATTTATGTCAGCAAATGCTTAGGCATCGATCAGAGCGCGCTTGAGCTCGTGCAGGAACTCATTCTCTGCGGCGCTTATTTTGGGACCGGTGCCTAAAAACCCGTCGCCGGCTGCGTTAGCTGCCTCAAAGGCGAGTTCATAGACAAAAGCGCGCATGGCTCGGGCTTCTTCTGGGGTGGATTTGTCGGCCAGAAGCTGATTGACCTTTGCCACTGGTGGCCCGAGATTGGAAAAATCATCGAAGCCGTTGCTCAGTGAATCCTGCTTCGATTTACAGGCAACCAACAGTTCGTTTATCACTTCTCTTAGCAGTTCAAGGTTTCCGTATTTTTCACGGGCGCTGGCAAGATACTTCTGTACCGAAAAAAGCTCTCTCATAAAGCCGACTATATCGCCAAGCGAGTGAACATCGCGGGTGCTGTATTTGTAGCTTACTCCGATGCAGGCAAAATGCATCAGACTATTCCATTCTTTCGGGTCGAAATCAGATTTTTTTGTCATACTGCCTACTCCTGAATATGCAGTACATCTCTAATTACCAGCAGCACTTCAGCGTCTCCAGCAGAAACATTTCGACCAATATTGGCAAATTCTTTGCCTGCCATGCTCGCCAGTTTGTAGGCATAACGATATATAAAGGTGCGCATCCCTTTTTGCTTTGGTGCCTCTACTTTTTGTAGAAGCAGCTCACTGAATTCCTCGAGTTTTTGTTTGAGTGCTTTCTCTCCCTCAGCCATTTTGATATAACTTTCGTTGTCTACCGCTTTTATGACAAAATCTTTTAGCGCACTGACAGAGGGTCTCAAAGAGTCCTGGTTGATGTATGATTCGGCGGCAGAGGTTATCGAAATAGCAGCCATGCGGAGCTTGCGCTCGTTATCGGGTTTTGGCAAGAGCACCAGTTTTAAAGCAATTATGCTCAACAGATCAGTTATCAGCTGATTTTCTTTTATACTGAAGGCCGGCATGTGTGTTCACCCTCTGTTCAAGATTAATCTCGCAAATTCAGGATAATTCAATTTACTTCGCCCTGCTAGTGAAAGTTTAAAAATCTGGTCATTTCAGTTATAATCTCGCTATGTACACACAAGAACAGTCACGAGTTCTGACCCTACGCAATATTTTTCTGTATTTTGCGGTTGTAGTTCTGCCAATTCTGGTTGGTTTTCTGGCGCTTGCAAATATGGTCGAAGAGCAGTTCCTGGCAGGTAGGGAAATTGTAAAGCAGGAACTCAATCTGCAAAGCGCTCGCGCCAAACTTTTTTCTACAGAGAAATATCAGATTCAAAACTTTGCGTCTGCGCTGATCAAGAATTTGGATCTTATTAAAAAGAGTCCACAGAGCATAGCTGGATTCATTGACCGAATTGACAAGTTTTATCCTGACAGCTGCAAATGGTTGTTCTGGGACCACAACGGCCGCCTGCTTGACGTGCCTTCTCGCCATATCATGCATAGTCAGCGCAACTGGCAGTTTTTGATTACCAGGATTATGGCAAATTTCCGAATGCTTGATAATCACAAAGAACTTCTCAATGACCCGGCATTTGAGCGACAAAGCCTTGGAGCTGTGAATATTCTTCAGAAGGCGATGGGCAACCAGAAGATAGAGCATATTTCTATGGCGCTCGACAATCCAATGCTTCTGGGTTGGCTTGGTAAGCCCTGTTACGTAGTCTGGAACATGGATGTTGAGTCATATCGCGAGACCAACGTTCCCGAAAAAATGCGTGGCGGGTTTATGCTTATGCTTTTTCCCGAAAAATTTGTGGATCACTTCTGGTTAAATCGTATGATTCAGCGCCGAAAAATGCCCCAATCAGGCCTTAAGCACCAGATTGTTGCGGTTGATATTTCTGATCGCACCTTGATCTCACAAGATCCTGAGCTTGCCGATAAGAATCTCGATAAAAAACTTCTGAATGCTTTTCTAGAACGCAAACAGAGCATTTTTGAGTTCGAAAACTATCTTGCTAAGGCCAGCGTTGCTGACGAAAACGATCCGATCAGAATAATATCATTGGCCAATATTGAGCAACTGCAACAGACCCGTAAGCAGATGTTGTTCAGATTGTCTCTGGTCGCCCTGTTGTTATTGATATTGCTAAGTGTGGCTTTGCCAACAGTTTTGCGAACGCAAACACTTCAACTCTCTTTGCGCATGCGCATAGCACTCGTTTTTGCTGTTGCCATGTTTGTTCCGATTATCAGTCTCGTCAGCATTGGCAGGAGTTTTGTCGTTCATGAGGAGAGTCGATTGAAAGAATCGGCGATGGTAAAGATGCGGGCTGGCTTTGAAGCGCTGGAACTTCGTTATCGTGATGCACCAAGACTGCTCGAAAGCAGCCTCTATAAAAATCTGCGAAATCGGCTTGGCGACCAGCCCCTTACGCTGGAAAAAATTGAAGCGGCAATGAAGGTGGCTGTCGATGAGGGTCTGTTTATGCATTATATTATTACCGACGGCAAGGGACGGTTTACTCTGACCAACTGGGATGACATTGGTGTTCAGCTCAAGAAATCGATTGAGATGGCTGCTGCCAAAATTGTAAGGGCCGATAACGACATTGGTGGTCATTCTTCAGTTGTAGATGCTGCTATTGACGAAGAGATTGACCAGTATATGCAGTCGTTTGGCAGCTCACTGGATTTTTCTCGGCCGAGTCAGCTTAATTTTTACGTATTTCAAAATTCATACATGTATTTTATGAGTATCATGGTGCAGGTCGATGGCAAGGTCGGCAACCTTTTTCTCCATCTGCCGGACTATTATCTCGAAAAACATTTTGCCTACGAAGAATTTATGCAAAACCGGCTGGCCGTTGATTCTGTCGACAGCGAGAAGCGTGATTTACCGGCAGAGTTGTTTTTCTACTCGAATTTCAAGGCCGAAAAAAGTATTCCGCCTGAGTCGCCGCTATGGAGAATGCTTAAGACTGCTTTTGAGCGTGTCGGCAGGCTGAAAACAGAAGAAAGCGGTATGATAAGCCTAGAGGACGATAATTACCTTTATGCGATAAGGCCGCTGACTTCTATGTATACGCAAAGCTTTTTGCCTTGTCTGCTGACTTCTACCAGGCCGATAGAAGCTAGATTAGATGCTGTAAAAATGGTTATCAGTGGCCTGGCCATTACCGCCCTGCTTGGCGCGATAATTCTAAGTCTGGTGTTGGCTGGCAGTTTGCTCGGCTCGATAAGCCGCATAGATGTCGCCGCTCAGCAAGTTGGGCGAGGAGATCTGAATGTTGCATTGCCCGACATGGGAACCGATGAACTGGGCCGCCTGAGCCATACTTTTAATGATATGGTGCGTGGTCTGCGCGAGCGCGAGAAAATGCAGGCCTATGTTTCTGACTCAGTATTGGAAGCTATTCAGGATCATGCTGACGAATCAATACGCGAAGGTCGCCGGGTTGAGGTTACGGTTCTTTTTTCTGATATTCGTAATTTTACCGGCCTGAGTGAAAAGACAAGCCCGGAGCACGTTTTTGCGCTGCTCAACGAATTTTTTGGTGGAGTCGAGCCGATTATTCGCGATAATAATGGGCGTGTCGACAAATTCATCGGTGATGCGGTTATGGCGGTTTTTCATCATACCGAGCCTGAACACCACACTTTGAGTGCTGTCAAAGCAGCTTTTGCAATGAAGGCTTTTGTTGACAGTCTCGCTGTTACCAGTAAACATGTTCGTAAATCCGGTCTTGAAGTTGGAGTTGGTATCAGCACCGGCACTGTGTTGCTTGGCGATGTTGGCAGCAGTCGTCGCAAAGATCTGACTGTCATCGGTGACGAAGTAAACCTGGCCTCCCGCCTTGAAACAGCTTCCAAGAAAGGCCGACACTCAAAGATAATTGTTTCTGGCAGCACCTGGAAGCATATCGAAAATCTGGTAATAGCTGAAGAAATGCCTTTTACCGAAATCAGAGGCAAAGAGCAGGCGGTTCAGATTTTCGAGCTGATCAGCTTGAAATCAGCTGTCCTTGACCCAGACAAAGCCTGATGGCAGAGCTTCGCCGATCATTTCTGCCAGTTCTTTCTCTTCAAGCTGGGCAGCTTTTAAGAGCGGCTGAATAAAAGTCTTTTTGCGCATTTTCTTTTTAAAGACATCAAGAATGCCTTTGCGCAAAAGATCGTCGATTTGCACCAGTCGGTCACCAGTTTTGCGGCCAATTTCGCGCAGAGCAGAATCGAGATATGAATTGCCAGGTATTGCCTTCTTGAGGAGATGCTCGACCCAGGCATTAGCCACAGACTGCGGTACCAATGCCGAATCTGGTGCGTAGGCCAGTTCTCTTGCACCCATGCGCCCGAGGGCATGCAGAGCCACATTGTCGACACCGTAGCTGGGTGGCGCTTTGGCTATCCACCAGCCAATACGCTCCTTCTCGGCGGCAGGCAGGCGTTCGAGGTGTCCGAGTAATCGCCAGAGCTGGTTGCGCTCATGCTGCCCAATCTCGCGATCCTTTTTTTCCCGTCGCCTGGTCGGAAACAGGATTGGCTCAATACGGTTTTTTAGCGCTTCCTGGCGTTCGATCGACAGGCCTGGTGCAATGCGTTTCCACATTACCCACCAATCTGACCAGAATTCAGGGTTGTTGTAATCGAAGGTTTCGTCAATCATCTGCCAGATACGATCTACTCTGGCAACATCACCCTGAACGCCGTAACCTGGTCGCAGACAGAAACCCATCAGTCTAAACCATAATACTAGTGAGCTCTGTGAGGCCCTGAATTCGCTTTCGCGTTCGCCAAAAAGATCGAAAAACTGGCGCAGCATTTCGGCATCCCAGTTTGAGCGAGGAGAACCGAGTATTTCTTCTAGTCCTTTAAAAACCGAGTTAAATTCAACCTGGTGCGAAAACGCCTGATCCAACAATTTCGAGATTTGTTTTAGTTGGGTACTGGTAACCGGCACCCGGCGTTTGGCAGGAGCGTCGGCTGCGCCTTTGGCACTTTTTTCACTGTCACCGAGATCGAAGCGCAATTCCTGTGAAAAATTGCCGCTGTTTTCTTCGCAAAAGATCTGCAGATAACCGGTTTCTCGTAGTCGCGCATAGATCTCGACTTGCTTCTCGCCTTTGCCAGTGCGGGCTTTAATTATGCATGGCGGCAGTGGCAGATACTTTTTTGAATTGAATCTGATGATTCGCCCCAGTTCTTCGGCTTTTGGCGGAGCCGGTGTGTAGAAAAGATAGAAGGCAGAGTCGTGACTGAGATCAATGCCAAAAGTTTTGTCGATCATGTGATAGTCTTTTTCGGATTCAGATCCTTTTGGCAGCAGGCAAAGCAGCTGTTCTGGCACATGCCGGCCTGTTGTCGAACTCTTTGCTGTGCCGATGCCAAGATAGATCGAAACCGGGTTGCCGCTTTGTATGCGTTGACCAAAGCCCAGCGAAACCAGCCCGTAATAGGCAGCGCCGGCAGCTACTGCGAGAGTCGGGTGTGGATTCTCAAGTATGGCTGGTGCGCGACCTCGCCACAGACTCAGCACATCAAACAGCCTGTTGCGCAGGCAGTCTGCTTTCATGGTGCCACCATTGAAAAGTATGGCATCAGGATTTACTTCGTTTTCGCTTAAAAACGCAGCTAGATGTCGGGTTACAGCGGCGTCTCTGGTAAAGGGCAAACCTGCCTCTGATAGACCAAGACTGCTGTCTTCGTCAGGTTTTTCGTTGGCTTCAACAAGCGGGAAAAAGCCATCAACCAGCAGCTGCTTGATTTTTTCGCTATCTATGCTGACTTTTGTTGTGCCCGCAAGAACCTTGCTGCCGGCTCCGGCCAGGGTGAAGTTTACTGTGCCGTCCTGTTCGCCGGAAAGCACCTTTTCTTTTATAACATGACTTTGGTTCAGTAGTGATAACCACTGCTTTCCTGCAAGCTTCCGGCCGCGATGCTTGAATTCGGCTTCCGCGCATCTTGCCAGCGCAAGATCCAGATTGTCGCCACCGATCAGCAGGTGCGGTCCAACCGCCAGTCGGGTAAATTCAGGGTGTTCGAGTTCGTTTGACCACTCGATTTTGATCAGGCTGAAATCGGTGGTTCCGCCGCCGATATCAATGACCAAAACCGTGTCGATACCTTTTAGCTCGGCGACCATGGTGCGCGGGTTGCGTTGCAAATAGTCGTAGAAGGCGGACTGTGGCTCTTCTATCAGCGAGACTGAGCTGATGCCAGCTTTTTCTATTGCTTCAAGCGTGAGATTGCGCGCTGAAGGGTCGAACGAAGCCGGCACTGTAACAATTATTTTCTGGCGTTGAAAAGCCGATGACTCGTCGCGACTGCCAATAGTGGCATCCCACAGGCGCATCATATATCGCAAAAATTCTGTGGCTGCCTGTACCGGCGAAATTTTGTCGGCAACAACCTCGCTTTGCCAGGGTAGAATAGGTGATTGCCGCTCAACACGCGGATGGCAGAGCCATGATTTGCTGCTGTGAACGAAACGACCTGGCACTTCAGAGCCCAGTTCTCTGGCGTATGCTCCAACTATATGAGGGGTGTCAGACATCCACTCCGGCCGGTTGAGTTCACGCCCCTCTTCGCTCAAGTAGAGAACTGATGGTAACGTTGACAGGTTCTCGATTTGCCCGCCACTTACCAGTTGAGTTATTTCGAGATTACGAACCTTGAGCGTTTTGTCTTCGAGATCAACATAAGAAAGGGCGCACTGCGTAGTGCCCAGATCTATGCCGATAATGAACCGGCTGTCGGCAGAGGCTGCTTTCGCCATTATTTTATTGCATCCCTCACGTTAAATTCGAGTTTCCAGCGATGGTTGCCAGCTTTGGCCAGGCAGTAAACTTCAAGCGTGCCGATCTCAGTAATGGCAACCTGAAGGCCGACATCGACGAGATCACCGGGTTTCATGCCTTCATATGCTGGCAATTCTATCGACAGTGAACTGGTATCTTCAAAACTCTCGTCGAGTTCATCAATCATCTGGGCAAATTCGTCTTCGCGTCGACAGTTCGACTTGAAAAACTTGAATTGGGCGGTTTTGCCGATCACCAGGCCGAAGGTGCGGCCTGGAACATCCTGAATAGTGCCTTCTTCGGTGCCCTGACTGGCGACACAGAGTGCTTTGAGAGGCGGTTTGAAACCCGGTACTGCCGGCAGTGAAGATTCTATGCCGAGATAGTAAGCCTGTGAAACGCCACCGCGAATTCTGATGCCCTGACCTTCGCGCGCGATGCCATAATACGAAGCACCTCTGGCGACAGCCTGCGAAAGCTCGATGCCTTCGAGTATTTTGATCTGTTCTTTGCCGGCTGCGGTCAGCCAGTTGTTAATAACTTCGATAAGACGGTTTCTGAAAATTTCTGAGCGAAAAACGCCGCCATTGAACAAAATTGCCTGCGGAAAGCCATATTGTTTATCGCCAGAATTCTGGTTGCGCAAAAACTTGGCAAGGTGGCGGGTAATTGCGGCATCTGCCGCATACATCAGGCTTATTTCGCGCACGCCGCCTTCGGTGTCTTCAACGGGCTCGTCGCTCATATCACAGAGTGGAAAAAAGCCGTCAACCAGCGTTTTTTCAATGTCTAAGCGCTCTATACTGGTTTTAAGTGAACCGCCGATAACGCTGCTGCCACGACCTGAGATTACTACCGGAACAGAATCTTTGTCGCCTTCGTTGAGCAATATTTCTTTGGCTTTTCGGCACTGATGGCTGAGCTGCACGGTCTGCCACTGTGTGATTTTCTTTTTGTTTTCTTCAAGCTTGTTGCGGGCGACATAGGCCAACGTCAGATCCATGTTGTCGCCGCCAAGTAGTATATGATTGCCGACCGCTACTCGCTCCAGCGCCAGATCACCTTCGGCTTCGCTGATTTCGATAAGACTGAAGTCACTGGTACCGCCGCCAACATCGACAACCAGAACCACGTCGCCCTTCTTAACCTGCTGACGCCAAGGTTTGTCACTTTGTGAGATCCAGGAATAAAAAGCGGCCTGCGGTTCTTCGAGCAGGGTCACATCAGGCAACTCCGCCATTCTGGCGGCTTCGATGATCAGGTCGCGGGCAGCTGCGTCGAAAGATGCCGGGATGGTTACCACAACTTTCTGGTCTTCGAGCTTGTCCTTGCCGAATGTTTCGCTCCAGGAATGTCGCACATGGCGCAAAAACATCGACATGGCGGTAAGCGGCGAAACGCGGGTGTTTTCTTCGGGTGAGTTCCAGGGTAGTATTGGCTGAGTGCGGTCGATGCGGGTGTTGCACAGCCATGATTTCGCTGACGAAATCAGCCGGTCTGGCACTTCGGCTCCGCGTTCGCGGGCGTATTCGCCGATAATGAATTTTGATTCGTCATCCCATTCCAGCACTGGCTTTTCTTTGAGGCGTTCGAAGATGAACGAGGGCATTACCTCAAGCTTTTCGATCGCACCCTTGGCCAGTTCCTGCACGACAGGAAACAGGCTTATCTCGGGATGAGCGCCTTCTGCTGCCGAGCTGATCGGCGTATATGTCACCACTGTGTTGGTGGTTCCGAGGTCGATGCCTACAAGATATTTTGTTTTTGCCATGGCTGTTCTCCTCAGCTGATTTCGATTTCGGCCGGCGCGATCACATTGCCTTTCCAGCCGCCGACCAGTTCGGGCAGGTTGCACTCTTTCAGGCGCCAGCCGCGATGAATAAGCTCGCCGGTATAAGGGCCAGTTGCTGGCACGTTGCCTGAAAGCTTGACCGTTTCGGGGTCAATTTCGTCGAGCGTAATTTCGCTGCCTTCTTCTTCGTTGAGCACTGGTTCAAGTATCAGACGGTCCTCGAGCAGCTTGCGGCAACCTTCGTGAATAGGTCTGATTGCTCCGCCCAGTGTTTCGTCATCGTAGCTGCTGATGTCTTCGTTAAGCAGGTCGATGAGGCGTCCTTCTTTTTGAAACAGATAAAGGATCTGATATGCTGCTGGCGGAATTGCGTTTGTGCCGCCGCGTGCGTTAGCCTTGGCTGCTTCAAGCTCATGAGTCATTTCTTCAAGCTGCTGGCGCAGGGAAACAACTTCTTCAGACTTGCTGCCAAGCTCGCTTTGAATGTTTTTGAGCTGACTGGCAGTTTTTTCTGCTTCTCTTTTAGCCATTTTACTGTCGTTTTCTGTCTTTTCGAGCTTATTGCGTGCGGCAGCAAATTCTTCGCTGATTTTTTTCTGTTCGCTTTGCAGGTTTTTAAGCTCAACTTCCGCCTTGTCAGCTGTCTCGCTGCGCGTTTTCATGCTTGTCTGAAGCTCATCAATCTTATTTTTAAGTTCGACTAGCTCATTTTTTTCACTGCTGCTGACCGCAAATTTTTCGATCTGAGCATTGAGATTTTCGTTTTGTGTTAGCAGTTGATTGGCTTTGTCGCTTGCTTCTGTTGCAATCGTTGTCGCCTGTGCCAGCTGCTCTCGCAGTTGCTGCAGTTCATTTTGATTTTCGTTTGTCTTTTCTGGTCCGCTTATCGCTACTTTGTTGCGTTCAAAAAGCACCGCTAACGACAAAAGCAGGGTTAACAGCCAGAATGCAGACAGTGCTGCAACGATCGGGGTGTGCCATTGTTCGGCAACCAGGCCTTTAAACAGAGTAATGGCCGGTTCAATGTCAGTCAGAGTCGGGGGGATATCTTCGCGGTAGATCAAATAAACGCCGGCTGCTGCGGCAATAGAGAGAAGCAGCGTAAAAAAAGCTGTGGCTTTCTTCATTCAGAACCTCACAGTGAATAGTATACAATGCAGTCAATTTTGAACGCATTATACTAGATTTTTGCCAGCGTCGCCATTCAATATTCTGCCAGGAACAATTTCAGATTGTCACTACGTTGATTGCATGCTGAAGGAATTGCTTTGTCGGTTTTTTGCCGCTGCCCTGATGTGAGCAGTTAAATCTGCAGGTCATTTGTTAAGTGCACAGGGCTTGCGCCTGAAAAACCGCCTGTTGTTCCGGTAGATATTATTCGTGTTATGACCGAAAGATTTCTGGTAGAATCGGTTCTGAAAAGTAATTGATATAGACTCGGGAGGTAATCATGAAGTTTTCTGGTAAAGCACTTTTTGGCGGGTTGTGGCGTTTTTTGCTGCTGACGATTGTAGCTTCAGCCGCTATGGTTGCGCCATGCCAGGCTGGAGAAATTCTAAAAATGTCTACTACGACCAGTCTTCAGGATAATGGCCTGCTCGATGTTCTGCTGCCTGCGTTTAAAAAAGAGACGGGTATCGAGGTTAAAGCGATCGCGCGTGGCACTGGCGCGGCTATTCTTGATGGTCGAGATGGCAATGTCGATATGATTTTTGTGCATGCCCGCGAGCTTGAAGAGCAGTTTATTGCCGATGGTTACGGTTTGAAGCGTTGCCCTGTCATGTATAACGATTTTGTCGTTGTTGGCCCGCAAAATGACCCGGCAAAAATAAATGGTTTGAAAGACTGTGTTGAAGCCTTTAGAAGGTTGGCCAGCTGTTCTGCTGCTTTGTTTGTTTCGCGTGGTGATGAGAGTGGCACTCACTTTCTCGAAAAGAAGCTCTGGCAGGAAGCACAGGCTAAAATGCCAGACCACAGATACCTCAGCGTTGGCCAGGGCATGGCACGTACACTGCTGGTCGCTTTTGAGAAACAGGCTTACACGCTGGTCGATAGCGCCACATATCTGAATCTGAATCAGGGCGATGATCTCAAAGGCCGCCTGGAAATTTATTGTGATAGCGACAAAAGATTGCATAACATATATACCCTGATCGCGGTAAATCCGAAAGCGCACCCGCATGTGAACGCCGCTGCAGCTGAAAAGTTCATCAAATGGATCCAATCAGAAGCCGTTATGGCTGTAATATTGGGTTTCAAGATCGCCGGCACTCAGGTTTTTTTCCCAGTCACCGCCGATTAATCGATGCGGCAGACTTAGAAGGCAATGTCGAGTTGAACTTTGGACTGAAACCGCGTAACAATTGCTGGCAGGAAATGGGGTAAGAATGCAATATCTGCTTGAGAGCTTTGGCAGGGCTGTGTCTTTAATTGCACAGTGTGACGCTGAGCTGGCGACAATTGTCTGGTTTTCGCTCAAGATAAGCTTGATCTCAACGCTGGTGGCGGCCGTTATCGGTATTCCGGCCGGCTTTGCTATCTATCTGAACAAATTCAGATTCAGACGTGCCCTGATAACTGTTCTCAACAGTCTTCTGGCATTGCCGACCGTAGTAATTGCTCTTTTTGTTTATGGTTTTATCAGCCGTCGCGGCATGTTTGGTTCGTTTGATCTGCTTTACACACAAAGCGCTATTATCATCGGGCAGACGATTCTGGTAGTTCCGATGATCACAATTTTTGTTATTTCGGCGCTGGGACATCTTGATATCAGGTATCGCAAAACTGCGATGACGCTGGGCGCCGATCGTTGGCAGACTTCGTTGCTTCTCATGCACGAGGCGAAGTTTGGTATCGCCGCGGCGATTGCTGCAGCCTTCGGGCGTGTTATTTCTGAGATAGGTGTCGGCATGATGCTGGGCGGTAATATAAAGGGATTTACGCGCACCATGACCACGGCAATGGCTCTCGAATACGATAAGGGTGAATTTGTGCTGGCAGTGGCGCTTGGGTTGATATTGATGGCCATTACGCTGGGAATCAATATCTTCATCAATTATTTTCAGGGCAATATCAATGAAAGATACAACTGACATGCTTTACATTTGCTTCAGTGATTCGGCAGGCCGTGAAGTTCGCACAAAGACACGAAGACGCAAAGATTACTGTAATGATTTTATGTTGGCACTGCGGCTTAGTGCGAGAAAAGGTAATTAGAATTGTTATACAAGCTGGACAATGTAAAGCGCATACATGGCGGCAAAGCCATTGTCGACATTGCGCAGCTCAATGTCGAACCTGGCAAAATATATGCGCTTACCGGCCCGAATGGCGCTGGCAAAACCACTTTGCTGCAGATGCTGGCTTTTCTGGATGCGCCAGACGCAGGCACGGTCACATTTATGGGGAATCAAGTGCTATATTCGGAAAAGCAGTTGCAGCCGTTGCGGCGCCGAGTGATTATGGTTGATCAGCAGCCGATTCTGTTCAGCATGAGCGTTTATCGCAATGTTGAGTTTCCGCTGAAACTGCGTGGGCTAAGCGAGGCAGCGCGAAAAACAGCTGTTGAAGAAGCGTTAAAAAATGTAGACATGCTTTCCTTTGCAGATGTTATGGGTAGTCATCTGTCTGGTGGCGAGATTCAAAGAGTTGCACTGGCACGTGCTCTGGTCTGTCAGCCTGAAGTGCTGCTGCTGGATGAGCCGACATCGAATATAGATAAAAATCATCAGCCGATAATCGAAAACATGATACGCAGTGCCAGCAAGAATGACAAGATTTCGGTGGTTTTTTCGACGCACAGCATGCAGCTGGTTGAGCAGCTGGCAGACCATTGTCTAAGCATGGAAGCCGGAAAAATCAGGTGATGACCAGGAAATTCCGAGAGTTATCTGATAGATGAAGATTAGTCGAAAACACCTTGCATGGTTTTTTGCCACGGTAGTTTTGGCCGCATTAATATTCGGCACATGGCTTTATGTGGAAATCTGGGTGCCCAACCGCGCGCTTTCTCAATATGCCCGGTCGCAAGATGACAGTGAGATCGTTGCGCAGGAAAAGCTTAGAACCTTGTGTCACAAGATTATAAGCCACAGGCTTGGCAATCACCACGATGCGTTTATTACGCTTGAAAACGTCGGAAATAGAGACTCTATCCCATATCTTCTGCATGCTCTAAGTTGGCAGGAAATGCCTGATGCTGATGGAACCGTGGTGTGCACAACAGAGCATTGTGTGAGCTGCCTTCAGAAACTTACAGGTATGGATTTTGGCTTCAGTCATTATGACTGGAACAAATGGTGGCAGGACACAGGGTCTAAACTTTCATCAGAGGAACTGGCAAAAAGGGCGACAAATAGCGGGAGCGTTGATCAGTAAACGGAAATCAGTTGTTACTTTCTTCCAGTAGCGAAGCGGCTGATCTGCCCTGATTGTCGAGGGTGCTGTTGCTGGCTCCGAGCTGTATGAGATAATTATACACTTTGGTATGTCCCGCTGCTGCAGCGTCATGTAGCGGTGTTGCGCCTCGGGCATCGAGAGCATGAATGTTTGCCTTGGCTCCGCAGAGCAGTTTAACCGCGTCGAAGTGTCCCATAACAGAGGCATAGTGCAGCGGAGTTCGCATATAGTCATTGGTGTCGTTAACGTTGACGCCTTTTTCAAGCAGTAGTTTGATAACTTCACATTGGCCGCTTGCGGCTGCAAAATGCAAAGGACTCTCGCCGAGAGAGATTTCTTTGGCTTTAAGCTGTGTTGCGTCGAGTTCCAGTATTTGTGATAACGCAGTGACATTGCCATCTGAGGCTGCCGAAAAAATATTCGTGGAACCTTGTGGCATTGAAAAAACTTTTGCTGACTGACCAAACCGGCCAGTCGTTTTGAAGGCGTCAATCCGTTGGTGGTCTGCGCTTAGTCTGGCATGAACAAAAGCTGATTGCCCGGCGTTGTTTTTCAGGTCAATGTCAGCGTTGAGTTCGAGTAAAGTTGCTATGAGTTCAGGTCGGCAGAAGAAAATAGCGCTGCTGCCATCTGGAATTCTCGCATCTATGCGTGCTCCCGCCTGAACCAACAGTTTTAACATGGTAGTGCTGCCGTGTATTGCGGCAATATGCAGCGGAGTCATGCTGTCAAAATTTCGTTGATTAACATCACTGATTCGCTTGAGCATCGCTTCGAGAATTTTTTCATATTGCGGATTGGCGCGTTGGCAAACCATGTGCAGCAGGTTGTTGCCGCTTGAGTCTTTGCGGTTGAGACTGGCTCCGGCGTTTATAAGCATGCCGGCAATCTGCGGGTTGAGGGTCTCTATCGCCACATGCAATGGAGTCTGGCCGAGCTGGTTCACCGGATCCACATTGGTCGATCGCTCCAACAACAGCTGCAGAATTTCACGATTGTTGCGTTGCGCAGCGAGATGCAGCGGTGAATTGCCTCTGGTATCTGTTTGCAATGGGTCAGCACCAGCTTTGAGCAGAATTACGGCAGCTGCATTGTTATCGATGTTGATAGCCAGTAGCAGCGGAGTCAGACCTGTCGTATCGATTTCGCTCAGAAGTCTTTTTTGGTTGAGCAGAGCTGATAGCGTTTTGAGCTCGTTTGCAGCAATTGCATTATGCAGACGATTCCCGGTGGGTAATGCTGCTGGTATGTGGTTTTTGATCCTTACCAGTTCAAGCGTGTGGTTGACAAGCACTGGATACCAGGCCTGCTGAAAGTTTTTATTGGTCTGCATCTGTTTGAGCCAGGCTTCGGCCTCAGTAAATAGTTGCAGTTGTCTGAGAATATCAGCTGTTTTGAGGCTGACATCGAAGAGTTGGTCTTTATCGGCGTCAGGTGATTCAAGATACTCTTTAAATAATCTGAGGCTTTTTTCACGGCACTCATTTGCCAACTGCTGATTGCCGCTGTTAGCCCAGGCTGCCTGCAGGTATGCCAGACCAATTTGCCGACTGTCACGTTCGAGTTGTTCGAGCAGTTTGGCAAAACGCAGTCGTGTGTCAATCTGGCGGTCGTTTTGTTGCTCACGCGCCCAGATAAAGTCTTCGAGCTTGCGCAGATCTGTACTGCTCAGCGTAATATTATCAAAAACGCCACCGCACAGAGGGCATTCCGGTAATGGCAAAAATCTGGTATTGAGTGGCTGGCCGTCAATAGCCAGCATACTGGTTTCGGTTGCTGCCACAATGGTCGGGAAATCAATTTTACACACCGGGCAGCTCGTCTGAGCGGCAAAATCAGCTGCTGCCAGACACTGTGAGACTACAACAAAAAACATCATCAGTAGCAGAAAACTGTAAAATCTGGTTATGTCATTTTGGAGAGTCTGGTAGCGTAGTGGCAATCTCTCCTGGTTCAGAGATTGCTTCGGTCTGCGCTCTCGAAATGACATGCCGTTTTTACAGAAAATTATGGAGACTGATTTTACGCACCCTGTTATGCAGCACAGGAGCCTGTCAGATTCTGATTGAGTTGTAATGTGTGTCTGAACGGTCGTTGAAATTTGCGACTCTACTTGTTTATTGCTAGTCGAGCAGTTTGAGATCGGTTTCAGCGAGTTCTTCGTAAACTTTTACCTGCTCATCAAACTGTTGAGAAGTAACGTGCCCACAGGTTGTTGCTGCCTTTTCGAGCCGAGCGGGCAGGTAAAGCTCAGAGAATTTGAAGCCGAGTTTTTTCTTCTGGCGAATTTTCATCGCATGTATGGCATGAGCAGCCTCTTGCAGACGTTGTTCATCAAAACCATCGTAGCCAAGCAATTGCAGGCCTTCGCAGATAATCTGCGGAGTGTAAATATTTCTGGCAAACAGGCATATTACCAGGGAATTCAGCATCACACGCAATACAGCTTCGTCGAACATCGATTTTGTCCATTCGTTGTCGGTTTTTTTGCTGTTGATCTTTTTCTGGTCGATTGAGTAGCCGGCGCTGTCGAGGTGAGAATGCCTGACTCCGGTTGCATAGCCAAGATATGAATGCAGGCCGGTCATGTAGCCGGGCGCCTCGTTTTTGCCAAAAGCTATGGCAAAATTTTTGCCACCATACTTTTCAGCACAGAAGACTGCACCTTTTTCGAGATCGCAGTAAAATTCGTTGTGGCTTGTGCTGATGCGTTTGAGCATTTTCATGAAGGTTTCGGCATCTCCGAAATTGATGACCAGGCCATCAGAATGCTCGGTGGTAAGCATTCCGTTATGATAAGCTTCGCAGGCCCAGGCAATGGTTCCGCCCATGCTAATGGCGTCCCATCCCTGTTTTTCGACGTAATAGAGCAGTTTGAGTACCTCTTCACTATCGCCGATCGACAAATTTGAGCCCCAGGCGAAAATCAACTCATGATCATAGGAAACCTTGATGGTTTTATACATGTGCTGATCCGGGTCGAAGCATTCGCGTAAAGTTGCCATGTGAATACAGCCGCACGGGCAATGCGCACAGGCGGTCTGCTGAGCGAGATGTCTTTCGGCAAAGGTTTCGCCACTTATTCCCGCGGCATTTTCAAAAAAGCCCTGTGAGAAGTTACGGGTCGGCAAGCCATTGAGTTTGCTTAAGGGAACAACGTTAACCGGGGTGCCGAGGTCGTGGTATTTTTTCATCAGATCTGATCCGACTACGGACTGATAAAGCTTGCTGTAATAATCATTGAAGGCCTTGGGATCATCGATTTTCCAGTATTTGCCGCCGGAAATCACGATTGCTTTGACATTTTTGCTACCCAGAACCCCACCAATGCCAAGTCTGCCAAAGTGTCGCGATGAATCGACAGTTGCACAGGCAATTGGTGACAATCTTTCGCCAGCTGGTCCGATTCGAACAATAGAGCGCTTGTAATCAGACTTGTAATGATCGCGCAATATGCGTTCTGCGGCCAGAGCAGACATGCCGCGCAGCGAAGAGGCAGAGTTCAGCTTGAAGTCGTCATCATCTATTTCGATGGTGCAGGGAAACTGTGCTTTGCCACGGATTCTGATGGCATGAAAGCCGGCGCTATACATGGCCATGGCGAGGCGGCCGCCAGCGTGTGATTCGCCGAGATTGCCAGTAAGCGGCGACTTATACATTACCACCGTTTTGGTGGCAACCGGAAACACTGAACTGAAAGGCCCGGTAACAAGTATAATCGGTGCGTCTGGTGCAAATGCGTCAATTGTCGGATCGATTTCGTCAAATAGAGCCGTGGCGACACCGCTTCCGCCGATGTAGCGCTCAAACAGGTGGGTTACCTCAACCTTTGTGCTGGTAGCAGTAGTCAGATCGATATCGAGCATGTAAAAGTTTTTCATGGTTCTACCTTTCTGGTACGGTCGATATCGACCATCGCGATAACCTGGTTTGGGCAGAATTGTGTGCAAATACCGCACTGGTGGCAGACAATCGGCATTTTAGTTTCATAGTCCCATTGCATAGCATTGGCGATGCAGGCCTCAACGCATTTATGGCAGTTTACACATTTGTCTGGCTCGAATTTGACACCGCCATCAGGCCTGGGTGTCAGCGCTCCCACCGGACAGGCTCGCGCGCAGTCCGGGTCAAGGCAGCCATAGCAGGGTCTTATTGAGAAGGCGCCTTCGGCACCTGCGTAGTTTTTAATGCGCAATGCAGCTTTTTCGACGGTAGAAACCTTAAACCAGGTTCTGCTGCAGGCATACATACAGCTGTAGCAGCCAATACAATGTTCTCGTGCAATAACTCGCAGTAGTTTGCTCATGCTCTATCTCCTGTTTATCATTCTCTGGTCGCCTGGGTGTCATATTTCTGCCAGAGCTGGGTAAGTGGCGAAGACATTGGAACTAGAATTTCTCGATAAATCTGCAGTGCGCGTTCCGGCGAAAAGATGTAGCGAAAAAACCAGAACTCAAACGGGAAAAAATGAATTTCTTCTTCGCCCGGAAATGGCTGGTAAGCTTCAGAATTCTCAAGTATTTTTGTCTGCAGACTGGTCAGGTATTCCTGGGTAATTATAGTTTCTGGCAGATGCAGATCTTTTACTTTGTCGCACTCGCGGATGCCGCTTTCTTTGAGTAGACCAAAAAAGCGGCAGGCAAATGGCCTTACCGCATGAACCAGGCAGACCCTGGTCTCGTCATCGCGGAAAATGCAACGCAAGCGCTTTTCGTTACCAACTTCGGCCTGACGCAAGTCAAATCTAAAAGCGGATTGTATTAGTCGCCGTAGTCGTTCTGGTGGCCATATAGCCATGACTTCTCGAATAAGGCGGTGATATTCGAGAGAAAATATGGAAACTGTGTTACAGCACTTTCCGCAGTCATCGCAGCTGGTACGTGGCAACTGTTCATGCAGCTGGTCAAGCATCTGCATGCCAAAGTTACCGTGCTCAGCGGACGCCGTCAGTGTTTCCTGCAGGTAGTCGTCAAGATGTCTGGTTGCTGCTGTGGCTATTTTATGCAGCAAGTCAGTATTTATCTGCACCTGATGGCTCCTATAGATGCTGTGTATCTGCAGAAATGGCGTTATTCAGGCTTGTTTTTATGCTTTTGTCAGACTTGATTTTTGGCGAGGCTGACAGTTAGGTTGCGCCCTTCGATGGGCTGATTGTTCATACCGTCTACAGCAGCCTGAGCACTTGCTTCGTTGGTGAATTCAACGAAGCCGTAGCCGCGTGAACGGCCTGAATTGCGATCCATGATTACCTTGGCGCTTACTACTTCTCCGAATTTTGCAAATTCTTCTTCGAGTTTGCTGTTATCGACGCTAAAAGGCAGGTTCCCTACAAAGATCTTTGATGACATTGTTATTCTAATCCTCCAGACTTAACACAACTCTCTATGTCTTAGAACAAAAGAGGTTGATTTCATTTTCCCTCAGGATCGAAAAAAATTCAAGCCTTCTTTAAAAAAACAACGAGTGCAAATTTTGAGGGGAATGTGTACATGGAGCTGTACCTTTTGTTTTGTCGGAATGTGGCGCTTATGGCGGGCGGTTGACTGAGTCCCCGGCAGCTACAGATTTCTTGACAGCTTATTCTCTGTATGCTACTATTCTTGGATATTGTCTGAGTAGCCAGATATGTTGTTTGTGCCCATAAATGGTGTGTTGCGCCGATCTGGGGACTGAATTGCTTACTGGTCTCAAACTTACAATGTTCTGTCAGGGTGTCATGAAAGCAAATATAATCGGTTCCAGCAAAGCAATTACAGATGTTCTAAACCTTGTAAGCAGGGTTGCTGGCAACGATGTAACGGTTCTGATCACTGGCGAAAGCGGAACTGGCAAAGAGATGGTTGCAGAAACCATTGTTCAGCAGAGTCCGCGCAAGGTAAAGCCGTTTCTGAAGATCAACTGTGCGGCGATACCTTCGGAGCTCCTTGAAAGTCAAATGTTCGGGCATGAGCGTGGAGCCTTTACCGGTGCGGTAAGTCGCCAGGAGGGCTGTTTTGAACGTGCCGACGCCGGGTCGCTGTTTCTGGACGAGATTGGTGATATGGCTTCAATGACGCAGACCAAGCTGCTCAGAGTCCTGCAGGAACAGGAATTTGAGCGCATCGGTGGCAACGAGACCATTCGGGTTGATGTGCGTTTGATTGCGGCGACCAACAAGACGCTTCTTGACGAGATCAAGCGCGGCAAGTTCAGAGAAGACCTGTATTACCGGCTAAACGTAGTCGAAATACATATTCCGCCGCTGCGTGAGCGTATGGATGACGTAATTGAGCTGGTTGAGCACTTCGTTGAAGATTTCAAGCTGAAGTATAACAAGCCAGAACTGGCGGTCAGCAAACAGGGAATGCAGACGTTGCTCAACTACAGCTGGCCTGGCAATGTTCGCGAATTGCGTAACGTTATCGAGCGGGCAGTGGTATTATCAAGATCCGCTCAAATCGGATCGGAAGATTTCCCTGAAAAGATCGGTCAGCCATCGCTTTTGCCTGGAGATAGCGCTGAAGAAGATCATATATTTACTCTTCAGGAAATGGAGCGCATGTATGTGCGTAAGGTGCTTGAATATGCGGGTGGAAACAAGCTTAAAGCCGCTCGCCTTCTGAATATTGACCCAAAGACACTGAGAACAAAATTAGGTTAGGACGCAGAGAAAAAATATGGAAGAAGTTATTCTGGTCAACAAGATGGAGAATGCTGTAAAGCAGATGGCTGAACAGATGATGCTTGATAGCAACGTCTGTAAATGTTCACGCTGTCTTCTTGACGTCCTGGCGATGGCTTTGAACACTCTGCCGCCGAAATATGTTGTAACCAACATAGGTAATGCTGTTACCAGTGTTGATCTCGATTCGTCACAATGGAAAGCAAATGTTACCATGGCGATTTGCAACGCCATTAATATTGTTAAAGGCCGACCAAGACACAGTTAATTGTGTCTGACTTACTGTGGAGGATAAAATGACCGACCAAAAAACTGACAAGGAAAAGCTCAGCTTCGAACGAAAGGATGCAACCAAGGGCTATGTTGTCCTCTCGCTGATCGGCGATCTGGACATGTGGACACTGCCGGTTGCCAAGGAGCAGATTCAGAAGCTGATTGATGAAACCAAGGTGAAAGTGGTTCTAGATCTGGAAAGAACCAATTACATAGATTCTTCTGGTCTCGGATTTTTTATTGGCACGCTCAAGAAATTGCGCGATGCTGGTGGAGAGTTGATTCTGATTAACCTGAATGCCTATATATATGGCATTTTCCAGCTGATTCAGCTGCAGCACATTATCAGAACCTACGACAGTCTTGAAGAAGCTGCAAAAGAATTTTAACCCCAAAGGGAGAACGCGAAGATGAAACAGAATATCCACCCCAAAAACAATGTGATCAATGTTACCTGTGCCTGCGGCAATGCTTTTGAAACAATGTCGACTGCTGCCGAAATGAAGGTCGAAGTTTGTTCTGAATGTCACCCCTTCTTCACCGGCACCCAGCGCTTTGTTGATACAACTGGCCGCGTTGAGCGCTTCAAAGCCAAGCTTGAAACTCAGAAGAAGGTTGCCGAAGAAGCAGCTGCCAAGAAGACTAAAAAGCCAGTTAAAGCTCAAGCCGAGACAAAGGCTGAGTAATTCGTCTGATGATCAGAGCGAAATCTGCTGCCATGAGGTTGTTATAACCACTGGCAGCAGGTTTTTGCTACTTTAACTGATAGCAGGAGCAAGAATTGACCGTTTTGCTGATGCGCAATACTCCAGATCCAGACCGCCTGGTTGCTTTGGCGGCGCGGCGTTGTTATTCGGCGCGCGCGGCCGGTGAGATCGAAGAACGGCTGTCTCTTGACGAAATTGAGCGTTTGCTCGATTTTTTGCGGCAGCGCAACCATCTGTCGCCATTTGAGCATGCCGAGTTCACTTTTTCGGTTGATGGTGTTTCGCGCGCTCTTTCACATCAGCTGGTGCGTCACCGTGTGGCTTCATATTCGCAGGAAAGTCAGCGTTACGTGAACTACATGAAGGTGCCACAACTTCCTTATATCGTGCCACCGAGTATTACTGAAAATGCTGAAGCTGCAGCAATTTATGCGCGGGCGCTTGATATTACTTTGGCCGCCTATCGCGATATGGTTAGTGCCGGCGTTAAGCCCGAAGATGCGCGCTATGTTTTTCCTAACGCGATTGAGACCAAATTGATTTTTACGTTTAATGCGCGCAGTCTGTTCAATTTTTTTGAGCAGCGTTGTTGTATAAAGGCGCAGTGGGAAATTCGCAACCTGGCCTTTGATATGCTCAAGGCTGTGCGCAAGGTGGCGCCAATGATTTTTAAGAGTGCCGGTGCACCATGCCAGTTTGCCAGTTCGCCTTATTGTCGTGAGAACGATCGTGAATGCCCATCATATAAATCAATGATTAAGAGGATAGAAGAAAATGACCAGCAAAACACTGGAAGAACTTAGAAGCGATCTTGATGTAATGGATCGTAAGCTCGTTGAGATGCTTGATCAGCGGGCTGCGCTGACTCTGGATATTCGGGTTGCCAAGCAAGATGCTGGTATAGAGCGCGTATTGGTGCCGGTTAGAGAGGCTAAGGTTTTTTCCGGACTTGGCAAAAGTAAGTTGCATAAGCTCACGCATCAACAGCTTGAGCAGATCTATGTTGAAATTGTTTCGGCCTGTAGGCAATTGCAGTCTGAAAGCCGCATTTGTGTTCTTGGCGAAAAGGCCGGCTGGGTTCACGCCGCTGCGGTCAGCCGTTTTGGCAGTTCCTGTGAAGTTGTAGTCGCCGATACCTTTGAAGATTTTTCTTCAGAACTGGCAAGAGGTTTGGGCAGTCTGGGTTTTGCGTCATTTACTCCCGATTTTTCTCATGAACGGTTGAATCTTATTGACGCGTTGATGTCTGAACGCTTTTTTGTCAGCGAAGAATTTAACCATGCACCCGAATTTTGTGTAGTCAGTAATACTGCCAGAGACCTGTCAGAGGCTGGCGAAATCTGTGTAACTGCTGATATGCTCAGACAACTTCGACAGTTTTTCATTTCCCTGTCTTATGATCTTAAAATCAAGATTTGTCGCAGCATGAGTGAAGTTCTCGAAAATATGCAGAGTGTTAACCCGGTGGCGGCTATTCTGCCTGCTGAGATTGCCAAGTCTGTTGAAGGACTGATTGTGCTGAGACCGGGACTTAAAATTGAATCGATGCCGAGAATCAGATTTTTCACGCTTGCTTCTCGTCCGGTTAACGAGTATGCGCCTGGATTTAAAACGCTGTTGCTTTGCGCCATGGATGAATACAGCGACAAGCTTAGCCTTATCTTTTCTGAGCTCAGGGAGCAGAATATCAAGATTACCGATGTTCACAGCGTTGAATTTTCTGGGCGTCCGTTCAGCAGCGTTGTGGCGCTTGAAATGATTTTGCCTGAAAGCCGCGAAGGCTTCGACAAGGCGATCGCAAAAATTGAATCGGCCAGTCTGTTAGTGAAAGTCTGCGGTTATTTTCCGGTTTTTCGCGCGTAATAGCTGTTGACTAGAAGACGGTCTCGTTGTAAAACTTTGTAAATCGGCGATTAGTTGCCGATAATTTCGATTTGACCTGATAAAGGCCGGATCAGAATTGAAGGGCTGGTAATGAAGATCGTTATTTCGGGGGGCACAGAGATTGGTCTGCTGTTTGCAAAAATTCTGGCAGATAAGAACGATCTGCATGTTATCGAATCTGACCCTGCAGCAATAGCTAAGCTGGATCAGCTCGACATCCAGGTTGTTCACGGCAACCCTACCTCATTATCGACGCTGCGGGAAGCCAGAGCAGCTGAAGCGGATGCCTTTATTGCCTGTGCCCATTCCGACGAGGTTAATGTAATTTCGTGTCTTGCGGTTAAGCATATGGGTAAGGCACGCACGTTCTGTTTTGTTAACCGTGCTCAGTATTTTGAGACATTCGCTGGCGAACTTGGCGAACAACTGATAATAGACCGTATAATCTGGCCCGAAATGCTGCTTGGAGAGTATATTGCGCAGATTATTACCGTGCCGGGCGCAATCGATGTTAAAATTTTCGAGCGCGAAGACCTTAAACTGCTTGAGTTCAGGCTTAAATCGGGCGATGCCTCAATTGGCAAACAACTCAAGGATCTCAATATTCCTACCGGTGCTCTTGCTGTTGCGCTTTTTCGCAACGACAGTGTAATTATACCCGGCGGTTTAACCACGCTTCAGGAAGGTGATAAAATAATTTTCATCGGTCACGAAGCCAGTATGCGTAAGGTTGAACATCGTTTCAATCCTGTTCCTGGCCAACATAAGCAGAATGTGGTCATTGTTGGTGGTGGTACTGTTGGTTTTATTCTGGCAAAAACGCTCGAAATGAGTGGAAACGTTAAGGTGCGTCTGATCGAGCACTCGCATGAACAATGTGAAAGTCTGGCTGACCGACTCAGTGATAAAGTGCTGATTTTGAGTGCTGATGGCACAGATTCAAGTTTTTTGCGGGCGCAGCAGGTCGAGAACTGCGACTGTCTGGTTGCTTTAACCGGCAACGACGAGCGTAATCTTTTTGTGTCAATGCACGCCAAGCAGTTGAATGCCAAGAAGGTTATCACTCGGGCTCACAATGTGGATAACATCGAATTTTTTGAAAAATTAGGAGTTGATGTTGCTTTGAGCTCTCAATTTATCGCGGTGCAGACTGTTAACCGACAAGTTCTTGATGAGAGTGTCGATGTTTTTGCTATTTTTGAAAAAGGCAAAGCTGAGATTCGTGAAGTCATGGTTCCGGCAAATTTTCCGCCAAGGAAACTTATGGAGCTCAAATTGCCGGAAGGCGTGATTATCGCTGCCATCAGGCGCGGCGGGCGTACTCTGGTACCCTGTGGTCAGGATAAAATCAAGGGCAAGGATCGGCTTCGCGTTTTTTGCGCATCAGACCGTGGTGAAACTCTGGTAGATTTTCTGCAGGAGTATGCTGAAGCCTCGGCAAAAGCTGAGGAAGAAGCTGATAAATGATCAGGTTTAGTATCGTTGTTTCGGTCGTTGGCATTATTGTCCAGGGTTTTGCAGCATTGATGCTGATTCCTCTTATCTCCGCGCTGCTGTCTGGGCAGTATGATTCGGCCGGCATGTTTGTTTTGTGCAGTCTGGTTGGTTTTATTTTTGGACAGCTGGCATGGCGCTGCCATCGTGAGAAAAACTTCGACGATCTGACCCGTGTCGAAGGCATGGGCGCAGTAGCTTTCAGCTGGTTGAGCGTTGCTCTGGTTGGCGCTATTCCATATCTCGGTTTTGGCATTGGTTTTGTCGACAGCCTTTTTGAATCAATGAGTGGTTTCACTACTACTGGCGCTACAATACTCAAAGACTTTGCAATTCTTAACAGCTCGATGTTTTTTTATCGTGGCTACACTCAATGGTTGGGCGGTATGGGCATTCTGGTGTTGTTTGTCGCAGTATTGCCGCATCTGGCGATTTCTGGTCGCCAGTTGTTTTTTGCCGAAACCTCGTCAGCAAGCAAAGAGAAGCTGACGCCGCGGATTAGTGATACAGCCAAACACCTATGGAGCTGGTATTTTCTTCTTACTGTCCTCGAAACGGTTATTTTGTTCGCATTTGGCATGCCGCTTAATGATGCTATGGCTAATTCGTTCACGACCATGGCGGCAGGCGGATTTTCACCGCACCCTGAGAGCATCATGGGCTACCATAGTGCGGCTGTAGAATGGGTTATAGTTTTTTTCATGTTTCTTGCCGGCGCTAACTTTACTTTGCAGGTAAAAGGCATCAGAGGCAATTTCAGAACCTTCTTTAACAATCCTGAGTTGCGACTTTATGTTATGATAATTGCTATTGCTACGGTGGTATTGACTTTGAACCTGCATTTAACCGCCAATGGTGCGACTCTCTTAGACTCTTTTCGCACCGCAATTTTTCAGAATCTGAGCATTATTACGACAACAGGCTTTGCAACCGTTGATTTTGAACAGTGGGCAGATAGTGCCAAGGTTGTTCTGCTGGTTCTGATGTTTATTGGTGGCTGCTCTGGTTCTGCTGGCGGTGGTATCAAGGTTATCCGACTGCTGCTTATGGTGCGCTATCTTGGCCGCGTTCTACTTAAAGCCATCCACCCTAGCGCTGTTATCACGATAAAGCTTGAGAAGCGCATTTTTAAAGAAGCCGAGATTCAGCCGGTGTTTTCTTTTGTAGCACTTTATTTTGCCTTTTTTGCAGTTAGTGGAACTCTGGCCGCACTGATAGAGGGAAACCTGATTGTCGGTTATACCGGTGCGATTGCGACACTTGGCAATATTGGCCCGGGTTTTGGGGTAATTGGTCCGATGGGCAGTTTTGCTGATCTGCACTGGATTACCAGAGGCATTTACACTTTTCTGATGTGGGCCGGTCGCCTTGAAATTATGGCAGTAGCCGTTTTTCTGCGTATGGAAACATGGAGCGACTCGCGCTGGTAAGGCCTTGTTAAAGAATAGCAGTTACATTCTTAGGTGGCTCTTATGGCTTTAGCCATTAGAGCCACGTATCCCGTAGTGTTACAAGGAGTTGAAGCACCCGGCTACTTATCAGCCCTGTGCTTTTTCAATCCAGCCGCCACCCAGCAGTTGGGAGTCTTTATAGATTGCTAGTCGTTGACCTGGTGTTACTGCCGCCAGTGGTTGGAGAAGCTTAACCAGGGCTTTGTCTCCCTGGCGATAAACAATGGCTGACTGCAGCGTCTGGCGGTATCTTGTCTGTATTTCGCATTCCAGACTGTCATGTTCAAAATCGAGCCAGTTCATGGCGTTGGCGGTGAAGCTTGAACAGAGCAGACGATCCGGGTCGGTGCTCACGGTTACCCGGTTATTTTGAGCATCGATGTCGATGACGTAGGCAGGTTTGCCAAGAGCGATTCCCAGTTTTTTGCGCTGTCCGAGCGTGAAAAACTCAATCCCCTCGTGGTTTCCTAGAATATGGCCGGTTTCATCGACGATCTGTCCTTTGTGGGGTTCCTGGTTGAAGTGACGACACAGGGTCGTGGCGAAAGTTTCGCCCTTGTAGCCGAAACAGGCATCCTGACTTTCCTGCTTTTTTGCATTGGGAAGCCCAAGTTTTGCTGCCATCTCTCTTACCTCTGGTTTTTTGAGTTCGCCGAGTGGCATGTGGCAGAGGTTGAGCTGATGCTGGGTTAGTGCTGACAAGAAGTAAGTCTGATCTTTTTCGGTGTCGCTGCCTTTAAAAAGCCTGGCTTTTTCTGGATTTACGCGGTCAATAACCGCGTAGTGCCCGGTGATTATGCCGCAGGCACCGATTTCGTCGGCGAATCGTTCGAGGGTTGGGCCAAATTTTAGATAGTGGTTGCATAACACGCATGGATTAGGTGTTCGTCCACATTGGTATTCGCTAAGTGCGTATTTGAGAATTTTATCGGAAAAGTCCTCTCGCACTGAGACAAAGCGGTGAGTAATGCCGAGTTTTTCGGCGACCAGCTGAGCCTGAATATTGTCGTCGAGACCGCAGCATGATTTGGTTTTTTCGCGGGTGTTATCGCAGGTTTTCATTTTGAGGGTGACGCCGATAACCTGATAACCGCGTTCAAGATAAAGTGCCGCGGCGACTGAAGAATCAACACCACCGCTCATTGCTGCTATAAGGGTTTTTTCTTTGCTGGCCATGATTTGTTCTGCTCGCAGTTCAATGTAATTGCCGCGTCAGCATACCCGATCTCTGACAAAAATGCAAAATGCCCTAAAAAAAGAAATCCGGGTTATACCCGGACTGAAAAATAAGGAGGCAAACAAATCCATAAACCCTTTCGACGAAGAATGATGATTTGTTAACTATTATTATGCCTGCATTAGCGTACAGTAGAGAACAAAGACAGATCCTCGTCAGCTTTGCCCAATCAGGCACAACGCCAACGTACCAAAAATTTGTAATATTTATTTTCGGGTGAACCAGATTTTGAAATAAGTTTCAGTCAGTCTTTTTCGAGCTGGTCTCTTTTTATTTCGGTTAAAACTGATTTGTAATCTTCTTCGGATTTGATAAAGTTTTGTTCTGAGAAAACAAAATCGAAGCTGCTTTTTGACTTGACGGTGCGTGGCCAGCCATCTTTAAGATTGATCAACATGCTGCCTTCGCGCATCAGTTTAACACCGACCTTTACCCTGTTGCCCTGCTGCATTGCGTAATCCGATTCAGATGCAAATTTAAAGGTGATTTCGGCGTTCTGACCATCGTTATGCAGGCGCTTGAGTGTGTATTCACCAGTTATTTCGATGTCGTAAGGAGCCTGCTGAAAATCAACTGCTACGGGCTGAGTGAATTTGCGCTGCCATGAATCTCCTATCTTTACCGGGTTTTCAGGGTAAAAGACGAGATCATGCATATAATACATTTTATACTGTTCAGGCACGCCTTCGGTGCTGGTGACCATGCCGAGATTGTTTCGGTTAACTACTATCTGAGCATTGCGGCTACCGAGGCCGCTAACCCAAAGAAGAGGCTCGAGAATTGTATCGTTCATGCCCTGATTGGGCTGACCTGGCATATAATAATCAAGAGTAGCTGTTGCTAACTTAGATTCAGAAATAACTACGCCGGTTTCGCCACTAGGTATCAGTCGCGTGTCCTGATCAACAGCCAGACGGAAATAGGTCGCAATTTCTGGCATAAACAGCATCTGCATCCGACTTCTGGCATTTACTTCGAGTTTGGTTAAGAATTTGCCAGCTTCGGGTGTGGTGAGACGCAGCAGGTGACCTTCGGGTTCGCCGGCTGCGATGCCAGCAAACAAACACAAACAAATAACAACAAGGCCAGACAAACTGCGCAGTTTCATTATGATTTCCTCCAGATAAGGGTGTGTGTCTTTCAGAAATCTTAGCACAATAATCAATCTCATACCCAGCATTTTACTGTTTCTCATATCCTTTGTCGTCTGGTGACTTTGCGCGAGTTTTTCGTTACGGGACTCCGTGGCTGATGAGATTTGTTTTATCGCTATGCGATTAGTGTGGTTGGCATTATCATAGGTTTGTCTGTTTATGTTATCTGTTGTTTGTGGAGATCTGTTCTGGCTTTTTCTCGACAAAAAATTACAGCTCTGCTGGTAGTAGTGCTGTTTTATGGCCTTTTTTATCTCAACTGGTATTGGTCGACACCGCTCGGCATTACACCAGTGCTTGATGGTGCCGAGAACATGGGTCTGGCCGAGAAGATTTATCAGGGTGCATTGCCAGCCGAGCCGTTTTATCGTGCCATGCTATACCCTTTTCTGCTGGCAATTTTAAGATTTGTCGGAGTCGAACCCGATCTGATGATGTCGGTAGCCGGTATTATGGGGCTGTTTTTTCATGTCCTGACGACTCTTCTGGTTGCCTTGATTGCGCAGTTGCTCTGGAAAAGCGAAACCTCGGCAATCCTTGCCGGCGCCATTTATGGTTTCTACCCGCTGGCGGTCTATTTTGCAGCTGATCCGCTTGATATTTCGGCGGCGATTTTTTGTATGTGTTCAGGTCTTTATCTTTATCTGCGAAATTTTGATCAGGCTTCGAAAAGTTCGGGTCTGGCTGCGGGACTCGCTATAGGTATTGGTGGTTTGCTCAGGGCTAATGTTCTGGCGGCAGGTGGATTGTTTGCGGCTGATCTATTGTTTCGTGGGCAGCGCAGAAAGGCTTTGCTGGCAATCCTTGGGGTTCTGCTGATGACATCTGCCGGCGCTCTGGTCGGCTGGTATCGCTCTGGTGAGTTCAGACTCATGCCATGGCAGGGGGCTTTTGCCTTTTATGTGTCCAATTCGGCAACCGCCAATGGCAAATATTTTAATCAGACACTCTATTTGCCAGATCGTGATTTTACCTATAACCCAGCCCGTCTTGAGTCAGAAATTCTTTATGGCCGCGAAACCGGTGAAAGTGGTGCATTTTCGATCGACAAATTCAACACTTTCTGGCGGGACAAGACACTGCGGTATATCAGAGAGAATCCTGGGCAGTGGCTGGGTCTGCAGTTGCGCAAACTCTACTATCTGTTGAATAATTTTGAGCAGTATAACAACAAAACCTATGCTTTTCACCGCGATATGGCGCCGCTTTTGCGTTACAACCCTCTTTGTTGGGGTGTTGTGCTGATTGCCGTTCTATTGGTGCTGTTTAATCTGCGCAGTTTAAGCCCTGAGCTGAAGAGGATATTGCTGACCATATTTTTTATGGCGGCCGGAACTATGGTTTTCCTGGTGAGTGCGCGTTTCAGGTTATTGCTGGTGCCGATGCTGGTGGTGATAGTGCCAGGACTGCTTAATCTGCGGCTGTTTGAACGCCAGAAAATTGTAAAAAACCTGGTTGTAGCAGCTATTGCTGCATTTGTGACTTTTTCGACGCTGTTTGGTGCTGCAGACATATCGACATTCAATTCTGATCGTATGTTACTTGCTCATGCCAGTGCGCGTTTGTTCGATTTTGCAGGTCAGGTTTACTGGGCTGATCAGACTTTGCGCGATAATTCGGATAATCTCGTAGCAATGCGGGTAAAGGTGGTTGGTTTCACCAATCTGGTATTATCTGGGAAAAAGGGTTCAGCCGAAGACTGGCAGATGGTGAGCAAAGAGCTGTCATGGCTTGCCGAGCATGATTTGCAGTTCCCCGATACTGCGTTTCTTTCGGGCTGTTATGCCCTGAAGTTTCATCAGAATCGAGAAAAGGCCATACAAATCTGGCAGAAAGGCCTTAACAGTTACTCCGAAAAGGATCTTTACCTGGCAGCCCTTGTTTACATTGGAGCTAGGAAACTTTCTGTCTCACTGGATGCTCCCTCTGGCACTCTTCTCTGGTATCTGAAGATAAGAGAGGGTTTGTTGCCACAGGATAACCCTGAACTATTCAAGCAGATGCAGCGCGCTGCCAGGTTTTTCTTCGAGAGCGACTGAATTTGCCAAAAAAACAAGGCACCTGTCTTTTGAACAGGTGCCCGTTTGTGTCAAATGCCGAGAGTCGGGGTCGAACCGACACGCCTTTAAGGGGCGCGGGATTTTGAGTCCCGTGCGTCTGCCAATTCCGCCATCCCGGCTGACATTAGCAGTATAGCACAGTGGCCGGATAAATCGCAAGAAATTTGCACTTGTTTTCAGTCTTTGGCAAGCAGTCTGATTTTTGTTTTACAGTCGGGGCAGACGGCCCAGCGTTCGCCGATGTCATCGACTACGACGTCGATTGGCTCAAAGACGGCACCACATGAACATTCGATTTGGGCGGTGAAGCTGTTGTCGATTTGCATGATATAGCCTCCCAGGGTTGTGTTTTATATTTTCCCTCGCTGTAAAGGTAATCTGTACGGCTGAAAAGTAAAGCACGTGTTTCTTGGAATTATCTGGTGAATTGCTGTAAACTCTTGCCATACTGTCAAACTATGCGGAGCGATAACATGACAAGGCAAACCGGCATTCTGCTGATTACTTTTTTTCTGGTAATGATTAACGGCAGCGCAATAGCGCAGCATGACACCTATTTTTTCAGGACGCTGGAAGGTCGGGCAGTGCTCTCGCGCACTGGCGGCTCAACATGGCTGGCGTTATCACAGGTTCAGCCAGTAGAAATAAAGCCAGGAGATATGGTGAATGTTGAGGGAAACGGCCGCGGTGAGCTGCTTTTTCCTGATGGCACGGTTGCGCGTCTCAAAAACAACGCGATGGTTACATTGCAGCGCTATGGTTTGAATCTGCGTCTTGGTTATGTCTGGCTGACTGTGCGGCGCAGCAGTGACATTTTTAAAGTGGTTACACCGCTGGGCTCATGCAGTGTTCTGGGCACTTCTTTTGACGTCGATGTTGACCGTTTCGGAAAAACCCAGGTAAGAGTATTTTCAGGGATAGTTGCAGTGCGTGCTGAAGCTGACACTCGCAACCGCCAGTTGGTATTGCAGCCAGGTATGCGCACTGTGGTTGTCGACAAGAGTAAGGTTGCCGACAAACCTGACAAGTTTTCGCATTCAACTATTGAACCGGCATTAATCAGCGAATGGAGCTCGCGAACCTTCGCACCTGCAGCGACAACTTTGCCTGCTGCTATAACGACTCCGGCGCGATCTGCGCCTTTTCGCCCGCAAAGGCCTCAGTTGCAACAAATTGAGCCACCACCGTCCGGCCCGAATCAGCCATTGCCAAGAGTTTCGGTAGAAAGTGCTCTGCCACCAATCAGACCCGAGATAGAGGGTGGTCAGATTGATTTGCCCCCGGTTTATGAAATTGTTGACGGCATCAAACCAGGCGAAGGCGGGAAGACCAGAATTATTGCGCGGCAGCGTTCTGAGTTCCTCGAAATGCTTAGGCGTCAGCAGTTGGAGCGCGAATCCGTCATTGGTGGTCGATTTGAAGAAGAAGGCGAGATGCGGCACGATCAGCATGGCTCAGAGTTGGGGCAATACCACCGTCCGGTTTCAACAGTGACTGATAATGAGTCTCTTGATCGCGAATATTACACTCTGCGCAACAGGATACTGAGAGTTCAGAGTCAAATTAGACAGACGGAGTTGGCAATCAGCACTTTAATAAATCAGGGTGTCGGTACAACGGCGCAGCGGCGGAAAATCTCATCGTTACAAGCCGAACATGTCGACTTGCAGTCGGAACAGCGAGTACTGTCTAACCGACTTCGTGATCTTCAGGCAAAAAAAAGATAATTTTTTTTCATAAACCATTGACAAAGCGAAAAAGTGTTGGTACGATTAGCTTGTGTTGAGTTTCTAATAAGTTTCAGGAGGATCCCTAAAAAGTGAAAAAGATTGAACTCGTGCGCGAAATCGCCAAAACAACCAACATGACCCAGACCCAGGCTACTGCTGCTCTTGATGCAACGCTTTCTATCATCAAAAAAGCGCTCAAGAAAAAAGACGACGTACGTCTCGTAGGTTTCGGTTCTTTCAAGGTTAACGCTAGAAAAGCAAGAACCGGTATCAACCCACAGACCAAAAAGCCAATCAAAATTCCGGCTTGTAACGTAGCCAAATTCGTGCCAGGCAAAGAACTGCGCGAAATGATCAACAACAAGAAAAAGTAAGATTTCAAGCACAATAAGGGAGCTGCCTTCGGGTAGCTCCCTCTTTGTTTTAGCTCGAAAGCAGTTATTGTATGTGATATGCTGACCGAACTTTAAAGAACTGGCTTTATATGAACACTGTGAATGACTACTACGGTAAAGATCTCGAAGCTATGGCAAAGGCAGTTAATTATCATCGCTGGATAATTGATGGCTTCAGCGCCTACATGGGAAAAACTGCTCTCGAAGTTGGTGCTGGCAACGGAAATTTCAGCGCCTCGCTGCTTGATTGCGGCATAGAGCATTTGGTAGCTTGTGAACCATCTCAGAATATGTTTGCCTTGCTACAGAGCAGATTTGCTGGCGATGCCAGAGTAACTGCATTAAATAGTTGTCTCGAAAGCTCAATGTTCGAAAAATATGCGCCCGTTGATTCGGTTATTTACGTCAATGTTCTTGAGCACATCGAAGATGACCAGGCTGAATTGAAGTTGGTCTATGAATGTTTGCGTCCGGGCGCGCATTTGTTGGTGATGGTGCCGGCGTTTCCGGGGTTGATGAGCGGATTTGATCGCAGAATTGGCCATTTTCGGCGTTATCTGCTTCGCGGTTTGCAGAAAAAGACTGAAAAAGCAGGATTTACTGTGATTAACGCCAGATATTTTGATATCCTCGGCAGCTTTATCTGGTTCTTTATTGCCAAGCTTCTTGACCGCGACATTACTCCCGGTAATGTGCATCTTTATGACTCGCTGGTGATACCAATTTTGAAGAGATTTGAGAAACTTCTAGGATGCCCTTTTGGTAAGAATCTCCTGCTGGTAGCCAGAAAAGATCCCCCGGTGTTCACCGGGAATGGTCTTGCATAGATCGGTTCTACAGTTTTTTTCCGGCAAGACCATGGGGCGCGTTAGTCTTAGTATCGCTATTTTTTGCGTCGATAAAGATACTTCTTTGCCCATGGCTTTCGGCAAGTCTTTTTGGGACTGCCGCAGAATGATTGTCGTTTTGTGGTGAGCATGGTCAGCGTGGCAAAAAACGAATATGCCAGAGAAGAACAATCAGCGGCAGGCAGTTTGATGAAGCCTGAACAGGCTACCGACAAGCAGTGTCAGAAAAATGATTGCAGCATCAATGTGTCTTGCAGTTACGTCAATCGGAACTGGTCACTGATGAGTTTTGGAATCTTTACGCAGGGCAATAAAGGCGAACAGGCTCATGCAGATCCTTCTGGTAAATAACTAATGAGTGCCCGACTACTGATTCGATTGTATTTCAGCCCGGCGCCTGCTGCAAAGTGTTCAGTTTGTGTAGTGATTTGAAGTATAAAACGCTGACCCGCCTGAAGCAAAGACTAAGATATCGCTTGCCTTGCCGACGTGCTTTCGAGTAAATTATCAATACTATGAATACGCAGAAAAAACGTCTGGGCGACATACTTATAGATTGCAACCTGATAACCGATGAGCAACTCAAGCAGGCTCTAACTTTTCAGCGCGACAAGGGCATCAAACTTGGCGAGGCGCTGTCTGAGATGAATCTGGTAACCGAGGATGACATCATTTGGGCTCTGGGCAACCAGCTGAATATTTCGTTTATTCACCTGAACCCTGATATTGTTGATACCGAAGTCGTGAAGATGGTTGCCCCCGAGTTTGCGCGTGATCATAAGCTGATGCCGCTTTATAAAGCGGGAAACCAGTTCAGCGTATGCATGGTAGATCCGCTCGATTCTCGACCGATCGAATTTCTTGAAGGTAAATTTGGTGTGCAGCTCTCGGTGTCTATTTGTACCGCCTTTGACTTTGAAACCACCTATTCGGCCATTTATGGTCCGGTAGATGTCCAGCAGAAGGTTGCGAGCGGCGATATTGATTCTAGCGAAAAACAGAGCCTTGAGCGCGGTATTCCCAAAGGTATGGAAAGCCCGGAAAAGGTAATAAACTATATTCTTGGCCAGGCGATTATCAACAAGGTGAATCGTATTCATTTTGAGCCATCCGACAAGGGCGTTGTAATCAGATTCAGAACCAATAATGTGCTTTCGCGTAAGGTTGAAGTGCCGGTAAAACTGCATCATGAGATAATTGGAAGGCTCAAGAAGCTGTCTCAGCTCACCGAAAAGGATATGCAGCGCGAAGGTGTTGTGATCGGGCATTTTCGTGTAACTGTTTCTAGCCGCCAGATCAATATTCAGTCGATCTTTTTTCCGACTGTTAATGGTGAGATGGTTATTTTAAAGCTCAGCGATTTTAACAGTATCCTTGAACAGCTCGGTAAAGCCGGCAAAGCTGCTATTGAAGAGCTGGTTACCTCAATAAAAACCACGCATGGTGTTTTGTATGTCAGCGGTCCACGTGAGTCAGGCCGCACCACAACGCAATACTGCATTCTTAACAGCTATGATGCCGAAACTAGAAAACTTATTGCAATCGAAGACCCGGTTGTTGCAACTCTGTCGCAGGTCACGCAGATTCAGGTGGGTAGCGGTGGTATCGACAATTCACTCGCCGGTCTTAAACTGGCATTGCAGTTAGATGCCGATATAATTTATCTTGATCACCTCGGCTCAAAAGAACTGGCCGAAGAAGTCTCCTTTGCCGGGCTTGGTGGCAAGACTGTGCTTACCTCGTATCTGGCGCACGATGCTTCAAGCAGTATTATCAAATTACTTGAAACTGGTGCTGACCCGGTAATTGTTGCTTCTTCGCTCTGTGGTTTTGTCTGTCAGCGACTGATAAGAGTTCTTTGTCCAAACTGTAAAAGAGAGGCTGACATTCCGCAAGCTATGGTTGAGCTTGTGCCAGAAGACAGCAAAGACAAAAAGATTTTTGCTCAAAAGGGCTGTGAAGGCTGCAATAATACAGGATACATTGGCAAATCGCTTATTACCGAATATCTGCCAGCAACCCCAACTTTACGTCAGATGATAGTCAATCGACAAAACTATCAGGATTTTAACAGTTTTGCCCGCAAACAGGGTATTGTAAGTCTTGAAGACAAGGCTTTGGCAATGGTGTTGGCTGGCGAGACCAGCGCTGACGAGTTTATGAGGTTGTTTTAAGTTATGAGTGACAATTTTTTCGGCAAACTTTTTGGCGGTAACTCTGATTCGTCAAACGACGAAAGCAAGCCGCGCTCACCACAATCGGCGGATTCACCTCCAACGGCTCGTCCTGCAGCACCACCACAGCGTCCACCGGCGCAGGCTCCTGTGCCGCCGACCAGGCCAGCTGGGCCGCCAACCGGCGTGCCAGCTGGTGCCCCAGCTGGTGCCCCTGCTCGACCAACCGCGCCTGTTGCACAACCGGCAACTGGAGTGCCATCTCGCCCGCAACAACCAGGCCCCGTATCTCCGTCCAGACCGGCTCAATCAGCCCCGCCAGCTCAGCCTGCTCGGTCAACTGGTTTTCCGACGTCACCGGCCGGCATGACTCAACGTCAGGCGGCATCTGCCCAGAATAGGGTTTCTGAAGAAGAAGAAGAGATTGTTATTGATGATCTGCTTAGACTGATCGTTGACAAGCAGGGTTCTGACCTTCATCTGACTGTTGGCGCGCCGCCAATGTTGCGCCTGCAAGGCAAGCTTTGGCCAACCGACCTGCCTGTGCTCACTTCTAAAGAAACGCGCCGGCTGGTTTTTCAGTTTCTTAATAACGATCAGCGCGAGCGCTTCGAACGCGATCTCGAACTCGATATTTCATACGAGCTCGAAAAAGTAGCGCGTTACCGCTGCAATGTCTTTATGTCCAGACTTGGCATTGGAGGGGTTTTCAGGGTAATTCCGACTGACATCAAGACTTTGCAGGATCTCAAGCTGCCAGCAATTCTTGGTGATCTGGCCCGCCGCAATAAAGGTCTTATTCTGGTTACTGGCCCCACCGGTTCTGGTAAATCAACGACTCTCGCTGCTATGGTTGATCAGGTGAACAATGAACGCCAGGATCATATTCTGACCATTGAAGACCCGATCGAATTTGTGCACAGGCATAAATCATGCATAGTTAACCAGCGCGAAATAGGCCTCAATACCAGATCTTTTGCAAATGCCCTGCGTTCCGCTCTGCGCGAAGATCCAGATATTATTCTGGTCGGCGAAATGCGCGACTACGAAACCATATCGCTTGCTGTTACTGCCGCCGAAACCGGTCACCTTGTTTTTGCCACTTTGCATACTCCGTCAGCGGCTCAGTCAGTCGATCGTATCGTCGACGTTTTCCCGGCGCACCAGCAGGATCAGATCCGAACTCAGCTTGCCGACGCACTGCAGGGAATTATCGCGCAGCAGCTGATCCCAACTGTTGATGGTATGAGTCGGGCGGTAGCGCTCGAAATTCTGATCAACACGCCGGCGGTAGCCAATTTGATTCGTGACAACAAGACTTTTCAGCTGACCTCAATTATGCAGACCAGTAAGCAAGCCGGTATGCAGACCATGGATCAGTCGCTACTCGACCTGGTCAAACAGCGCAAAATCTCACCACAGGAAGCTTATCGGCGCGCCTACGATAAAAAGTCGTTTGAGCAGTACAAGCCTCGTGAGTATTAATTTCCTGTTCAGGCGGATTTGATCAGTTTCTGATGAAAGATTCGGCGGTAGTATAAATTAGTTCTTGTCTGTACAGCAGGTTTGGGGTACAATGTTGGCCTACAGTTTTAGGCTGACTTTTTTGCCGGAGTATTATACAAGTGAAACCACACAGACACATCACCAAACCCGAACTTATTCGCAATGTTGCTATTATCGCCCATGTTGACCATGGAAAGACTACATTGGTTGACGCTCTGATTAAACAATCCGGGCTTTTTCGCGATAACCAGCACGTAGACGAATGCTTCATGGACAACAACGATCTTGAGCGCGAGCGAGGAATCACGATTCTCTCGAAGAATCTTTCGCTGGAATTCATGGATTACCGTATCAACCTTGTTGATACTCCAGGCCATGTTGATTTTGCTGGCGAAGTAGAGCGCGTTTTGCAGATGACAAACGGTTGTTTGTTGCTGGTCGATGCTTTTGAAGGTCCGATGCCACAAACCCGCTTTGTTCTTAAAAAGGCCTTGGCTGCGGGTTTGCGCCCGGTTGTAGTAATTAACAAGATAGATCGCCCAGACGCTCGTGTTTCTGACGTCGAAGACGAGATTCTCGATCTTTTTATCGATGTAAATGCTGGTGAAGGCTCGCTTGATTACCCGGTTCTGTATGCATCAGGCCGCGGCGGCTATTGCATACGTAATATGGACGATGAAAGAGTTGATATCAGGGCGTTGCTCGAAGAGATTGTAAAGCAGGTTCCGTCGCCGACAGGCGATCTCGATGCGCCCGCCAAGCTCCTTATCACCAGTCTTGATTATAACGACTATGTTGGTCGTATCGGAGTTGGTCGTATTCTGAGTGGTGTTTTTACCGGTCGTTCTGAGGTTTTTCGCATTAACCCCACCGAAGTTCCTGAGAAAAATAAGATTCTAAGGCTTTATTCTTATCGTGGCATTCAGCGCATCGAAGTAGAAGAAGCTGGTGCTGGTGATATCGTTGCCATCTGCGGCATAGATAACATATCTATTGGCGATACTATCTGTACTGAGCTCTGCGACCCAGAAATTGTTATTGCTGTTGATCAGCCGGTTATTTCAATGACTTTTGCTGCCAATACCAGTCCATTTTCCGGGCGGTCAGGAAAATTTCTGACCTCGCGCCAGATTCGTTCGCGTCTCGATCGCGAGCTAGAAACCAACGTAGCAATGCGTGTTGAAACTGCGAGTGATGAGCGCGACGCTTTTCTGGTTTCAGGGCGTGGTGAGCTGCATCTCGGCATTCTAATTGAGACCATGCGCCGAGAAGGTTATGAGCTGCAGGTAAGCAAGCCTATTGCTATTATGAAAAGAGACGAAAATGGCGAGCTGCTCGAGCCAATTGAAGAGCTCGCTGTCGATATTCCTGCAAACTACATGGGCATTGTTATGGAAGTACTTGGGCCAAGACGGGCACTGCTGGAATCTTCCAAGCGTCTGCTTGATGACTATCTCCGCCTTATTTTTTCGGTGCCGGCACGTGGCTTGCTCGGCTTCAGATCTATGTTTCTTACCATGACCAACGGAACTGGTATCATGAATCAGTGCTTCAGGGCTTATGAGACGCATCGTGGCGATATCCCCGAGAGCCGTAACGGAGTTATGGTTGCCACCGAAGGTGGTGTGACAACTGGTTATGCGATTAAGAATCTCTCTGAACGCGGAACACTCTTTTATGGGCCTGGTGAAGATATCTACGAAGGGCTTGTTGTCGGTGAACGACCTTTAGCCTCTGATCTTAAGGTTAATATTGTTAAAAAACGCCATGTAACCAACCATCGCAGTGCTACTTCCGAAGAGCTCGAAAAGCTGCAGGCTCCACGCCGAATGACTCTCGATCAGGCTCTCGAATATGTTGCCGATGACGAATGGGTCGAAGTTACGCCTGGCGCAATCCGGTTGCGCAAAAAGGGCGAAGCACGGCTCGGCAAAAAATCGATCGGATAATGAATCATACAAAAACAGCTGCAGCAGTAGTGCTGGCAGCTGTTTTCTGTTTTTGTGGCGCCGCGCTTTTGGCACAGACAAACCTTGCAGCTCTCGCGGCTTCATATCCGCATAATCCCGAGGTTCTTAATTCCTACGGTATCGAGCTGGCTAATCGTGGCGATCTGATTGGCGCCATTACCGTCTGGCGGCGCGCGCTTGATTACGATCGCAACAATGTGCATCTATATAACAATATTGGCAGCGCTCTCAAGCGACTTGGGCACAATGAACAGGCTTATGCCTGGTATGCCGCTGCTCTGAAGCTCAAGCCGGTTTACTGGACATACTACAACCTTGCTATTCTCTATCGTGATTGTGGGCAGATAAAAGATGCCTGTTGGGCACTTGACCAGTCATTACGGCTGAATCCACAGTTTACCCAGGCAATCGAGCTGCGCGAGCGTATCATCCCGCCGTCGCAGACAGCAGCAACTGGGCAACAGAGTGTCAAAGTGCCAGAAAGCTTTCCAGCCTCGGCGCTGGTAAGTCAGTCGGGAAACCGCAAAATTGCGACTGCACCCGCCACTAAACCGGTTTTGCCTGCCATGCCTGTCAAAGGCAGTCTCCCGGTGCGATCAGATGTTGCGATAATGTCTCATACAACTGTAGTTCGAAAGCCCCCCCGGCCTGCTGACGCTTCTGTGTCACCGCTGGCGGTAGACGCAGGTGGCCAGGTCTTTTTGACATTTGACGGAGGCGCTACCGATGCCGGGTTCGATTCGATTGTTGATTCATTGCAGCGTTACGGCATAAAGTGCACGTTTTTTCTGACCGGCAAATTTGTCGAACATTACCCGGAAAAAAGCTGTCGTTTGCTTGCTGAAGGTCACGAAATCGCCAATCACAGCATGAATCACCCGAACATGAAAAACTTTTCGGTCGAAAAGATTTCAGCCGAGATCGAAGCTGCCGAAACGGCTTTTGTCAAAGTGTTAGGTCGCCGTGGTGCGCCTTTTTTCAGATTCCCGTTCGGAGCCCAGAATAAAAAGGTTGAACAGCTGGTTGAGGACCTTGGTTACCACCCGGTATATTGGCATATAGATACTATTGACTGGCGCGAAGACCCGGTAAATACAATAATCAGTCGAGTGGACGGCAAACTGCGTCGCAATGCGGTAATTCTCATGCATCTGGGCAGCAAAAATGGCTCCAAAGCTCTTGACCGCATTCTAGATATTATTATCGGTCGTGGCTTCACTTTGGCTCGTCTTTCCGACCTTGATGCTTCCCAGCTTGCCGCTCTTCCCTGACAGATGTGTGGGGAAGGCTGAGTCGCAGATAGAACAGGTGGTCAAAAAAATGTTTTTTTGCCATCCCTTTTTCGTTAGCTGATCGTCGGGGTCTCCTCGGCTCATTCGCTTCAGTTCTCGCCAGATCAATTTTGGGGTTGCGTCATCAGGTTATATATGTACAATAAACAAATAATCTATGTTGTTTGAGGTTAAAATATGCTTGGTAAAAGACTGATTCTGACGCTAGCAATCTTAGTATCTGCATTTGGCGGCTCTGGTGTGGTAAGAGCCTCAGAACCTGATGCTTACAGCAAAATACAGTTTGAAGTTGAGCACTCTGGCGACCCGGAAGTTCGCAAAGCGGCCGAAGTTCTTATTAAAAAGGGCATACTCAAGCCTGACCGGCGTTCAGCTCGACCTGCTGCCGACGAAACCAATGGTGCCGGTTCAGACTGCTTTGTGTCTTTTAACCAGCGCTTTTTGAGCAACATTCTCGAACAGGACCAGGTTGGCAAAAAACTGCCATCTGATCTGCTTGAGCTCAATGTTGTTCTGGCTGAATCATGCATCAACATTAATGGGCGACTCGATGGCCCGGCCTTTGTTAATCCAAAATTTGCTGCCAGACTTGATTTGGGCTTTTCTGGTGTAAACAGTTTCAAGATCAGGGTCAGCGAAATCAGAGTGGCCGGCTTCAGCGCTTCGCTTTTTACCCGTATGATAAGCGGTTATATTGAAGATGCCGTCAAACGCGCCTTTCCGAAGAACTGCTCGACAAAGGTTCAAACGCGCTCTGGCGGCATAATAGATATTGACGTAAAAGTTGATCCAGAAGGTTTTGTGCCAGGTATAAGCAAAGTTGGATTTCTCTCTGATGCTGGTATTCGCCAGGGCAAAATCTTTTTCTGTTTTTCGATTCCTCAGAAGAGAGGCCGCCGCTAAATTATTGTCCGATTAGTCTGATGCTGTAAACCAGCTTATAGTGACTCTCAAGAAAACCGCCTGCACAGGCGGTTTTCTTTTATGCAAAAATATTTTTAACTGCTTAAATAAAAACCGGAGTATTTTGACTCTTAATAATTGAAAGCCTATGAAAACCGAAAACGCCAACGAAAATCTGATGACTGAATATGCAAAAGACCCGCGCCGGGGCTTTGAGCAGATCTATCGAACCTATGCTGATCGCCTGCTGCAATATGCTATTCATTCGTTCAGATTCAGCAGCGAAGAGGCCGAAGACGCTGTGCATGAAGCATTGTTGCCATGGGTGCAAAACCCGCAGAAGATGAGCGGAGTTAAGAACCTGAAGGCTTACCTGTATGCATCAATGCGTAATGCCTGCCTGAAAAAAGCTGGTGCTGTTAGTAACAGCACCATGCCAGAAGATGTAGCGGCCGCAGAAGGGCCAGATCTGCACCTGCAGGCTGATGTGGCGAATGCCCTCAAACAGTTGCCTGGCGAACAGTGCGAAACTGTGTATCTGAAGATCTGGGGTGATCTAACCTTTGCCGAGATTGCCGAGCTGCAGAATGCGAGTCTGCAGACAATTGCCTCGCGTTATCGCTATGCTCTCGCCAAGCTTAAGGAGATTCTGCAATGGAATCCATGAATAATAAAGACCCGTTCGAAACCTTTCTGAAAAATCAGAGTTTCAGCGAAAAGGCACCTGAGTCTATTTTGCTGAAGCTTGAGAAGAATGCCAGTTGGAATCGCCCATGGTGGAAAAGTCCAGCCAGCCTGGTTGCGCTGATAGCGGCCTTTGTTGTTGCCTTGGTTGTTTTGTTTGTAGCTGTTTCGCAACCGCCGACTGGCCAGGCGCCCGCACAGGTGACTGAAGAACCGCAACTTTTGCCAGAACCCGAAGTGCTGCCCCAGGTTATTGCGATGAATGGGGATAAAGAAGTGTTGTCGCCTTTTCAGCGCCTGCGTGCCGATTCAGAGCCAGAATTCAACCTGTCATTTATTGACCGGCCGGTCAACTTTATAAATGCGCGCCGTGAGTATGCTGACCTGATCTAAATTATTACCAGGAGAAAAATCATGAAGAAGATCATTACTGTAATGTTCCTTGTGCTGTCGTTCGCTTCTCAGGTGGTTGCCGAGCCGGCAAAGTTCATTGACAACAATGCGGCTCTGCGCTATCTGATGGCTATTGGTTTCATGCCACAACTGTCAGAAAATACTGCTTACAAGCTGGCTGATGTCGACAGCCTCGAATCTTTGAAAAATCTTAAGCCTGAAATTCGTAAAGAGTTGAGTACCTCCACTGCGGTTAATTCCATGGTCACAATTTCCAGACTGCTTGATCTGGCTGCTGAGTGCACAGAATCAACTTTTGTCGTCGACCAGAACTATGATGAAGAATCAATAGTGCCCCCTTACCGTTCATTAAGACAATTTGCACGATTTATGAATGCGCGTGCCTGGATAGACGCTGAAAAAGGTGATTATGCCGCCGCTGCCCGGAAATTCGTGCATATATTCAGACTTGGTGCCAATCTTGGTCGTGAGGGCATTGCCATCAGCGGAATGGTCGGTATTGGAATTCAACGCATTGCCGTAGAATCAATCAATAATATGCTTGAGCTTAGCCAGGACAGAGAAATCAAAAAGATGCTGCATGATTACTTCTCAGCTTTACCAAAACCCCTGATTGCCAGTGGCTTGTTTATTGATGGTGAAAAGCTGTACATAACGAATACGTTGGCAAAGGCTGATAAAAAGCCAGAAGTGCTTGGTGATCTTGTGACATTTAAAGACAGTTCTGCCGAACCGGCTCAGCGCCAGATTGCAAGTAATTCAGCCTGTGTTGCCAATCAGCGAGTTCTGATGGGAGCTGTAGAAATGTATCTGATGGATTACGATGATGTTCTTACGAAGCTTGATACTGCTACAATATTGACTAAGCTGGTCGAGGAAAAATATCTTCTTAAAGCACCGGTATGCCCTAATAAAGGTAAATATATCATCAGTTTTCAGGATAAGGAAGAGTTTGACGTTTCCTGCAGTTGTGGGATGAGCCCTGATATGCCAGTCGAGGCCCAGTCTGTAGAAGCGACTTCTTCCGCAGTCATGGAAAAGGCCTCTGCCTATGTCAAATCAGATGCTTATGCCAAAGATAAGAAAGAACTTTTCGCAATTTTTGACGAAATTCTGACTATCGATGCTTATTCCGCTGACAGTGATGAAAAGGCCAGCAAACTTGCCGAGCGTATTGAAAAAAGCCCGAATCCGTTGATCGAAGCAGTGGTAATCAATCCGAAGTCATTCTATAAATCATTGCGCGAAAACCAGCAACGTATCGACGATCTCGTCAAGAAGCTTTCACAGTAGAGCAACCTCTTAGAGAACTTGTTTAGACAGGGCAATTAAGTAAAAACCGGGGCAGACGCAAAATTTGCGACTGCCCCGGTTGCTTTATTCAAGCGGAGTTTATGACAGGGTTTTGGCGAGTGCTGAATTTCTGATGCTTTTGAGCAATTCTTGAGGAGTTGCGAGGGTTTTGAATAGGTTGAGATGCTCTGCCTTGATGGTTTTATGCTCGATTCCGTGCTGAAGAAGTGCCAGCAATGGTTTGAAGTAGCCGCCAGTGTTGAGCAGAAACATCGGCTTTTCATGGCGCTTGAGCTGTTTGAGCGTCAGCAGATCAAAAAATTCATCGTAAGTGCCGATGCCTCCGGGTAGTGCGACAATGTAATCTGATTTGTCGAGCATCGCCTGTTTCCGTGGGCGCAAATCTTCTACTGCATGTACTTCGTCGAGATCTGGGTGATTGATACCGCGCTCAATCATGTATCCTGGTATTACGCCGATCAGTTTGCCGCCGGCCTGCTTGTGAGCGTCGGCGACAATTTTCATCAGGCCACAGGTGGTGCCGCCATAGAGCAGCGCAAAGCCATTTTCGGCAAGCAGACGGCCAAATTCAGCGCCGTCAGACTTGATTGCAGCGCTGACATCAGCGCTCGACGAACAGAAAACACAGACTACAGGTTTATTATTTTCTGATTTATTCATATTCAGCGATTATAGCATTTTTGCGCAAGACTGTCGCATACTTGCTGTTGAGTAAAAGTTGATGATTATTGCATTTTAAGCGCCGGACGCTTATAATTGCCACACAACAGCAATCAACACACAGACGGGAGAAGCAGATGGTAGATCTCGAAAAAATCATTTCATTGTGCAAGCGCCGCGGTTTTATTTTTCAGGGCAGTGATCAATACGGTGGTCTTCAGGGCACCTGGGACTACGGCCCACTCGGCGTCGAACTCAAGAACAATGTTAAGCGCGCATGGTGGCGCCGTGTCGTCTATGAGCGCGATGATATGGAAGGTCTTGACTGCGCTATTCTGATGAACCGTCTGGTGCTCAAATATTCTGGACACGAAGACACCTTTTCTGACCCGATGGTCGATTGCCGCAAGTGCAAAAAAAGATTCAGAGCCGATCAGGTTGATGTGAACGAGAAATGCAGCGAGGGTGATAAACATGATCTGACCGAACCGCGTCCGTTCAATCTGATGTTCAAAACCACTTATGGCCCGGTTGCTGACGAAAACAATATTGCTTATCTCCGCCCCGAAACGGCGCAGGGCATTTTTATAAATTTCAAAAACGTTCTCGATTCGACTAACCGCAAACTGCCATTTGGTATCGCACAGATCGGCAAGTCTTATCGCAACGAAATTACACCGCGTAACTTCATTTTCAGGGTCAGAGAATTCGAGCAGATGGAAATAGAATTCTTTGTTAAGCCAGGCACTGACGAAGACTGGCACAGAAAATGGGTTGACGAGCGTTTCAACTGGTATATTGAGCTTGGCATCAAGCCTGAAAATATGCGCCGCTACGAGCAAAAGCCCGAAGAACTGGCTCATTACGCCAAGGCGACCGTCGACCTGCTTTATCGTTTTTTCCCGGAACGCGCAGACGAAAACAAGCAATTCGACGAAGTCGAAGGTGTTTCTAACCGCGCCGATTTTGACCTGCAATGCCACACCAGGGGCGGCAAGCTGGTTCTTGCTGATGGCCGAGAAATACCCAACGTTCACGCAGTTAACAAGCTGACTTATTTTGATCACGAAACCAATCAGCACATTCTGCCATATGTGGTAGAGCCCTCAGCCGGCGTTGACCGTGCTACGCTCGCCTTTCTGATGGATTCCTATTTTGAAGAAACTGTTAACGATGAACAGCGCATTGTGCTGCGTCTGCGCCCTGAACTGGCGCCAATTAAAGTAGCTGTGTTGCCGCTGAAAAAGAATAACGAAGCGATTCGCAATACCGCGCTGCAGATCAAAAATACTCTGATGAAAAAGAGTGGCTGGCGCACGGTTTATGATGATACTGCCGGAATTGGCAAGCTGTATCGCCGCCAGGACGAAATCGGTACGCCATTCTGTGTTACTGTCGATTTCGATACCTTAGAAGATCAGTCGGTGACTGTGCGCGACCGCGACACAATGGCTCAGGAACGTGTGAAAATCGATTCTCTGCAGGAATATCTCGCTGCAAGACTTATTAACTGCTGAGGTCTGGTTTGGCCGAAAAGATCGTAGACAAACTTTTTAGAGGCGACATGCTGCATGTCGCCTCTTTGCTTACTCCCAAAAGTTTTCAGCTGATATATCTCGACCCGCCCTTTGCTACGGGTCGTGAACAGCTTGGCAGTAAAAAGGGTCTGGCCTACGATGACCGCTGGGTCGGCGATCTTGACACTTATCTTCCCTGGCTTAAAGAGCGACTGCTGGCTGTTTATGATTTGCTGACTGATGATGGCAGCCTGGTTTTGCATCTTGACTGGCGAGCTTCGCACTATGCGCGGGTAATTCTCGACGAAATATTCGGTCGGCAGGGTTTTATCAACGAGATTATCTGGCATTACACGGGTGGTGGGCGTTCAAAAACCAGATTTTCGTGCAAACACGATACTTTGCTCTGGTACAGCCGTAGTCGCCGGCCGGTCTTTAATATCGACGCAGTGCGGGTGCCATATAAGAAGACATCTGGCTATGCCAAAGCGGGCATTGTGGCGGCGAGCGGGCGTCATTATCTACCAGACCCCCTTGGCACGCCAGTTGACGATGTATGGGAGATCCCGATAATAAACCCGATGGCGACTGAGCGTGTCGGTTACCCGACGCAAAAACCATTGAAACTTTTAACAAGACTCATCGAGGGCTTAACCAATCCGGGTGATCTGGTTGGAGATTTTTGCTGTGGCAGTGGCACCACGCTGGTTGTCGCTCAAAGCCTAGGTCGACACTGGGTCGGCAGCGACATTTCCGCCGCCGCAGTTAAATGTGCTGCTACTCGTTTGCGTAAAGAATGTCAGATTGAGGGCGACATAACCGCAGATTGCGCAGATTAGCTCAGGCTATTGCAGTTTTGCCGCGCTGAGATTATCATGTACGGGTAACAGATAATCGGTAAACGGAGGTAAAGCATGTCTGACACCAGAAAAATGATTTTGAATATGCTCGCAGAGGGGAAAATCACGGTCGAGGAATCGGAAAAGCTGTTGGCGGCAATTAATGCCGAAACACAACAGGCGAACCAGGAAGAACCGCGCCCGCGCGAGCGTGAGAGAGAACGTGAATCAGAATACGATCAGGATCGGCAGCAGAGCCGCCATGGCGATGACTCTTTCAATCCTTTTGGTGGTGCCGGCAAGTTTGGTTTTGATTTGAAAAACCTGGCGCAGACCATTCAGCAAACAGTGCAGCAGGCAATGAAGAAAGCTGAACCGCGGCGACGTGAGTTCAAAGACAAAATGAAAGAGTTTGGCGGCTGGATGCAGGACCTTGCCAGCACCATGGCTTCTGAAATGGTCAACACTAAGGGTGAGCCTGTTGACGGCGTTTCGGTGGATTTTGTTGCGACACTACCAGAAGGTATCTCAGAATGCAGCACCTTTACGTTTGAAAACATTTTTGGTGAAGTACGCATTCACGAAGGCAGCGAATTTAAAATGCACATCAGCGGCAGGGTAAGCCGGGCTACCATGGGAGAGTACCAGCCAGCTCAGTGGTTTGCCCGCTCTGCTATGCGGGTTGATGGTAGAAATCTGTTTGTTGGTTTTGACCGCAATCAGACAGTTAAAGCGTTGATAGATATGGAAATAACTTTGCCGGCCGATATGACTGTAAGCTGTCGAACCGTATCTGGTGGCATTCGAATTCGCGGCAGTTATAAAGTTGCTGAGCTCAAAACGGTCAGTGGTAACATAAGAATTCAGGGTTCGAGTCTTAAACAGTCACTTATTGAGACAGTCAGCGGCGACGTACAGATCGAAGGCGGCGAAGTTGCAATGCAGATCAAGTCGACTTCCGGCGATTTTCTCGTTCGCGACTCAAAGATCGAAGAGCTTAAAATTAACTCGGTGTCGGGCGACATAATGCTGACCGAAGGCAGCATAACAGATTCAACTGATGTTAAGCTGATTACGACCTCGGGTGACATCATCGTAGAAAAGATGAGCGGCCCCTGGAAAAGCGTAGAAGCTACCACTCGCAGCGGCGATGTGGTGCTTGACTGGAAAGGCGATTTAACACCACTCAATAATCAGGGCACTTGCCTGAGATCTGGCAGTGATGGCGCTCAGTTTAAAGCTGAATCGGTCAGCGGCGACATTCAATTCACTTGAAGACACAGTAATAAACACAGGGGTTCAGTTTGAACCCCTGTGATTTTAACCGGAGAAACAGCCATGGAACTAATTCAAGTTATAGGTCTCATCCTCATTCTCACAGCAATGTTCGCAATAGGTGGCAAAATTGTACTTTATTTAAAAAAGCGTGAGCTCGATCAGACCAAAGAAAAATATGATCAGCAGATCTCTGAGCTGAAAAAAGAGATCGATATGGATCGCGCCAAGATTGCCGAAAGTGGCAACAAGGTTCTTAGAATGACTGAAGACAATTACCAGCGCAAGCTCGACGATAAAGATCAGCAGATTCAGGATCTCGTCGAAGAAATCGAAGGGCTCAAGTCATGGAAAGAAGAAATGGGCCTGATGCTCGCCAAATTTGAAGGCGCCAGCCATGGCAACGAGCGCATACTTTTTAAGCTTTTCGAACATAACCAGAAGTTGAATCGCGCCTTAAACGCGAAGTGGCATGCGGTAGAAGAAAATCTTGGCCGCGAACTCAATGCGACGCTTGAAAAGATTAAGGGATTTTTCAGTGATGCAGAAAAACTGCATCATGACGGTATCGAAATAATATCTGAATATGAATCGCGCCTGCCCGAAGATTTTAAGCGCAAGGTGCACGAAGAGTTGCTGCAGTTACCTGAATCATCTGGTATCAAGATAAAAAACTGAAGCTCATTTCAACAAAATTATTGGTCAACCGGCAGTCGTAGATCAAATTTTATGATGCCGTCAAACAGGTCGATCTGGTTAACTTTGACGCCAACTTTCTGGCCGACCGCAACGTCGAACGAAGGGCGCCGACAATGTTTGAATGAGCACAAAAAGTCGACATAAAAAACGACCTCATTCATGCTGGTTTCGACAACTATGCCGTTAAAGACAACTTCGCCATTTTTTTGCTGTTGCTTGATGTGTTTATGCAAAAAATAGCGGTCGCGATCACGCATGATTTCGTCAGCACGGCTGACCGCCGAATCGGAAATAAGCACGGCCTGTGCCAGCTCATTTTGATTATATACTGGTGCTCGCCCGTTTATGGCAGCCTTGATCTGGCGATGTGTAAGCAGATCTGAGTAGCGGCGCAGCGGTGAGGTTGCCTGAGTGTAGGTGCTCATGCCCAGCGAGTAGTGGCGCCCAGGTTCCTGGCTGACTGTGGTTTTGCGAAAAGTTTTGATTGCGGCAAAGAAACGTACGGGGTCGAATGTGTCACCAAACTCTGGTCTGGTTTCCTCGCCCTCCTGAACCCGATAAAGGCACGGAATTGCATTTTTTCGGCAATACTCAGCAGCGGCGTGGTTGGCCCAAACCATGAATTCTGCAATCATGCCCTGCGTAAGATCGTCGCGATTGCGTTGCTCGACAATAATTTCGCCATCGACAACTTTGACAGACAGTTCCGGTTGGCGGGGAAACATTACCGCACCCATTTCTTTCCGTCTTTTTTTGAGGCGCTCGGCAAAGTCGAGTGCTTGTCTGAGCCACTCATTATCTGGCAACATACTGTCGGCAGTGTCGTAATCAACTGCCTGATCAATTTGAATGACTGATTCAAATATTTCCAGGCCAGACAATTCGCATTCTGGAGAGAAAAGAAGCGAAAATGTCAAAGCCAGACGCTTCTCGCCATGGTTAAGGCTGAGGAGTTCTTCTGATATGCTTGTCGGTAGCATGTGAATGCGTTGATCTGGCATATAAACCGAGCTGCCGCGCCGCGCTGCTTCTTTGTCGAGAAGTGTTTCTGGTTTGATCAGTTCCGCCGGGTCGGCAACATGTACCTGTAACAGGCAGCTGCCGTCCTGATGCAATTCAAACGAAATTGCATCATCGCGGTCACGTGAACCTGGTGTGTCGATTGCCCAGGTGCATTGCGCGGTCAAATCGCGGCGTGAAGAGGTCTCTGGTAGATGTGATGTCAGAGCTTCCGATTCGGCAATTACTTCGGCCGAAAAGGCTACTGGCAGCTTGTATCTGATGATCGCAAGATTTTCGTCAGCATCGAGAACACCAGCTTTGATCAGCGCCTGAAAAAGTTTGCGCGGGTTGTTCATGCCGGCGCGGTCAAGCGCACTGCTCAAGCGGCGCGAAATTTTAGCTTCTTCGCCGCAGGCAACAAGATTCTTTAAATCGTTGAGATGGTCTTTAAGAACTTCTGACAGTGCCCCTGCTTTTTCCAGTTCTTTGAGTGCCTCGGAAAGATTGTTTTCTTCGTCTTCCTGCGCCTGTTTTCGGGCCAGTTGCTCGCGCGCGCCAGTCAACTCTTCGAGTGACACAGGCTGATAGCCGTCATTTTTGTTTTTAAAATAGAGTTTGTCGGCGCATAGTTGTCTAAGCAGCGCTGCGGCTGAATCATCGTCGTCAGGAGCGAAGAGAAAGTTGGCCAGCTCTTTAAGTTCGAAAGTGCGCTGCTCTTCCTGCAACAGCTCATGTAATTCTTCGAGATTTATGCCTTCTGCTATACTTTTGCGTTGTTCGTTGGTGGTGAAAAGATTCTGTCTACAGGTTTCACGTTCGGCGACACCGGTAGCCGGGCGGCTGGTTGCATGCATGATTTTTTTTTCGGTTACGGTAGTTTCTTTGCCGTTAAGCAGGTATAGCCTGACGTTGCCGCCGGCAACACTTAATATTGCTGCTATTTCCGGCTGGCTGCTTTTGGCTGAAAACTCGACGATACAACCGGCTGATAGATTCATTTGACTTGCTCCAGAATTTTTTACTATTACTGCTTTAATCGACCTGGGGCGTAGATTTGCTGGGCGCTTAGTGCCTCTGGCCGTAGATATTGTTTTGATTATAACCGGTTTTAGTTTTTATTTCAGCCCGAGTTTTGTTAATAATCAGTGCATCAAGCCAGCTGCTTACTTCGTCGGCAATCTGCTCGAACAGTTTCTCTGCCTCAGGGTCTGAGCTGTGCAAGATACTCTCAGGCCACTTGTCAGCTTCTTCGGCAACAGAATCTATTTCTGGCGGTTGACCAATCAGCTGTATCAGAATGTCTGGCTCCTCGCCATAAAGAGCTGCTTCTTCAGCTACAGCAAAAACCCCGTGCAAATCACTTCGTGTATTTTGCATGTTTTTATGAACTTTTAAGGCAAGTTCGAGATTTTGAAGCTGCTGTGGTTGTCGTCGGTCAATGCTTTCGCGCCAGTCGGCCAGCATTTGTCGGTCTGGCTCAAGTGCGTTGTCTATTTCTGATGGCGCAATGTTAATAATGCGCCAGGCCAGATGACTGCGCTCACCGCTGCTCCAGTCAAGTATTTCCTGAAATTCGCCGTTTTCGAGTTTTTTAAGTGCTTCGCGCAGATTTTTGCTAAAGCTTTGATGGCGTTTTTTGTCGGCTTCTATCTGTTTGTTTTCGTCGATGCCATTGTATTGTGCAAGCAATCGGCTTATCCAGCGCACTTCCGGGTAGATATGAACGAACATAAATTCTAGTTGGGTAGCGGCCTGGTCTGAATAACCGAGCGAAAAACTGCGAAGAAGGTGAAAAATCTCGTCGGCCAGCTGAAGACGCCCGGCCGAAAAATTGCAGCGCCCAGCATCGATCAGATCGCAGTTATCCACAAAAATCAGACCCTTTGTGCGATAAGGTCTGGTAAGTCGCCTGATTTTTGCCTTCAGATAAGAGAATACCGAGTTGGGGTGAGTTACTTTGCCCGGATCAAAGTCTTCGAGCAGAATCAGCAGCATTTCACTCATAATTTCACGCATCTTATCACTGAGCGAAAGAGCTGGTTCTCGCCAACTCAGCGCCTGCTGACAGATAAAGTCATGGCAGCTTTTGATTAAAGCAAATGCCGAATCTGCTGCCGGCTGCCGACAGAACGCTGTAAAGGCGTTGGTGAATTCTTCATTGCTCATTATTCTGCTCCGTTTACTCTGTGAAATTCGGATGCATTATTCTCTTAAGTTTTTGCTCTCTTAAACAGCATATCAGCAGGCGACTTAAAAATTCCACGAAAATAATTTTCCCCAAAAGGGTTTTCATTTGATTAACAACTGAGACCAAAAAATGAGGTGAATTTTATGATGTGTTGCAAGAAATGCCCCTTTAATCCAATATCAGGCAGTGAACAACAGCGCTGTCACCAGGCGCTGTGCAATAACTGGAGGCATAATTGTGCCGATGGCTACTGCGCCGCAAATATTGGCAGTCGATGTTTTCTTGATTATTACGTTATCAGCCGCCTATACCAGCAGGATCCGCTTGCCGAGGCATTGGTGCATCATACTCTCAAAACAGCTTTGATTGGTCGCGACCGAGCGTTGCTGTTGTCACTTTTTCATGCTGCCAGCGAGTCTATAAGGCTTCAGCTCTGGCATTGGCTTGAGCTCTATGAACCGCGCAGTTTGTGGCTCCTCAACCCGATTTTTGCAGCAGTTGGTCTGGCTCCGCTTGATAGCCTGACTGGCATGGGCAGCCGTCGCGAAAAATATTTTGGCGCCATCATGGAAAATCCTTACAGCGGTCGCCTCTATCGTTCCGCCCAGGCAATATAAAAAAGGAACAAGACTATGACATGTAATAAATGCCCGCTCAATATTGAATCTGAAAGTTTCAGGCCGACAATGTATGAAGCTTTGCCCCTTCACGCTAAGGCCGTTTTTGTCTGCAGAAATGTGAACCGCAAAAGCAGCTGTGGCGATGTGTCAGCCGCCCGCCAGCTGTGCGCGCGCGATTTATGGGTGTTGGCTTTTATTGGCTGCAAAGAAAAATTTGCAGTCGATAAGGCTGTCGAGACCCTCGACAGTCTGGTTGCCGGCGGCCATTCTGAACTGCTTTGCCATCTTTTCGAAAACGCCGGCTATGAAACGCGACGGGCACTGTGGTTGCGCATGACCAGCAATTATCCCAGGCGACTCTACATGTTCGACTCAATGTTTGAAAAAGAATGTCTGCCAACGCTTAACAAAGCCGAACTGCCCGAAAATATTCATATCTACCGCCATTATCTGCTTTATACGGGCGGGCAGGAAAATTCACTCCTAAAAGATTTATAATCAGGTAGAGAGAATCAATTCGAAGCTGACAACGATCGAAGAGGAGTGAAATGTCGAGCAAGCAAAAAAAATATGCTTTAGCCATGCTGATCTCTGGTGGGCAGACCGGGGTTGATCGTGCTGCTCTTGATTTTGCCATGCAGATTGGCATATCTCATGCAGGTTGGTGCCCGCTTGGTCGCAAGGCCGAAGATGGTGTTATTCCAGAACGCTATCTGCTCAGAGAAGCCACTAAGCCATTATATCAGCAGCGAACTCAACTGAATGTAAGAGATTCACAGGCTACTCTGATAATTCAGGACACGACCCGGCGCTCCCGCGGTACAGCTCTCACTATAAAATGTTCTGAAAAGCTGCATCGACCATTCATGGTAGTAGATATCACCAACTATGACAGCGAAGAAATTAGAAATTGGCTTGCCAGAGTGCGGCCGCAGATTCTCAACGTTGCCGGACCAAGATTGAGTGAAAGCCATGACGCCGCTGTCGCTGCCGCAGCAATACTCACAGCTATACTGTGTGTCGACGACTCTAGTGCGGTTAGATGGCCACCAACCAAGCCTTTCACCAGAAATCTTTTTTGATGGAGCTCTGTAAACGAGTTCAACAAATGACTGAGTCGGAGATTTTAGATACCCACTGCTTTTCTAAAGCCTTAGCGGGTCAGGGAAGATGCTGCCCGGTCTTATGAGTCTGTTCGCGTCTCCCCGGGCCGCTTCAGCTTTTATGCTATGCGCTCGCCGCTTCCCACCAAAATGGGGTTCGGTCGGCGTTCTCATAACTAACAGCTCGAATTTTCAGCACAATTCTGAAAATCTGTTGTAGCATCAGTTTCTGGCTTAAAAATGGCCGCCGTAGAACTTTGAACCAGGAGAAAAAAAATGATCCGCAAATTTCTGTATTTCTGTTTCTTTGCAAGCATTTGCTCTATTGCGCTGGCACAGATCGACAATCCAGATGCAGCAGCAGTTAGCGAAACCATCTCAACTGCTATCATTCACCCAATTGATCAAAAAGTCATGGATTTGCTGGAGGCTGACCAGAGCACTAACGGGCAAGTCCAGGCTCTTTTTAAGGGTAGCGAACTTTGGGACGAAGAGTTGAATAGAGTATACAAAGAACTGGTGAAAAGTTACGGAAAAAATGAAGAGCTGAAAACGGCCCTAAAGAATGCTCAAAATGCCTGGATAAAGTTCAGAGATGCTGAACAAATGCATTTACAAGCCATTTTTGCCACAAAGGAAGGCACCATGTATAGAATTTTTCTGGCATCAGATAACCTGGAAATAATCAAAAGTCGGGCCATAGAGCTACAAAAGCGCCTGGATGACTTTACGGAATCAAATTAGTTTCGGCATTAATATGCTGGACAACAACCGACATTATAAACGCATTACCCGGCAGGAATTGGCTATCCAGAGAAATGACTGCCAAACATCATTTTCATAACCCCGGGTTGAAAAGTTGTTTCCCATTTTTCGCTGTCGCAGAGCATACATTAACACTGAGCTTTCTTGGCATACTTCAGCGTCAAGAAGTCTAACCGGATCAGAGGCATAAAAGATCTGTCGGGGAATGAGAATGCTGCCATTAGGGCCGCGCAAGGAAAAATGTGAGATTCTAGATGCCCACTGCTTTTCTAAGCCCTTTTCGGGCATCTATTTATGGTATTTTATTGATAGATTTTGTTGGGAGAATGGATGATGAATAAAAAGTTGTCTGCTTTTTTGCTGGTCATATGTCTATTTGTTTTTCAGGCGGCAGCGGGAGCACAGGATAAGGCTGCCCGATTGATCGAACAATTGCAGGGAAAAGCTGCTTATTATGATGCAAATGGTAGTGATCAGGGTTTCTTTGCCTCATGGACGACCAGAAATTACAATGAAAATGTCAGAATTTTTGCAGCCAGGCAGTTGCCGGCAACCGTTACTGCCGCAAATCGTGACAAGGTGGTCGAAGCTTTGATCAAGGCCCTTAAAACCGGAGCTGATGATCGAGATACTGGTGATGGCATTCTTTTGAATCGCACTGAGATAGCGTTTGCATTGGCTAAAGTTGGCGATAATAGGGCGATAAAGCCTTTGCTGCAGGCTCTTCTGGGTAGAGAGAAGCTGCCGATGATAAATGCAAAAGCAGGTCCGAAAGAAATTATCTTGAAAAAAACTTCAGCAAATCTGAATATCATTAAGGCTCTTGGTTGTTTTCGCGGGCTGGAAGCCGGCAATGCCGCTGCGCTTATGGAGCAGTTTCTGATTTTTGAGCAGGTCCCGGAAATTGCTGACCATCTGAGAGGTAGCATCGATCTGATTGTAAATGATACTGATTTAAAGAATGATATGCCGCTGGTCCCATCCAGGCCATGATCATAAAAGAATCTTGCTTTGTTGACGTTGAAACGCCCGGCTTCTATGGTAATTTTCGGTTTAAAATTATAGTTTCATAATCAGGTGATAATTACGGAACCACTGGTAATGGTGAACAGAAATTTCCGGTGGAATATTTAGGGCTGTCTGCTATCGGTGTTTATTTTGTGTTTTCACTTATAGTGGAAAGCAGCTTTAAAGCTTTTTCATGTTGCGGATTTCGCTTAAGAAGCTTTTGGCAAGTCTGTTTTGCTTCGCTTATTTTATCCACTTTTGCCTGGGCAAGCGCAAGATAATATGTGTAGTTATCATTTTCCGGGTCTGAGCTGCAGCAGTTTTCAAATAGTGGCATAGCTTCGCTGTATTTTTTCTGTTTTGCAAGATTCATGGCCTTTTCAAATGTTTGTGCGAGCTCTTTCTTGTTGTCTGCAGGCTGCGTTTTGTTTTCAGAATTTTTGCTTTCGGTCTCCGGCAATTTTGCCGCCAAAATTTTAATCAGGTCTTCCTTTTTCTCTGCTTTTGCCATATCAAGTGGCGATACACCCTCGCTGTTTTTCTGGAGAGGATCGCCTCCACCAGCAAGTAGAATTTTAACGATATCGCCCCTGTTCATTCTTACTGCACAGTGCAGTGGTGTCATTTGTTTGAGCTGGTCTGAAGCACGCAAGTTTGGGTTTCCGCCATGTTTCATCAGAAGGCTGACAACTTCCGTAATTCCAGACGTAGCAGCGTGATGCAGCGGTGTCATATTTTCGTCGCCCGCCACATTTGGACTGGCTCCGGACTCAAGCAGCAGTTCGATGACTTCTGTTGTAATGCCTGGTGACCAGCCGTTGACAGCTACTTCAAGCGGGTAATCATCGCTGGACTGCATAATCTTGGGGTCAAATCCGGCTTCCATAAGCGCTTTTACAAGATCTACACGATGAAACCTGATAGCCAGGATGAAGGGATGTTTTTTGAACCTTTCTTCGGTCATTTTGACCATCATTTCACCTTCCGGTGAATCCTTGAGCTGGTTCATCATTGCTTCAACGCCTTTGACGGCGGGGCAGTTGAAGTCGGGTTCCGCAGCATTCAGGGTGTTGATATACATAGTCAGCTGAAAGACTATCAGCATTGCTAACATTGCTTTTACACCGGTAAACATTTTGTTTTCTCCTTATTGCGCAGCAATAATATAAAGTAAGATTTTATCTGTTGCAACTTAATTAGGGGCTTAGAGAGCAATGGAACAGGAAACTATCGTTGTTTTTCGCCAACCGGATTGTGTACCACTTGTAAAATGCCCTGTCAATTGTCCCTAAAACAGCACCGGCGCCGCAATAACGGCGCCGGTGCAAGGGGGAAATCTCAATCGTATTGTCAGTAGTGATATTGCAGCAGACCCTGCAGGCGGTAGTCATAACCGAAGAACATGTCGTTGCTCAGCGCTATTGGCGTAGCCAGAGTCAGCGACATACCGGGTTTTACGTGATAGCGCATGCCAAGCACGAGATCGGTGCTGCGGCCGTTGTTAACGCGGTTGTAAAAGTTGACTTCACCCATGAAAGTGAACGATTCGTTAGGGTCGTATTCGAAGCCAGCGTTAACAAAGACACCTTCGTGATTGGTGTTGCCATCGCCAGCCTGATAGCCGCCATTGACATGAAAGTTTCCGCCTTCTTTGCGTTTGCTTGACAGGCCGGCGAATACTTCCCAGGCATTATTGTTGTCGGTGTTGCCGATTGTTATGTCGCTGGTCGGAAAGATTGCGCCGAATCCAAGACTTGAGGCCATTTCGTCGTTCTGCGAGCAGAATTTGAGGCGCAGCTCGGTATCAGCCATGCCTGAATCTGAGCCATCGCGAAAGTTGTAAGAAATTGGCGCAAACACGTCGTAAGATTCAAACGGCAGTTTAAATGCCACTTCAAAGTTTTCACCGGCGTAAGTCAGCAGAATGGGAAATTGCCAGTAATCTCCATCCTCGCCATTTTCGAGGCGTTGGCCGTCGCGTCTGGTGATTTTGTTCCAGACCATTCCAAAAGCTGTCGAAAACACGTTTTCGCCAAGCGGATAAGAGGCGAAGGTGTTAACCAGGCCGGTCAATCCGTTGAAGGAGACGTGATAGTCGGTTCCTTTGCGGCTACTGCTTTGCTCGCCAGGCAGAATGATCTGTGGCAGTCCAGAATCAGAGTACAATACGGCATCGCCACTCTGAGTTACTGGCGGCAGCGGCAGACTGGTTGTTGGCGCTGGCGCAGTTGTTGGTGGTGAAGATATGTATCTGGTGCGCTGGCGATAAGTTACACCTTGCCCTCTGTCGTAATCGGTGGTCGGAATTTCGAGCACCTGACCGATCTTGATTTTGCTGGCGTCAGTGATGCGATTCGCCGACGCTATCTTTTTCCAGTGCTGGGTTGAGCCGAAGAATTTTTTCGAGATCGAACCGAGGGTATCGCCTTTCCGAATGGTGTAGGTTTGATACCCTGTGGTGGTGTCTTCTTCGATCCAGCTGCTGTCGGCGCTAATCGACGATCTGTCGGAGTAAAGCTCCTGTTGCATAGGCGGAGCAAGAGAATAGCCTTCGGGTGTAAGGTTTTCATAGTATTGTGCAGCTGCACTTGAGGTGAGAGCCAGAACCATAAAACCAGTCAGAAGGTATGAATGATGCCGTTTATTCATGGAACCTCTGTTCCTTTCAGTATTTGAAGAAACTTGCGTTTCTGTCGAATCAGGTAGTTATACTTTCCCGTAGTCTGTTATCGGATGATTTCACTAAATCTTTAATCAGACATAAAAAAAACAATAAAACAGCGCGACTTCTTTCGTTGAATAATATTCTTAGTTGTTTGGTGTCTGTGCGGCTCGGCACAGGATGAAATTGATTGGTGCCCCGGTCATACAGTTTGACACAATCTTGGAGCCTGTGCTAAGTTCGTAGGGATATAGCTAAATATAAGGTGGGAAACTTGCTGATGAAAAAAACCTTTGTGGTTGATACCAATGTCATTCTTCACAGCCATCAAGCGCTGTTTTCTTTTAAAGATAACGATGTGGTTATACCACTGGGGGTCATCGAAGAGCTCGATCGTTTTAAAGGTTTAAACGATGAGCGCGGCCGTGAAGCTCGTCAGGCTTCTCGTGAACTCGACCGCCTTCGTAAACATGGCACCCTCGCCAAAGGTGTACCGCTGGAATCTGGTGGAACGCTTCAGATTATGATTGATTCAGAAATTGAGTTTCCAAAAGCTTATGGTCTTGATCCGCATAAGGTAGACAACCGCATTCTTGCCTGTGCGCTTATCTTGAAAAAGCAGGATCGCAATGTTGTGCTGATCAGCAAAGATATCAACTGTCGCATCAAAGCTGATGCTCTTGGTATCAATACCGAAGATTTTGAAACCGACAAGGTCGATATTGACGAGCTCTATTCTGGCTGGCGTGAAATGACAATGCCGATTAGCCGAATCGAGACCTTCTTGCGCGATGATGGGCTTGAATACGAGGCAGACGATCTTCTTAGAAACGAATTTTTACTGCTCAAAGCTGCCGAAAACGAGAATAAAACTGCACTGGCAAAGTATGATGGCGAACAGAGACGTTTGTTGCCACTATTTCATCAGAATGCCAAGCCCTGGGGCGTGGAAGCGCTTAATCTGCAACAGAAATTCGCGATCGAGCTGCTGCTGTGCAATGAAATCCAGCTGGTAACACTGGTTGGTCGCGCTGGCACTGGCAAAACTCTGTTGGCACTTGCCTGCGGCCTGCAGAAAACTATCGATGAGCACCTGTTCCGCAAACTGCTTGTCAGCCGCCCGATTATGCCTCTTGGCAAAGATATCGGTTATCTTCCGGGCTCAAAAGATGAAAAGCTCAGTCACTGGATGCAGCCTATTTTTGACAATCTCGAATTCGTAATGGATCGTCTCTACAAGAATTCAGATGATGTCGACAAAAAAATCAGATTTCTGATCGAATCGCAGAAGGTTCAAATCGAAGCGATTACCTATATCAGGGGTCGCAGTATTCCAAAGCAGTATCTGATCGTTGATGAAGCGCAGAACCTGACTCCACACGAAGTTAAAACGATTATCAGCCGCGCTGGCGAAGGCACCAAGGTTGTGTTGACCGGCGACCCATACCAGATAGATAACCCTTATCTCGACAGTTCTTCGAACGGTCTGAACTTTGTCATCGAAAAATTCAAAAATCATAATCTGTTCGGGCATATAATTCTTCATAAATCAGAGCGTTCGTCACTTTCGGCGCTTGCTTCCGAATTGCTTCAAAACTGATTTTCCGAGGTTTAACCGATGGTATTTTTGAATCGAAAAGCGGTAACTTTTATCGAAATAGTTATTGCTGTTGGTATTCTGGCTGTGGCTATGATTCCGCTTTTTGGCCTGATGAGTCGGCAGACGGTCGAGACCGATCGCAACGCTTCGCAGGCATTTGCGATGAACAAGGCTTCAGAGATATTGAACACCATTCTCGATAACGTGCCCTTTGCCGCTTTGCGTCAGGGTAATCCTGGCTTTATCAAGGTCGATGACCTTGCTGCGAAGACGAAATACAAACGTTACAACGACGCCTGGGCTCTCAAAATACTGCCGGTTCTGTTTCAGGGCTCAGAAAAGCAGGGTGCCGGCTGGCCTTGCAGTGGTATCTTTACTGATTCACGCGGCATTCATTATCTGGTGCATCTGCGTGTCGAAGATGTCTTTTCTGAGCAGAAACCGCCGCGCCCGGAGCGCACGAAGATAGGTGCAGGCTTTCCTGCCGGTGCTCCTAATCGTTTCGCTGAAACCAGCGAATTGACTTTTGCGTATTTGCGCAACCCGGCCATCTTTTCTGCCGGTGACTGGCTGCAAGAATACTCCAGAGACCCTGCTCAGTCGCCTTACGCAGAAGTAGATCTTGGCTCAAGTCGCGGAGTGGCCGAGTCTCCACAAAATGTTTATCAGGATGAAGGCATGGAAGGCTCTGGTCCTGATGATCCTCGTTACACCGATCCGACTGCCGAACGCTACACAACAAAAATGGTAACCGAGAAGGTGCCATACGATACTGGCGATAAATATGCATGGTGCGTTATGAAGAAGCTTCTTATTCAAGTTCAGTGGAACCTTGATCAGCGCTACTTTGAGAATCCAGAAGCTACCGATGGGCGTGTGCAGCGTATTCACCTGATGACAATCAAGGGGGATATCGACTGATGAACAGATTTACCAGAAAAAGACGTGGTGTTGCCATTGTTGTAGCGGTGTTTTTTGCTTTTTGTATGCTGGTGCTGTTTGTTGCCATGATGTTTCGCCAGTCGAGCACGGCTCACCACAATCAGCTGACTATCGACGAACGTCAGGCTTTCTTTGCGGCGCGCGCTGCCATGCAGCATTTTCTGCTTAAAGCCAAGCTTTTTCCGACCGAACTGTATGATGCCGTGGAATTAGCGCAGGGCAAGAATCCGCTGTGCAATTTTGCCGAGTTTGAGGGCAGTACCGATTCTGGGCAGCCGTGTTTTGAGCCGGTGAGTGCTCGTCCAGAACTTTTTGTGCGGGTTCGTCCGGATCGTGAGGTTGATATGAACCAGCAGCCCAAGTATTTTTACCAGCCATTGCCTGGCAAAGACGCTTTTATCCGGTTGGGCAGCTATCATAACCCTGATTATCGTTATCTGGCTCCAGGATTGGCAAGAAGCGAGCCCGAATATCGCTATGTAAAGCCAAATCCTCCTCCGGCTTCAGCTCAATCAGGAAAATATCTGAATTATTACATTCGTGATTGCAGTAACATGCTTATGGATGGTGCTCGTATGCAAGTGCCGTTAGAGATCGTCATTTCACCCGACGTAAAGAATATTCAGGAGTGGGATGCCGCTACCATGGACGGATACCCCTATACCATGAGCTACAAAGTCACCGATGTAAAGATTCAGTCCATAAAGGGTCTACGTAAGTATGGTGAGGAAGCTATCGAAGTAAGTGTCGAAGGTGCGGTCAAGAATTTTCAGGGTAAGCTGATACCCCAGACGCAGAAGCGGGTTCAGAAAATTACTCGAAAAGGGGCCATAGATTGAGCTATTTAAAACCAGGCAAAAGTGCTTTTACTCTGATAGAGGTTGTTATAGCCTGTGCGGTTATGGCGATGTTCATGACCGGGGTCTATCAGCTCTTTATTGGTGGCAGTAAAACCGCAGGTCGTGCGCAATGGATAACCGGAACGGTAGACCAGATGCGTAATGCTCTGCAGCTGATCAGCCGTGATGTAAGAAGTGCCACCTATCCGACTACACTCTTTTCGGATACATTTTTTGACCCCTGTGATAACGATAGCATCGCGGTGCCGGCTCAGTATTACCTGAGAATCCTCAAAGACGGTGAGCCTATCAATGCTCCTTCCTCCGGTGAACTTAAAATCATGAGCTGGGTTATGTGCGAACCGGAAAAGCCACCGACACAGCCTGGCAAGCTGATTCGTAATGAAATTTATCTCGATCACACTTTAGACACCCCAGGTGGGCCTGTTGCCAACCTGCGAATTAAGACCGAAGCATTTAGTTTCACGACCAACCCACAGGGTTCTTATGCTAAATCTGGCAACCTCAGTTTGGCTGCATTACCCGAAGAATCAAGAGATCGAGTCTTCGTTAATGATGTGCAGTTTATCGAGTTTTCGGTCGCCGGAACCATACCGCCAGAAAAACCTGTAGACTTTTTACCAATTTCCGTTAAAATACGTACCCTGTATCCCAAAGATGAAAAGGTTTTTAAAGAAAATTCAATTATGGCGACTCCTCAAGTCGGGATTGATACTTTTTAAAAAGAACTGTATAGTGTTACACCATGTCTAAAAAGTGGCACCAACTAGAGAAGCTCGATCATAAAGCTCTAAAAAAGCTTCAAGGCGAGCGCGAGAAAGCTGCAAAGCAGATATTAGATGCTGAAGAGAAGAAGCGTCGAATGATAATCGGCGTAGCAGTTCTTTTTGGCATCATTGTGCTGCTTGGCTTTATTTCTATTCTGCGTAGTCGCTCGGCAACGCTTGCACGTCAGGACGAAAGAGCCAAAATGTTGTTCTCGCGCATTTCTGATTTCAACGGTAAGATAGAACATCGCTACGTTGGTACCTGGGACAAACTCACCGAAAAATTTGAATTTGACAAGGAACACACCTTTAAAACTACGGAAGAGTCGACAGTTACCGTTCAAATGCAGCTTGATAACCAGGTTAAATTGTTTCCTGGCTCTGAAATGACGGTGTTACCTCCGATGCTTGCTGAAACCGAAAACAAGATTGAAAAAGAGCCGATCATTTTGCGGCGTGGTGAACTTACAGCTGCTATTTCTCTGGATGGACGCGGAGTTCTTGAGATAGAAGTTGCTGACGTTGTTGTCGTTGGAGCTTCGGGTTTGTTCAAAGTAATTTATGACGCAGAGAAAGCAAAAGGCGAGGTCGTTGTTAAAAACGGTCTGGTCGAAGTAGGCAAAAAACGTGGTGGCGGCCGTCCTGTGAAGGTTTCTGGTTTTTACAAGGTTACTTTTGGCGAAGGCGAAATAAGTACGCCCACACAGGCGAGTGTTATTCAATACGACTGGCGCTGAGTTTCACCCATGATAAAGATTGTCAAAGCCCGGGTGCATAACCTGAAAGATCTAAGTCTCACCATTCCTGATGGCAAACTGACTGTCATCACTGGTGTCTCTGGTTCAGGCAAGTCATCACTGGCTTTTGATACAATTCATGCCGAAGGCCAGCGTCGTTACATGGAATCGCTTTCTTCTTATGCTCGACAGTTCCTGCAGCAGATGGAAAAGCCCGATGTCGAGAGTATTGAAGGTCTTTCACCGACAATTGCTATTCAACAGAAATCAACTTCGCGCAATCCGCGCTCGACAGTTGGCACCATAACAGAGCTTTATGATTATTTCAGGTTGTTGTTTGCCGCGATTGGTCGACCACATTGCCCGGAGTGCGGTGAATCGGTCGAAAGTTCGACGGCTGCACAGATTGTTGAAGCGTTGCTGCAGTATCCTGATGGCACTCGCATCACTCTGCTGGCACCGGTTGTGCGAAGTCGCAAGGGCGAGTATGGCAAGGTTTTCGAAGAACTGCGGCGCGAGGGCTTGTCGAGAGTTCGTGTTGATGGCGACATGTGGTCGCTTGACGATGAGTTGCCCGAGCTTGATCGCAACAAAAAGCACGATATTGAGGTTGCAGTTGACCGTATCAGACTCTCCGATTCTGAGCAAGAGCAGACCTCGGCACGTCTCAATGAGGCGGTTGAGTTGTGTTTTAAACTGGCTGAAGGCCAGTTGCTGGTATTGATCGCTCCCGAGAGCGGCAAAACTGTCGAAAAACTTTTTAGCGAGAATTTGCACTGTGCACGTTGCGATGTGTCGTTGCCCGAGATCAAACCCCGTTTGTTTTCGTTTAATGCCCCCTATGGTTCATGTTCCGCCTGTTCAGGACTCGGTATTCAGCTGGTTGTTGATCCTGATCTGGTCATTCCTGACACTGATCTGTCAATATCTGAGGGTGCGATTGCGTCCGAAAATTTTACCGAGGCGACTTTTTCGCGGCAGTGGATGGAAGGTCTGTCTGAACATTACAAGTTTTCACTGAATGTGCCATTTAAAAACCTTTCAGAGGAAGTCAGGCAAATCATATTGCAGGGCTCAGGCAATAAGGTTCTCAAGGTCAATTATAAGGGCCGCACCATGGCCGGGTCGCTTACCAAGCCGTTCGAAGGCGTGATTCCGACTCTTTCAAGGCGCTATCGCGAGACGAAATCTGATGGCGCCCGCAATTTTTATGAGCGCTTCATGCGCACTCTGCCCTGCCCTGAATGCCAGGGCCGGCGCCTTAATCCGATTGCGCTCGCGGTCAAGGTCAGAGACGAGAATATCCATGAATTGTCGCAACATTCAGTTGGTGAGCTGATTGAATTTTTTGCGGGGCTGACTCTCAGTGAGCGCGATCGCTTTATCTGCAAAAAAATCCTTGAGCAGATCAATAATCGCTTAAAGTTTCTGACTGATGTTGGGCTCGATTATCTAAATCTTTCGCGTGCCGCTCATACCCTTTCTGGCGGTGAAGCGCAGAGAATCAGGCTTGCATCTCAGATCGGTTCAGCCCTGGTTGGTATTACCTATGTGCTTGATGAACCAAGTATCGGGCTGCACCCTCGCGACAACCGGCGTCTCATCGATACCCTTAAAAAATTGCGTGACATTGGCAACACTGTTCTGGTGGTTGAGCACGACCGTGAGATCATGGAAGAGGCTGACAATATTATAGATCTTGGCCCCGGTGCTGGCGTCGAGGGTGGCATGCTGGTTGCAAGCGGATCACCAGCCACTGTTACCAATAATAAACAAAGCCTTACTGGCCGTTTTTTGAGTGGTAGTGAGTTTATTTCGGCTCCAGCCCACCGTCGCAAGGGTAATGGTAACTGGCTTACCTTAAAAGGCGCCAGGCATAATAATCTTAAAAACATAGATGTTGCAGTACCTCTGGGCAAAATGGTTGTAGTGACTGGCGTGTCTGGTTCCGGCAAATCGAGTCTTGTCACCGACACTCTTTACCCGCTTTTGAACAATATTATCAACAGATCGCATCTCGATGTTGGCGCTTATAAAAAAATCGAGGGCATCGAACATATTGATAAGGTCGTAAATATTGACCAGAACCCGATAGGTCGCTCGCCTCGTTCGAATCCGGCCACCTATACCGGTATTTTTACTCCGATCCGTGATTTGTTTTCGCAGACAGTCGAGGCTAAAACCCGCGGTTACGCACTTGGTCGCTTCAGTTTTAACGTAAAGGGTGGTCGCTGCGAAGTTTGTGAGGGTTCCGGTCAGATTCAGATCGAAATGCACTTTCTGCCAGATGTTTATGTAACCTGCGAACAATGCAAAGGTCGCCGTTTTAACGACGAAACGCTTAAGGTAAAGTTTAAGGGCCTCAACATTGCACAGGTGCTGGATTTATGCGTCAGCGATGCGCTCGCCTTCTTTGAGCCGTTTACAGCGATCCGACGTCGCCTTCAGACGCTGGTTGATGTCGGTCTCGGCTATATTACTCTCGGCCAGGCCAGTACGACACTTTCTGGCGGTGAGGCGCAACGAATCAAGCTGGCGACCGAGTTGTCTAAAGTGGCGACTGGTTCGACCTTTTATCTGCTTGATGAACCTACTACCGGTTTGCACTTCCAAGATGTGCGTTGCTTGCTCGACGTTCTGTCCAGGCTTATTGACAAGGGCAATACCGTTTTGGTAGTCGAGCACAACCTTGATGTAATAAAAACAGCTGATTACATTATAGATCTCGGCCCGGAAGGTGGAGATCGCGGCGGCGAGATTACTGCCGTCGGGGTGCCCGAAGAGATAATTGCGGTAAAAGCTTCTTTGACAGGCAAATTTCTCGCTGAAGATCTGCAGAGAACAGCAGGACTGAGTAAAAACAGCAAAGTTCGCAGGAGAAAGTAACATGGCCAAGGCGCGTACCCGTTTTGTTTGCCAGTCATGCGGACAGGTTTTTCCCAAATGGCAGGGGCAATGCACTGCCTGTCAGGAATGGAACACGGTTGAACAGGAAATCGAAGCGGGAGAAACGCGGCGGGTGCCGATGCAGAACCCGGGTGGCAGTCTTGCAATAATTCAGACGCTTGAAGAAGTCGAGATGGAAAATTCGACGCGCTGGCCGACAGGAGTGGATGTTTTTGACGAGCTGATTGGTGGTGGGCTGGTGCCGGGTGGTATTACTCTTATCGGTGGTGAACCGGGTGTCGGAAAGTCCACTTTCATGTTGCAGCTGGTTTCGCGGCTTGGGGTTACAATCAAGCCGTTGGCTTATATTTCGGGTGAAGAGTCGGCGACGCAGATCAAGTTGCGGGCTGAGCGCCTGCGCATTGGCAATGGCAGTGATATTATTCTGGTTTCTGAGCAGAATCTCGATTCTGCGCTGAACGGCCTGGCTTCTTATCTGCCGCGCCTGCTGGTTGTCGACTCGATTCAGACCGTTTATACTCCGCAGATGGATGCAACGCCGGGTTCGGTCACTCAGATACGCGAGTGCGCGGCTATTCTGACCAAGTTTGGCAAAGACCGTGGTCTGCCAATTTTTATAGTTGGTCATGTCACCAAAGATGGCGCTATTGCTGGCCCCAAGATTCTTGAGCACATGGTCGATACCGTTTTATATTTTGAAGGCGATGTTAATTCAAATTTTAGAATTTTAAGGGTTTTTAAAAATCGTTTCGGTGCTACTGGCGAGGTTGCTGTATTTCAGATGACCGAGAAGGGTTTGAGTCCGGTAATCAATCCGTCTGATCTGTTTATCAGCCGCAAGCGCAGTGAGGCACCTGGAGTCGTTGTAGTGCCGATTTTACAGGGAAGTCGCTGTATTCTTACCGAGCTGCAGGCGCTGGTAACCCAGTCGTTTTTGACCATGCCACGGCGTGTCTCGTCCGGGATAGATTCAAATCGCCTGAATCTGGTTATTGCGGTGCTTGAAAAGCATGCCAATCTCAAGTTTTACAACCGTGATGTTTTTGTGAACGTTGCGGGCGGTTTGAAACTCAATGAGCCGGGTGGCGATCTCGGACTGGCAATGGCTTTGTCCAGCAGTCTCAATGACCAGCCGCTTCCGACTGACGTTCTGCTGGTTGGCGAGTTGACTCTGGCTGGCGAAGTCAGGCCGGTATCGAATGTGGCGCGGCGCATTAATGAGGGGCGCAGATTCGGTTTCACCCGGTTTGTGGTTGCAGCCGGTTGCGAACTTGCTGACGAAAAAGGCATAGTTCGTGTTTCTACAGTTAGAGAAGCTTTAAAAGTGGTGTTTGGCTAATTGTTGGTATTATCTGCATAATGTGATAATATTTTGTGACACTTTTCGGAGGTTTTCTGGTGAAAAAAGCTGATACCGTAACATTTAAAGTCGACCCTAACCTGCTTGAAATCCTGCAGAGTATGCCTAATCGCTCGGAATTTATTCGCAGTGCTATTTTACACGCGCTTGAACACGTTTGTCCGCTGTGCAGTGGTGCCGGGGTTCTTTCACCAGCCATGAAAAAATGCTGGGATAAATTTGCCGAAAAGCATGCGATTAAAAAGTGTTCTGAGAGTGACCAGATTGAGCTTCTCTGCAATGTTGAAGCAGACTGACTGAGTCTATAGCCGATGAACAAACGATTGTTCTCTAAGAGCTTGCTGCTGGTTCTAGTGAGCTTTGTTTTATTGAGCTCAGCGCTTTGTGGTGCCGAACCCGCTAAAATTAAAATTTTTACCAGTATTTTGCCTCAGAAATACATTGTCGAGCAGATCGCTGGCGACCTGGTTGAGGTTGAGGTGTTGGTTGGACCAGGTGTTTCGCCACATACCTTCGAGCCGACTCCTCAGCAGATGAGCCGTTTGTCGCGGGCAGTAATATTTTTTCTGGTTGGAGTTCCTTTCGAACGAGCCTTGGTAACGAGACTGACTGCAATTTGTCCTGGCCTGAAGATTGTAAACACTGATAAAAACGTGCCGAGAAGGTCTATGGACAGTCTTGAAAACGGCCACGAGCACAGCGATGACTGTGGACATGAATCCGGTGCTCCTGATCCGCATTTCTGGCTTGATCCGCTGTTGGTAGTGATACAGGCAGAGAATATGGCGATTGCCCTTCGTGAAGCTTTACCTGATTACAAAGCCAGAATTGACGATGGTTTGCAAAAACTTGTTAATGAGCTGCGCGATCTTGATGCGGAGTTGGCCGCAAAATTAATGCCGATAAATGGCGAAGCCATGCTGGTTTTTCATCCGGCATTTGGCTATTTTGCTGATAGGTATGGTCTTAAGCAGCAGGCTGTTGAACTTGAAGGCAAAGAGCCTGGTCCGCGCCGGTTGGCTGAACTTATTCGCTATTGTCGGCAAAACAGTATTCATGTGATTTTTGTGCAGAAGCAGTTTCCGGTTGCTGCCGCAAAGACAATTGCCAGATCGATTGATGGAGCGGTTGTGCTGATCGACCCGCTTGCAGAGGATTATTTTGCCAACTTGCGTGAGCTCGCTGGTTCGGTTCTGGTCGGGGCAAAACAAAAGTGAGCAGTCTCGAAGCTGTTGTCAGTTTTTCTGATGTGAATTTTGCCTTTGAAGACGGCATCACCGTTCTCGAAAACATTAATTTTTCGCTGGAAGCTGGTGAATTTGCCTGTCTTGTCGGCCCTAACGGCGGCGGTAAAACTACCCTGTTGAAGCTTATTTTAGGCTTACTCAAGCCCGTTTCTGGCTCAATAAAGGTTTTGGGCGAAGCACCGAGTCGGCGCCAGGCGCAGATCGGTTATGTTCCACAATTTTCAAAGTTTGATGCAGGCTTTCCGGTTAAGGTTCTGGATGTTGTGTTGATGGGTTGTCTTCAGCGCTCGTTTTTCTGGGGACCATATTCTGAGGAACAGATCGAAAAAGCACGCATGGCCCTTGCAGCAGTTGGTTTGCAGGGCAAGGAAGAACGCGGGTTTTCAGATATGTCGGGTGGGCAGAGACAGCGGGCGCTTATTGCCCGTGCACTTGTTTCTGAGCCGCGCTTGTTGCTGATGGACGAGCCTACCGCCAGTGTCGATGTGCATGGCACTGAGCAGTTTTATCGCATGTTTGAAGAACTAAACCAGAAGTTTACAATACTTATGGTGTCGCACGATGTGGGTTTTGTATCGGCAAGGGTAAAAAGTGTGTTGTGTGTGCGCAAAACCCTGCAGATTCATCCGGTTTCTGAGCTTACCGGTGAAGCCCTGCAAAGTATTTATGGTCTTGATGTTCACGTTATCAGACACGATCATCGCTGCACTGAGAAGGGGCATGTATGTCCGCATTCATAAAAGATCTGCTTGAATTACAGTTTTTGCAGAATGCGGTTATTGCCGGAATTCTATGTAGTATTGCAAGCGGTGTGGTCGGTACCTATGTGGTATTAAAACGCATAACCTACATTGCCGCAGCAATATCGCACTGTGTTCTTGGTGGTTTGGGTGCTGCCCGCTATTTTTCAGTAGTTTACGATCTGCCATGGTTGCGTCCGGTTTATGGAGCAATTTTTACAGCGATTGCCTCTGCGCTGCTTATCGGCTTTATAAGTTTGCGCGCCAAGGAGCGCGAAGATACGATAATCAGTGCATTGTGGGCGATCGGCATGGCGGTCGGAGTCTTGTTTATCTTTAAGACGCCCGGTTATAACGAAGATCTGATGAGCTATCTATTTGGTAATATTTTGATGGTTTCGCGCGAAGATCTTTATCTGATCGCGCTGCTAGATGTTATTGTAATTGGCTTGACAGTTGCTTTTTACCATCAGACTGTCGCTGTATGTTTTGACGAAGAGTTCGCGCGAACTCGTGGTGTGGCTGTAGAATTCTATTATCTGCTTCTTCTTTGCCTTACTGCTTTAACGGTGGTTCTTACTGTTTCGGTTGTTGGTATTATAATGGTTATAGCCTTGCTGAGTCTGCCGGTCGCCATTGCCAGCCGGTTTTTTGACAGTGTCTGGAAAATCATGATCGCCGCCACTTTGCTGGGTATAACTTTCACACTGAGCGGCCTTATTTTCAGTTATGCTCCAGATCTGCCTTCTGGTGCTCTGACAATTGTAATTGCTGGCGTCACATATTTTCTGACTCTCATCTGGTTTTCGCTTAAAAAATCGCATATTGCAAAAGCTGAGTCTGACGTTACAAGCTGAGAGCAACTGGCAAAATACTTTTAAAACCCGTTCCCTGAATATTGATAATAAGAGGGCTTCGTGGTATCCTCTCAACCCGTGAGGTTTCTTTATGATTTTTCAACTTTTGAGATCACTTCTTGTTCTAACTGGTACTATCGTCGGTGTGGCGGTTGGTTATGCCATTTCGGTCGAATACACTAACATTATTGAACTCGAAAACCCTCAGCTGACTCTGTCTGCTTTGTTGGGATTTATTGGCTATCTTTTCTGCTCTATCGCTGGTCGTGAACTACATTTGTGGCTCGAAGGACAGCTTGAACACAATAACAACTACGATCTTGCCTGGGGAGCGATGGGACTTCTTCTCGGCCTGGTCAGCGCTAACCTGCTTTTTGTGCCTGTATACTTTTTGATGTACAAAGGTTTTGGCGAAATACAGTTTGCCAACAAATATCTCGATGGTCTGGTGCCGTTGTTTAATTTGGTGATTCCGTTGTCCTTCAGCCTTTTGTTTGCTTATCTTGGCGTTAAGATTATGCTAAGATACCGGCGCTATCAGGCTAGAATCAATACAGAAGGTGTTACCGCCCGCCACAAAATCATTGATACCAGCGCGATTATCGATGGGCGATTTGCTGATCTTTTCAGACTTGGTTTTCTCGAAGGCAATATAATAATTCCGCGTTTCGTGGTTAACGAACTGCAGTTTCTCTCTGACTCGTCAGACGAAATCAAGCGCAGTAAGGGACGCAAAGGACTTACCAGCCTCGGTCAGCTAAAAAATGAGTTTCCTGATCTGATCGTAATTGCTGAAAACGATTACGCAGATATCAACGAAGTTGATGCCAAGCTGGTCAAGCTTGCTTCCGAACTTAAGGCGATCATGATTACTCAGGATTATAACCTCAAGAAGGTTGCCGAACTTGATCGAATAACCGTTTTGAATGTTAACGACTTGGTAAATGCCCTCAAACCGATTTTTGTCAGCGGTGAGGATATCGAAGTTAAAGTTGTGAAGAAGGGTAAGGAGTCGTGTCAGGGCGTTGGGTTCTTATCAGATGGCACCATGGTAGTAATAGAGGATGGCGGAGACCATGTGGGCGAGACGGTTAAAACCACTGTCAGCAACATTTTGCAGACAGGCGCCGGCAGAATGATTTTTTGCCGCATAGGTAACCAAAATATAACAGCCCCTACAGCAGAGGAGAAGTAAAATGGGTATACGGGTAAAAGAGATAATGGATCGAAACCCGGTCATCGTTGATGCAGGCCAAACAGTGTTTGCTCTCAGAGAAATCGTAATTCTCAGACAGCCCGAATGCATTCTGGTAACTGATAGCGACAAAAGACTGGTGGGTATAATGACACCATCGCATCTGGCAAGTATTGCTGATGTCGATATCGAAGAGAAAGTTACCGCGGTGATGGAAGCCAAGTTTCGCCGGGTCAACTGTAACATGTCGGTGCGCGAAGCAGCCGCCATGCTCTCGGCCAGCGAGCTCGAAGCGCTGCCGGTTGTTGATAACAATGACGAACTGGTCGGAGTTGTTACTTATAAGGATATTGTTAAAGACCTTGTTGAGGATCGTGAAGATCAGCAGCTGACCGTGGAAAGCGCGGTAATATATCTTTCCATGACCAAAGATTCCGAACAGGAAGAATACTGGCTGCAGAAGGTTAACAACAAGGGCTATCGCGCTGCGATCACACAGGTCGGTGCAACAGCCGAGAAATTGCCGATTAAACTGCGTGAGGCAACCATCGTTGCTGCTATTGCGCGTTCTGTTATTAAAGAAGACTCGCGTGAGAAATTCTCAGTCAGCAACGCAGTAAGAGATATATTCAGTCAGCTCTACACTGTTAACCCAGGACTGGGTGGCGGCTTTAAGGTCGCTATTGTGCGTGGTGAAGGCAGAATCGCAGTTGCGGCATTTGGTCGCTGCGGTCACGCATTGTCTAATGGTAACGAGCAAATTTTCATGGGGAGCAACATCATCTGACCATGTCACAGCAGATTCGCGTGCGCTTTGCGCCATCTCCAACCGGATATCTTCATGTCGGCGGTGCTCGTACCGCTCTTTTTAACTGGCTTTTTGCCCGCAAGACCGGCGGCACTTTCGTGCTGCGAGTTGAAGATACTGACGTCGAGCGCTCGACTCAGGAATCAGTGGACGGCCTGCTGCGCGACATGAAATGGCTTGGTCTGACCTGGGATGAAGGCCCCGAAGTCGGTGGTCCGCATGGTCCATATTTTCAGTCACAACGCCTCGAAATCTACCAGAGCTACGCCCGCCGTCTGCTCGACAATGGTTCAGCATACCCATGCTTCTGTTCAGAAGAAACACTGGAAGCTAAGCGCCAGAAAGCCGAAACTGAGCACCGATCGGTGCATTATGACGGAACCTGCCGCAACCTCAGCAAAGAAGAAGTCGACCGCCGCATCGCTGTCGGTGAGCATTATGTCGTCAGAGTAAAAGTGCCTGACAAAGACTATGCGCTCGAAGATCTGGTGCGTGGTCGCGTTGAATGGAAAGCTGAGACGCTTGGCGACTTTATCGTGCTGCGCTCAAGCGGCATGCCGGTTTATAATTTCTGTGTAGTCGTTGATGATGCCGACATGAAGATAACACATGTGGTAAGAGCTGAAGAGCATCTTACTAACACCCATCGTCAGCTGATTCTTTATGATGCGCTGGGTATTAAACCACCGATTTTTGCACACGCTTCACTGATTCTCGGCGAAGACAAGTCTAAGCTGTCAAAGCGCCACGGGGCTACAGCCGTTGGTCAGTATGCCGAAGACGGTTTTCTGCGCGATGCCATGATCAATTTTCTTTCGCTGTTGGGCTGGAACGATGGCACTGACCGCGAAATTTACACGGTTGAAGAACTTATAGAGTGTTTTTCGCTCGAACGTATCAGCAAGTCGCCTGGCGTTTTCGATCACAACAAGCTGATCTGGATGAACGGCCAGCATTTGCGGGCCTTAACTGTTGATCAGTTGTTGCCAATGGTGACGCCTGTTCTTAAACAGGCCATGCCAGAAGACAGTCGTCTCGATAACCCCGAGACGCTGCGAAAACTCGTTGAATTGATTCAGATCAAGATGAATACGCTAAAAGATGCCGTGCCGGTAGCAGAGTCAATTCTGACCGCCAGCTCCCCCGAAGATGAAGAGTCCGCCGGCATGATTGCGACCGAAAAGTCGCATGCGCTGTTTGCAGCACTTGCCAAAGAATTTGCGACCTGCGAATGGGTTAAAGACGGCTATAACGCAGCGATAAAAGCTGCCGGTAAAACAGCAGAAGCCAAGGGCAAAGACCTTTTCATGCCGATCCGCGTCAAAATCACGGGCTCATGCCACGGCCCCGAGCTGGTTGGCATTCTAGATGTGCTTGGTCGCGACGAGGTAATTAATCGCCTTAACGCCTGAAAAATCACAGTTAATCAAAAGTGGCAGACTTCATAATTGAGTCTGCCACTTTTTTTCTCCACTTTTCGATCTCGGTGTGTGCGATGGATATGTTGACGGGGGCATTCGCATCTTCCGGGTGCGGATGAGAAGCGTCCTTATCAGTTTCAGCTCAATAAGGTTGTCAATTTGCCTTGTTGCGTTGAACAGGCCTTGGCAGAACCGGTGTGAATATTTTGATTTTGTCGGAAGGCTTCGGATCAAGAGTGATCTGTTTGATATCAATATCTATCAAGGTGACATAAGTCTTACTCTGTTTGGCAAGTCCGATAATATGCTCAGCTGCTTTCATATAGCCTTTGCTTTCCATGGGTTTCGAAAGCAGTTCTATGCATTCGTTGAACATGCTGGACTGTCGATATATTTCGCCTTTTATAAGGCGCTGTGAAGGATTGTTTTCGTCGAGTAATGAGAGCAAAGCCTTCATATTGGTCTGTTGATCTGGGGTTAATGCAAATTGCCCTGCGAGAACTTTTTCTTCAAGTTCTCTGAACTTATCATTATCGCTTCGCCAGGCTTCTTCTCGGATAAATAATTCTGCAGATCTTTCCACTGTGTTGTCTGTCACGTATTTTACAGCTTCTTCATCACTCACATAAATTGGCGTTTTGGCACCCTTGTAAGTTTTATCACCAAGTTTTTTTTCCTGAAAGATTTCAGCCAGGATATACAACCAGACAAAATCGTTGCAATGCGGGCATTTATAAAGCTTGGAACCTGGTTTGTAACCTTTAAATATTGTTCCACCGTCTGTCCAAAATTTGGGGGCGGGTATCATCATATGGCTTGGAATGTTAGACTGTCTTATCGCACCAGAACAATGTGGGCACTCTTTGATAGTATCAGGTCGCACAATTGTGGCTTGCGTAGAAATAGCGCAGAGCCCAAAAATCAGTAAAATAAAAGAAATTAAACTAAGTCTGTTTATAGATATTCCTCGCTTTCTACTTTCATGCAGCATTTATATCAAAGTATTATAGGTGTTGCAAGTCTACTATGCAATTCCCTGGATCTTTCAAGGAGATCTGACCTTTTGAAAGTGATGTTAATTATGTGTTAAAGTAGTGTGGATTTTGAACTGCTCAAATCATCCCGACCGGAGATATTCGCGAAAGTAAGTTGTTTTCACAGAGGCGTTCATGAAAATTTGCCCCAAATGCCATAAATCGTTTCCCGATGGTGTAAAGTTATGTCCATTTGATCGCATTGCAATGGTAGCAGAAGGCGATGTCGAGCCTTCCGGACCAGGGCAAGTGCAGTCCACGCAAAGTCAGAACGCCATGCCGAACGCTTCTGAGCTTGCTGCGCTCGATATTTTGCCAGATGGGCCAGGCCGGCTGCTTTTTGAAACTCTTGCATTCTATCACGCTCCAATTCAAGGTCTGCTGGTTTTTGGCGGCGGGCTTATATTTATGGTAATTGCCTCTTTGACAGGTATGAGAACAAAGGGCGGATCGGCTCCTCCGACTATGTCGGGAGAAACTGCGAGCATGCTGGTTGTTGTCGGCATTCTGGCTCTGGCCACCGGTTTTGCCTTGCAACACTTTTTTAGGCATTATACAGTATTCGATTTTCGCCGGAGCCTGGTTTCAAGACAGGCCAGGGCGTTTGGCAAGGTCATCTGGGAAGGTTCTTTGATACGCCAGGACCAGGTTGTTGCGATTGGCACAACTACCAGACCCGCCGGAATTTCTGCTGAAAATCTGAAAATGATTTTTATCAAAAACTTTACCAAAGACACTAACCGGGGTTTGCCAAACGATGTCTCACTGGTAATGTTGGGTAAAGATGCTAAAATGCTTGAGATAACGGCATTTCGAAACGGCACTCGTCATGATCAGCTGGCTTCGGCAAGAGCCAGTCTTCTTGCCCGGCACATGAATTTGCCATGTAAGCTCTGTAACCAGGGCGAAATGCTCGAAGTGAGCCGCAAGCATGGCCAGCCTCTGAGTTTTCACCCGGTATCGCAAAGCGAAATCGCCAAAAAACCAGAAAACATAGCGAACAAAATCCTGGTTTGGGTGATTATCCTCATCGTTCTCATCGGTGGATGGTTTGCCTTGATGATTGCATCTGGCGTCTGGAAACATTAGTTGCTCAGCAAATAATCATCTTTTGTCGGTCAGCCAGATCTCATCCCAACAAAATATCTTCTTTACATTCGCCATTTATTCGCCTATAATTTGAGCAAAAGAGGCGAATAAATGGCGAATGTTATTGGCGAAATGGAAAAATGCTTAGACCAGCCGCAGGAGCGGTTGTCTGGCGTAATAGACAAGCTCAGAATACTGTCGGCAGCGGCGCGGTATGATGTGTCGTGCGCTTCAAGCGGCAGTTCCAGGAAAAGCACTCCCGGTGGGCTGGGCAATGTTGCTGCGAGCGGGATCTGTCATAGCTGGGCTGCCGACGGTCGCTGCATATCTTTGCTCAAGGTGCTTTTTACCAATCACTGCGCGTATGATTGTGCGTATTGCCTGAATCGCCGCAGTAACGACATTGAGCGGACGGCCTTTACGCCCGAAGAACTGGCCGAACTGACCATTTCGTTTTATCGACGCAATTACATCGAAGGTCTGTTCTTAAGTTCAGGAGTGCTTGGCAATCCAGACTACACCATGGAACTGCTTATCAGATCAGTTCGCCTGCTGCGTGAGGTTCACGGATTTGGCGGATACATTCATTTAAAGGCCATTCCCGGCGCCGACCCAGACCTGCTTTTTGAGGCCGGAACCCTGGTCGACCGCATGAGCGTCAACCTTGAATTACCCAGCCATAACAGCCTGCAGTTGCTCGCGCCAGATAAATCGAAAGAACAGATTTTGTTGCCGATGACACGTATTCGTGACTGGCATCGCGAGCATAACCCACAGCAGCACAGGCAGCCTTTGTTGACCTCTCAGACAGAAGTTTCCGGCCCTCTGCAGTCACGCAAACCGTTTGTTGCCGGCTTGAATTTTGTACCAGGCGGTCAAAGTACGCAGATGATTATTGGTGCCAGTCCGGAGGACGACCGCCAGATTCTGACGCTTTCGGAGAGCCTGTATAAAAAGATGCAGCTGAAGCGGGTTTATTATTCGGCCTATATTCCGATAAATCATGACAGTCGGCTGCCTGAGCCGCCGCAACCGCAATTATTGCGCGAACATCGTTTGTATCAGGCCGACTGGCTGCTGCGTTTTTATCGTTTTTCAGCCGAAGAATTGTTCGAGAACGGCCCGCCGACTCTGGATTCCGATTTTGATCCTAAGATCATGTGGGCGTTGCGTCATCCTGAACGCTTTCCTGTAGATGCCAACCGGGCTGATTTTGGAATGTTGCTGCGGGTTCCGGGGCTGGGCGTACTTTCTGCCCAGAGAATTGTGCGTGCGCGTCGAGCAGGTGTTCTACGCTATGAAGATCTCGTGAAACTCGGCATAGTAATGAAAAGAGCTCGGTTTTTTTTGACAGCCCCGGGATCAGCTACCGGTGATCTCGGTCTTGACCCGCATCTGCTGCGCCGACGTCTTCTTGCAAGTGAACCTGGCGCTATCAAGCCAAAACAGCTATCTTTAAACGATTTTCCTGGGTTTCTGCCAGAAGTCTGGCGAGAAGCGGTTACGGGGCAATTCTGATGAATATACTCAGGTACGATGGCTCTTTTTACGGACTAATCTGCGCTTTGGCACCATATCTGTATCGCCACCAGTTGCCAGATGTTGTTGAGCGCGAGAATGTTCGTCAACCTGCTCTCATACCGACAGATGAAGAGCCGCAGATGATTTCGACAGCGCTTGCGCCAGGGCTTGCCTGTGATCCCCAGGCATTTCGACTTCCCGGAGTATCGCGTGAATCCTGGCTGAATGCCTGGCACGCATTTCTTTCTGAAGCACCCGGAATCGAAACCATGATTGCTCGCTATCTGCTGCTGGCTATCGAGAAACGCGGCGCGGTCGATACTTATCTGACCGATGATCGAGTGCGCAATATAAATCGATTTGCTCATCGGGTTCTGGCCGAGAAGCATCGCTTCATGGGCCTGCTAAGGTTCCGTAATATTGGCCAGAATCTCTACTACGCATCGATCAATTCCGACAATTTTGTTTTGCCGCTTCTGGCACCATTTTTCGTCGAGCGGTTTGCAGACCAGCAATGGATCATACACGATCGCCGCCGCGAAGTGGCGGCCATGTATGATCTTCGTGTCTGGACGATCATCGAGCGCTCCGCTGGCGACTTGCCGGAAGATTCCCCCGAAGAAGATGCAGCCCAGCGTCTCTGGCGTTGTTTCTTCGATAGCATCGCCGTGCGCGAGCGCCTGAACCTGGCTTTGCAGCAGAAATTTATTCCAAAAAAATACTGGTCAGATCTTATTGAGACCCCGGGACGTTGAAACAATTCCGACGGGTTTGGTGACAGAGAGAGAGGATGTTATGCAGGTGTCTGGAAGAGAATCCATGTGTAGAAAAAATACGCCGCCAGCAGAATGGCACCTTCCATGCGCGTGATCTTGAAGCCAGTCCACATGATTGGAAGACATGCGAGGCTGAGGACGAACATGACTGGACAGTCGATGCTGGCCATGTGCTCAGAAACTTGAAGTGGGAGAATCATGCCGGCAACTCCCAAAATACCCAGGAGGTTGAATATATTGGAACCGACGACGTTGCCAATTGCGATGTCAGATTGTCCCTTCTTTGCGGCAACAATTGAGGTGGCCAGTTCAGGAAGAGAAGTCCCGGCAGCTATGAGTGTAAGACCAATGACTTCATTTGATATTCCGACATGTTTAGCAAGGGCAACCGAACTGTGCAGGAGAAGTTTGGAACCGGCGATCATGGCGATCAATCCAGTGACGATCAGCCGGATTTCTGTCCTCAGGCTGGTAGGCGTGCTGGGCTCACTGTTGGCGCTTTCTTCTGGTTGTTGTTCTCTACGTGATTTGATGTAGGAGTATAGGGTGTAAATAACGAGAAGACCAAAAAGGATTACTGATTCGTTTCGAGAAATAACCCTGTCGAGAGAGAAATACCACATGATACCGGTGGCGGCGATCATAATTGGAACATCGCGGCGGACAACTGTTTTATTGCAGGTGATAGGTTGGATTAATGCGGCGATCCCAAGGATTAAAGCAATGTTGAAAATGTTTGACCCGACAATGTTTCCGACAGCTATGCCGGGATTGTTTGCCATGCTGGCATCCACACTCACCACGAGTTCTGGCATTGAGGTGCCGAAAGCGACTATGGTCAGTCCGATTACCAGAGAAGACACGCCAATGCGCCTTGCGAGATTGCTGGCACCGTTAACCAGCCAGTCTGCTGCGATTGTGAGCAGGTATAGCCCTGCTCCTATCATGGCAAGAATTTCGAAAATACCGAGTTCAAGATTGAATATCATCGTGTAACCTCGCGAAAGAAAAAATCGAAAATAACCTTCAGAATGAAAGGGGGTACTACAGGGTAGTGCCCCCTTTCAAAAAGGTCGTCGCCAACAAGCATTTTCAGATCAGCCCGAAATATATAATCACTCCACCTACGGCTAAAGTGAAAAGTGTCGTAATAGCGATATTGTAGAGAACAGTTGAGGGGTTTTCCCCACTATTAAGCGGGTTTTGGTTAGGTTCTTTTCTTTCCATGACGGAATCCTTTCAAGTAAGCGGCTGGCAATTTTGCAAAAGGGAATTGCCTGTTTACGGGCGTTATTGCTTGGGGGTGGCTAGAAAGGATTACCCGTCGCTGCGAGGAAGTCGCAATGCAATGAGTCCCCACTCGCTTGGGTGGATGGCGTCATCGCTGCGATGATTCTGTCTCTGGGCAAATGCAGGAAAGCGCCCTGCAAATTTTTGCGAAGTTTCTTGTCTGTATGATCGGGCTCGATCAGGTTGCTGTTGTTTGTTGAATGCAAAAATCTGGGCAAAGCATGGAGCTGACCTGGGGTTACAAATCGTCTCGCCGAAAGGTACTGGTTGCTTGTAACCTGTGTTCTCTGAATTTGCCCGTTGCAGAAAATATCCCGGTTCCTCATGCAAGAAACCTTGATATAAGCTGAGAACTAACAAAACAATAATAATTGTACGATTCATATCATCATTATATCACGTTTCAAGCGGGTTTGGGCATGTCCGGGAGATAGAGGATTATGGCTGGATTTACCAGAATGAGGATATCTCTCAGCATTCTGGTGTTGCTTTTCCGATAGTCTCGTTGTTCGCGAGTGCCTGGAACTGCCCTTGCAGCAGAAATTCAGCACAAAAAAGGCTGGAGTGATCTTATCAAAACTCCGGGTCGTTAAAACATAAAAGCCAGCCCTCGTTCAGGGTGCTGGCTTTTACAACTCAAATCTGTGTTGTCTCTTTTATCCGGCTGCTCCAGGCTGGTTGGCGAAGCCCTTTGATGCTGGGCCGGTATCGGCCGGGGTGCCGGCGATACGAGCCAGGAAGGTGTCACCAAGATTTTCGAGGTGTTCGTTGATGTTGTCGAAATAGTTGTAGTGTGTCTGTTCTTCGACAATGATCTGTTCGAACAGTTTCATTGAAATGCTGTCGCCATTTTCACGGCAGACCAGCAAAAACTGGTTATAAGAATCGATAGTGTCGTCTTCTACTTTGGCGTTAAACGAAAAAACCTGTTTAATTTTCTGACCTTTGCTGACTTTCTCTGCGACGTCGGTGGTCGGTTCTCCGCCGAGTTCCTTGATTCTCTCGGCAAATGCTTCGGCATGGCGCATTTCGTCGATAGCGATCAGTTTTACCTTGGCGGCCAGTTCTCCATAATCAGAGTTATCGAGACCATAATGCTGATTCATATACTGATGAATTGCATAAAGTTCCATGGATCGGGCCTTATTAAGAACTTCGATTACCTTTACTTTTCGTTCCTTCTGCATAGATACCCCCGTAATTTTATTCTGCCTATTGCATGCAATATTTTACCACAATCCTCTATTTTTTTTCAGGCCAGTTTTTTCGTTGAATGATCAGGTTTGTTCCGTGTCAATTCGCGATGAGCCATAAAGTTCCCAGTTAATTATTTGCCAAAAACAGTCTCTCTCTCTCTTGAATATCGTTTTGGAATTATGGCGCACGTAGATTCAGAGTGCTGATTTGCTGAGAGTTTCAGCTTATCCGGGAATTGATTTAAGCTGGCCGGCGAGATGGCCGCTGGCAAATGCCCAGTGCAAATTGAAGCCGCCGCAGGGGCCGTCAAGATCAACAATTTCGCCACAAAAATAGAGGCCTTGCAGTAACCTGCTTTGCATGGTTTCCGGACTGATCTGTTTAAGCGCCACGCCGCCGCGAGTAACCATGGCTGCGGCAAAGCCATCGTGGCCGATTACAGTCAGTGGCGTCCAGGTCAGCAGTTTTATCAGCTCATCACGCTGCTGGCCGGCCAGACGGCCGTAGGCCGAGTCGGGATCGATGCTGGCGAGTTGGCACAACTCGCGTGCCAGTGGCCTGTTTATAAAAGTTGCGAGCAGATCGGCAACGCTGGCGGATTTGTTGTTGCTCTGTGCCTTTTTAAGGCGTTCTCTGATTTGTTCTTCGTTCATGCCCTGAGTCAGGTTTATCAGCAGCGGTACTTCTCCGTATTTTTTTAGCAGTGGCGTTATTTCACGGGCAAAATCGAGTACTATCGGTCCGCGAATGCCATTTTCGGTGAAAATCAGGTCGCCTTTTGCCTGCAGTTTTTTTGCTTCGGGCAGATTAATACGCATTTCGGCTTTGCCAATGGTGTCAGCCCGGCATTTTTTAACCCAGGTTTCGCGGGTTTTAAGCGGCAGCATAGCTGGAAACAGCTCACTTATCTGGTGTCCTGTCGCCGCCGCCAGATCATAGCCGCTGGCATCGGCGCCGAGTGAAGGGTAGCCCGGCCCGCCACTGGCGATGATTACATTGGCTGCTCTGTAAGATTGCGTGTTTGTGGTTACCCCGATCACTGCGCCGTTTTGTTGATCAATTTTTTCGACTTTCTGGCCGTATAAGAGTTCAATATCAAGTCGTTTAATCTCGGCTTCGAGTGCGGCGACAACCGTGTCTGACTTGTGTGTTACCGGGAAAATCCGGTAACCGTCGAGTGCGTTGCATTCGACGCCGATTCCGGCAAAGAACTCGACAAGAGCATCGTGATCAAGCGCCTTGAGCGCCGGAATCATGAATCGTCCTTCGCGGCCAAAGCGCGCGATAAATTGTTCACTGCTGAGGGTATTGGCGAGATTGCATCGGCCACCGCCGCTGGCTCGCAGTTTGGCGCCAGACTGGCTTTGTTTTTCGAGCAGCAGCACTCGACTGCCGCATCGGGCGGCTGTTATAGCGGCCATCATTCCTGCCGCGCCAGCTCCAATTACGATCAAATCATGTGTCATGCGTAAAATTTTGTTGCAGTCATTGCTTAATGATCGCTGACAACAAAATCAGCCAGCTTTGTCGGTGAGAGTGGTTTTCAGCAGAGTCATCTGACCGTTCTTGAGACTGTAGATGGCGCGAGCTTCTTTAGGCGGGGTGTCATCGGTAAAATACTCAATTACAACTTCCGGGCACCCGTCGCTATCCTGATCGGAAAGCGAAATTTTGCCGGCACTGAAGCCTGTTGCTTCCCAGATTTGTTGATATTTTCCATCTTTTAGCTGCAGCAATGACAGTTCTCTGAGGTCAGCCGAACCGCCAAGCTCCATGACAATAAGCATTTCATTGCTGCCGTTGCCATCAAAATCTGCCTGTAATACCTGCTCGACGGCGCGACCTTCTGATTCAAAGACAACCTTGGTTTCTCCGTCTTTTTCGATGAAAATGCGGTCTTCGCGGGCGATCATGCCTTCAGCCTGCCGTTTTTCAAGCATGAGTCGGCCATTGGCGTCAGATGAAATTTCTATTTTCTCGTTCATTGTCGCTAACAGAAATGATGGACTCAGCAACGCAGTGGCAAGTATAAAAGCAGTTCCAAGTAGTAAGCTAAAGTTTCTGGTTATCATAATATTTCCTTAGGCTCCCAGGCCATGGGCATAAGAATAAAGCTGGTCTGCATAGGCATCGACACTTTTGCTGCCTGACATTTTTTCTTTGACGTAGGTTCGTTCAAGGTCGTTCAAGGCCAGGCCGAGGCACATTTTAACCTTCAGGCCATAACCAACAGCGCCGCTTCTGGCTTTAACCATATCGGCAAAAGAGCCGGCAAGCTTGGTGGAATATGGCCCCATGTTGTAGGCGCAG